>Ga0209212_1002278_pt1 | contig 27814 bp, 23 predicted proteins | sample RifGroC2_FD_183996 | JGI IMG/M metagenome (GOLD analysis project Ga0209212, IMG submission 183996) | Groundwater microbial communities from Rifle, Colorado, USA - Groundwater C2 (SPAdes) (version 2) | ecosystem: Environmental > Aquatic > Deep subsurface > Groundwater | place: Rifle, Colorado... | reverse complement strand
CCCTTGCTGTCCATCTTGAGGTTTGAAATTTCGCCGCTCTTGATCTTGTCCAGGTTGACCAGGCCGGTCTTGGCATAGGCCAGGTCCCCGGTCTTGCCGCCGCTGCCGGCTACGCCGAAGCTCTGCCCCCACTTGCTCCTGGCCGTCATCGCCGAATCGGATTTGAGGCCCTCGCCCAGCATTGCGCGGGCGTTCTTAAGCGTGGCCATGGTGCCTTTGCCGGCTGGCCCGCCGGCCCCGGCCTGCGCTTTGGCGGAAACGTTCACATTGCCGCCGGTATTGCCTTCGCCGAAGCGGGAAACTCCGCCCGAGGATTTAGTCCCGCCCCCGCCCGAACCGCCGACGGGCGAACCGGCGCGGCCGGCCATCTTGGGGACCGAAGTGGGGCTGCCGCTGCCGCGGTAAGCTGAGGCCGAAGGGGCACCGGAATTATTATTGGCCATCCAGTCCGAAACGTCCGCCGGCGCGGCGGCCACCGCGGCCAGGTCCCCGCCGGTGTCTTCCGCCACTTTCCTGGGGCGGACCACGTCTTCCTCGAAAGTGGAGATACCCAGGCGCTTGAAAAGCGGCAGCACCGCGTCGCGGACGCTGAAGCCATAGGCGAAATTATTTTTTTTACCCTTGTGGGTGAGGTCCTCGGAACCCTGTATGATGAAGAAGAGGAAGACGCCCCCGCCGATGAAGAGGAAGGCGAGCACAGAAACTACAAGGGCTTTTTTTCTGCTGTTCGAATTGTCCGACATAACCGCCCCCTATGAAAAGCAAAAATACATTCCCGTTTTTCACCCTTCCCCGTTCCGGGGAAACTGAAAAAGCAGGTTCCGTCTTTTAGAGTCTAGCAGACGAAACGGGAAATTTCAAGGGCCTGTACGATATCGCAATATTTTGCCCATACGGTCTCCATTTGCGAATTTATAATCCCAATGATGCTCTCTGCGCCCAACCAGGTTAACTCACTTTTGATGATGAATCCCGTCCCAATCCGGATTTTCCAGGACAGCTTGTAAATCTTTTTTTTGCAATAACGGCCCCGTGATGGGCATGTTTTTATCTGACTCGGCCAGAGATTCATCAACATTAGATGGTTCCGTTACAATTTCAAGTGATTCAGCCCATATATGTCCGGCGCCTTTTACAACCCAGTTATAATCTTTTTCGTATGTCCCATCAACAGGGTCCATAAGCATCAGATGTAGCGTCCAATCGCGGTATTCTGCCCCTTTAATAACCACTATTCGGTCCCCAGGGCCAGTGTTTGAATCGTCACCATAATCTCGAGCCCAACGAATTAACACGGGCACGCGGAAATGGTTAACACTTATAAATACTTTTTCCGGAGTCATCGGAGAATCATATCCACGAGATTCAATACCCCCAAATCTCAGGAGAATTTCATCCACTCCATGCCTGTTTAAATCCCCGTTGCCATGCAGGAAGTTCGGAACATCGTATCCATTTGTCCCGTAATCACCAATTTCTACCTGTGACTTGCGAACGTAGAAATATTCCAAAACAGCTTGCGCAGATGCAGCCCAAGACCAATTTATTTTCCCCTCCTCAATATACTTCTGCTGGATAGGGAGAACCTGCGCAGAAACAGTAAACGGGCACAGCAGGCACCATGTCATTGCGGCAACAAGCTGTTTCACTCTCATTTTAGGTCTCCCATCAATTTGCCCGCATCAATAAGGCCCGCCCCCTGCTCATCAGACTGAAGATCCAGTTTTACAGCCGCTTTTATAAGGGCTTCCCTGACTTTAACTGGCGTATCGGCGCCCAAAGAAATCGCTAGCGCCACCAAGCCAGCCACGTGCGGGGAAGCCATGGAGGTACCGGATTTGGTTGAATAAGAAGCGCCTGGAGATGTTGAATAGACCTCCACTCCGGGAGCAATAAACGCTATCTCCGGACCTCTTGAGGAAAAATCAGCTATTTTATCTGAAGAATCGGAAGCGGAAACCGCTATAGATTCGGGATATTTGGCGGGATAATTTACCTCCCCGGAGGTGTTACCGGCCGCACAGACTATCACTATACCTTTCTTATAAGCGGCCGTCACCGCCTGGGCGAGACTATCCACTGAAAAGTAAGCGCCCAGACTCATATTAATAACATTCGCTTTATTATCTACGGCCCATTCTATACCGGAGATGATCCAGGATACCTGGCCGCTGCCGTAGTAGTCCAACACTTTAACCCCATAAATTCTGGCCCTCGGGGCCACACCGACCACGCCTTTAATATCACGCACGGCCGCTATAGTACCTGCCACATGAGTGCCGTGCCCATTATCGTCCATGGCGTCCGCAGGGGATGTTGAAAGAGTTATGGCATTGTAGCCGTCGGCATAATTACCCCAAATATCCGGATGTGTAAAATCTATCCCGGTATCTATAACCGCGACTTTCACGCCCTCCCCCATAGTAACATGCCAGGCGGCAGGGCCATTGACTCTCTTTACTCCCCATGGAATCTCTTTTTCCTCATCGGTTATATCTTGAGCGGCAGGCGTCGGAAGGTTTTTCAACACTTCGTATCCACCCGTTTTTATCTGCACAAGTGCGGCCTCAACCGAGGACAAGGGCAAGGCGGCAGGGACGTCCTCTATCCACTTGAGGTATTTATCTTCCTCAATACTGATTACACCGTTAAGAGAATAGATGTCGGTGTCCTTAATATTTTCGGGGATGGCGGCCACGAGCGCGTCTATAAGATGAAATTCCCGGATCACTTTTCCGCCGATGCTTTCTATTCTTTTAACCCTCTCGGCAGAGCTGATGACGGGGTCGAAACCGACTATCTTCTGGGTGGCGGAAGCCTGAGAGACGACCATTAAGAGCAGCGACACAATCACGGCATGTAAGTTTGTTCTAACCATAAACACCCGCAAACACGGAAAAGTATTTCTCATTCTTTCTCACTCTTTCTCACCAATCTTTCGATACAATTCAACAGCCTCTAACTATCCCCGCTGATTACATATTATGCATTCTGTACGGGATCCCAAAAAACGTGTCGCCGCCGATAATTGTTTTTAACAGGACACTGTCGGAAACGCCGCCAAATGTTATATAAATATCCGCCTTTCCAGGGCACTTTTCACTTGGCTCCGGAGCTATAAAATGTATACCGTTATATGAGCTTCCGGAGCTATCGCCTCTTACAGGATATTTTTCATCTTTTTCCCCGTTACCAAAGGAAACCCATACAAGTGGGCCAGAAATATCTGGCTTACCTGGGCTTGAAACTTCTCTGCGAATTTGCCTGATTTTCTCTATAACATCCCGATGTTCTCTTAAAACACGCTGAATTTCCGCTTCGGTAGGCAACTTAGAGCACGGCAAAAAATGATTATATTCGCCGGACGACTTACTATTAAAGACGGCACGTCTGACCGCCCCTGTTTGCTTTTCGGCCGCTATCGCAAAACACAAGGCAGCAATACCCGCAGTCAATCCAATTTTAATTTGTTTTTCCATATTAAAAACTCCCGGATATTCGGAAACCCTTAGGCAAATCAGAATTTCTGATGCCACCAATACACATAATTTCCCCAATCATAATACGGCCACACATAAGAATGCAGTTCAGGATTTGGCTCCGCCCCATGTATTGAATACCATGTTGGCGCATATTGATTAGTAGCCCCATGCATCCGAAAACGAGGACTCTCACAATAACCATATGGACTATTGCTCCAGGTCCCCGATGTGAAATCGTGGTCGCAATCAATCTCCACGTAAATCCCGCAAGCGTAACCCGCGGTTCGATGAAACCCCATATCAAAAAGCGTCTGCTCCGGATTATATGAGTAACCCACCAACGGGTCCGGCTTGCTATCTGGGATGGGATGGGCATAATCCCCACAAGGCTCAATCCGTTCCACACCCTTGATTTCTACTGGCTGCCCTTGCGGTTTCATATCATAGAAAGCCGCTAATCTGGGATATTTTATGACATCAAGAGGCTCGGTCATCACGTTTTTCTTTCCAGAGGCTATTGCTTTCATCATCCCGTTCTGAAACTCAATTATCTCTTTGACCAGCAACACCATATCCTCAGAAAAGCCATTTTTTAGAGCGGCTTTGGCGTTAAAAGTTTGCATCCGGATGTTGTTTTCCTGCACAGTCAGAACATATGGCGCAAGCCTACGAATATTCTGGTTTATCTCATAAAAACTCATCCCGGCATTTTGAGTTATTGGGCTATATGCTCCCACCGGCCCGGGAATATTGGGGGGCACATCCACGTCTTGGGCTATCTGAATTGTCTCAACAAGACCGCAATTCCCCTTGTCAAAATCACAACCGGGTTCGGCGCTGAATAGTGGTTTTGCCATCGCAAAACCGAACAGGGCAATCGCATACACAGCAATTCGTTTCATTTTTATTATCCCCCCCGTCTTGTGCTACGCACTAATATTTCCTACGCGATATAGGTATTAGGCACCATTCCACTAATACTACCCATTTAAATGTTCATTACATTGCATGGCACTCCATAAAAGTTTTCACCCTTCAATATTTTATGCACATCAATTCTATCCTGCTCGCCTGAGATAATTTTAGTCTTTTTGACCATAAAAGCGGCGTTGCAATATTTTAGCCGCGATTAGAAGGAATACTCCCACAATAACCAGACAGCCATACATAGCCAATTGATAAGGCCCGCTGCCAAATTTACTATATGGCGCCGGGCCGCCAATAATCCATAAGTAACGCTCATAATTGCCATGAATCCACCAGTACAGAAACCCCGGGGCCAAGATAAGCATCATTCCCATGCCATACAAAACATGAAACACCACCTCAAGCAATGAAAAACTAGTTTGTGTTTTTTGCTGCATATTTCTCCCAGCTTGTTTTTTGATCCGGATTTGTGCACGTACAGCAATATTACCGACACAGTCCATTGATTTAATACTGCCAGTTCATATTGCCCGGCGCGCTGATTACAGCCATTGAGCTTGTTGTGGCATCCGCAAAAACGCACCATGTGGAATAACATGAGCCCGGTGAACGGTGTCCTTTTTGTCCCTTGATTCTCACGGTAGAATTTGAACCTGTCCCTGGCGATAAAGTCATGTAAGTGTAATACTGGGTATCAGTCTTCAGATCAGCCGCGGTGAATGTCCCGATAGTGAAATTATCTATTTCATCCATAAACGGCGTATCATAATATGCCGAAGGCATATTGCTACTCCAATAACCTGCATAATCTGAGAAATTAGTATTATACACCTGTGTTTCGTGCTCATAGGTTGCAACATCATTGTATTCGGACAGGTTATTAAAATAAAACGTTTGCCATGTTTGTGTTTGGTCAACTTGGGAACTGCCGCTATACGGCGCCCATGTTTCATGATAAGAAGACTTGACGTTATCTTTATCGCAATCAGCATTTCCCGGTTCCCTGGAACTCCGCCGCGCCGGGGCAATACTTTTTACGAATTTAACTTTTCTCAAATTCCCAATAACTTCGCTATTATCCACGTCAATCGCATCAATTTGAATTCCATGCTTATTCGTTTGAGACTGCGCAAAAAGCAATTGTTCATAAAGAATAGACAGCCTTTGTTGCACAGGAACACCGGTTGCTTCGGCAATGTCCTTTCCGGTTTCCGCAATAGCCTTCGCAAGAAACGACTTATGCATAGCAAGCATTTCTTTTAGAGACTCTTCTATAGACTCTTTTCGAATAACCGAATATCCCCCCAGAATAGCCCTTTGTGAATAGTAAAGCTCTACGGGGTTAACTCCGGTATACTTAACAATATCCACTAAGTCAGTCGCGGGAATCGGTGCGGTGAAGACTATCCGCCAAGATATTTTCTTCGGGCCCAGGGGTTGCTGCGGTGTTGTAATCTCAGGAATTTTCAGGTTTTCGAGAAATATTTGATTGATTAGATTGGCGCTATTGCAATTCCCCTTATCAAAATTGCAACCGGGTTCTGCGCTGAATACTTGTTTCGCCATCGCAAAACTTAAAAAAATAAGAGCACACATATTTAGTCTTTTCATTTTTACAATATACTCCCATCTAATGCCGCTACTTACTCCTGAAAACATCCAAATTCAGAGACGATATTGGATCCGGTTGCATTAAAATATTTTCGGGCGCCACGTTCAGATGTTCTTCAACTTCCCAACTTTGCTCTGCTGCTTTAAACTCTTCTTTTGTGATCTCGTAAATATCCCACGCTATCTGTGAACCCTGGGGGGCGTGTTTAAAGGCCAGCTTAAGCGGTGGGGAGTATTTGTTTTGCGCACCGACCCAACCGTCCTGCTCATTCCATTTAATTAACTCGATAAAATCCGCAGGTAGGCCACCCGCGCCGCCCATCGGGGCACCTTTACTGGCGACATAACCATATCTATAGGTCGAGCGGGAGATATCACCGTAATATTCATCTGTCCGCATTCTTTGCGGGATAAAACAATAATTTGCCACATCCGTACCGCAATATTTTGCGGCATTCTGCGCCCAGACATTAATCCATTCTTTAAATGTCGTCTCTTTACTGAAAGAAGAATTAGGTTGTCCGTTAACGCATTTGGTCATGGTAAGCTTGCTGGTTGTAAACGCAAGGTGGAAAGGACCCGAAGGGGTATTAAAACATCTCTTGCTGCCGGGAAAGATAAAGTTATACATCGCCACTTCCCCATAGTCAAAACCCGTAATGTCAGCCATCAAGGCGACGGGTTCGGTTACATACGTACCCCCTAACGAAGAGCCTCTGATAAAGCCGGTTTTTATGGAAATTAATCGGTCATAAAACTGCACAATCCAGGCGCCATCTTTATAGATCTCCTTGGCTGTCGCAGACCACTTAGTTGAACCCAGATAATTAGCCGAAGCAGACGGAGCTTCGGGGGGGAACCCCTCCCCGGCTGATCCGAAGTCTACAGTGATTGCGAGATTTGGCTGCGAGGTCCTGGTGAGGTACTCTCGAACCAAATCAGTAAGTTTGTCACGTTTTGTAGCGTCAGATATCGAATCTGCGGCGAAAAGAGGTGTTGCCGCGGCCACCGAAAAGATTACAACCGAGAAAAGTCTCAAAGTTTTAGTAACGCTCATTGTTTTATTCTCCTGTATTTCACACTCAACCAGCAGTTTTCCGCAATAGAGACTACCGTTTTAGCGCGCAGGGAATGCGGGTGAAAGCACCACGTTTTTAAACAAGTCACCCGGCATTGTTTCCCAAATCTGCTTTCCCATCGACAACTTGTCTTTTGTGTTGGAATAGATATCCCATGCGAGGTAGGTGCCCTGCGGGGCTAATGTGAAAGTTAGATTTAACGGCGGAGAATCCACGTTTCGCGCACAAACTGCATTTTCAGCGGTGCCTTTGCATAACTCCACCGAGTCCGCAGCCAGTCCGCCACCTCCGGATAGCGGAGCGCCTTTATCCACAATAAGTCCAAGCCGGAATGTTTTATCGCTTTTGAATATTGTCTGCGGAATAACGCAATAATCTTTCACGGCTACCCCACAATACTTAGAGGCATCTTTAATCCAGACATCCCTCCACTGCTGATAAGTAATAGTTCTGCTGAACGTGGAAGAGTTAGGTTGACCGTTAACACAACCAGATATTGTAAGCTTATCCGCAGCGAACGCAAAATGAAAAGGCCCGGAAGGGGTCTGAAAACATCCCGCCGAACCGACGAGAGCGTAGGGGTAATCTTTCGACTCATCGTAATCCAAATCCGTGACATCGGCCAACATGGCAACAGGGGTTGTTTTATATGTTTCTGTCAGAGAATTGAAGGCCCCCCGGATAAAACCGAGCTTAATAGCAATTATTCTCCCGAAAAACTGCACCTGCCAGGCACCATTTAAATATCTCTCTTCCGATGTCTGTGACCATTTATACGAGCCCAGATAAGTTGCCAAGGCAGATAGTTCTCCTGGGAGGATTCCTTCCATATCGGCGGCAGCATCAATATTAACTGCAAGACTCGGCTGCGAGGTTCCGGTGAGGTACTCCTGGGCCATATCGGCAAGCTTGACACGTTTTGCAGCGTCGGACATTGAATCCGAGGCGAAAAGAGGTGCCACAGTAAAAAAGATAACGAGTGATAAAAATTTCTGAGTTTTATTCGTTGTCATGGTTTCTCCTATTTCTTTCAGCATCGTGTAAATACAACAAAGCCTCACTATCTGGCAATGCCATCCCAATTCGGATTATCTGCCAGTTTAGCCGGCAAATCGATATTAGGGGCAACCCAGTTGTTTTGAGGATTCATGTCGGCTATGTCCAAGTCCACTGCGTTATCCAACATCGGGCCCGATCTCTGGAGGGCAAGGGTTTCAATCCATTGATAGTTATCTCCGGAAACAACATCATAATAAGGCAGCCAGAATTTTCTTCCATCAACAGGATCCATAAGACGCAAAGATAAGTTTTGAGAATCATAGTTGACGCCAATAATGACCATCATATGATCCCTACCCGATGAATCCCTTAATCCGATTGGCATTGGCCGGCTTAAATTCTGTATTGATTCCACAATATCGCTTCCTGGAACAGGAGAGTAAACACCCAACGAATAAATTCCTCCGAAATAGGCTAAAATTTCATCCACACCATGGTTCGGCCTGTTTGCCTGAAACAGGTCGTTTGTGGCATTGTCCTGGCCAGGAGTCCCGTATGCGGCTATTTCCTGTTGCGAGTAATATCTGCCGTAATACTCCAGGACAGCCTCAGATACTGCAGCCCAACACCACTGGTCTTTTTCCTGTACCTTTCCCGGCACAGACAACGAATATTCCCCTGAAAGAGGAATAGCAGCAGAACACATTATGCTCATCAGCGCTAGCAAGGCAGCGCTTTGAAAAAACATAAACTTTCGTTTCATTTATGTTTCTCCGGACCTTTTGTTAATTCCTTAATCTTTCTATCATGAATATTTTTTTTGATTTCGGGTTTCAGCCAGCCCATCACATTGTCTATTGTGTCCAATTCAGGGAATGTTGAATATTTTTTCAGGTATGGAGCTTTTGTAATCAGCGTTAAATTATATAAGCTCTTTGCAGGCGCAGTGATAAACGTATACATAAATCCCCCATTGACCAGGGCCGGATTGCAGCCATCGGATTGGGACCAAAAGTTACCAATATTGTTCAATTCTTTTGCAAGTGTATCATACCCTAATCCGGCAAATCTCCAGCCAATGCCCGATTTCCCCTTCCTAACCAATAACATAACCTTCTTCTCACCTTTAATAATAAGAGGAAAGTACCACAAATCGGTGTCTGAAAGGATGGATTTAACCGTGTCGCCTTTGTGGTACTTAAGTAAATTCTCTATATTAATTGTATATGCCCGGAATGGCTCTCCCAAAGTCGCGGCACGCAACTCCTCATCGGTGATTCCCCAGTCTTTAGCTGTTTTAAAATCTGTCCAGCGGGCATAGTTTTCTTTCGCGGCCATAAGAAGTTCAGCCGGCGGGTTGTTCTTTTCCTTCCATTCAGCGAGCTCGGCCTTTTCCTTTTCGGAAACAGCAGTCTGCCTCACCGTCTCAACTGCCGACAGACAGCCCACGCCAAATAATATGGTGAAGATACCGCACAGGATAAAACAGAATATTCGCATAATTTTAGCCTCCGTTAATCACAGAACACGCAATACAATCACGGACAGTCAGGCTCCATAGGCAAAGCTTCATTAAATCCCGACGCCAAATCAATGCAGTCCTGCGGGATACCGGCAGTTCCGGTAGGGCAACAAGCCTGCATCCCAATAGGCGTACCGGCAAAAGATTTATTCGGCACCCCGCGCAGACTGATATGATAATGTGACGGGTCTTTTTCCGAGTAAAGCTCCGTATCAACCGATACATACCGGCACATCATTTCTATGAGTTTCCTTCTATTTCCTTTATTGACGCCTATTTTGGAAACATCGGCGGTGGTCCCCCAATCGTGCAGCCAAGCCGGCATCGACCAATTGTCATTCAAATCAAAGAGCCCGCCCCATGGGAGGCTCATGCGCTCATATCGCAGAACGGCTGATTTGGGGCAAGTTTGATTCCAGTTACGTCCTATTGCGGCAAGTTTTGGTTCAAACAGCTCATGAACGTTATGGATTTGATAGTTATGTGAGCCCAAAGGACCATACTCCAAAACGTATCCGGTGCCTTTACCCATGGGAAAAAGGTCCCTCACTTTGAAATCTATTGTTCTTATTAGCTTACCGGTACATTTACCACCAAAACTCGCCGTTTCAACGATACGCGCCCCATAATTCGGCGCGGTCCAGGTAAACGTATTCCATGTGTTGGCGGGTAGGTTGCTGTCAGACAGCTGTGCTGGAGGGACTGGAGCGCCTTGCGGCGTATGAGCTAGAGGAGGAATATCCTTGCTGTGCTCGTGCCCACCAAAAGAGGGTTGAATCAGAAAACTGGAGTTAACAGACCATGGTCCCGCGCTGCAAGTATATCGGCTTCGGTATTCGCGGCCGTCAGGCAAGTAAACATAATAGCTATCCCGCCCACCATCCTTCACCGAGTCGGGCTCAAGAGTAACCCATTCCCCCGAAGCAGACCGGGCTTGGAGAATAGCTTTCGCTTCACCGACAACTTCTTCCTTCGGCAATGGTGAAATATTAATTATTTCGCTTTCAGAAGCAGTCGGGCTGTTTGACAGCACAGCCTTAAGATGAGCTGCGACAGCCTTATGTTCTTTATATTTACCGTCAAAGTCAATCGCGGACTCCGCCGAAAAAGCGAAGCCACAGAATAGCGCCAATACCACACACGCGTTCAGTTGAATAAGTAGTTTTTTCATTATCCCCCCAGTTGATTACGGTCAATTCTAGCATTAAAAAAGAAATAGTATCAATAAAAACAATTCTTCCATATTTTAAAGCAAAAAACTAACTTTAGAGTGCGGTTTCTCTAATAGCTGGTTATGATATATCCGGGCGGGGAATTCGCGGTGCTTTACCTTGACCTGGACAATTTCAAGGCCTATAACGGCAACTACGGCTTCGAGGCAGGGGACCGTGTTATCAAGGCTCCGCCAACCTGCTGGTGAAGCTGACCATACAGAACAAGAACTCGCAGGATTTCATCGGCCATATCGGCTGTGACGATTTTATAGTGATAACCGCTTTCGATAAATCGGAAGAGCTGGCCAAACCCATGAGAGAAGTATCACAAAACAGAAAAGGCGAGTCAACAACGGGGCCTATTTTCAGCCCTTTCTTCAGGCGCAGCGGGGCAGGCCGGCGTGCTTCTCCACTATCGTGGCAGCCAGCTCGTCCACCAGCTTCAGGTCCGCCTCGGTAGGCATACCCTTTATCATGATGGGCTTGAGCACCTCGGCTTTTATATTAGGGATCATCCCGGCTATGGTCTCCACGGCGCGGCCGCCCCAGCCAAAGGAGCCTATCACGGAAACGAACTTCGCCTTCGGCCTCAGGAGGTTGGCCAGGTGGGCGCCGTAAACGGCCTTAGGGTGGGGGCCGGTAAGCACGGTGGGCGTGCCTATCACTATGGTGGCGGCGTCCACCAGCGCCATGGCCACCCGCCCCTCGTCGAACTGCTCGAGGTTCAGCTTTTCCACGCAGACCCCGGCTTCCTGCAGGCGGCTGACCAGGCGGTTGACCAGCATATAGGTGCTGCCGTGCATCGAGACATAGGCCACCAGGACCTTGTTGCGCGGCTCGCCCACCGCCCAGTCCCTGTAAATGTCCATTATGAACTTGGAGTTGTTATGCGCAGGGCCGTGGCTGGGCGCTATAAAGGAGATCTCGTACTTCGCCAACTTCTCCAAATGCGATTTTATATTGGAGCGGAACGGCATCATGATCTCGGCGAAGTAGCGCTTCATGGGCTCGTAAACCCTGTGCTCCTCGGAGAACAGCTCGTTGGTGGCCAGGTGGGAGCCGAAGAAGTCGCAGGAGAAAAGGCCTTTATCCTCGCGCAGGTAGGTACCCATGGTCTCGGGCCAGTGCACCCACGGCATATAAATGAATTCCAGCGTCTTGTTCCCGAGGGAGAGCGTCTCCCCGTCCTTTATCTCTATGATCTTCTCCGCCGGGATATGCAGATGCGTCATCAGCAGGTCTTTGCACTTTGGATTGGTCACCACCATGGCGCCCGGGTGGCGCGCCAGCAGCAGCGGTATGCTGCCGGAATGGTCCTGCTCGGCGTGCTGGGAGATTATATAGTCTATCTTCTTCTCTTCCTTAAGGTAGTCGAAAAGGATCTCCGCTTTTTCGGGGTCGCCCGAGTCTATCAGCGCCGTTTTTTCCGAGCCTTTCACCAGGTAGGCGTTGTAGCTGGTGCCTTCAGGCAGGGGGATCAGCGCGTCGAACAGGCGCCGGTTGAAATGGTTCAGGCGCAGCGAGTACACACCGTCGGTAATTTTAACTGGTTTCATATGTTCTCCTGAGAGTAGTATATATCATCGCGGTAATTTTGGCCATATCAGCTATGGGATTCGGGCCGGGGCCGCGGGCGCGGCGGCCGGCAAAGCTTCAAGTATCTGCGCGGCGAATGCCGCCAGCGTGGCGTCGCGGGCGCCCATGACCGCCACGATATCCCCAGGCCTGGCCAGCCTTGAGATGGCCGCCGGTATATCCGCGCGGTCGGGATAATAGGCCGCCGCGTGGCCGCGGGCGGCCACGGCGTCCGAAATATCCTTCGAGGAAATATTCTTGTTCGCGGTGCCCCCCGCGTAATAGATCTCCGGCATCAGAAGCAGGTCCCCGGGGGCAAGACCGGCGGCGAAACTCTCTATCAGCTCGGCCTTGAGGTGGCGGGTGGGAGTGAAGCCGTGCGGCTGGTAAACTGCCAGGAGACGCCGCCCGGCGGCCTGGTGGAGAGCCTTGAGCAGGGCGGAGATCTTGGCCGGGTTATGGGCGTAATCGTCAATAACGGTCACGCCGTTCTTTTCCCCCACCAGCACGAAGCGGCGCTCCACGCCGCGGAAATTCTTAAGCCCGGCGGCCGCGGCTTCGAGGCCGACGCCGTAGACCGAGGCGGCGGCGCAGGCGGCCAGGGCGTTCTCTATATTGTAGAGCCCGGGCGCCGGCAGTTCGAAGTCCACGCCGTTAATTTTAAAGGCCGAGGAAAAAAGCCCGGCCTTGATCTCCGTGACTTTCCAGCCGGCGGTGCTGAAGCCGAATTTTTCCGCCGCAGGGAGCAGCGCGGCCGAGGGCGCGTCTTCGGCGTTCACCAGCAGGCGGCCGCAGTGCCCGGCGAACTCGGTGAAGATCCTGTTCAGTTCTTCTATATCCTTATGGTCCTTGCTGATATTCAGGAGCAGGCCGGTCTTGGGCTTATAGCGCACTATGGTCCCGTCCGATTCGTCCGCCTCGACCACGAGGATGGTCCCGCTGCCGCGGAAGGCGTTCCCTATCAGGCCGCGCTCTTTAAGCGCGCCGAGGGCCCCGCCCGTTATTATGGAAGGCCCGAGCCCCCCCGCCTCGAGGACGGAGAAAAGCATGGCGGCGGCGGTGGATTTCCCGCTGGTCCCGGCCACGGCTATGGTCTCGAAGCGGTTCACCTGCGCGGACAGGAGCTCGGAGCGGTGGCTTATCCTGAGCCCCAGCTCTTTCGCTTTTATGACCTCGGGGTTGCTGTCCTCTATGGCGGTGGAAAGGGCGAGTTCGGCGGTGGCGGCGTTTATGCCGGAGCCGTCCTGCGGATAAATTTTAATACTAAGCTTCTCAAGCGCGGTCTTCACTTCCAGGTTGCGGCCCCGGTCGAAATCCCGGTCGGAGCCGCTGACGGCGCGGCCTTCCATGGCCGCCACCTGGGCCAGCGCGCTCATCCCGACGCCGCCGACGCCTGAAAAATGTATAGTATCCCGCATTTATAAATTATTGATAATTATGAGGGGCCGGGCAAGGCTATGCGCATTAGGCCTATGGCCATGCCGTTATTAGCGCTATGCGCATTAGGCCTATGGCCATGCCGTTATTAGCGCTATGCGCATCAGACGGCCAGACGGCCAAGGGAAGAGGGCGGGGTCAGGGAGTTACGGGAATTCCCCGGGGACCTCGTCTCCGGAAAGGTCTCCGGAGAGGTCTTCGGAGGCGTCTTCGGCAGGTTCTTCGTCCGGCTGCTCCTGGGGCGGCGGTTTGACCGCGGCGGCCGGCGCTTTGAAATCCATGGTATAGCGCCGCCACCTCTTCTCCACGTATTTGAAGCCCATGACCAGCTTGGCGCCTTTCTGGGTGGTCATGGTCAGGTAGCTCCCTTTCACCTCGTGCTCCTTGCAGAGCTCAGGGGTAGTGGAACAGGAAGTGCGGAAGATCTCGGTCATTTTCCCGTATTTATTCTCCACCTTCCTGAGGAAGGTGTGCGCCTCTTTCTTCAATTCCTTCTTCCTGGCCTCCGGGAGCTTCTTCAGATCGGCGGGATCCGGGGTCAGGACGGCCTTCTCCGTTTCGTCCAGGGCTACGGCGCGGGCCAGCAGCAGGTATTCCTCAGGCTCGCCGGCGGCGTCCTCGTCGGAGACCAGCTTCGCGTCCGCCCCGTTCTGTCTTTCTTTTACTATCAGGCTTAACAGGTCCGGTTCGGGCGCTGAGGGTTTCACCGGATAATAATCCTCGTAAGCCTCCCCGCCCTCATCGGTGGCCGTGCCGGTACTTGTTTTCGCGGCCGAGGCCGCGGCTTTCGCCTCGGCGGTGGCGTCCTTGGGCGCCGAAGCCGCGGGAGAGGAACCCCCTCCGGAAGAGCCGCCCGCCCCGCCGGCCGCCGCCACTCCGGCCGAAGCTCCGCCGGCAGCCTTGGAATCGTAATTCTTCTGAGCGCCGGCCTTCATCCCTTCCGCCGCCCCGTCCAGGGGGACCCCGGCTTTCTGGCCGGGCATGCCGGACAGGCTCCCGCCTTTATAGGGACCGCCGCCGCCGGCCGGGCTTCCGGGCCCGCCGCCGGGATTCAGTCCCGGACTCCCCGGGCCGTTCCTGCCGGGCAGGGAGGCCTGCAGCTTCGGGGCGGCCGCTCTTTCCAGGCCCGAGGGGGGCTTTCCGAAACCGGTGCCGGCAGCCGGTACAGGCACGGCCGCGCCGGCGGCCTCTTCCCCGGCCGGCTCCTCTTTCTCCGGGATCTTTCCGTCGGTTCCCCGCTCCGAAGTCGCGGTATCGCCGCCGCCGGAATAACCGCCCGAGGCGTACCCGCCCCCGCCCATCCCCGCCCAGGAGGACTGGCCGGCGGACGCGCTGCCGCCGCGGCTGGAGGCGTAATTCTTTTTATAATACCGCTCGAAAGCGTCGCCGTCGGGATCGCTCTCTTCCTCTTCGCGCGAGCCTCCCCGCTGCGCGGCCGCGCCCCGCCCGTAGGCCGGGACGTCCTGGGCGCTTCCGCCGAAGAAACCGGCGAAAGCGGTTTCGCCTTTCTCTTTTACTATCTCCCCGCCCCGCTTGAAATCCTCCAGGTACGAGGAGGAGGCCACGGAGGCGCCGCGGTAGCCGGGGGCATAGTGCCTTGCCGGGGCCGTTCTCCCGCTTGCGCCGATATGCACCAGCAGCAGGAAGCCGCCGGTAAAGAACACGAGCAGCGCGGCGGCGAGGATAGCCCCCGGTTTTTTCAGATTATTTTGCATACCCTGTACCAAGAACCGCGAGATCAGTACGCGCTTCGAAATTACCGTAATAGTATACGTGGTTTTTTTTGCCGCCGCCAGCCCTAATTTGTAATATATAATGACAGGTATAACCATGAAAAAAATAATCTCCACAGAAAAAGCGCCGGCGGCCATAGGCCCCTACTCGCAGGCCGTGGAAGCCGCCGGACTGCTCTTCATCTCCGGCCAGCTCCCGATCGACCCCGCCACCGGCAGTATGGCCCCAGCCGAGATCAAGGCCCAGACGGAAGCCGTGATAAAGAACCTGGAAAACATACTCGCCTCCCAGGGCCTTGCCCTGGAAAACATTTTAAAGACCACCGTCTACATGGCCGACCTCTCCCAGTTCGCCCAGATGAACGAGGTCTACGCCAGATTTTTCGCCAAGAATCCCCCCGCCCGGGCCACGGTAGAGGTAAAAGCCCTCCCCAAAGCCGCGCTGGTGGAAATAGAAGCGGTCGCGGCCAGGTAAGTATTTCGGCAGAGGTTTTGCGCTTATACTCACGTCGAGAAGCGTAGTCGGGGTCCTGTCAGGGGCATTACCCCGCGAACCCTGGAAGATGGAAACCGTTGCGCGGTTTCCCCCCGCCCAGGGAAATTATGGCGGGGCCCCCCCTTCCCCAAAGGGTTCGCGGGGCAACGCCCCTGCCACCCTTCCGGAAGCGCAAAACGGGACGATTTGATATGCACCCATTACTTGAAAAAAATCTTACGGGCACCCTCTTCCCGCTTTTCTCGATGCGCCATAAGAAGGACTGGGGCATCGGCGACACGCGCTCCATGACGCTCTGGTTCGACGCGCTGAAAGCGATGAACCTCGACCTCCTGCAGGTCCTCCCGATAAACGAAATGCCCCCCGGGGTCTCCTGCCCCTACACCGCCCTTTCCGCCTTCGCGCTGGACCCCATCTACATAGCCGTGGACGAACTGCCGGAGCTTAAGACTTCTCCCGCCCTGCTGGAGGAGATAAACTCCCGCCGCTTCCAGGCCGGCATAAAGCAGCTGCGAATTTCCAAGACCGTGATGTACAGCGAGGTGCGGCACCTCAAGTTCACCACGCTCTGGAAGGTCTACACCCATTTCCACCAGAACCACGTGCTCAAGGATTCCTCCCTGGCGGCCGAATTCAGGGCTTTCTGCCAGGCCAACGCGGGCTGGCTGGACGACTACGCCGTCTTCCGCCGCCTGAAGGACACCCATAACTGGACCTCCTGGACGCACTGGGAGGAGCCGCTCAAGACCCGCGACGCCAAAGCCCTGCAGGAAATACACGGCCGCGAAGAGAACCAGGTGCTATTTTTCAAATACCTCCAATGGGCCATCCACCGCCAGTGGACGGCGGCGCGGGCGCGGGCGGCCGAGCTCGACATCAAGCTCCTCGGCGACCTGCCCTTCATGGTGAACCAGGAAAGCTCCGACGTCTGGTCCCGCCAGGCCGAGTTCAACATAGACAGCGAGATAGGCGCCCCGCCCGACGCTTTCAGCGAGACGGGCCAGCGCTGGGGCCTGCCGGCCTACAACTGGAACGCCATCGAGGAGAACAACTTCGACTGGTGGCGCTCCAAGGTGAAGAAAGCCTCCGAATTCTACGACCTTTTCCGCATCGACCACATGGTGGGCTTCTTCCGCACCTGGGTGGTGCCGCGCGACGTGGCGCTTAAAGCCGACTTCGACATCAAGGACGAGAAAGGCCAGCGCGAGCGCGGCAAAAGGTTCCTGGAAGCCGTTTCCGGCGCCAGCCGGATGCTTCCTGTCGCCGAGGACCTGGGGCTGATCCCGCCTTATGTCGGCGAAGTGCTGGCTGAGCTCAGCGTGCCCGGCTATAAGGTGATGCGCTGGGAAAAAACAAAGGACGGCGCCGCCTACATCGATCCCGGGACCTACAGCCCCGTCTCGCTGGCCACCTCCTCCACCCACGACAATGAGCCTCTGGCCGACTGGTGGGACACCGTGGACCAGGCGGAGAAAAAACTTTTCTGGAAGCTGGCTTCCGGAAGCGAATCGAAACCGCCCGTCTTTTCGAAGGCCAGGGAAAAGCTGCTGGCCTCCCTGCTCGGGGCCGGTTCGCGCATCGTGATACTGCCCATACAGGACATCTTCGGCTCGAAGGAAAGGGTGAACACCCCCGGCACGCTTGGGGATCATAACTGGACCTACCGCTTTCCCACGCCCGCCGAGAATTTCCTCAAGAAACACGCCGATACGGCCGGGGCCTTCGCGGCGCTGGTCCGGGAGAAAAGAAAATGAAAGACTTTAAAACTTACGGGCTTTGCCTCCTGGCGCTGGCCGCGCTTTCCGGCTGTTCGCTGAACCGCGCCGCCGCGCGGTTCACCTCCGGGATGATAGACGGGGGCCTCCCCTCCGTCTTCAGCCAGGCCGACACGCAGTACGTGAGGGAAGCCATGCCGGCCAACCTGCAGCTGATGGAAATACTCCTGAAAAGCGATCCCGACAACAGGAAGCTGCTGGTGAACGCCTCCCAGGGCTTCTGCGGCTACGCGCTGATGTTCGTGGAGGACGAAAGCCCTGAGCGGGCCTCCGGCTTTTACGCCAAGGGCGAAGCCTACGCAGCCCGGGCGCTTAAGGGCGCCGCCCCGGCCGTCGCCGGGAAGTCCGACGTGCCGCCGCTGTTCTGGAACACCTTCTGCAAGGCCCTCCACATAAACCTGAACCGCGACAAGCCCGAGGTCCTGGCCGAGCTGCCCACCCTGGAGCCGGCCATAGAAAAGCTGCTGGAGCTGGACCCTTCGTATTATTACAACGGCGCCCAGGGCCTGATGGGGGCCTACTATTCTCTGCGCCCGCGCATGTTCGGCGGGGACCCCGAGAAGGCCGGAAAGCATTTCGAGCTGGCGCTGAAAGGGGCGGGAGAGCACTTCCTGATGAACCGCTTCCTGTACGCCAAGCTGGCCGCCGTGGCGGCGCAGGACCAGGTGCTTTTCGAGAAATTGCTCGATTCGATAATCTCGGCGGGGGCGCGGGAGGGAGAGACCCGCCTGCCCGACGAAGTGGCTAAAATAAAAGCGAAGAAATTACTGGAGAAAAAAGATGAACTGTTTTAAAAAGTACGCCGCCTGCCTTTCCCTTTCCATCCTCTGCGCCGGTACGGCGGGGGCCCAGACCATGGTGAAGTTCGCCACGCTTGCGCCGGAAGGCTCAACCTGGATGAAAGCCATGCGGCAGTTCACGGTGGAAGCCTCCTCCAGGACCGGCGGCCGGGTGAAATTCAAGATCTACGCCGGCGGCGTTTCCGGAGACGAGAAGGACGTGGTGCGCAAGATCCGCCTTGGGCAGCTGCAGGCCGGCGGCTTCACCGGCGTGGGCCTGGGCGAGATAGCCCCCGAGGCGCGGCTCCTGGACACCCCTTTCCTCTTCAAGAACGCCAAAGAGATAGACCACGTCTACAAGGCCCTGGACGCGGACTTCCGGAAGATCTTCGAAAGCCGCGGCTACGTGCTTCTGGGCTGGGCCGAGGTAGGCAACGTCAACATTTTCTCCAATATCCCGGTCATGAAGCCGCAGGACCTGAGGAACGTAAAGATGTGGCTGTGGGAAGGCGACCCGATAGCGGAAGCCATGTTCGAGGCCCTGAAGGTGAAGCCCATCCCGCTCTCCGTGATGGACGTGATGACCTCGCTGCAGACCGGCATGCTGAACGGCGTATACGGCTCCCCCCTCTCCGTCATAGCCCTGCAGTGGTTCTCGCGGATGAAATACGTTCTCTCGCTGCCCATCACCAACGCCTCCGGGGCGGCGGTGATGTCTAAAAAGACTTTCGACCTGCTGGCCAAAGAGGACCAGAAGATCATAATGGAACTGGGCGGGAAGCATTTCAGGGAGCTGACCCTGCAGAGCCGCAAGGACAACGAGCAGTCCATCGCTATTCTTAAGGCCAAGAAGCTGGTCTTCACCGAACCCGCCGGCCCGGCCGTGATCGCCGAGTTCGAGCGCGCCGGCCAGGAAGCCAGGCTCTCGCTGACCGGGAAGCTTTATCCGAAGGAGCTGCTGGAAAAAGTGGAAAGCGCGCTGAAAACCTTCCGCGCCGCCGCTAAGAAATAGCGCCCGCCGTCCTCCGGCGATTGTATCCGATATTACAGCGGCCCGGGCTGGACATGGCCGATAATCTGCTGTATAATGATTTTGGGTGAAGGGTTGTTTAAATTATTAGTTGGCGATCTTGCCGCGCGGCTTGAGCTCATGCCGCGGCTGTAAGGTCTTCAGGCCTGGGAACAGCGCCCGGCTCCGTCCGCTCTCGGCGGAGAGCCGCGCTTTCTCCGGGTTTACGCTGGGGGGCGTATACTATGAACGCAGGCGCCGGCACAAGCCTTGCGGACGGCAAGTCTTCCATCCGGGACCTGGTGGACCTCGAGAAAATGCGCGTCATTTTCGAGAAGTTCGCGCAGGCCACCGGTTTCGTCATCAATTTCCTGGACCACCCGGGGATGCAGCCCCTTGTCACCGCCGGCAGGCGCGGGCTCTGCTCGGAATTCTACAAGACCTGTCCCGCCGCCTACGACCTCTGCCTGAAAAGCAAACGCCGCCTCCTGGACCGCCTGGGCGCCCCCGGGCAGCTGGCCGTGGAGGTCTGCAGCCACGGGCTGGCTTACTGCGCCACCCCGATCATAATCAACGGCAGCCATATCGCCAGCCTCACGGTGGGCCAGGTCCTGCTGGAGAAGCCCGAGCCGGAGCGCTTCAGGAACCACGCGGCGCTTTACGGCTTCGAAGAAAGCAAATTCCTCGAGGCCCTTGACGGTGTCCCCGTGGAGCAGGCGGAGAGATTGGGCGCCCTTTCGGCTTTCCTCGGCGAGCTGGTCTCGGTCATGGCGGAGCAGGGCCTGGCCGACTCCGAGCTGAAGGAAAAGAGCGATAAACTGGAAAAGCTCGTGCTCTCCAAAGAGGCCGCGGAAACCGCCCTTAAAGAGAGCGAGGAGAAGTTCCGGGACCTGGCCGAAACCCTCCCGGACCTGATCTGGGAGACCGACGCGACAGGCGCCTACTCTTATGTCAGCCCCAGGATAAAGGAGCTCCTCGGCTACGAGGTTTCCGAGGCCCTCGGGAAGAGCCCCTCCAGGTTCATCTTCGGAGAAGACGAGGGGCCGCGAAACGAGCTGACGGCCGCAATGCTCAAGAAGAGGCCTTTCCGGAATATCGAGAGCGAAGTCCGGCACAAGGACGGCCGCACGCTGGTGCTGGAGTCCAGCGGCAACCCGTCCTTCGACACTAAAGGCCTTTACAGGGGCTGCAGGGGGGTCACGAGGGATATCACCGAGCGCAAGCGCCTGGAGGACGAGAGCGAGATGAAGGCTATCCTCCTGGACTCGGTGAACGACGCCGTTTTCATGCACGACCTCGAAGGGCGGATAGTTTACGCCAACGAGGCAGGCTACGCCCAGCTTGGCTATACCGAGGAGGAAATGCGGAACGTTATGTTCCAGCAGCTGCTCACCCCGGAGGCGGCGAAAGAATTCGCCGCGAACACGAAAGCCGCCCTCGAGCAGGGAAAAGCCATCTTCGAGTCGGAGCACCGGCTCAGCCACGGCGGCGTAATGCCGGTGGAGACGCACGCGCACGCCATCGAGCTGGACGGGGAAAAGTACATCCTGCGCGTGGTAATGGACATCACGGAGCGGAAAGCCATAGAGCGCGCGCAGCGGCAGCTCATGAAGGAGCTGGAGAGCACCAACTCCGAGATCTCGCAGTTCAACAGCCTTATAGCGCACGACCTGCAGGTCCCGCTGCGCATGGTCAGGAGCTATTCGCAGCTGCTGGAAAAACGCCTGAAAGGGAAGATCGAGCCGGAGGCGGGGGAATTCCTGGACTATGTGATGAAAGGCGGCAGCCTGATGCAGAAAATGCTGGACGACCTCATGCACTACCTGCGGGAAGGAGCGAACCCGGAAATACTGGAGAAAGTGGAGATGGACAAGGTCCTGGAACAGGCGCTCTGCCTGCTGAAAGGCCCCATAGAGGATTCCGGCGCCGAGATCACCGGCGGGCCGCTCCCGGTGGTGAAGGCGGACCACGCGCAGATGACGCACCTCCTGCAGAACCTTATCGGCAACGCTATCAAGTTCAGGGGCGCCTACGCCCCGCGCATCTCGGTTTCCTGCGCCGAGGCGGACCATGAACACGTTTTCACCGTCAGCGACAACGGCATCGGCATAGCGCCGCAGTTCCTGGAGCGGGTCTTCAAGATCTTCCAGAGGCTCCACACCAGGGAAGAATACCCGGGCACGGGCGTCGGCCTGGCTTTATGCAAAAAAATAGTCGAGAACCACGGCGGGCGGATCTGGGCGGAGTCGGGGCCGGGGAAAGGGACGGCCTTCCACTTCACCATTCCGAGAAACCCGGCCGGCTGCGCCGGGCAGGAGAAGAAGGGCGATGCAGCAGAATAAGAAGACGCAGGCCGAGCTCCTCCTGGTAGAGGACAATCTCGCCGATATCCGGCTCACCCGCGAAGTGATGGCTATCTGGAGCCTGCCCCATAACCTCAGCGTAGCCCAGACGGGGGAAGAGGCCCTCTGCTTCCTGCGCCGCGAAGGCATTTATTCCGCCAAGCCCGCGATAAACCTGGTGCTGCTCGACCTGAACCTGCCGGGCAAGAGCGGTTTAGAGCTGTTGGGCGAGATAAAGCGCGACGCCGGGCTGAAGCATATCCCGGTCATAGTGCTGACCACCTCCTTCATGGAAGCCGACGTGAGGAAAGCCTACGATCTGCACGCGAACTGCTATATCGTCAAACCGATAGACCTGGTGGAGTTCGAGCGGGTTTCCAAAGCGATAGAAAATTTCTGGCTGACGGTGGCCAGGCTGCCCGAGGAGCGTTAAGCCATGGAAAACAATAAGATCAAAGTGCTTATAATCGAGGACGAAAAGCCTTACCTGCGGCTGCTGGACGCTTTCCTCGCCGAAGTCTCCGGCCGCGGCCGCAGCTACGAGGTTACCGGCGCCGAGACCCTGTCCCAGGCGCTGGAGCTGCTGGAGGCCGGCCGCTACGACGTCATAGTTTCGGACCTTTTCCTGCCGGACAGCGTCGGCCTTGAGACCTTCACAGCCATCTTCGCGCGCGCCGGCAATACCCCGGTGGTGCTGCTCACCGGGCATGAGAACGAGGCCGTGGCCGAGGAGGCGATGCGCAGGGGCGCCCAGGACTATCTTTCGAAAAAATCCCTGAACGGCGAGGAACTCTCCCGGGCGATAATGTATTCCATCGAACGCAAGGCCATAGAGGCCAATCTGCGCGCTTCGGAGGAGCGCTACCGCACCCTGATAGACGCGCTGGACGAGGCCATAATCGTGGTCGACAGGGAACTCCGCGTCATCATGGCGAACAGCGTCTTCAAGAAAGCGGCCGCGGAGAACGGAGTGAGCTCGGCGACCACCGGCAGGAGGCTGCCGGACGGTTTTTCCCCCCTGCCCGCTAAAAGCCTGGAATTCTGCAGCCGGGCTTTTTCGGAAGCGAAGGAAATAGTTTCCGAGGAGACCTGCCTCTGGAATAACCGCCAGAGCGTCCTGGAGCTGAAATGCGTGCCGGTGCTGGCCGCCGGAAAGGTGCAGCGCGTGGTCCTGGTGGCGAGGGATATAACCGAACGCAGGCAGATGGAACAGCTGAAGGACGATTTCGCCTCCCTGGTCTCCCACGAGCTGCGCTCGCCGCTCACCTCGATCACGGCGGGGATAGGGATGATCCTCGAGGACGGCGGCGCGCGCCTGGAGGAAGAGGAGAAGAAACTGCTGGGCATCTCCTACAAGGACGCCCAGCGCCTGGACAGGATCATCAGCAAGATCCTGGAGATGTCGCGGCTCAAATCCGGGACCTCGCGCTTCGAGAAGACCGTGGAGGACGTGGTCGCGCTGGCCGAAGAAGCCATAGCCCGCTTCACCCCCCGGGCCAAGAGCCGGAACATAGAGCTCCGCAAGCGCTATTCCGCGCCGAAGATAGAGACCCTCCTCGACACCGACGCTATCACCGAGGTGTTCACGAACCTCCTGAGCAACGCTTTAAAATTCACCGAGAAGGGCAGCGTTGAAATAGGCGTGGCCGAAAAGGACGGGCTTATCGAATGCTACGTGAAGGACACGGGCGCGGGGATCTCGAAGGAGGACCAATCCGGCCTTTTCATGAAGTTCAAGCGTTTCGGCAAGCCGGTGGCCGAGGAGGAGAAAGGTACGGGGCTGGGGCTGTTCATCGTCAAGGAGATCCTGAGGCGGCATGACGGAACCCTTTCCGTTTCGAGCGAGCCTGGAAAAGGAACGACTTTCACTTTTACCCTTCCGAAAAAGGTCAGGGAGAAAAGCCCGGAAACCACGGAAAAGCAGGCTCCGCCCGCGGAATAACTTGATATAATTAGAGCGGCGATGATGTCCGCCGCCCCGGAAAGCCGGGGGAACCGTCCGCGGGGACTGATGACCTCTACCCTGGTGGTAGAGGTATTTTTTTGGAGACGAGATGGAACCAGACAAGCTCCCTTTGATAGCCGGACTTATAATTCTCTCCGCCAGCGTCCTGAGCCTGAGGCTCGGCGTTTCGGTGGCTATTTTCGAGATCCTGCTCGGCCTGGCGGCGGGAAATCTCGGCCTGCCGGCCCGGGACTGGATGGTCTACCTGGCCGGCTTCGGCGGCATCGTGCTCACCTTCCTGGCCGGGGCGGAAGTGGACGGGAAACTGCTTAAGGATAATTTCAGGCGGGCTGGACTTCTGAGCCTTTCCTCTTTTTTCGCTCCGCTGGCGGCGGGGTTCCTGTTCTGCCGCTATCTGGCCGGCTGGAGCGCGCAGGCCTCGGCTATAGGCGGCATCGCCCTTTCCGAAACCTCCCTGGCCGTGGTTTACTCGGTGCTGGCCGAAACCGGCCGGGCAGGCACTAAGACCGGCAGGCTGCTGATGGCCTGCACCTTCCTCACTAATACTTTAACGGCGCTCGCGCTCAGCGCCGCTTTCCTCAGGCCGAATTTCTTTACCCTTGTTTTCCTGGTCCTGTCGGGAGCTTTCCTGGCTTTCGCCTGGTCCTTCTCGGGCCGCATATTCGCCCACCCGTCGCTGGCCGGCAAGGTCATCGAGCCGGAAATAAAATACATATTTTTCATCCTGCTGGCCTTCATCTACCTGGCTGAACTGGGTTCCAGCCAGGCGATGCTGCCCGCCTTCCTGTTCGGGCTGCTCATGAGCGGCCATTTCAGGAGCGGCTCGGCGGCGGCGCCGGTGAAGAACCGCCTGCGCACCGTGGCCTACGCCTTTATAACGCCTTTTTTCTTCATAGTGGCCGGCATGAAGGTTTCCCTGCCGGCGCTTTGGGCGGCGGCCGGGCTGTTCGCCGCCCTTTTCGCCGTCAAGCAGGCGGCGAAGTTCGCCGGCGTCTATTTCCTGGCGCGGAAGTTCTTCCCGGGGAACACCGGCTACTTCACGCTCCTGATGTCGACGGGCCTGACCTTCGGCCTGATGGCGGTCCTGTTCGGGCTTAATGCCGGCTTCCTGGACGCCGCGCAGTATTCGGTGCTCACCGGGGTGCTTATAGCCAGCGCCGTCATCCCGACCTTCGCGGCCCAGCGCTGGTTCCTCCCCGTGGAAGACGAGGACCTGATTTAGTATAAAGCTAAGTAAGAACCCGGCGGACCGGGGATTTTTTCCGATCGCCCCTATGACAAAATTCCGTATAGTGCTGGCGGATAACGGCTCGCTCGAACCGGGCTCCACCCTGAAACTCCGCTCCCTCGCCGCGGAGCTGGGCAGGCTCATCGGCCATGAAGTGAGACCGGTATCAATGATGCATTCAGGCAAGGTGGCGCCGGAGCTGCTCGGCGGGAAGCCGGCGGTATTATTCAAACAGGAAGCGAAGGCGGCCGCGGAGGACGGGGCCGGGGAGCTTATCGTGGTTCCGCTTTTCCTCGGCCCCGGCCGCACCCTCACTGAAACGCTGCCGGAGCAGTTCAGGGAGGCCGGCGGAGGGCTCAGGCTGCGCGTCGCCCCCCCGCTTTACGGGGCCGACGGCGCGCTCAGGCGCATCCTGGCGGAGAACCTGCTGGCGGCCGGCTGGAAGCGCGGCGCGGGAAGCGTCCTGCTCTGCGACCACGGCTCCCCCTCGCGCGAAATGACGGCGGTGCGCGACGCCCTTGCAGCGGAGCTGAAGGCCGAACTGAAGCTTACCCGCGAGGAATTGACGGCCTGCTCGATGGAGCGGCGCCCCGGCGCGGACTACGATTTCAACGAGCCCTCGCTGGCCTCGGCCATCGAAAAAGCGCGCGGGGACGCCATAGTGCTCATGCAGTTCCTGCTCCCCGGCCGCCACGCCGGGCCGGACGGGGACGTGTCCAGGATCTGCCGCGAACACGCGCCTAAGTGCTTAAGCTGGAAGCTTTCCCCGCTGATAGGCGAAAGCCCGCTGCTCCCCGCCCTGCTGGCGGAGCGCTTCGGGCAGGTCGCGCCCTAGAACAGGCCGGTGATATTCCCGTTCTCGTCTATATCGATGTTTTCCGAGGCAGGATGCTCGGGCAGGCCCGGCATGCGCATGATGTCGCCGGTTATCGGGATCAGGAAGCCCGCCCCGGCCGCAATTTCTATCTCGCGCACGGTCACCACGAAATCCTTGGGCCGCCCGATCAGGTCGGGGTTGTCCGACAGGGATTTCTGGGTCTTCGCTATGCAGACCGGGAGCTTATCGAGGCCCAGCCCGGTTATCTTCTCCAGGTCTTTTTTCGCCTTCGGGGTGTAGTCTATGTGTTTCGCGCCGTACATCTTCCCGGCTATGGCCTCTATCTTTTTCTCGACGGGCCATTCCCATTCGTAGACCGGCTTGAAGCCGCAGGTCTTTTTAGCCTCTACGGCCCGCGCGACCAGCCCGGCCAGCTCCAGGGCCCCGGCCCCGCCCTGCCCCCATACGTCGGCCACGGCCACCGGCACGCCCAGTTCCTCGCAGCGCTTTATAACGACCGCCATTTCTTCTTCGGTGTCGGAGGTGAATTTATTCAGGGCGATCACGGGGGAGAGTTCGAACTGCTTCATGTTCTCGATATGTTTCTCGAGGTTAGGAAGGCCGCGCCTGACGGCCTCCGCGTCGGGCTTGTTCAGCTCCTTAAGGCCGACGCCGCCGTGGTATTTAAGGGCCCTGACGGTGGCCACCAGCACGGCCGCGCTCGGGCAGAGCCCGGCGTAGCGGCACTTGATGTCCAGGAACTTCTCCGCGCCCAGCTCGAAGGCGAAGCCGGCCTCGGTCACTACATAGTCGGAAAGGCTCAGGCCCATGCGGGTGGCGATGATGGAATTGCAGCCGTGGGCTATGTTGGCGAAAGGCCCGCCGTGGATGATAGCGGGGGTCCCTTCGCTGGTCTGCACCAGATTGGGCAGGAGGGCGTCCTTGAGCAGGGCGGCCATGGCGCCGTTGGCCTTGAGGTCGCGGGCGTAGACGGGCTTCTTGTCGAAGGTATAGCCGACGAAGATATTGCCGAGCTTTTCTTTCAGGTGGTTCAGGTCGTTCGAGAGGCAGAGGATGGCCATCACTTCGGAGGCCGCGACGATGTCGAAGCCGGTCTCGCGCGGCACGCCGGACATGGTGCCGCCCAGGCCGACGATGATCTTGCGCAGGGACCTGTCGTTCATGTCCATCACGCGCCGCCAGGTGACGGTGCGGGGGTCTATGCCGAGGTTGCTCTTCTTGTTCTGGACGTTGTTGTCGATGAGGGCGGCCAGGAGGTTATGGGCCTTCTCTATGGCGGCGAAGTCGCCGGTAAAATGCAGATTGATGTCTTCCATGGGCAGGACCTGGGAATGCCCGCCGCCGGTGGCGCCGCCCTTTACGCCGAAGACCGGCCCGAGCGAGGGCTCGCGCAGGACGACGGTGGTCTTTTTGCCTATTTTATTGAGACCGAGCGAGAGGCCTATCGAAACAGTGGTCTTGCCTTCTCCGGCGGGCGTCGGGGAGATGGCCGAGACGAGGATGAGCTTGTGCTCTTTGACCTTCTCCAGGTCTATAAGGGAGTGGGGCAGCTTGGCCTTGTGTTTGCCGTAAAGCACCAGGTCGTCTTCAGGCACGCCCAGCAGCGCCCCTATCTCCCTGATATGCTTCAGCTTCACGGTCCGCGCTATCTCGATGTCTGTAGGCATAGTTTTAATAAAGGGGACAGGCTACTTTAAAAAAGCAGCCTGCTTAGATTACAGTTCCTAGTGCAACAGTTTTCGTAAACACTTCTTTCGGCGTGTTGAAGTCTAATATTTTTCTCGGGCGGTCGTTCAGCAGGT
>Ga0209212_1002277_pt1 | contig 27841 bp, 29 predicted proteins | sample RifGroC2_FD_183996 | JGI IMG/M metagenome (GOLD analysis project Ga0209212, IMG submission 183996) | Groundwater microbial communities from Rifle, Colorado, USA - Groundwater C2 (SPAdes) (version 2) | ecosystem: Environmental > Aquatic > Deep subsurface > Groundwater | place: Rifle, Colorado... | reverse complement strand
TGCCTTGTTGCGAGCGACTGAGATAAAACGAAGGAGCGTGGCAATCTAAACAGCGTTTTGGACAATGGATAGATTGCCGCGTCAGCGCTTTGCGCTTCCTCGCAATGACAGCCAGATAATGGGATGGATTGCCACGTCGGGGCAAAGCCCCTCCTCGCAATGACACATGCTACTTATAGTTATTAAAAATAGTCGCTATAAGGTTATAGCCGTCATAAACTAATTTTGTTACTATATCAGGGGTAAAAACGAAAGGAAAAAATTATAAGCGAAAATAAAATTTCAACTATTACAAACCTGCAAAAAGAAAGCCTGATAGGACATTTAGGCGATATGCGCGGCAGACTGGAAACAATAATAGGAGAGACAAGTTATTTGTTGGCTAATTTTAAAGCAATGAAGATGATTATAGACAATACAACCGAAATCAGCATCAAGAATTAGCAAAAATATAAAATCCGGGTTATAATCAATAAATAAAACCTGTTGGAGATATTTATAAATGAGTACCCCAAAAGATAAACTCGAAGAAATGGTAAAGCTACTTGACGATTTTGAAACGCAGGAAGTAATTGACTTTGTCGGATATATTAGAGAAAAAAGAAAAAAAATGTTTGACGAAATGCTTGAAAATGCTCCTGTTGACGAAGAATCTTTAACAGAAGCAGAATTACAGGCTATAGAACAGGCAAGAAAAGATTTAAAAGCGGGAAAAACAATTTCTCACGAAAAATTCTGGGGCAAATATGATTTACAGGATTGAGTATTCTGATAAATTTCAAAAAACTATTGATAAGTTTGATAAATCAGTACAAAAACAGATAAAAAATACCATTGACAGACATATAACAAATCTTAAAGCCTGTGATGTTAAAAAATTAAAGGGATATGAGAGTCTTTATCGTTTAAGAAGCGGTGATTACAGAATTATTTATGAAAAAATTGATAATATTCTTGTGATAGTTTTTTTTGACGTAAAACACAGAAAAGATGTTTACAGGGACTTATAGTAAAATATTCATAGAGTAGGAATATTTTGCAGAAACAATGACAAGACCTTTTCAAGTTGTATCGAAATATGCACCCGCAGGCGACCAGCCAAAAGCCATAAACGAGCTTTCCGCAGGGATAAAATTCGGTTATAAAAATCAGACTCTGCTCGGAGTTACAGGCTCGGGCAAGACTTTTACAATGGCGCATGTTATTCAGAACGTGCGAAAACCGACTTTGATAATCGCACATAATAAGACGCTTGCGGCGCAGCTTTATAACGAAATGAGCGAATTGCTTCCCAATAATGCGGTTGAGTATTTTGTAAGCTATTATGATTACTACCAGCCCGAAGCTTATATCCCTCGAACAGACACTTATATTGAAAAAACATCCAGTATAAACGATGAAATTGACCGTTTACGCCATAGTACAACCAGAAGTCTTTTTGAGCGGCAGGATGTGGTTGTAGTTGCAAGTGTAAGCTGTATTTATGGACTGGGTTTGCCCGAAAATTACTTCAAAGGCGCGATAAAACTTTCTGTAGGGGATTCAATAGACAGGGATGAGCTTTTAAGACATCTTGTAAGCGTTCATTATGAGCGAAATGACATCGAGTTGGAAAGAGGCTGTTTTAGGGCAAGAGGCGATATTGTCGAAATCAAGCCTGCTTATGAAAACATAACAATAAGAATCCAGCTTTTTGGCGATGAAATCGAGAAAATTTCACGAATTAACCCGACTACAGGTGAGGTTATAGAAATTTGCGCAAGTGTGGTAATTTATCCCGCTGTGCATTATTTATCCGGCGATGAAGATATTAAAGAAACCTGCCAGCTTATTAAAAACGAATTGACGGTGAGAGTTAATGAACTTAACAGCCAGAACAAGATTCTGGAAGCCCAAAGGCTTTTACAGAGAACAAATCATGATCTGGAAATGATTAGAGAAGTCGGCTATTGCAACGGAATTGAAAATTATTCAAGGATTTTTGAAAGAAGAGAGCCGGGAACTCCTCCTGCGACTTTGCTTGATTATTTCCCGAAAGATTTTTTGCTTGTAATTGATGAATCCCACGTCACAATTCCCCAGATAAAAGCAATGTACAACGGCGATGCCGCAAGAAAAAACGTGCTTATAGATTATGGTTTCAGGCTTCCATGCTCAAGAGATAACAGACCTTTGAAAGCGGAAGAATTCTGGGAAAGGATTCACCAGGCGGTTTTTGTTTCCGCAACACCGGCGGAATACGAGTTGGGGATTTCCGAACAGGTTGTTGAACAAATTATCAGACCGACAGGGCTTGTCGATCCGGAAATTGATATTCGTCCTACAGAGAATCAGGTTGATGATTTAATTGCGGAAATCAAAAAAAGAGCTGACAAAAAAGAAAGAATCCTGATTACAACGCTGACTAAAAAGATGTCGGAAGACCTTACGGATTATTTTTTGCAGCTTGGAATCAGGGTAAGGTATTTGCACAGCGAGATTCAATCTCTTGAGAGGGTGCAAATCCTGAGAGATTTAAGACTCGGCGAGTTTGACGTGCTTGTCGGAGTTAATCTTTTGAGAGAAGGGCTTGATTTGCCGGAAGTTACTCTTGTTGCAATTATGGATGCTGACAAAGAGGGCTTTTTGAGGTCAGAAACAAGTCTTATCCAGACAATCGGAAGGGCGGCAAGAAATTCTTACGGAAAAGTTATAATGTATGCCGATAAAATTACCAACAGTATCAAAAAAGCTACCGGAGAAACCGACAGGAGAAGAGAACTTCAGCGGGAATACAATAAAATAAATAATATTACGCCTACAACAATTGTTAAGCCTTTGTCAAATAGCTTACTTGAAATGGTAAACAGTTTCCGCAGCGTGGAAGATGTTATTGCGGAAAAAATGGTTGAAATAGACGCTAAAATAAACGATCTTCCTAAAATTATAGAAAAATTCGAAAAAGAAATGCATTCCGCCGCAAAAATTCTTGATTTTGAAAAAGCTGCCGAAATTCGGGATAAATTAAAACAGCTCCGCGAAATGCACAAAGCTTCTTTGAAAAATTAAATTTAAGAACCCATCTGGTTAAACCTGGCATTGTCATTGCGAGGAGCTTGCAGAGCCTGTCCAGAGGAGCGAAGTGACGTAGGGAAAGCAATCTCATAATTAGTCATTATTTTTTGGATTGCCACGGGCTAAACTCCCCCTTCTTTTTTGATAATTAATCAAAAAAGCGGGTACCTCTCGCAATGACAGTTCCAGAAAGAAAGAAACTTTAACCAGATAACTTTTAAATATTTTGAATGCTTTTCGTGTATTCTAAAGTTTTATCATCCGCGTATTCTAAAGTTTTATTAAGGGTGTATAAAAGCCTGTCGCGTGTTAAAGGTTTTACGAGAAAATGTTTTGCGCCTAGTTGTATTGATTCCAGTACAATATTTTGCAAAGCAGTACAAGAACACATAATAACTTTTGCATTTTTGTCATGCTTCATTAAATCAGCTAAAATTGCAATCCCGTTGGCATCAGGCATAACAATATCTAGAATAACAATATCCGGTTTTGACTCTGTGTATAATCTTAATACATCCTGCCCTTTTCCTGTTTCCGCAATAACGGAATGCCCTTCTTTCAGAAGGTAAAGTTTTATAATTGTTCTCTGCACAACAGAATCATCAACAATTAAAATTTTAGCCATTTCAATCCTTTAAAATAATATGTGACTTCTCTATTTTATCTATATACACAATTTTTTAAGAAAATTAACATTAATATTGTAAATTTTTATATATTTTTTACATTTATTAATAATTACAATTCAGGACAGCTTCTAATTTCCATTAATGCTTTTACTCATTTCCATAATTTTGCTGACAGTTCTTAAAAGAGTATCAGCCGTTATTGGTTTTACAAGAAAACCTTTTGCTCCAAGCTGGATTGATTCGATTATGACATTTTGCAAAGCTGTAGAAGAACACATAATAACATTTGCGTTTCTGTCATAATGCATAAGCTGATCTAAAATAGTAATTCCGTTGGCATCAGGCATAACAATATCAAGCAAAACAATATCAGGCTTTAAGTCCTGATATAAGCCTAATACTGCTTGTCCATTGTTGGCTTCGCCAACAATTTGATGATTCTCTTTTTCAAGAAATTTTCTTAAGATTGTTCTTTGCACAGTAGAATCATCGACAATTATAATTCTAGCCATTATAATCCTTTAAATAATCTGCGACCTCTGTATACTTTATGCACAAATTTTCAAAAAAATAACAGCTATATTTTCGGTTTTTATATATTTTACATTTGGTAACAATTTAATATTCAATGCCTTTGCGGGCGGTAACTCCAATATCCCAATAATGTTTAACAGGATTTATTTCTGAAACAAGATGTGCGAGTTCTATTATTTCAGGATGAGCATGTCTGCCTGTAAGAACAATTTCAAGAGAAGCAGGTTTGTTTTTAAGAAAATCCTTCATGTCTTCAAGGCTTATTAAGCCAAGTTCTATAGCAATATTGGCTTCGTCAAGCACTATAAGGTCAAATTCTCCGGACATCGCTGCTTGTTTTGCTGCTTTCCATCCATAATCCACGGCATTTTTGTCTTCTTCCGACACAGTGTTTTTATAAACGATTTTGTCTAATCCTGCCTGAATTATTTTTAGCTGGTTCATAAGTTTTGGGCTGAGTTCCCTGAAGGAAAATAATTCGCCATATCCATTTCCGCCTTTAGCGAACATAACAATTAGAACTTTCCATCCTCTGCCTAAAGCTCTCATTGTTAATCCGAGTGACGCTGTGGTTTTTCCTTTTCCATCGCCTGTATAAACTTGAATATAGCCTATTTTATCAAATTTGGGATTAAAAAGTTCTTCTGATGAAAGTTTTTTATTATTCATGGCTTAAAGACCTTCGTCCTTTTTGTCATTGACATGAGAATCTAATTGAATAGATTGCCGCGGCTGCTTTGCAGCCTCGCAATGACAGACTAATCTCATTCATGATATGGCTCATAAAAACCCCGGTCAAGTGTTCTTTTGTTTATACTTGCCGGGTAGTCATGGGTTATTTAATTTTTTATTTGTTCTTAGTTTTCTGAAGAATTACTTTTTTTTAATTGATCTTGAACAACCGTAAGTACGCTTTCTGCTCCTATAATATTTGGATCTGCTGCACTTCCATCTATATTAATATCAGTTGCAGTTGCAACTCCGGGAGATAATGCTTCAAGTCCGTCTTTAATATTTTTAGGAAGGACGGGTAATACAGCTCCTACTATCTCTTTTGGATTATTTAAAATTGTTTTGTAGCTGGACACAAGAGCAGCCGGAGTTTCTTTTGCACAATTCATTATTCCTTGAATCCAGTTAAGTTTACCTGTTGAAGCAATAGTGGCGGCATCTTTACCCGCATTAAGCGCATTATTGGAACATTTGCCGGCAAGTGCGGTTATAGCAGTACCTTTACCAATATCAAAGAAACTTTTTTCTTGTGATTCAGGATTATTTTTATTTTGAATTATTTTTATTATGCCTTTGCCGATATTATATAAACCCAACCCGGCAGTTACTGCAACTAAAGGTTTTCCTAGTTCAGGCACTTTTTTAAGCAGATTTTTAACAACTACTATTGATGTAAGGGTGACGGCTGCATTTGTTACACTGTTAAAAGCCTGTCTTATAGGATAAATAAATCCATCTCCAAAGCTTTGCAGTGCTTTATTAAAACTAAATTTTCTTGCAGGTTCTTCAGCATTATTTTTAGTAAGTTCTAATATATCTTTATTTTCTTGATCTTCATTGATTCCAAAGCTTAGAGGAGAAGATAATCTGGAAGTATTTTTAATCGAAGGCAAATCACCTTTTAGTGCTTGCGTACTTAAATCCACCCTGTTCATCATAATTTTTATCTCCGATATTTTTACTGACTTCTATTCAATTAGTTAAAGTACCGTGAATAAAAAAATTGACCTTTTTGGGTAGTAACATTTACATAAATTTACAATTTGTTAATTTTTTTTAAATCCAAATCTTTTTTTTGAATCGTCTTTTACGTGCATACCGCTCTGATGTGGAGATTCTTCTTTTTCTTTAGTTTTTAGAACTTCTTTGGTTTTTTCTTCAACTATCTGTTTTTCAAAAACTCTGTCGGATTCTTTAAGCTCTTTTATAACTTTTTCAACTTTTTGGGTGCATGGTTTACAAAAAACTCCAGAAAACATGGTTGGTTTAAAATTATTTCCGCAAAGTTTGCAATCCAGATCAATAAAACCTGTATAGCCCCTAAGTTTGTTTGTCCTGTAAAGTCTTTCTATCTCCTGAATTTTTACTCCTGTTACAGCACTTAAATCTTTTATCGAGAAGGATTTTGTCTTCATTCTTTCAAAAATTTGAAAATAATCGGTAATTTTTTTTATATTTTCAGATTCAATTTCATAGCAGGCAGGGCATAAATTACTTTTTGTCCTGTCAAAAAGCTTGCCGCACATGCTACAATTTTCAAATCCCATTAATTTTAAACCTTTCAGTAAATTAAGTATAAAAACCAAGATGTAAAATATTTTCTAAATTACTCGAATTTATAATTTCGTCAATTTTTTGTTTTAATTCGTCAAGTTTTTGTTCGCTATGATTTTCAAAATGAGCAACTTCATCAGGAAGTTTTATTTCGTTTGTGAATTTTAAATTTTTGAAATCATCATTTAATTTTACAAATTGTTTATAACTTTCAAAATATTTAATTTGTTCAGGATTTATTCGGGAAGATCTTTTCAGGTAAAATTTTGCTGATTTTTCAAATTTGTCAATAAATCCCAGAATAAAGTCAATCTCATCACTGTATTTAAGTGTATTCTTCTCTTCTTCACTTAGAGAAATGACTGTGTTTCCTTCGATTTCTTTTGCATCATTTTTGTATTTCCAGAAAAGATAGCTACCCCAGAGGATACAGCCGAGTTGAAAAGATGAACAGCGTTTTATGATAGGCACAATTTGGCTTTCCAGGTGAGTAAAAGCAAATTTCTTCTGATGGTTTTGTTTTAAACCGTTTATTTCATTAAGATAGCTATAAGCTTCTTTTGGAAAATTTGTCGCAAATTGTGAAAATCCGGGATCGAATTTTACTTTAGTTATTTCTGTAAGGGACATATAATTAGCCTTTATTCCTACATTAAATAAATGTTGAATAGATTAACACACAGGAATTATACTATGAACTGGAACTAATTTGTATAATAATCCGGTTTTTATACAAACACTCAATCAAATTCTATATTAGAGCTGGTGCAAAACATGAATGTAGTGGGCTATGTAATATCTTACAAGTCAGAAAAAACTGATAAATATGTTGAAAATAAAATTCAGCAGGAAAAAATACAGTCTTTTTGTGAGCAAAACAGGCTGGAACTTGTAAAAATATACACGGAAATTAATCATAGCCAGCCTGCTATGAGGCAATCGCTTGTTGAATTAATGAATAGTGCACCGGCAAAGAAGTTTTCAGGAGTTCTGGTATACACTTTTGATAGACTGGCACTTGAAGAAGATATAAGAAGTTGGATTATTCAGGAATTAAAAAGCCATGAAATAGAAGTTTACTCGCTTACTGAAGCTCCTCCTTTAAGTTTGCATCAAAAAGCGGAAAAAAAATCTAAATCCATAAAAGAAAAATTAAAAGATTTGCCGTCTTTGCCGGAAGTGGTTACAAGAGTTACAGAGCTTGTTCAAGACCCAAAATCATCCGCCTCGCAGCTTGGCAAAATTATTTCTAATGATTCGGGTTTGACTTCAAGGGTTTTAAGAATGGTAAATTCGGCTTATTACGGATTTCCCAAGCAAATAAGTTCTATTCAGCACGCGATTACAATTATGGGTTTTAACACGATAAAAAGTCTTGTGCTTTCTTCGAGCATTTTCAGAATTTTTGCCCCAAAGTCAGGTATAAGCACCAGTCTTGATTATAAAAAATTCTGGAAACATTCTTTGCTTACTGCAATTGCTTCAAGAAATATTTATCAGAAACTTTTCTTTCAGCCTGATGAACATATTTTCAGTGCGGCGATTCTTCATAATATAGGAAAAATTATACTGGATCAGTATGACCATGATAATTATGCCAAAGTTCTTGCAGAGGTTCCTGCTCCACATTTTGGCAATGATGTTTTAGCTGCGGAACAAAAACATTGTGATGTTACACACCAATATATCGGGCATTTTGTGGCGGAAAGCTGGAATTTGCCTGAAATGATTTCTGATGTTATTCTTTATCACCATTCGCCTCTGGAATCAAAAAATCAGCATAACCTTACTACTGTTGTTTATTTAGGGAATCTTCTTGCGCATCTTATACTCGATTACGGATTTTTCAGTATAAATTCTTTTGATGATGAAATTCTTAGTCATCTAGGTTTAAACGAAGATGATCTGGCTGAAATTTTTAATGAACTTAAGCAAGATGCCGAACAGCTTAACGATTTAGAATCGTTTTTTAAGTAGATTTTTTTTGCAAGATAGTTTTACCCGATTAGGTAGAACTTTATTTAATTATTTGTTTTAAAATTAGCAAACAAATAAAAAAGGAGAAATTATATGGAAGTTAAAGACAAAAAATCAATAAAAGGAAGCAAAACAGAACATAATTTGATGGCTGCTTTTGCAGGAGAGTCAATGGCAAGAAACCGTTATACCTTTTACGCAAGTATTGCTAAAAAAGAAGGATATAACCAAATTGCCGATATTTTTCTGGAAACAGCAGGAAATGAAAAAGAACATGCCGAAATATATTTTCAGCATATAGAAAGTGATCACGTTGAATTCACGGAAAATTATCCTTCTGTAATAGGAAATACTATGGACAATTTAAGAGCTGCTGCTGCCGGAGAACATTATGAATGGGAAACTATGTATCCGGGGTTTGCTAAAATTGCTGACGAAGAAGGATTTCCTCTAGCCGCAAGCGCTTTCAGAAGAGTTTCTTTAGTTGAAATACACCATGAAGCCAGATATAAAAAACTTTTATACAATGTAGAAAATAACAGAGTTTTTGAAAGAGATGTCAAAGTTGAATGGAAGTGCAATAATTGTGGCTATGTCCACTCCGCGACAAAAGCTCCGGAAATCTGCCCTGTTTGTACTCATCCCAAAGCATATTATGAACTTTTTGCGGAAACATACTAGAAATAACCGCTGTCATTGCTAGCTTTCAGCTGCCCCCTCCTTTTTTGATAATTAATCAAAAAAGCGGGTACCCTTCGCAATGACGGCTAGAAATTATTTACATAAATTTTTTGAGCATCTACCCAGTTTTCCATTGGGGATTTGTTCATGTTGGATACATGCTGATGAAAAGCAAGAAATCCGATTCTATCGTTTATTTCCATATAAGCTGCCTGCCAATTTGCATCAGGATCGGGGCAACCGTTTAAATAATGGAAATAAGCTTCTTCGTTAATTCTTTCATCGATAACCTGTTCTCTGAAGGCCTGATTCCAGTCTTCCAGCGCGTCATCAGGAATATTCATAGATTTTCTTGCTCTATATTTAAAATAAGCTCTTTCTCTTACTTTATCCCAAAAATTATGTGCCATATTATATTCCCCCTGATATATTTCTGTCATTGCGAGCATAGCGAAGCAATCCAAAATTTTATTTTTTTAGATTGCCGCGTCGAGCTTTCAGCTCTCCTCGCAATGACAATTTAACGTTAATTATGAATTGTTACTATATTTTATCAGTATTTGAGGGCGGTTTTATTCTCTTTAAGTAGAATAATTATATTTTATTTAATTAATATTATTTTTGTGCAAAACGCCTGACTGCTGCCGTTTTACGCTGACAACATCGCTTACGGTGTTTATACTGCTGATAAGTTTATTAAGATGGTCAATATTTGTAATTTCAAGCCCGATTTCTATTGTGGAAAAATCTTTACTTTTTCTTTTGATTGTTGCCTGTGTGATATTGGTTCTGCTGTCTGCAATTTTGCCGAGAACATCTTTAAATATGCCTATCCTGTCTATTGTTTCGATATAAAGCTTGGTAACATAAGTTTTATTTAAATCTTTTTGATTCCAACCTATTGGAATAACTCGTTCGCCGTCAACAATTTGAAGTGATTTGCAATCTTCTCTGTGAACGCTTACTCCGCGGCTTCTTGTTACAACTCCTACTATAGGCTCACCCGGTACAGGAGAACAGCATTTGGAGAAATGATGAAGCATTCCCTCAAGTCCTTCGATGGCTTTAGATGATTTAGCAGTTGATGTCTTTGTGGCGATTTTCATTTTAGGCGCTATTTGTTCGACTTTAAGTTTATTCATGATTTTTTGAAGAGTAATTTCTCCGTAGCCAATAGCGGCAAAAAGATCGTCTTCAGCTTGATAATTCATTTGTTTCGCAATTTCAAGCAGCTTGCCTTCTCTGATAAGCTCTTCAACCGCAGCTTTAGTCATTTCATGCTCAAGGTTGCTTTTGCCTTGCGCAATATGCTCATCTCTGTGGTTTTTCTTGAACCATCCGCGAATCCTGCTTTTTGCCTGATTGGTAGCAACTATATTAATCCAGTCAAGGCGGGGCTTTGGTTGTTTTCCTGTTAGAATTTCAACGATATCGCCGTTTTTAAGCTTGGTGTCAAGTGTTACGATTCTTCCGTTAACCATTGCTCCGATGCATCTATGTCCAATTTCGGTGTGGATTCTGTAGGCAAAGTCTAACGGGACGGCATTTGCAGGCAAATCTATCACATCGCCCTGCGGTGTAAATACAAAAACTTCATCGGAAAAAAGGTCAAGTTTTACGCTGTCAACGTATTCTTTTGCATCTTTTGTATCTTGTTGAATCTCAACAAGTTTTCGCAGCCATGTAAGTTTTTCAGCATCTTTTGAGCTGGCTTTTTTAGAAGCGCCGGATTCTTTGTATTTCCAATGTGCAGCAAGACCGTGTTCTGCTATTTCATGCATTTCATGCGTTCTTATCTGGACTTCAAGAGGTTTTCCTCTCGGACCAATCACAGAAGTATGTAACGACCTGTAAAGATTGTTTTTAGGCATTGCTATATAATCTTTAAATCTTCCCGGAATCGGTTTAAATGCAGAATGAATAAGTCCAAGAACTTCGTAACATTCTTTTTCGTCGTCAACAATTACCCTGACGGCGGTTATATCGTACAAATCCTGATATGACATCTGTTTGCGATGCATTTTGGAGAAAATACTGTAATAACTCTTTGCTCTGCCGGTTATTGATGCATTTATATGCATTGCTTTCAAGTTGCTGTCAATTTTTTCTATAATTGTCTGGATTGTGTTATCCCGTTCAGCTTTTGCTTGAGCAACCAACTGCGCAATTTCAAAATATTTTTCAGGGTTGCTGTATCTTAAAGAAAGATCTTCCAACTCGGTCTTTACTAAGCCCATTCCCAATCTGTTAGCCAGAGGAACAAAAATTTCTATAGTTTCTTTTGCAATTTCTTTTTGTTTTTCAGGCTTCATGTAGTTCAAAGTTCGCATATTGTGAAGCCTGTCTGCGAGTTTAAGGAAAATTATCCTTATATCATCAGCCATTGCAAGAAACATTTTTCTGAAATTTTCAGCTTGACGTTCTTCTTTAGAGCTGAAGCTGAATTTGCTAAGTTTGGTAACACCGTTTACCAGAGTTAAGACATCTGCGCCAAAGCGCGATTTTATTGCTTCGGGGCTTGTTTCTGTGTCTTCCAGTGTGTCATGTAGCAAAGCAGCACATATAGTATCTGTATCAGCCTGCAAATCAGCAAGAATACAGGCAACTTCAAGGGGATGGAGAATATAAGGCTCTTCGCTGGCTCTATACTGTCCTTCATGCAAACTCGCAGCAAAATCAAACGCCGAATGAATTTTTTCAATATCCTTTTCAGCTCTATGCTGTTGTTTTAAAATATTACCTAACTGGTCAAAAAGTTGTTTATGCATTTTTTATATTTAGCAATTCGTTTAATTTATCAACAACATTGTACTCTTCATAGGAAATATACACAATATTAAACTCAAGTTAATACAGGTTTGTATTGCATAACAAATTTTTTTAAAGTAATATCCATTTTATGTCCTTTATAACCCCAAAAAAGGGAAATTTATTATGAATTTAATAACTGGAAACTACAATCAGCATTCTAAAAATTTGTTTAATTCAAATTACAATACTAAAAAAAATCCTTCTTTTAGCGCAACGAAACAAGAGTTAGAAACATTAAAAAGAGTTTTAAACAGCCCTTTTAAATCAAATCCTGAAGCCGGTAAAATATTGAATCACTTGATGAACTCCACAAAAAAACAGGGAAGACATCCATGGACTAAACTCTTTTTGGAAACGAAACCTGTTAAAATTATACAAAAAGTTGTTGAAGTAATAGCAAAACATAAAGAAAATTCTGTTATAAAAGCTGCCAACTCATTTGAAAATAAGAAAAAAGAAATTATATCAGCTGAGCAAACCATTAGGGTTTTGGGTATATTCGCTCCTGACGATGCAAAAGAAGCCTTAAGTAATTTAATTAATAAAAAACATCAACTAATAAAGAATATGATGCCGGAATCCTACAAAGGCAGTTTGGCAGCCTCTTTAAGAATTATGAAAAAAGCAAGTCCGGTACAACTGGGAAAAATACAATTTAATAAAAATGCTCATGAAATAATATATTCTGCATTCTATAAACCAAAACCACAAAAACCTTTGACAGAACGCTTTCTTGACAAATTAGGTAAATTATTTGGATCATCAAAAGATAAATAGTAAGTTAAAAATAACAAAACTCGAAAATGGTATAAAATTAAGCGTAAAAGTTGTGCCTAATTCTTCAAAATGTGAAATTATCGGAGTAATCGAAGATAGTTTGAAGATAAAACTTGATGTGCCTCCTGTTGATGGAAAAGCAAACGAAAAATGCATAAAATTTCTGTCGAAATTGTTGGGTGTTCCTAAAACTTCTATAACTATAGTTAGCGGAGAAACATCAAAAAATAAAATTTTATTTATGAAAGGTGATACGGAAGAGTTAACTTCTAAATTACAAAATTTGATTTTTGATTAACATATTTTGCAAATAGTATTGTAAAGATTTTTTAATATATTTTATGTTAAGTATTAATTTTATTTTTTACAAGTTTTAAGTTATTGGAAAGAAAAATTTTAAAAAATTTAATTTAAGGAGTCGAAGATGAAAATAATTTCCAATAAGCTAGAAACAAACACTTCTGTCCAGAAAAACACTTACTCTGTCAAAAACAAATCGACTACTCCCAATATTAATTTAAGTAACAACATTTCTTTATGGGGAAATAACGATTTATCAAAACAGGCATCATTGAATTCCAGAAACAGCATTGGTTTTTCCGCCCTTGGAGTACAAAAAACACAATTATCAGGAGAAGCAGAGTATACTCAAAATGATTTAAGATTATTATGTGCAGATTTATCAGCAGCGTTGCTTATAAAAAATTTAAAAAAGAGTTTGCCTGCGGACATTAAAACAGTGTCAAAATTAGAGAATGAAAAAACAGGTTTTTACGGAGAAGTTTATCGGATTGACAGAAAAACAAAAGACAAAGGTGTTATTCCATACATATTTGTTACTTATAAAGGAACAGACGACTTAAAAGATGCTACAGAAAGTGATAAAGCTATTTTGGAGGGAAAAATTCCCGAACAATATGAAGATGCTAAAAAATTATATGGAAAAGCAATGGATTATTGTGAAAGTGAGAACTTGACAAATCCTAAAATAATTATTTCAGGACATTCACTCGGAGGTGCTTTAGCTCAATTAGCCGCGGCTACATATAATCAGGAAGGAATTGCATATAACGGTCCGGGGATGTTAAATCAATTGAAAGAACTGTCTAACGAAAATCCTTCTATCGAAACAAATCCTGAAAAATTAAATAAAAATATTATGAATTATATTGTTAAAGGCGATATTATAGGAAATTATAACGACCATGCCGGCAACATTAAACTTCTTGAGTCGGCAAGCCCTGTATTGAATAAAGCGAAAGAAATCATTATTCCTTTTCATAACCATCTTGATCTTGAAACATTAAAATACGGCAAAATTATAGGTAATAAGGCTGTACCACTTCCGAATCATTTAGAAAAATTGAGCCAACATATAAAATCAAACGCAAGAACATAAGAACAGGAGAAAAAGTAAATTAATCAGATAAATTTATCGAATTAGCAATAAAAACATATTTTCAGGCGACAAAATTAATAATTTATCGCCTGAATTTTTTATGATAATATTTAATTCAAATTAAAAATTTCGCGGAGGGATAAATGATAGCTTTTTTCCAGATTTTACAAACATTATCAGGTTTATTATTAATATTATTAGTTTTGATTCATTCACCAAAAGGTGATGGCATGGGTTCAATCGGCGGAGCTGCTCAATTGTTTTCCAGTCAAAAAGGCGTAGAGGCAGGATTAAATAAAATTACCGGTGGAGTATCGTTTATTTTTATTTATGTTTCTTTAGTTTTGGGCTATAAATTAACAGATTTAACTCAAATAATAGGCAGTTTAATTATTTTAGGCGGCGTTGTTTTTCTCGTGACTCTTTTCAAGAAATTCTTTATGCGAGCAGAATAAAACATGGATAAAGATTTTATAAAACAGTCTGTCGAAGAACAAAGAGATGTCAGACGTAATTTGTGGATAAGTGTTATCGCAATAAGCGGCGCTTTAACAGGAATAATTTTTTCATCAAAAAGGATTCCGCAGTATTTTGATATGTTACTTTTTATTAAAAGTGTTATAATATTACTCGGTATATTAATGATTATTTTTTTTATTCAAGAAGTAATTTGTTGTAATAAAGAAATCAAGAAATTATTACGATTGTATAATAAGGAGAAATAATATAATGATAATGGAATACCTTCTGCTAGTGTTTACTTTAGCTTTAGGCGGATTTTTTCTTTATTTTGCGTGGAGTATGAATAAGCATATTAAAGGTTTAGCTGAAGATTCAGAATAAATCCTCCAAATATATAGTTAACAAATCAATGAATAAATGTTATTCTATAAATAGAAAAAGAGTTATTGTATTAGGAGATTAAAATCCGATTGAATACTCTAAATGAAACAAAAATAATAGTTCCGGCAGGACATCCCGAAAGTGTCGCCAGAGCTATTTTTGCTTTAGAAGAGGGGATTTTTACCAAAATTATCTGCGGTGCGTCAAACACAAACGCGGGGCATGTCGAAAGGCTTGCACTGGTTTATGCGTTGAGCGGGGTTCACGTTATAGATGTCGCCCCTTCTCAACAAATAATTCAATCCGCAAAAGCGGGAATTAAAAAAGCTTCCGAACTATACGAAAAAAATCCGGAAGCTTTTTCGCATTATAAAGAACCTGTTTTAATGATAAGTATTGATTCAGGGGATGATATGCACTTTAGAAAAGCTGAAATTAATTATGAAAAATGCACAAATTGTTTTGAATGCATAGATTCTTGTCCTGCGGGTGCTTTGACGGCAAACTGTCATTGCGAGAAGGAACAAAGTTCCGACGAAGCAATCCATCAACCATTTTCAAATAGTTGGATTGCCGCGTCGTACCCTTCGGGTACTCCTCGCAATGACAGCAACAAGCTAATACTTAATTCAAACAACTGTGTCGGTTGCGGAAGGTGCAGCGAAGCATGTTTACAAAATGCAATTGAATTTACGAATTTTAATAATTCCCAAAGCCCTGTCATTGCGAGGAGGGCTGAAAGCCCGACGTGGCAATCTGAAGAAATTAAAGCTGTTGAAATACATACAGGAAATAATTCCATAGAGGAGGTGAAAAATTTTCTGGAATTAAACGTATCGTTGCTAAAAAATATGGAACTTTTGTCATTTTGCGTAGAATCAAAGCGGTTTAATCCTGCTGAATTGCAGAATTATGCGAGTTCTCTGATAAACCTTGTTAGCCAAAAAGTAATAATACAGATTGATGGAATGCCGATGGGGGCTACGGATAAGCCCTGTTCTTCTTTGCAGGCTGTTTCGGCAGCGGCAATTCTGTTGGAAAACAAATTGGATGCTTATATTCAGCTTTCAGGCGGCACAAATCATTTTACTAAAAAGTTGGTTAAACAACTCGGTTTAAAAATTTCAGGGATCGCATACGGAACTTTTGCAAGGAAAATAATTCTATCTTATTTAGATGAGCTTGAGGAAAATTTTAACGCACAATTGCTAAGAATTGTTAACATTACTACAAGCTTAGTAGATAATTAATGCAAAATGGCGAAAAATAATGTATAATGTAGATATAAAAAAGGAGTACGGAATAAATCACAATGAGAACCTATCTGAGGCAAAATTTAATGGATGTAGTTTTTGCAGAGAGGAGAATTCCGTGGATTTAGAAGAACATAGCTTTTCAAATTCTGATTTTTATAGTGATTTAGAGAAGCTCTCAGCTGTGTTGCCGCCGAAAATAGTTGGCGAAATGAAAAAATCAAAACTGGATGACATCGTAGAAGTGGTTTTGGATATTGGAAGAAGAGGAGAATTACGTCATTTAGACAAGACTATCGAATATTTGGGGCAAGAATTTGTAACACAACAGGATATTGAATACGTAATTTCTAAAATAGACGATTTTACATCTGATAACAGATCCGGAATTCCCGGAACACTCCACCGAATTAGTGCTATGCGTAACAGAAAAGGCAAAGTTATAGGTCTTACGTGCAGAGTCGGAAGAGTAGTTACCGGGACTATTAATTGTATAAAAGATTTAGTACTTCAAGAAAAAAGTATTTTGTTCCTCGGAAGACCGGGCGTGGGAAAAACTACAAAACTTAGAGAGATTGCAAGGCTTTTGGCCGATGATATAAACAAACGTGTAATTGTTGTGGACACTTCCAATGAAATTGCGGGAGATGGCGATGTTCCGCATAAAGCAATCGGAAAATCAAGACGTATGCAGGTTTTATCACCTGAACGCCAAAAAGATGTAATGATTGAAGCAGTCGAAAACCATACACCGGAAGTCATTGTCGTTGACGAAATCGGGACAGAGCAGGAAGCACACGCAGCAAGAACAATCGCTGAAAGAGGCGTAATGCTTATTGCTACAGCGCACGGTAATCTTCTGGAAAATCTTATTAAAAACCCTACTTTGTCTGATTTAGTCGGTGGTGTAAACAGTGTAACCCTAGGTGACGATGAGGCCAGAAGAAGAGCTTGTCAAAAAACCGTTCTTGAAAGAGAGAAACAGCCAACTTTTGATATAATTATTGAAATTCGCGACAGAGATACACTTGCAGTATATCCAAACGCTGCGGAGGCAGTTGACTGTATTTTAAGAGAATGGCCGATATCTCCTGAAATTAGAAAAATTGATTTTAAAACAAAAACTGTAGAAATTAAAAAAGAAGAAAAAATTGAAAATAAAGAACAAAAAATCAATTTTGAAGCTTATGTGGACAAATACACAAAAAATACAGTATCAGCAAGCAAAAAAATCTTTATTTATGCTGTAAGTCGTTCAATGGTTGATAAAGTTATTGAAAGACTTGATATGGATGTTGAAATAACAAGAAATATTGATGAAGCGGATGTTGTAATAGCTCATAACAGCTTTGCAAAAGGCGGAGCTAAAATCCTGAATGTCGCAAAAGATTATCATTTACCTATTCACTTTGTAAAATCAAATACAATGCCTCAAATTCAAAAAGCTATTAAAGACTCGTTCGGAATGAAAGAAAAACCTGGAGATTCTTACGGAATGGCTTGTTTTGATGAAACAGAAGATGCTTTAAAAGAAGTGCAAGGCGCGGTTTATAAAATATTAAACGGTTCTGATTCGATAGAACTTGAACCCAGAAAGTCTTATATAAGAAAACTTCAGCACGAAATCATTGAGCAGTATCAATTAACAAGCACAAGTATAGGTGAAGAGCCTGAAAGACGCTTAAAAATTATATCAACCAACAGCTTAAAAGAAGTAGGATAAAAGACAAATAGTATATTTAACACAGAGGGGTGCAATAAATCTGCATCCCTCTGTGTTAAGGTATAATTTTTTTGTAACTAATTGTTAAGAATAATCTAATTATTGAAATAATACATCTTTGATTGTTTTTATATAATTGGAGTAGATTATGGGGTCGATAAAAAAACATTTGAGGAGGACAAAAAAGTTTTAGAAATTTAATGATCGGGTTAACTTAAATAAGTTTGCGAATAGTTTCAAACATTATGTTTTGATTGCAAATTTTATTTATGGAGCCGGTTAAAAAAATTAGTAAAAATTTAGAAAATTTAATGAAATTTTTTATGCGGACTAAAAAGTTTTTTAAATTTAGCAATTTAAATAACTAAAGTAGTTTGGTAACAAGATTATTCGTTTATTAAATTAGTGTTGACTACCGGGGTAATTTAATTAATCGGAGGAATACTAAGGATGGGTCTTAGTTTGTATTTACAATCACAAAAGCAAGCCATCGCAACAAATGTTGCAATGCAAAATGCTATGAAAAAACGCAATCCTGATGCGGCAGACAATTTCGATACTACAGGTTCAAATATTTCTATATTTAGCGCACAAGTAAGAGAAGCAATAAGAAATCAAGCTGCAAAGTGCAATGATACAAGTAGTCAAATTGTTCTAAAAAAAGGAAAAAACAATGAAGCTGTACAATCATGTTCAGAAGTTAGTGCAGAAATTGCTGCATTACAATCTTTAACAGCATGGGCCGGTGTTGCTTCTCAGGAAATTGCGAGTATTCCCGGAATATCTGATTCCGCAATAAGTTCTATTAATAAAAATATGGGTGAAGCTGTGAATTTTGGTGCAGCAACAATAAGTAATGCTGCGTCACAGGCTAATGAAGCACTTTCGAAAATTAATACGACTCAAAATAAACCTATCGAAACAGTTGTTAAAACAGTTCAAAATAATATTAATGCGGTTGCTCAAAATGCAGTTTCAACCGCAGCAACAGCACCGGCTGCACAAGGAACAGCTGTGCCAACAGAACAAGGTGGAACAACACCGGTAGAAACCACTACAGCTCAACCTGCTGCAACCAAAGCAGCCGCAGCGCCAAAAGTAGAAGCAGAAATTAAAACAGAAGGAGATAAATTAGATAATCCTTTTGTGACAGAGAAAACAGAGAAAACGGAAACCAAAGATGCTTAAAATTTAACCGCATCGAATTATATTAAATCAAGTAAAGTTATATAAATTTTTATTTAATATAGTAGGTAGAAATATATAGTGTGTGTAGTTCAAAGCCTGTTTTAAATAAACAGGCTTTTTATTTTGCAAAGAAAGGGTGTTAAAAAACTTGAAAGTTAAATATGTTTATGGGATAAATAAGCTATAAAAACAGGCGAATGGTAACCACAAACAGCAGAGAATTTTAGTCTTGTTTGATAAAAAAGATATAAAAAACAATATTCTTGAAATCGGAGAGAGGCTGTATAAAGGTGGCTTTTCTTACGGAATATCAGGAAATATAAGTTTTCGCGAAAATAATAAAATTTTTATAACCGCATCAGGAACTTGTCTGGGGGATTTGAACGAATCTGACATAATAATTCTTGATTTAGAAGGCAAGGTGTTGGAACCTTTCCTCCAAAAACCTTCTACCGAAAGTATGATGCATGTGGAAATTTATAAAGCCAGACCTGAAATAAATGCAATTATTCATGCGCATCCGACTTATTGTACAGCGTTGGCTGTTTCAGGAGAAACAAATTTCCCTGCGATTCTTGCAGAACCTGTTGTTATGTTCGGAAAAAGCATTCCTGTCGTTAAATATGAAACCCCATCAACTTTGGAACTTGCAAAATCAGTTGCAAAATATTTTGAAGAAAATGACGCTGTATTTATGGCAAATCATGGTGCTACAGTATGCGGACATGACTTAAAAGAAACTTTTTACAAGCTCGAAACCCTCGAATTTTATTCAAGGGTTTATTTGTATTCAGGATTACTCGGCAAAAGGTCGGTATTGCCGGAAGAAAAAATACATGAGCTGATGAAATTGCGACTTTAAAACTTTATTGTTACTGAAAATACTTTGTGTTATAACGAAAACTAACTGATAAAAATATATTTTTCCATATATTTATTGTTAATACAGTCAAAAAAAATTACAGAAAGGTGAATTTTATGACAACGAAAAGAGTTTACTTATTTAAAGAAGGCAACACAACAATGAAAAACCTTCTTGGCGGAAAAGGCGCAAACCTTGCAGAAATGACAAATGCAGGACTTCCTGTTCCTCCGGGACTTACCATTACTACAGAAACTTGTATGGAATACATTAACAACGGCAACGAAATGCCTGCAGGTTTAATGGATGATGTAAAAACAGCTCTTGCTGTTGTTGAACAACAAGCAGAAAAAAAATTCGGTGATGCAAGCAATCCTTTATTAGTTTCCGTAAGATCAGGCGCAAGATTAAGTATGCCCGGCATGATGGAAACCATCTTAAACCTGGGTCTTAATGATGAAACAATTGTTGGTGTTATCAATCTTACAAATAACGAAAGATTCGCTTACGACAGTTACAGAAGATTTTTAACAATGTTCGGAAGCGTTGTTCTTGATATCGAAAGAGAAAAATTTGAACACGTTCTTGATCAAGTAAAAGCTAAAGAAAGTGTTAAACTTGACACAGAAGTTAGTATTGAAGGTTTAAAATCTTTAATTCCTGCTTACAAAGCTATTATTAAAGAAGAAACAGGAAAAGATTTCCCTCAAGATCCATATACACAACTTCAAGCAGCTATCGAAGCTGTATTCAGCAGTTGGAATATTCCTAGAGCAGTTGCTTACAGAAATCACTACAAAATTGACCACAACTACGGAACTGCTGTAAACGTTCAAACAATGGTATTCGGAAACATGGGTAATGATTCCGCTACAGGCGTTTCCTTCACAAGAAACCCATCGACCGGTGAAAATACATTCTACGGCGAATACTTAACAAATGCTCAAGGCGAAGACGTTGTTGCAGGTATCAGAACACCTAAAGCTATTTCTGAACTCGCTACAGAAATGCCTTCACTTTACAAAGAATATGTAGAAATCGCTAAAAAACTTGAAAATCACTACAAAGATGTTCAAGATATGGAATTTACCATTGAAAAAGGCAGATTATACATTCTTCAAACCAGAAACGGCAAAAGAACATCAGCAGCTTCCGTAAGAATCGCTGTTGAAATGTGCGAAGAAGGTATAATCACTAAAGAAAGAGCTATTCAGCTTGTTGATCCTACACAGTTATATCAATTATTACTTCCGAGTTTTGATTTAGCTGCTAAAAAAGCAGGAAAACTTCTTGCTACAGGTTTAGCTGCATCTCCGGGAGCTGCTGTTGGTAAAATCGTATTTAATACTGACGAAGCTGCTGAAAGAGGAACTGCCGGCGAAAAAGTTATCCTCGTAAGAATTGAAACCTGTCCTGATGATATTCACGGAATGATCGCAGCTCAGGGTGTTTTAACACTCAGAGGCGGTATGACTTCCCACGCGGCTGTTGTTGCAAAAGGAATGGGCAAACCTTGCGTTGCAGGTTGTGAATCCTTAAAAATCGATCTTAAAAATGAAACGCTTACTACTTCTGATGGTACAGTTTATAGAAAAAATGACGTTATTTCTATGGACGGCGGAGAAGGACAGATATTTGAAGGTTCTATTGCTACAGTTGAGCCTAAAATGGACGCAAACTTCGAAAAATTATTCAGCTGGGCTGACGAAGTTAAAAGACTTGTTGTTAGAGCAAACGCTGATACTCCTGAAGACGTAGAAAAAGCTGTTGAGCTTGGCGCTAAAGGAGTTGGACTTTGCAGAACAGAGCATATGTTTATGGCTCAAGACAGACTTCCTGTTGTTCAGCAAATGATTATCGCAGGAACAGAAGCAGCAAGAAAAGAAGCTCTTGCTCAACTTCTTCCAATGCAATATGCTGACTTCAAAGCTATGTTTAAAGCTCTTAACGGTCTTCCAATGACAATCCGTCTTTTAGACCCGCCTCTTCACGAATTCTTACCTTCAAAAGAAGAATTAATTGCTGAAGTGGCAACTTTAAAAGCTCTTAAACAAGATTATTCAGCTAAAGAAGCTCTTCTTCACAAAGTGGAAGAACTTTCTGAATCAAATCCAATGATGGGTTTAAGAGGATGCAGATTGGGTCTTACTTATCCTGAAATTAACGAAATGCAAGTTAAAGCTATATTTGAAGCAGCTTGTGATCTTAAAAAAGAAGGTATGACCGTAATCCCTGAAGTTATGATTCCTCTTATCGGTCACGTTAATGAACTTAAAGCAGTTAGAACCCAGCTTGAAGAAGTTGCTCAAAAAGTTATGGACGAAAAAGGCGTTGAAATCGAATATCAGTTCGGCACAATGATCGAAATTCCTAGAGCTGCTATAACAGCTGATCAAGTTGCTGAATACGCTGAATTCTTCAGTTTCGGTACAAACGATTTAACCCAGATGACATTCGGCTTTAGTCGTGATGATGCTGAAGGCAAGTTCTTAAACAACTATGTTGAACAAAAAATCCTTCCTTCTAACCCATTCGAAACTTTGGATCAAGAAGGTGTCGGTCAGCTTATGAAAATAGCTATCGAAAAAGGCAAATCCGTAAGACCTAATATTAAACTTGGTATTTGCGGAGAGCATGGCGGAGATTCTGAAAGCGTTAAATTCTGTCACAGAATCGGCTTAAATTATGTAAGCTGTTCACCTTTCAGAGTGCCTGTAGCCAGATTGGCTGCTGCTCAAGCTGTTATTGAAGAAAAAGGAAATAAAGCTTTAGTTACAGCATAAGCAATAAACATTGCAAATAAAAAGCCCGCTTGAATAAGCGGGCTTTTTATTGTTATAGATATAATTTATCTGATTTTTTATGAATTTATCCATTTTTTTGCATTTTCTAACACTTTTTCGGGAGCTTTTAATATTTCTTGAAATGACATAAGAGTATTTTCAAAAGGATTTTTAGCTCCCGGGTCTCTGTGAGGTCTTTCCATAGTTATCGCAAAATCCTGTTTTTTCGGATAGATTACAGCATTTGATTCAACATATATATGAATATCACCTGTCTTTTTGGATTCATTAACACTTTTAACTATTTTACCCAAAAAATTTACAATTTTCTCTGACTCAACTTGAGTTAGATCTTTACATTTAGAACGTAACTGGGGTTCATTATTTACTGTATTTTCAGTTATTCCACGAATTTTTTGAATTATTTTACCCATAAATTTTACAATTTTCTCTGATATCCTTTTAGTTGGATGTAACTGAAATTCAGCATTAAATAGATCTTCAGCTAGTCCATTAAGTCTTGGAGTTGCTCCAAAAGTTAAATTATTATTTTTATTACCGGAAAAATTTGCGTTACTTTGAGGAAGTCTATTAATTTGCATTTAAGTCTCCTTTTTGAAATTAATTTTTCTAAATATACAAAGTACGTGAAGATAAAAAATTGCTATTGTTTTTTCAAAAAATAACAATCTTAAAAAAAACTCTTTATTCTCAAAGGAAATCGTGCTTAATATTTCTTAATATTCAAAAAATTCTTAAATAAAAATTAAATAGCTTTAAACTAAAAATAAAATGGTTTATAATCAAAAAGTTGAAAAGATTAAAAAGTTTTAAGAGTTTTATAGGAGAAATACATATGCAACTTACCCTTAACGGGCGTAATATTGAAATAACCACAGCAATTAGAGATTATGTTGAAGAAAAAATAGGTAGAATTGTAAAACATAATAACCAGATAATGAATATAAAAGTAACTCTCAGTGTAACCAAAAATAAAAGTGTGAAAAAAAATCATACAGCAGAAGTTACATGTTTTCTTAACGGTTCTGTAATTAAAATTACAGAAGAAGCAGAGTCAATGTATGCAGCTGTAGATCTTTTAACTGACAGGTTTGACAGAAAAGTTAAAGAAAATAAGGAAAGACTTATAAATCACAAAACAGGAAAATCAATTAGAACAGAAATTCAGAAAGAAGAAGCTCTTGAAGAAGAGGAAGAAGATTTTGAAGGGGAAACTTCCGTTGTAATTGACATAGAATCAGAAACAGAAGTATAAAATTTCTTGATAAAAATATGGAAAAAGGCAAGCTTAATTTGCCTTTTTTTGTTAAAAATTTTATAGTTAGTATATAAATAACTCGAATTGCTAAATAAATTTTCTTCTGTCATTGCGAGGAAGGCTGAAAGCCTGACGCGGCAATCCAAAAAGAAAAATCATTAATTTTTGGATTGCTTCGCTCCCGTTGGTCGCTCGCAATGACATCAAGAATATAGTTGAATTTCAGCTAGCTAGCAATTCAAGTTAAATAGAGTAAATTTTAAATATTTGTATAAAATTATAGCAAGGAGATTCTTTATGTCAGGGAAAAATATTTTAGAACAGGAAGAGTTGCAGGTTATAGCTTTCAAGCTGGGTAAAGAAGAATATGCTGTGGCTATTACAAGTGTTCAGGAAATCATCATGCCTCAGGAAAAAACCAAAATCCCTCGTTCTCCCGAATTTGTTGAAGGTGTTATTAATCTTAGAGGAAGTATAATTCCTGTTATAGACGGAAGAAAACGTTTTGGTCTTGAATTAGCAAAAGAAACCACTGAAACCAGAATTATGGTTCTTGAGCTTGAAAGAAATACTGTAGGTCTTACCGTAGATTCTGTTTCGGAAGTCATACACATGCAGACAAAAGATGTTCAGGCTTCTCCTGTAAATGCTGACAAGTCGCAGGATTTTATTCTCGGTATCGGAAAATTTCAAGAAAGATTAATAATTCTTCTTGATCCTGACAATTTTCTTGATATGCACGAAATTGAAAGCATTAGTAATCTGGCTCAAGTGGCGGAAAATTTACGAGAATTGACTACATTAACCGAAACTGAAAAAGAAAAATCAAAATAAAATTTTTTATTTAATCCGAGTCACCAATTAGCGAAAATTGTCATGCTGAACTTGTTTCAGCATCTATCTATTTTGGGATTAAAGCTTTCAATTGTTTACCGGATAGATCCCGAATCAAGTTCGGGATGACACTTCATGTTAAATATAATTATTGAAAATTATATTTATTTAGCGACTCGGGTTATTTATGATACAAGTTGCAAATGAGATTTTTTTCTTGGAATTGTTATGCTTCTTAGTTCTTTTAGCCTGTCAAGAATAAACGGCAAGTTTCCGCAATTAGGTTTAAGTTCCATATATTTCTTGTAATATCGCATGGAATCGGTGTTGCAGTTCATTTTATCAAAGGCTATAGCAATTCCAAGATAAGCTCTTGAATATGTTTTATTAATTTTTAAAAGCTGCCTGAATGTTTTTATTGCTTTATTATGCATTTCCAGTTTTATGTACAAACTTGCAAGGGCATTTCTCGCTGCAACATTTTCAGGATGAACTTCTATGATTTTCAGATAATTTTTAATAGCTAAATCAAATTGGTTATTAAGTTCCAGTGCAAGGGCAAGATTTATCTTTGCTTCTATATATTCAGGACAAATTTTTATAGCTTTTTTAAATTCTTTAATTGCGTTATCGTATTTTTTGTCCATGCAGTAGCAGCAGCCGATTTCGTAATATAAAGTTTTATCGAAAGAACTTAGTTTTTTAGCTTTGTTAAACGAAGTTACGGCGCTTTGGGTATATCCTGTCTGTTTATAAGAAAACCCGAGTCCTTTATGCGCATCTACATTGTTTTTATCGTGTTTTAGCGTGAGTAAGTATTCATCTATAGATTCCCAGAAATAATTTTTCATTCTTAACGCATCTGCTTTAACAAGATGCCTGTATGCAAGTTCTTCAGGCGTATCAACTTTAATATCTAATCTTTTGACAAAAGCTTTAACTTTTTCTGACATTAAATCGTCTGTGACGATTTCCATAAACACTCCCCCTTAAGCAAATCACATCCGGTTAAATTCATTTTAGGTTTTGTTGCGAGAAAATGAATCAATCCGAGGGTTTAAATAAAGTTGTTCATGAGGTTTAAATTTTATGATTTAAGGAGGTAATTTAAATGAAGAAAGCGGGGGAGGGTACTAAAAAAATCAAAATTAATTATTTTATGATAATATATTTATAAGTCGTGCTACACGGGGAACTAGCGATGCCCTTTGCCCGCAATCGCTTTAGCGGGGTGGACAGCCTACCGTGAGGCTTGGCTGGTAAAGATCGACAATATTATTGTCCAGTGAAGTTTGGTCTGACACGGCGGAAGCCGATGAACCTGGTCAGGGCGGGAACGCAGCAGCCATAAGTCGTAACTTTCGGGTGTCGTCAGATTGCCAGATGGAGGGTAGTAATGTTGCACTACTTTATTAGTCAGGTCGAAGTGTAGGGCACGGCTTTTTTTTATGCTCTTTTCTTTTTATTGTTTTAAGTCAGTTGCCCTTTACGAAGGTTTCGTTATATTTCACACTGCGTATAAATACATGCGAGCACTGTTTGAGCCTGCCAAAGCAGGCGAGTTTGCGAGCTTGAACAACAAAATTTTTCCAGCGTAAGCAGGGTAGAAATATAGTGCGAAGCGGGAGTTAAACCCGAAGATCGGGCTCTGCCCGTCTGGAGGGTGAACTCATTCTGGAAATCGAAGTATTGGGCGAGCTTTCTTTTGCTTCGTTTTCTTTACGATTAAAGAAAATGAAGGCGGGTGAAGGGGTGCAACCCCTTCTATAAAGGGAAAAGTGTATTTTTATAACTCAAGTATATACATAGTATATTAACTTTTGTAACAAAAGAATAATATTGGGCAATTTCTAGATGTTATATGTTTTTTATATATTAGAGGAACAAATAATAAACATTCATTATTATATCGGGGTAAAAATTAAATAGGAGGAGATTAATTATGGCAAGAGTACTTATTTCAATGCCTGACGAGTTTTTAAACACAATCGACGGAGTAGCTGACGATGAACAACGCTCAAGAAGCGAACTCATCAGAGAAGCTTTAAGAACTTATGTAAATAAAAGAAGAATCAGAACGGCTGCTACAGCTACAAGACACGCAGCTTTGCTTGAATCACTTCTGTAATTTATAAAAGGTAAATAAATTTAAAAGAAAAGCGAGTCATTTAAATGATTCGCTTTTTTGTAGAGTTCAAAAAAGTTTTAGATGAATTATTGACACCTAACTATAACCCCTTCCCTTGAGGGAAGGGGTTATAGTTAGTTTTGGGCTCGCTTTCCGTCGCCTTCGGCGACTCGCTCGCCCTTTTTGTTTTAAAATATTTAATGTTGATAAATTCGAGTATGCTAAAATTTATAAGTGATGAGAGAAAAAATACAAAGAATTTTAAAAAGAATAAATAAACCTTCGAGATATACAGGCAAGGAAATCGGGAGTTTTAACAAAGACTGGGATTCGGCAGAAGTCAGGGCGGCGCTTGCTTTTCCTGATTTATATGAAATCGGGATTTCTAATCTCGGGCTGCGAATTTTATACGACAAAATTAACAGGTATGAAACCAGGAAATTTTTAGCAGACAGGGTTTATGCACCTGAAGTTGATTTTAAAAAAGAATTAAAAGAAAATAACCTTCCTCTTTATGGGGTGGAAAGCTTCAAGCCGCTTAATGATTTTGATATGATTGCGTTTTCTCTTCAGTATGAGCTTAGTTATCCGACTATCCTGTCTATGTTTGAGATGTCTGATATTCCTATAAAATCAGTAGACAGAACAGAAAAACACCCCATAATTGCGGCAGGGGGGCCAGGAAGTTATAATCCCGAGCCGATTTCCGAATTTATAGATGTATTTTTGATAGGTGATGGTGAAACGATAATTATTGAGCTTCTTGAAGTCATTGCGGAAGCCAAAAAACAAAATTTGTC
>Ga0209212_1002276_pt1 | contig 27847 bp, 24 predicted proteins | sample RifGroC2_FD_183996 | JGI IMG/M metagenome (GOLD analysis project Ga0209212, IMG submission 183996) | Groundwater microbial communities from Rifle, Colorado, USA - Groundwater C2 (SPAdes) (version 2) | ecosystem: Environmental > Aquatic > Deep subsurface > Groundwater | place: Rifle, Colorado... | reverse complement strand
AGGCTCATGGAGGCAACCGGGGCTGATGCGGCCCTTATCCGGCTCAAGGATAAAGAAAAGGGAGGTTTTTACTGGGCCAGTCAACGGGGCTTTCCTGAGTCCTACCTGAAGGCGACAGCATCGCCACCACCCGGCTCAGCCCTAGAGCAGGTCTTTAATAGCGGTGAACCCGTCATCGCCTCTGATATCGCTAGTGATTCACGTTTAAAGGGAAAGAATCAGCTCCAAGTTGGCCTTCGCTCCTGCGCCATGCTCCCCCTGAAGGTTCAACAAGAGGTGCGAGGCATTGTTCATCTAGCCAGCCGTAAGCCGGGCTACTTCGACGAGGAGCAAGGGGATCATCTTATGGCTATTGCGCGGCAAATGGGCATCGCACTGGAGAATAAAGATCACTTCGATAATCTCAGGAGTTCGAGGGACGAACTGGAAAAGTCCAACAGAGTTAAAGACGAATTTCTAAGCGTCATGTCGCACGAGCTGAGAACGCCGTTAAACGTGGTAGTGGGCTACACCGGAATGATCATGGACGGCCTGCTGGGAGAGGTCAACGATAAGCAGAAGGAGGCCATGGAAAAGGTTATCAACCGGACCAATGATCAATTAGCTATGGTCAACAACATCCTGTATGCCACCATCATTGAGACGGAAAAAATCAAAGTGGAGAGCCATCCAGTGGTCTTGGGAGATTTTTTCAAACAGCTCAGTTCAACTTACGAGACTCCTTTAAATAAGCAGCTTTTATTCAACTGGGATTGCCCCTCTCCGCTTGCGGTGTTCCATACCGACAGCGCCAAGCTCAAGCAGATCCTGCAAAACCTGATCGACAACGCCCTCAAGTTTACCGGTAAGGGAAGCGTAACGGTGTCGGCAAGAATAACAGAAGGCACAAAGCAGAAGGCAGAAAGCAGCAAACAAACAGCAGGAAAGCTGCCTACTGCAGACGGCCTACTGCCTACTGGTGAGGGGAGGTGGGTGGAGTTGAAGGTGGCGGATACGGGGGTGGGGATTCCTCCTGACGCTCTGCCATTAATCTTCGACAAGTTCAAGCAGGTGGACAGCTCCGAGACCAGGCTCTTCGGCGGCGTGGGAATGGGACTTTACATCGTCAGGAAATTTGCCGAGCTTTTGGGCGGCACGGTTGAAGTCGAGAGCGAGGCGGGGAAAGGATCGACATTCACGGTAACCCTGCCCTGCGGGCAGTAGTTTTTAGTTCTTAGTTTTGAGTTTTAAGTTGTTTTTTGCTCTGAGCCGTCTAAAAACTAAGAACTCACAACTAAAAACTGATTCCTATTGGCTTCTGTCTGTTGCCTATTTTCCCGTCCGTTAAACCCTCAAAAAGCGACGACTTTCTCAGGCAATTGACAGCGTGACCACTTCTGTGCACCATAGGATTGTTTGATAGCAATACAACCAACTCAGGTCCGCTGTTCCTCTGGCGGAGTCACACCTTTGATGCCGTCAATTTTGAGCCTGGCCGCGTTAACACAGGTGAGGGCGCATGTTTAAACTCCTCCGCTATTTCTCCATCACGAGCTTTATTGCCATAGGGGTAGTAGCGGCCTTGTTGGGGATGTTCTACCGCCGCATAGCTGTCGGCAACCTCCTAGAACTTGGAGAAAGCAACAACGTCGCGTTGACCCAGTCGCTGGCAAATGATTTATGGCTTGAGTTTGCTCCTTTTGTGACCTCAGTATCCGGGCTGAATGGCGATCAATTACGGGCCCATCCCGTAACCTCCGTACTCCGAAAAGCTGTCCAGGTGCATATGAGCGGGATCCCGGTCGTAAAAATCAAGATTTACAACTTGTCAGGACTAACGGTGTTCTCGACTGAGGAAAAGCAAATCGGCGAAGATAAAAGCAGCAATGCGGGTTTCCTATCCGCGCGATCAGGAAAAGCGGCCAGTGAGCTAACCCATCGTGATACGTTTAGCGCATTCGAGCAGACAATTGAAAACCGTGACCTGATTTCAAGTTACTTACCCATCCGTCGTAGTGAAGGAGGTCCTGTTGAAGGTGTCTTTGAGCTTTATTATGACGTTACGACCTTTTTGCAAAAAATCAAACAGACTCAAGAGACCGTTGTCATTGGGGTCGTGCTCCTTTTGGGTTTTCTCTATGGCGTCCTCTTCTTAATAGTCAGACGGGCAGATAGGATTCTTAAGCAGCAGGATAGCGAGCGCAGGCAATACCTCGAAGAGATTCAAAGAGCCAAAGAAACACTTGAGCAGCGCGTCGCAGAGCGCACACGGGAACTTTCTACTCTTTATACCGCTCTCAGTCCCCTGACCCCGTCGGAATCTATTCACGAAACGTTAGATGGAATCATCGAACGGCTTACCCATGTCACTGGTACTGATGGGGCGCTCATCCGGTTAGAAGACAAGGCTTCGGGAGCCCTCATCCTGGTCAGCCAAAGGGGTTACCCTGATTATTATCTCAAGACAGTCGCCGCTGCCCCACCGAGCGGGGCGGCGGACTGGGTCTTCAAAAATGGTGAACCCATCATCGCCCCTGATATTGCCGCAGAATCACGCTTAAAAGGGAAAATTCAGCTCCAGGTCGGCTTTCGCTCCTGCGCCCTTCTCCCTCTAAAGATCCACCAAGAGGTGCGAGGTATCATCCATCTATCCAGCCGTAAGTTGGGTTACTTTAATGAGGAGCAAAGGGATCATCTTATGGCCATTGCGCGCCAGATGAGCATCGCGCTGGAGAACCGAGATCTCTTCGACAATCTCAAAAGCTCGAGGGACGAGCTGGAAAAAGCCAACAAAGTAAAAGACGAGTTTCTTAGTGTCATGTCACACGAGCTCAGAACACCGCTCAACGTGGTCATGGGTTATACAGCAATGATCAAGGATCGGCTATTGGGGGACATCAATCCCCAGCAAGAGGCGGCTCTGGATAAGGTTATAAGACGAGGCAATGATCAGTTGGCCATGATCAACAATATTTTGCAGGCAACCGCGCTTGAGACCGAGAAGGTTAATATAGATACGCACGAGGTTAGTCTAGGAGATTTTCTTAGCAATTTAAAGGCAGCCTATGAATCTCCAATCAATAAAGACTTTACCTTGGAATGGGATTATCCTGCTGATCTGCCGGTTGTGAAGGCAGACAGCGCGAAGCTTAAGCTGATCATGCAAAACCTGATCGACAATGCCATCAAGTTTACCGGTAAGGGAAGCGTAAAGGTGTCAGCAAGAATAACAGAAGGCAGTAAGCAGAAGGCAGAAAGCAGCAAACAAACAGCAGGAGAGCTGCCTACTGCAGACGGCCTACTGCCTACTGGTGAGGGGAGGTGGGTGGAGTTGAAGGTGGCGGATACGGGGGTGGGGATTCCTCCTGACGCTCTGCCATTAATCTTCGACAAGTTCCGCCAAGCGGACAGCTCCGAAACCCGCTCGTTCGGTGGCGTGGGCATGGGACTTTACATCGTCAGGAAATTTGCCGAGCTTTTGGGCGGCACGATTGAGGTCGAGAGCGAGGCGGGGAAAGGATCGACGTTTATAGTAAAAATACCGCTCGAATTTTGAATTATGAATTTTTAATTTTTAATTGTAGACTAGGAGGCGTGAAGACAACACAGTCAAGCATGAAAAATGGTCTGGCCCTTCTGCTCTTTCTATTCCTTGTCCCCCTTCCCTCTCAGCTTTACTCCCAGGAGCAGGAACCCCGGGAGCTTTTTGCCAAGGCCTATTCCTTGTTTTCCACGGGCAATCTTGCCGAGGCCGGGGAGTTATTCCAAAGGACCCTCGAGGGCAAATCTCTCCTGGAGGACTACAGCCTCTACTTCCTCAGCATAATATCTTCCTCCCGCGGCGACCTGGAAAGCAGCCGCAAGTACTTCCGCCAACTCAAACAAGCCTTTCCTCAAAGCGTGTGGTCGGCCAACGCCGATCTTCAGTCGGCAAAACTCTCCCTGGCGGAGAAAAATTACCAACAGGCCATGTCAGAGCTCCGGGCCGTAAAATCGCTCAAGGCCGGGAAGGAAATTATAGAGGAGGCCCTCTATCTCCTCGGCCGGCTTCACGAGACCATGGGAGAATTAAATCAGGCATATTCCGTTTACCAGGAATTGCGCCGGGCCTCGCCTCTCTCTCCCTGGTCGGCCATGGCGCGAAAAGAAGTGAGCCGGCTCAGGCAGGAGCAGCCCCAGCTCTTTGGCCTGACAAGGGCCGGGGCTTTATTGGATGAGGGGGAACTGCTGGAGCGAGAGCGCCTGTATCAGGAAGCAGAAAAGATTTATCGCACTCTCGTTGATCTTGCGCCCCGGGGTCCTCTGCGCCCGCGCTTCCTCACGGCCCTGGCCAATGTCTTGCGAGCGGCGCGCAAACGGGAGGAGGCGATACCCGTACTTACAGAGATCGTTGAGAAATATCCGGGAAGCTCGCAGGGTCCGAACGCCCTGTACCGGCTGGCCGAAATCTACTGGAATCGGGATGAGAATGTAAAGGCGCTCGATTACTTTAAGCAACTTAAGGATCGCTATCCCAAAAGCCCCTTCAATGATCTCGCCCATTTTGCCTCGGCGCGCATCTACGAATCTCTCGGCAAACCAGATGACGCGCTGCGCCTGTACCGGGAGTTCGCCCAAAGGTTTCCTGATAGCTCAATGCGCGAGGAGGCCCAATGGAGATTGGCCTGGATTCGTTACCTCCAGGGAAATTATGAGCGCGCCTACGCCGCCTTCCGTCGTCTCGCGGCCGATAAGGGAGAGGGACGTTACAAGACCGGGGCCATCTATTGGCAAGCCCGGACTGCCCAGAGGTTGGGTCGCTCCGATGAAGCGAGGCAGATATTTTTCTCGATCCTGAACGCGCAGGAGGAGAGCTATTATAAGGTGCCGGCGGCCCGATGGCTGGAAAAAATGGGCGCTACCGTTGCGGAAAAAAAGACGGCAGGCTCGAATTTCCTCCCTGACACGCCCCCCCCTCTCAGCCCGGACCGTTCTTTTCATTTCTCGCGTTCCCAGGAGCTTGCCCGGATCTCCCTGAACCAACTGGCCGTGGTTGAGCTGGACGAGATCCGCAACTCGAGCAATGACGACAGCTCGACGAAACTAACGTTGATGCGCGAATATGCCCGGAATGGCGCATACGCCCGCAGCGTAGCCCTGGCGAACCAGATTCCCCTCACCTCAGACGAGCTGAACCGCTACCGTTATCCCTTGGCCTTTTGGGAGACGATCCAGAAGATCACGGAAGAAAGGAGCCTCGATCCCTATCTGGTAGTGGCCTTGATCCGTCAGGAGAGCATTTTCGATCCCAAGGCGCTTTCTCCGGCATCGGCCTTCGGATTGATGCAGCTTCTTCCCTCCACCGCCGTTCGGGCAGCCACCCGGTTGGGACTTCCTCCCCCCCAGCCTGAAAAGCTCTATGAGCCGGAGCTCAACCTGACGCTTGGCGCTCACTACCTGAAAGAACTGCTCCAACGCTACTCGAACAATGCGGTCAAAGCGATCGCCGCCTACAATGCCGGGGAAAACGCCGTAGCTCGCTGGGAAAAACAGATCACGGCCGAGGACGAAGACGAGTTTATCGAGAGGATTCCCTACCGGGAGACCCGCCTTTACGTCAAGCTTGTCCTGCGCAATCATCGGATCTACCGGAAAATCTATGAAACCAGGAATGGAAAAACCTCCTCCGACTGATGCGCCCCTGATCGGAATCACACCGGACACCGGCAGAAACCCGTCACTCGCCGCCGGTAACGGAGGAGAACCGTTGATCGTTTTGCAGGAACGCTACGCACGCGCGATTCAGGAAGCCGGCGGCGTTCCCCTGATTCTGCCGATCAGTTCTTCTCCCACCGTTTTGCGGCAAATGGCGGACCGTCTGGATGGCATCTTAGTCAGCGGCGGGAACTTTGACATCCACCCCAGACTCTACGGCGAAGAAGCAATGGCGCCGCTGGGAGAGATAAAGGAAGAACGCACACAATTTGAGTCGGCTTTGATCTCCCTGGCGCTGGAAAGAAATCTGCCTTTACTGGGCGTGTGTGGGGGCGCACAAGCGATCAATGTCGTCCTCGGAGGCTCCCTTTACCAGGATATAGCCGCGCAGATCCCTACCGCCGGCGAACACCAGCAAGGAGCCTTAAAAGAAAGAGGCGGCCATAAAATAAGAATCCACGACGGCACCAAGCTCAGGCAAATCGTGGGGCGCGGGGACTTGGAGGTCAATACTACCCATCACCAGGCGGTAAGGAAACCCGGCAAGGGTTTGATCGTCAATGCAACGGCTGAGGATGGCGTCATCGAGGGCATTGAGAGCCAGCAACACCCTTTCGTCCTGGGAGTCCAGTGGCACCCGGAGTTCTTGACTGAAAGGGACAACCTGCAGCGGAGGATTTTTTTGTCATTCGTCTCAGCATGTAGATAACTTCACAGCAGGCTGGGAACATGGTTTTTCAGCACCCTGCTAGTGTGGTGAGTCCAACGCTTCTTTACATTAGCAGGATGCTGAAAAAGGTTTTTTACGTGTCACCCTGAACCCTTCGTCTGTCACTCTGAACGAAGTGAAGAGTCTCAGGGTAAACTCCGTGAAGGGTCTCATGTATTTGAAAAGGCGAGATTCTTCGCTTCGCTCAGAATGACAATCAAAGTAAAGAGATTTATGACTCACTACATTAGGCTGCGACCAGGTCATTGAGCTTTCTCAGTTGTTCCACAGAGCTACAGACGATCAGCGCATCCCCTTCCTGGAGCCGCGTATCCGGGCCGGAATTTAATTCGTAGGACTCACCCCGGGCGATACCGATCACGATAAGACCGGTCTTCTCGTAGATCCTCGCCTCCCTGAGGCTGAGTCCCACGACGCCCGAGCCTGGAGGAATCTTGGCCTCGGCAACTCTCACATCATCCCCGCCCGCCCGGAGCATCTTGTCCAGGAACGATACCACAGTGGGACGGATCATCACCGATGCCATTCTCAGCCCCCCGATGAAATTCGTGGAGACCGTCTCGTCCGCACCGGCCTTGAGAAGTTTCACCCGCGACTCCTGCTCAATGACCCTGGAGACAATCCTGAGGTTGGGGTTCAGTCCGCGCGCCGTGAGGATCACAAAAACATTGTCCCTGTCCTCAGGCATCGTCGTCACCAGCCCTCTGGCCTCCTTGATTCGCGCCCGCAAAAGGGTTTCGTCATTGGCGGCATCCCCTTCAATGTATAGAAAGCGTCCGATCTTCTCCATCTGTCTGATCCTGTCGCCATCCTTGTCGATCCCGATAAACGGGACGCGGGTCTTAAGAAACTCTTCTGCGATGTGACGCCCCGTCTCCCCCATCCCGCACAGGATGATGTGACCATTGAGTTTTTGGATCTCTGCCTCCATTCTTCTCCTCCCGATGATATCTGTAAGCGCGCCTTCGACCACAAAGGCCGTGGCGGCGGTTAATCCGTAGGTGAGGGCGCCCACTCCCACCATGATAAGAAGCATCGTAAAAATCCTGCCGGCAGGCGTCAGGGGATTGGTCTCTCCGTAGCCTACGGTGGCCAGGGTGATGACCGTCATGTAGATAGAGTCGGAAAAATTCCAGCCTTCTACGACCTGATAGCCCACCACCCCCGCAATAAGGGCCAGCACCAAGAATAGGATCGCTGTTACGAGTCTTCGACTAGAGGCGTCCATTTTTTGATTTTTAATTTTGAATTTTGAGTTGTTGCATCCCTACGTGGAAACTATCGCCGGCCATAGAGCTCCTGAACGAACCCCGTTTCTTCTAGCTCCTTTAGAAAGCGGTTGTCAAAGAAATCCTTAGGATCGGCCTTGGGGGCCTTGGGATGATCCACGACCGAGAGGACCGAGCGGATGACCTCCTCGGTCATGTAAGGGACTCTCGGGAAAAGGGGTTTAAAGGCCTGGTAGGCCTCCTCGATGATCGCACTGTCGTTAGTCGCCAGGAAGCGCGCCAGGGCCCGCTTGGCTACCTCCGGCTCATCCTGGGTGATTTTCAGCGCCTCGACGTAAGCCTTCAGGAAGGTCTTGATAAGCTCCGGATTTTGCCGCGCCAGGGAGCGGCGGGTGGAGATACCGTTATGGACATAGGGGAGCTTGAGATTGCCGATGTTAACAAGTTCCTTGTAGCCCAGGCGCCGGGCCACGAGAGTCGTCGGGGAGGAAATGACCCCTGCCGGGATAACCCCCCGGTCGAGAGCGGCCAAAACCTCCCGCACCCCTCCAAGGTAGATAAACTTTACCTCCTGCCCTGCCCGCATCCCATACTGTCTGAGAAGCGCTGTCGCCGCGTGGTCCGAAGACGCGCCCTTGGTCATCACCCCGAGGACCTTGCCGCGCAGTTCAGAGACATCTTTGATCTCCGGTCTCGCATAGACGGAAAATCCGTAGGTCGGGACCCCGATGGCGATATAGACGAGATCCGCCCCACTGAGGATGGCGTTCACAATTGCCCCGCCTGTCATCGCCATTTCAATATCTCCGGCGACGACCGACTGGGTAAGCCGGGCGCCTCCTGAGATGTAGATCCCCTGGACGTTAAGACCGTAGCGTTGATCGATCTTCGCTTCGGGAATCACCCAGAGGGGAATCTGGGCCCCGCTAGGCTGCGGGTATCCAACCCTTACGGTAAGCAGCGCCCCGTGCAGGGATTGCGGTTCTCCGGAGAAAAAGCCGGCAAGCAAAAATAGCAGCACAAAGAGCCTCAACTTCGATGCCATGATCATGGGCCGAGCTTTCATGGGTTTTCTCCTTTCCTTATTTTTCACCGGAAGTCACGCCGAAGATATCATTAAAATCTTTGACGTACCGGGCATAATTCTTGACCACCCCATCCCAGTTCATCTCGAACAGCTTGACCTTGGTCGCCCGGGGAACCGGCTGCTCGACATCTCCTCGCGTCGGATTGCGGTTCAATTCTCGAACAACCGTTTGTCCCTCGCGCGAAAGGATAAAGTCGATGAAAAGCCTTGCGCTATTGGGATGGGGAGCGTTCTTGGCGAGGCCGAGCGAGACCGGGGCATTGGGCGCGACGGGTTCTATCGCCGCCCATTCGACAGGCGCGCCTTTCATTTTTAGGGTTTCCGCTATGTTGACTCGGAGCGTCGGGGTCAGCGCGACCTCCCCCGCAGCCAACAGTTGAGAGATCAAGGTGTGACCGCTGCGCATCTGGAGCTGCTGCTTCGCCAGGCGCCGAGAAAAGTCCATTGCTTTCTCTTCTCCCATGATTTGCTGCAACGAGGCAAACCAGGGAATCTCCTCATTTTCCAGCGCCATCCGGCCTTTCCACCTGGGATCCAAGAGATCTTCCCATCTCTTGGGCATTTCACGGGGCTGCGTGAGCCTGGTGTTGACGCCGATAACCTCCAGATTGAAATAGACCCCGGCCCAATATCCCGCCTCGTCCTTGAAAGGCTTTAGCACTCCCTCCCTCTCCGGTGAAAGGTAGGGAACCACCTGCCCCGCATCCCTCAGGAGCCACAACTGTAAGCCGCTAATAATATAGGCGTCAGCAAAATAACGGCCTGCTCTAGCCTCCGTGAAGATCTTCTGCAGGAGCCGTTCCCCGCTTGAACGAAAGGATTCCACCTCTAAGAAGGGATACTTTTTGTGAAAACCATCAATAAGCTTTTGCATGTCAGGGACGGTCGTAGTGTTATAGACCACAACCTTCTTTTCGTCTCTGGCCTTCGCCAGCCTGGCATCCTGGCCCCAGGCTGGAAATGGAAGCTGAGACAGGAACAGAACCCATCCCCATAGAAAGATGATTCGCCTCATCTAAGTTTCTCCTTTCCTACTCCTACCTCTTGGGCATTCTCACTTCCACCCCGTTGCCAGCGCACTCGCGTTCATAGCGAGAGCGGATCTCGGGGCCTTCATCTTCAAATTCGATCTGGTTCCCCCCATGTTTCAGGCTCACGTCATTCATGAACTTCCCCTTTGTCCGGAACTTTCGGCTGCGCGGCTTGAAGGCCATGTACCGGGCCGGTGTGGAACCGGTATTGAAGTGCTGGTGGAACCAGCGCTCCGGAGGGACAAAGAGGCTTCCCACCTCCCAATCGATCTTTGCCGGCTTCTCCCCTTCCGGCCATTCCAACGAGTAGCCCTGCCCGCCCAGAATCAATACGTGCGCCCCGGGCTCATGACGGTGGGCTTTTTTATAAGTCCCTACAGGGAACTCCGAGATATGAACCGCCATGCTATTGCAGCCCATTTCGAACTGGATATTGCGCCCCAGACCGCGCGTCGGATCATCTCCCAGTTTATCAAAGGCGCGCACGTCTGCGACAAAGTTGGTCTCGAGCAGTCGTTTGCCGATTATTTTTCCATCCCCGCGGAAATAATCATCCTGCCCGGCGTATCTATCGGTGAAAATAAAATCGTTACGAAAAATATACTCCTCACTGTGCATCAGGTTGATCATCGTGGGGGCGAAACTGCACCCTAAGAGCAGAGCCGGCTGCGCGCCGGCGCCGTTGAAGAGCTGGTGCCGGGAATTCAACGGGATGGTAAAAAGAGAGCCTTCCTGCCATTCGAAAGTCTGCTTCTTCGTCTTCGCGCTCCAGATATCCGTAGCCCCCCGCCCCTTCAGAACAAAAAGGATCTCCTCGTACATATAGCGCTCTGCATTCAAGCTGCCCCCCGGCGGGATCTCCAGCAGATAGCAATCGATGGCGATGTAGGAGGTGTTGATCCCTGAACCATCCAGATTGATATAAGCTCCCTTTCCCCCCTTCCTTTTCCACGGAGCCAAAGGGACCTCAAGAACGTTTTCCACCCACAACCCCCCGATTACGGGAATTCCCTCCTGCTCCAAGAAGGCATCATAGCTAGTAGAACCCGTGCCCCAACCGACGATCGCTTCAGCAGCTTTAGCCATCGTTTGCCCTTTTCTCCCTTTAAACTCTTTATCCCTTAACCATCAATCCAAAGAAGGCTCCCATGGCGTTGCTGATATCCAAGACCCGGAAGCCGGTCAGCAGGGAAGGAAACGAAACTCCCATCAGCTCGGCCTCTGCGCCTTCATGAGGTTCCGGGCGAGACGCCAACGCAGAACCTCTGTTGCCCCTTCAGTAATCCTGATACTTCGCAGTTGCCGGTACCACCACTCGAGCGGCAAGTCCTTGGTGAGCCCCACGCCGCCGTGGACCTGGATCGAGCGATCCACGACGCGGCCGGCCATCTCCGCGCACGTCACCTTGACCATATAGGCGAGATTGCGCACTTCCTCGCCTCGATCATGGCGCCAGGCGCATTCGTAAACCATCAGACGGGCTGCATGCAGCTCCATCGCCGAGTCGGCCACCATAAACTGGACTGCCTGGCGGTCCGCCAGCGGCCGCCCGAAAGTAACCCGGGCATGGGCGTAGTCGATCATCATGTCCAGGGCGCGCTGAGCGATGCCGACCGGGCGCGCGCCATGTCCGCGAATGCGGCCTTCCTCGATCCACTTTTGCGCCAGGGAGAATCCCTCGCCGATCTTGCCGATAACGTTGGCCGCCGGCACCTTTACATCTTCGAATACGATCTGCCAGGGAGCATCCCCCATCATGGTCGGCCACTGGCGTTCCAGGACGACACCCGGGCTCTTCATGTCCACCATGAAACAGGTGATGCCGCCGCGTGCCCGTTTTTCCGGGTCGGTTACGGCCATTACCTGGGCATAGTCCGCGCGACCGGCGCCGGTGATAAAGCGCTTGGTCCCGTTCAGGAGGAAGTGATCGCCGTCGCGGATAGCCATAGTTCGCATGGCAGCAGGGTCGCTGCCGGCGTCCGGTTCGGTTTGCGCAAAGCAGGCCCGCATCTCGCCTCTGAGGACCGGGAACAGGAACCGTTCCTTCTGCTCCTCATTACAGTAAAACAACACCGGCCGCACTTCGGGACCGAAAACCTCGATGTGACGAAACGGGAGCGCCACAGTTCGAGAGAGCTCTTCCGAAATAACGCAGCGGGTCAAAAGATCCAGCCCGGCGCCGCCGTATTCCTGAGGGACATCGAGCATCCACAGACCGAGGGCCTTGGCCTTTTCCTGTAAAGGCTTGAGGTGCTTCTCCGGCATCCCCTCGTCTCCCTCGGGCCGGTATTCCCGTTCGAGCGGAATAAGCTCCTTGTCCACGAAGCTCCGCACGGTCCTTTTCAGCATCTTGAGTCCTTCGGGCAAATCAAAATCCATCTTTAATCCTTTGAAGCGGACCTTCGAACGTTTAATCGCTTCGCTCCGTTCAAGATGTTCAACGTTGAACGGTTTGAACGGCTTGAACGATTTGAACTGTTTAACCTTTTACTTCGCGCTTCCGTTGATACGCTCCGAACCCGGGACGGTAGCTCTTCTCATCGAGGAACTGCCTGGTTCCCTCCTCACGACCCTTCTCAGGGTCCGTAGCCCGCAGGGCAGCACCCTTGGCCGCCATGTAGTCTTCAGCCTGCGAATAGTCCATGGTCCGGCAGAGCTTGTAGACCTCTTTCGCCGCGCGCAGCGTGTTCGGGTTCTTCTCCATAAGTTTTTTTGCCAGCTTGACCGTCTCCTCTCTCAACTGCGCGCGCGGAACGGCAAAGTTCACCAGCTTCATCTCCGCCGCTTTTTTCCCGTCGAAGCTATCGCCGGTCATAATATAGTACATCGCATCCCGATAGCAGAGGGCATCGGCCAATACGCGGCTGACCAGCCCGCCGGGAAAGATGCCCCAGTTGATCTCGCTCAGTCCGAAAACCGCGTCTTCCGCGGCGATAGCGAAATCACAGGCGATAAGCGGGGTAAAAGCGCCGCCAAAGCAGTAGCCATTGACCATGGCGATGGTCGGCTTGGGAAAAGTGAATAACCGCCGCCAGCGCCACTCCTGCGAGGCCCAACCAGCCCGCCGCCGCTCGACCGGATTGTTATCCAAGGCGCGGAAAAATTCTCTCAGGTCTTGCCCCGCGCACCAGGCTTCGCCGGCCCCGGTCAAGACCATCACCCTAGTCTCGTTATCGGTTTCCAGCTCGGTAACCGCATCAAGCATGTCGTAATGGAGCTGCGGGCTCATGGCGTTCCGCTTCTCCGGGCGATTCAGGATGACCCAGGTAATCCCATCCTCTTTTTCGACCTTTACAGTCTTATAGGTTTTTGTTGTTGCCATATGTCCCCCTTTTTGTGTTTTGTTTCCTTTTAGTGGTCATGTCCGATAAAGTGCCTTTTACTCCTGGGCCATCTTCTTTAAGGCTTCCCGCGCGGGGATAGTGGCGGCTCGGAACACGGCAGCGTTGACCTTCTCCGCTTCTTCCCCGACATATGTGAATAATTGGAAGCGCATGATGCGGTCGGACTCGGCTTTGAATTCAGGGTCTTCAAAGGTGGTGCGGAAGGCCTTCCTCAGGATCTGGACTAACTCAGTAGGAGTCTTGGGCGGAACCGTGATGAACCTCAGCATGGTGCGTGAGCCTCCTGAAATCTTGAAGGCTTCCGCCAGCGGCCCGGAGGGGTCACTCCCCTTAATTTTTCTGAAGACCTCTCTGAAAGAGGGGAGGTCAGATCGGGGGTCCCGGACTGTGTCGCCTTCGGGTCCGAGCAAACCCTCTTGATATAGAGGGACCACAACGCCTTCTCGAACCATTAAGACGCCACCGGTGTTATAGCCGGTTAAACTTTCAGAGGTGTAGTTGATCTCGCCCCGCTGGATCGCCACCCGGAGTTCGGCAACCCCCGCATATCCTGTGACGTACCGATATGGAACCTCCAGAAGTCCCAGGGCTAGCCGAAGCCCGAGATCCTTGTTGTTCTCCCGGGTAAAGCCTCCCACGACGATCGGTTTGGCAGGCTTTAAAAGATCCTCAGGAGCTTTCACCCCGGCATCCGCCCGGACATACACGACGGAGGTCTCGGCGGCGCCGGCGATGATCGGCATATTGTTGAGATCATAGCGGACAGTAGGGCCGCCCAGGATCTGGGGCAGGTACATTCCCGAAAAGACCCCGACCGTCAACCCATCAGGTTTGGCGACCTCGTAAACGTAGTTGGCTCCAATGATACCACCAGCGCCGGGCATGTTCTGAACGACGATTACTGGGTTCCCAGCAAGATGCTTGGGCAGGTAGCGGGCGATAATCCTGCCGAAGATATCCGTAGGCCCGCCCGCACTGAAGTTCACAAGCAGCCGCACGGTCTTGCCCTTATAAGGGGGCTCTTGTGCAAAGGCAGGCGCGATAGCTTGAGTAAGAGCAGCCGCGATAACCGTAGCTCCAAAAAGGCCGTAAAGTCTTTTAAACCTCATATCTCCTCCTTATGGTTAGATATCCCGCCTCGTCCTAGAAGCGCCGCACCGTCTCCTTGAGCATCTGGAGTCCTTCGGGCAAATTAAAATCCATCAAATCCTCGTGTTCGTGTCCGTGGAACGTGTTCGTCTTAGTGTTCGAGCGAGATACACCATCACGGTAGTCTTCTTACTTCTCCCACTTATACGCGCCCAGGCCCGGCTGGTATCTCTTGTCTCTGAACTGTTGAATACCCGGCCGTCCACCGTGCTGCTGCGTCACGCGGTCCGAAATGAGACCGGAAATTTCGTAGGCCGCATCCGGAGGAGAGTAGAATGTGTAATACCAGGCCTCTTTGACGGCCTTCAACGCAACCGGGTCCTTTTCGAGCAGATTGTTGGCAATCTCCATCGTCTCTTTTTCCAGATCGGCGCGGGGAACCGCTTTAGTGATCAGGCCGATGCGCTCAGCTTCCTTCGCGTTGAACGCCTTGCCCGTCAGGGCATAGAAAAGCCCGTGCTTCGGCTGGAGATGTTCGGTCAGCACGATCGTGACCTCTCCGCCGGGAAAGTGGCCGAAATTGATCTCGGATAAACCGAAGGTTGCGTCTTCGGCGGCGATAGCGATGTCACAGGCGGTGACGATCGTGAAGCCGCCCCCGAAACACCAACCGTTGATCATGGCGATGACCGGTTGCGGCATCGTGCGGATCAGCTCGTTGCGCCAGAGCCTGGACAAGCGGCGTACCTCATCTCGAACGCTCTGCGGCTGGGAGTCCATCTCTAGAAAATACTGCTTCAAATCCTGACCGGCGCAAAAGCTCGGACCCGCTCCCGTCAAGATGATAACCCGCGTTTCTTTGTCGTATCGAAGCTCGTTCAGCGCGGCGTACATGTCGCGGTGCAGATGGGGGCTCATCGCGTTGCGCTGCTCCGGCCGATTGAACGTAATCGTCGTGAGCCCATTCTCTTTCTTGATGAGAATCGTCTCGAAGTTTGCTTCTGCCATGTTTTAGTACCTCCTTGCCTTCATTTAACCCCTTTATTTCGCGCCCAGTTCTTTCAACGCCTCTTTTAAATAACTCTGATCGACGTACTTTGCGGGAATGGGAAGCGCGCCTTTTAGCTGGTTCTGCTCGCCGTAAATTTGAATGACGGTCTTCATCCCCTCAAGGTTAACGTCGGCATCCGGATGCCAGATACGGTTTTCGGTATAATACTCCCACCCTTTGCGGGAATGGCTTGGCTTGAGCTGCATCTCCTGGGTCAGGAATTGAATCGCCGGCTCCTTGTTTTCGTAGAGCCAGCGATTGGCCAGGACCATCGCCTTCATGAAGCGGACTAAGAGAGAACGATTCTTTTCGGCCCAGGAGCGCTTCGCCGTCAGTACGGTGAGTTGAAAATTGGGAATGACATCCACCACCCTCCCGATGACGTTATATCCCGACTCCGCAGCCTCGAAGCTCAGGGGAATGGCGATAATGGACGCTGCGATCTGGCCGGAGGTCAGCGCAGCGAAGGCAGGACCCGATCCCCCAACATTAATGAGCTTGTAGTCTCTCGGATAGTCGAGACCTTTGGCCTTAAGTACCCGGCGCAGGACGAAGGCGGTTCCGGAGGTCAGGCCGGAAGAGCCGATGGTCGCCCCGCGCAGATCTTCATAGGTCCTATAATTTTTTCCTCCCATGATCATATGAGTGAGTCCGTTGATAACCCCGCCTACCATGACCAGGTCCATACCATTCTCAACGGCCGCAATCGGAGCATCGGCAGCGCCGCCTGAAACAAAGACGGAGCCGCCGACGAGGGCCATCAAGGACTTGTCCGCGCCTCGGACCAGCACCAACTGCACGTCGAGCCCCTGCTTTTCAAAGAAACCTTGCTTCCAAGCGACCCAGAGGGGGCTATACCCCAGGGTCTTGGAGGAGGCGCTGACCGGGAATTTTATCTTCTCCTGTCCAAAACATGGGAGGGAAAGCAGGAGGACCGCCAGGAAGGATACGCCTCGAAAGAGGCGACGCCCTTTGTACTTTGAGGATAAAATTTTCATCTTGCTACCCTCCTCTAAGAGTACTTTGAGACCCTCTTACCACGTCTGGAAGAAAATAAAAGAGCAAAAATCAGACATTGACCTATTAGAGTACTCTGTGGTAAGCGAGTGTCGGATGGGATGTTTCTTTATAGAAAGGGAACCCGCCAAATGAAGCTCAGACCACAGGTTATCTTTAGTCTCTTGATTGTCCTATTCTTTGCCGTTTTTGTATACGAGGCCAGAGACTGGCGTCTGCAGGCGCGTCTCTACCCCTGGGCCATCGGGTTCCCGATGCTGGCGCTGTCCCTGATTCATATTATCCGGGAGTTAATGGGGCGGGATAAGAAGCCATCAAGCCAGTCCTCCAACGCCCCGGTTGATTTTTCGTTCACGAAAGGCATAGACCCCGCTCTTGCCCGGCGCCGGGCGATCACCATCTTCTCCTGGATTTTCGCCTTTTTCGTCGGCATCTGGCTTTTTGGTTTCAACATCGCCATCCCGGCGTTTGTCTTCCTCTATCTGAAGGTGCAGTCGGGGGAGGGATGGGGACTATCGCTTCTGCTCACCGGGGGCGCGTGGTTCATGTTATGGGGGCTTTTTGATTGGCTGTTGCATCTCCCTTTTCCGGAGGGGCAGCTCCTTATTTGGATAGGTTTAACTTAACAGTGGAGGTGATTTATGAAATCGCGCTCTGGTATCTTTAAAAGGTTCAAGGGTTTCAGGGTTCAAGGGTTCAAAAATCGAGGATCGAGGATAGAGAATGGAGCCTGCCTACCGCCACGCAGTGGCAGGCAGGGATGGCGGCGCAATGCGATCTTCTATCTTCGATCTTCTATCCTCGCTCTTTTGATCTCTTTATCTTTTGATCTATCTTCTGCGTCGGCGCAAGAGCCATTCTACAAGGGCAAGACAATTCGAATTGTCGTAGGCCTCAGTGCCGGGGGCGGCTATGACCGCGCGGCCCGCCTTATCTCCCGATATATGGGCAAATATATTCCGGGAAATCCCGACATGATCGTCCAGAACATGCCGGGGGCAGGAGCCGTCATCGCGACGAACTATGTTTTCGGTGTAGCAAAACCGGACGGACTCACCCTCCTGATGCCGCACAATAATGTTTATCTAAACCAGCTCGCCGGACACCCAGAGGCCAAATTCGACTTGCTGAAGTTTCAGTGGATCGGCGCCGCGGAAAAGGACGACATGATGGTCTTCATGCGATCCGACGCTCCCTACAAGTCTATTGGAGACGTTGTTCGGGCCAAGGAGCCGCCTAAATGCGGCTCTACGGGAGCGGGGAGCTCCGACTACGTGATGTCAAGAATTCTCGAAGAGACCATCGGCGCCAAGATCAACAACGTCGTAGGCTATCCGGGAAGCAGTGAAATAGCCCTCGCGGTCGAGCGGGGAGAGGTGATCTGCATGGGATTGACCGTATCAACCTTCTTCACCCGGCAACCCTTTCTAAGCTGGCAAAAGAAGGGCTTCGTTCGTTTCCTGGCGCAGAGCGGTCGCAACCGAGACCCCCGAGTGACGGATGCCCCGACCGTTTACGAACTCATGAAGGAATATAAAACTGCGCCCACGAGCCGACGCGTCGCCGAGGCCATGCTTGCAGGGGGTGAATGGGCGCGGTCTATGCTGGTCTCTCCGGGAACGCCTCCAGACAGGGTCAAGATCCTCCGCGACGCCCACGACAAGACGATGAAAGACCCGGAACTCATCGCCGAGGCCAAAAAAGGGAGAGTCGATATAAAATCGACCAGGGGCGAGGAACTCCAGGGGATGGCCAAGGAGGCCATGGATCAGCCGCCTGAGGTGATCGAGCAGATTAAAAAACTCTTTGTGCAATGAGGTGTTTATGAAAAAACGCACGACCATCACGGCCATGGCCTTTTCTCTCCTGGTTTCCTTGGTGTTGAATCTGGAGTTCATTCCCAGTCTTCAGGCTCAAACCGAGCCTTTCTATAAAGGCAAGACCATCAGGATCGTCGTGGGTTTTACCCCCGGGGGCTTTTATGACCGTTGGGCGAGGCTTCTCGCTCGCCACATGGGGAAACATATCCCGGGAAACCCCGATTTCATTGTCCAGAACATGCCCGGCGCTGCAACAGTGATAGCGACCAACTACGTCTATAGCGTGCCCAAACCGGATGGCTTAACTCTGGGCATGCCGAGCGCCAACATATACATGGACCAACTGGTGGGACGCAAAGAAGTTCAGTTTGATGTGCGAAAACTCCTCTGGATTGGGACTCAGGATAAAAGGCATTTGGTCTTCTATATGCGAGCCGATAGCCCCTATAAGTCCATCGGAGATATCATCAAGGCCAAGGAGCCACCCAAATGCGGCGAGACCGGCACGACCAGTTCTGGCTATCTCCTTATAAGGATCATTCAGGAAGTTTTAGGAGCAAGAATAAATACAGTGCTGGGCTATCCGGGCGGTAGTGAGGTCGACCTGGCGGTGGAAAAGGGAGAGGTTGTATGCCGGGGAATGAGTGTCGACCCCTACTTTGGGCGGGAGCCCTTTATCGGTTGGAGCAAAAAGGCGTTCGTTCGCCTACTCGTTCAAACCGGGAGAAAACGGGATGCAAGGGCGCCTGATGTGCCGACGATTTATGAGATTATGGACCAATATCAGACCCCCGATATCAGTCGCCGCGTAGTCCAGGTTATACTGGCAGGAGCTGAATTTGGCAGCCCGACATTCGCCTCCCCTGGCACTCCGGCGGACCGGGTAAAGCTTTTACGCGAGGCCCACGCCAAGTCCATGAAGGATCCCGAGCTTTTGGCTGAGGCTAAAAAGGGGAAGATGGATATGGACCCATCTACAGGCGAAGAGCTAGAGGCCTTGACCAAAGAGGTGATGGGGCAACCCCCAGAGGTCATCGAGCGGGCAAAAAAGATCGTGGGACAATAAGGCTCTCCGGGCATTTGCTACAGTTCTAAAGTGAAAACCAAGCGCGCGGAAGGATCAGTGATATGAAAAGAACTATCTTTGCTCTGCTATTTTTCCTGGCATGGAGCTCCACCCTCTGGGCGCAAGAATCATTTTATCAGGGTAAAGCGATAAGGATCATTATAGGATCCTCCGCCGGAGGGGGCTACGACCTATGGCCCCGCTTTGTTGCACCCTACCTGGGGCAATACATCCCAGGGAAGCCCGATATCATCCCGCAGAACATGCCCGGCGCAGGCTCCATAGTGGCTGCTAACTATGTTTACGGTGTGGCCAAGCCGGACGGACTGACTCTCGGAGCTATAAACCCGGCGCTTTACTTTGATCAGCTTGTGGGGCGCAAAGAGGTCCAGTTTGACTTTTCAAAGTTTCCCTGGATTGGCTCTCCTGAGCAAAATGAGATCCTGCATTATATACGCGCGGACACCCCTTACCGCACGGTAGAAGAGCTTCGAAACACTAAAGAACCTCCCAGGTGCGGTAGCTCGGGCACCGGCACGACCGGGCACTATATACCGAGGCTTCTGGAAGAGGTCCTGGGAATCAAATCTAAAATTGTTGACGGCTATCAAGGTGGGGCCGAGATTGACCTGGCCGTCGAGAGAGGTGAAGTGGTTTGCTGGTCCCCGCTTGTAGCGACTTACTTCGGCCGGGAACCTTATACGAGTTGGCGCAAAAAAGGCTTTACCCGTGTTCTCCTTCAGACAGGGAAAAAGCGGGATGCGAGATTGCCTGATGTCCCCACGATCTACGAGCTCATGGATCAATATAAAACACCGGAATCGGGCCAGAGGCTGGCAAGAGTCGTCTTAACCGCTGTCACCCTCGGTCGTCCCATTATGACTACCCCGGGCGTTCCACCAGAGCGGGTAAAAATCCTGCGCGAGGCCTACGCCAAGGCGCTGAGTGACCCAAAGCTTCTGGCCGAGGCCAAGAAAAGGAACTGGGAGGTAAACCCTCTCAGTGGTGAAGGGATGGATGCCTCGGCGAAAGAGGTTATTGCTCAGCCCCCGGCCGTGATTGAACGAATGAAATGGGTTTTAGGACGATAGGAGGGCGTTATGTTTGAGAAGTTCAAGCGTTCAAGGGTTGAAGGGATCAAGGGTTTTATCCTTTTAACCCTTTATCTCTTAATTCCTTTATCCCTTCCCGCACCCGCCTTGGCTCAGGCGCCTTTCTATCAGGGTAAGACGATGAAAATCGTGGTCGGCTATCTCTCGGGTGACAGCCACGATCAATTGGCGCGCGTCACCGCCCGCCACATCGGTAAACATATCCCTGGAAGTCCGGACACCATCGTGCAGAACATGCCGGGCGCCGGCTCCATCATCACGGCCAATTACGTCTACGGCGTGGCAAAACCCGACGGGCTGACCCTTGGATCGATCTCTCCGGCGCTCTATTTCGAACAGCTCACCGGGCGTAAGGAGGTCCAATTTGACTGGCCGAAATTCACCTGGCTCGGCTCGCCGGAACATAACGGGCAGCTACTATTTATGCGGGCTGATACCCCTTACAAGACCTTGGACGATATTCGCAAGGCAGCGGAGCCGCCCAAGTGCTCAGCCACCGGCTCAGGCACGAGCGGCCACTTCATTCCCAGGCTTATAGAAGAGACTCTAGGGCTTAAATTCAGGCTGGTGACTGGCTATCCGGGCGGCGGCGAGCAGGACCTGGCGCTTGAAAGAGGAGAGGTGCAATGCCGCGCAATAACCATCGCGGCCTTTTTCGCCCGCGAGCCTTTTCTCACGTGGCACAAAACGGGATTTGTCCGAATACTGATCCAGACCGCACGTAAACGCAATCCCAAGATACCGGATGTCCCCACGATCTTTGAACTCATGGAGAGAGACAAAACTCCCGAAGCGAGCCGGCGTCTGGCCACGGTGATCCTGGGCGCGGGCGGGTTCGGCTCCTGGCCGATAGTATCCTCGCCGGGCATCCCAAAGGAAAGGGTAACAATCCTGCGCGAGGCCTACGCCAAGACAATGAAAGACCCTGACTTCTTGGAAGAGGCACAAAAGAGGGGATGGGAGATCAAACCCATCGGCGGCGAAGAGATGGAAGTCCTCGCCAGGGAGGTAACCGTGCAGCCGCCGGAGGTTGTTGAGCGGATGAAAAGATTGCTGGGAAAATAGCTCGCAGGAGCCACACGCATAAGTTAATGGCAGGGACCCTAACAGAAATTCCTCGTAAGGAAAGGAGAACGGTATGAAAAAGCTTTTCTGCACTCTCTTCTTTTTTCTCCTCTGGAGCGCCCATCTGCAGGCCCAGGCGCCGTTTTTTCAGGGTAAGACCATAAGCATCTTCGTGGGCACCAAGGCGGGAGATGTCTATGATCTGTATGCCCGGCTGCTCGCACAGCACATGCCCAAGTATATCCCTGGCAACCCCAATATCATTGTCCAGAATATGCCGGGCGCCGCTGCTCTTATTGCGGCGAATCACGTCTACAATGTGGCCAAGGCTGATGGACTGACCGTCGGCGCGATTTACCCGGCGCTCTACTTCGACCAGCTTATTGGCCGGAAAGAGGTCAAGTTTGACTGGGCCAAGTTTGGCTGGATTGGCAGTCCCGTGACCTCCAATCATCTCCTCTACATGCGCGCTGATTCGCCTTACAAAACCATGGCCGACGTCCATAAGGCTTCTGAACCTCCCAAGTGCGGGGCAACCGGGACAACCTCAACAGCCTACTGGGTTCCCAAGCTTCTGGAGGAAGTGATCGGAACAAAATTCAATATCGTTATGGGCTACCAGGCCGGGCAAGATATCGACCTGGCCGTGGAGAGAGGCGAGGTCGTATGCCGCGCCTTTACCATCACCGCCTTCTTTGCCCGCGAGCCTTTCACTACCTGGCGCAAGAAGGGGTTCGTGCGCGTCCTCATGCAAACTGGCCGCAAACGGGACCAGCGGTTACCCGATGTCCCTACGATCCATGAGCTCATGGACCAATACAAAACCCAGGATGCGGACCGGCGCCTTGCCACTTTGGTTCTGGCCGCCGGCACCTTCGGCCGCCCCTACGTCTTGCCTCCGGGCACACCTGGGGATACGGTCAAAATCATCCGTCAGGCATTTAGCAAGACCATAAACGACCCGGAGGTCAAGGCTGATGCGGAGAAGAAAAAACTTGAGATTGACCCGACCTCCGGCGAGGAGCTCGAGACCTTAGCTAAGGAGGTCACGACCCAGACCCCGGAAATCATTGAGCGGATGAGAAAAATGTTAGGGAAATAATTCTGCAACCAGGGAGGCGTTATGTTTGAGAAGTCCAAGGGTTCAAGGGTTGAAGGGATCAAGGGTTTTATTCTTTTAACCCTTTATCTCTCTATCTCTTCATCCCTTGCCACACCCGCCTTGGCTCAGGCGCCTTTCTATCAAGGGAAGACCGTCAAGATTGTTGTCGGCAACACCGCTGGGGGCTTTTACGATCGCTGGGCTCGCCTTCTCGCCCGCACCATGCCCAATTACATACCGGGAAATCCGGACTTCATCGTCCAGAACATGCCGGGAGCAGGCTCCATTGTCGCCACCAATTATGTCCATGGCGTCGCCAAGCCTGACGGCCTGACCATTCTGATGCCCAATAGCGCCATCTATCTAGACCAGCTCGTAGGACGGAAGGAGGTCCAGTTTGATCTGCGGAAGTTTGCCTGGATCGGCTCTCCGGTGAGCGAGCCGATGCTCCTTTATATGCGCGCCGACGCCCCATATAAATCCATCGCAGATATCCGCAAAGCCAAGGAGTCTCCCAAGTGCGGCTCCACAGGCACATCCAGCTCGGACTTCATCCTGGCGCGGCTCCTTGAAGAGGTTTTACCGCCGTTAAAAATCCGCACGGTGCTCGGTTACCCGGGTGGCTCCGAAATCGATCTGGCGGTCGAGCGCGGGGAGGTGCAATGCCGCGGCATGACCGCTTCGCCCTTCTTTGGCCGGGAGCCTTTCCTGACATGGCAGAAAACGGGCTTTGTCCGCGTTATCATCTATACCGGACAGAAGCGTGACCCAAGAATCGCTGATGTTCCCACCATCTATGAGCTTTTCGACAAAGAAAAAGTATCCGAAGCGGACCGCAGGGTCGCTGAGGTCATACTGGCCGCCGAGGGATTTGGACGTCCTCTGCTCGCAGCCTCCGGCGCCCCGGCAGAAAGAGTCAAGACCCTGCGCCATGCCTTTGCTAGTGTAATGAAGGATCAAGAACTCTTAGCCGAGACTAAAAAGGGGAAGATGGATGTAGATCCGGCAAGCGGCGAAGAGCTGGAGGAATTGGCAAAAAGAATTATGGATCAACCGCGAGAGGTCATTGAACGAGTAAAAAAATTCTTAGGAAATTAATTTCTCGCCAAACGGCCTCCCCATAAGGAGACCGGCACGGCAGTAAAAAAAGAGTTGACAGAGACTCAATTTAAGTGAGATAAGCATGCGCATTATTAGAATGGGGGTATCAGGGAATGCCATTTGATCTAGTCATTCGTAATGGACTGGTCATCGACGGTACGGGAAGCCCGGGAATCGAGGCCGATGTGGCGGTTGAAGGGGATAAGATCTCAGCTATAGGAAAACATCTAGGTCCAGGGAAAAAAGAGATCGACGCGGCGGGCAAGGTGATCGCTCCGGGATTCATCGATTCACACACCCACATGGATTACTTTCTCGTTCTCTATCCCCACGGCAATCCGGTGGTAAACTTCGGCGTGACCACAATCGTGATCGGCGACTGCGGCGCATCCTGCGCCCCGGTGCCGCCCAAGAGCGAGCCGCTCAATGTCCTGATTAACTACCTGCGCCGCGTCCTGGACAAATATGTGGATGCGAAAGATTGGAAGTGGCAGACCTTCCCTGAGTATCTTGGCTATCTCAAAGGCAGGGTCGGGATCAACGTCGGCGCCCTGATGCCCCATACTCCGGTGCGGCTTACGGTGATGGGGGAAGCGGCCTATGAGCGAGAAGCGCGGCCGGAAGAGCTCGACGCCATGAAGAGGATGGTGCGTGAGGGGATCGAAGCCGGGGCCATCGGTTTCTCTTCCAGTCCACGAGGAGGGCCGGCCGTGCACGCGGGCACGCCGAGCACTTTCGCCAATCAACATGAAATCATAGAGCTGGCCAACCTGGCCGCGGAATATGGAGGATGCTTCCAATTCAACGGCTTCGGCAACCTGCTCAAACCCGAAAGCGGCTTTCCAACGCTGGTAGAAAAGATTCACGCGCGGATGATCGGCAACGAGTTCCGGCTGCGTCCGGGGGAAAAAGACGATGGTCCGCGGGCGATTGCATACATGGAGGAAGCGAAAAAAAAAGGGAAAGATATCTACGGCGTGGTCATCCCCTACCAGCACATCAGGCGCTTCGGGATCGAGGATTGTTTCTTTTTCGAAGGGCTTCCGACATGGGAAACGATCAGGAAAGCTCCGGAAGGGATGCGGCGGCAGTTGGAGGACCAAAACGTTCGCAGGAAATTAGAGGAGGAAAGGATCGAGGGCGCCGGCCAACCCGCCTTCCCCGAATGGCTTGGCTGGGGAAGAGTAGTCTTCGAACGCATGGAGAAAACCGGCCTCAAATCCGTGGAAGGCAAGAGCGCGGAAGAGATCGCCCGCATGACCGGGAAATCTCCCGGAGATGCCTTCTTCGATACCTGGCTGCAGGATGACCTTCGCTCCCGCTGCGTTTATCTGGGATCTGCCAATGGTCACGAGGAGATCCTCGCGGAAATGATCAAAAGCCGGCGGGGGTTGATCGGGACCGACGTGGGGGCCCATCTCGACCGTTTCTTCTGGCACGGCGCCCCGGCGCGCGTCCTGGGATACTGGTGCCGGGAGAAGAAACTCTTCACCCTGGAAGAAGCGGTATGGAAGCTGACCGGATTCCCGGCCTCAAAGCTCAAACTCAACCGCGGCTTGCTGAAGGTGGGGTGGCCCGCGGATATCACGGTCTTCGATCCCGATACGTTCGAGGACCTCGTTAGTGAGGAGCTTCCTGAAAAAGTTGATGCGCAAGAGGTGCGCCGCCACCCGCCGGGTATGCAGGCAGTTGTGGTGAACGGGAAAACCGTCGTTGAAGGAGGGGAATGCATGGATATCTTTCCGGGCAAGGTGACCCGGCAAGAGCTTTGCATTCCGATTGGCTAACATGATTGAGGCATTCATAAGCGGCTTCTGGCAAGTGCTGGCCTGGCCGGCCTTCGGTTATCTGCTGATTGGCATTGCGGTCGGCTTCTTCGTCGGACTTCTTCCAGGGCTGGGTGGCCTTGCGACGCTGGCTTTGATGCTGCCCTTTGCTTACACGATCAAGCAGCCAGTCGAGGCGTTTTGTTTTCTTTTGGGCATGCTCGCCGTAACCGGGACGACCGGGGATATCACGTCTATCCTGTTTGGCATTCCGGGAGAGGGTTCTTCTGCCGCACTCATCCTCGATGGCTACCCGATGTCAAAAAAGGGCGAGGCGGGAAGGGCTCTCGGGGCGGCGATCATGAGCTCCGTTTTTGGGGCTATTATCGGCGCGCTGTCGCTTGCCCTGTCGATCCCGATTATGCGACCGCTTGTCCTTCTCTTCGGTTCGCCTGAGCTCTTCATCATCGCGATCATGGGAATCACCTTTATTGGCACGCTAGCCGGGTCATCACTGACTAAGGGACTTCTGGCTGGTGGGGTCGGGTTGATGCTTGCGGCAATCGGCGTCGATCCCCAGACCGGCGCCCTGCGCTACACGTTTGGCTCGCTCTACCTCTGGGACCGCCTTGACATCATTCCGGTGGTCGTGGGCCTGTTCGCGATTCCTGAGATCGTTGACCTGGCAGTCAGGGGGACGAGTATTTCTGAGGTCCCAAAGACGAAACTGGTTGGAGTGATGGAAGGGGTAAAGGATACCTTTCGCCATTTCTGGCTTGTCATGCGCTGTAGTCTCATTGGCGTCTATTTTGGCGTGCTGCCGGTTTTGGGCGCCAATGTCGCCCAGTGGATCGCATACGCGCACGGAGTGCAAGGAGTGAAGGACGCTGGGAAGGGGGCCGTGGAAGGGGTGTTAGGTCCGGGGGCCGCGAATAATTCTACCCGTGGCGGCGATCTCATTCCCACCGTAGCATTCGGCATCCCCGGCAGCGCGAGCATGGCCCTTTTACTTGGCGCGCTTCTGATCGTGGGCCTTAACCCGGGTCCGGAGATGCTCAAGCAGCACCTGGACGTGACCTTCGCCATGGTTTGGGTGCTGATCATTGCCAATTTGATCGTTGCCGGTTTGTGTTTTTTGATTTTGAATCAGCTTGCCGCGCTCACTTTTATCCGCGGAGCCCTCTTGATCCCCTTTCTCCTGTTTTTTGTCTTTATCGGCTCTTTCACCGCCAACAACAGTCTGAACGACCTTATCGTCCCCCTGATTTTCGGGGTCGCCGGCTACCTTATGGTCCTCTACGGCTGGCCCAGGCCGCCTCTGATTCTGGGGCTTATCCTGGGAAAAATTGCCGAGAACTATCTGTGGATTTCGACCGCAGCCTACGGGGCAAAGTGGCTTCTTTTCCCGAGCGTGCTTTTCCTCATCATTCTCACGGCAGTCGTCGTTGGCTACCCCATCATCAAAGAGAAAAGAGGTAAGGCAAAGTACGAACGGCCGGAAGATGCGATTTGACCTTGCTCACTAACCCCATGCCTGGCCGCGCCATCGACATCCACCATCACTATATCCCGCCATCCCTGCTGGAAGAAGCCAAACGCCACGGCACGGCCTTAGGCGTCGATCTCTCCGAGGCAAGAAAGGGAGAGACCATTCTCTCCTTCTCCGGCGGTCCCAGATTCTCTCTCAATCCGGATCTTTCGGAACTGGAGCGGAGATTCGAGATCATGGAAAAGGGAAAGATCGCCATTGCCGCGCTCATAGCGCACACGGCGAGTCTTGGTTATCGTCTGGACGGCGAGCGCGGAGAGCGCTGGTGCCGCCTTTACAACGAGGGGCTTCACGATCTTGTGCAAAACCATCCAAACCGCTTTGTCGCGCTGGCCGCGGTGCCGCTGCAGGAGCCGCCCCGGGCAGCTGCGGTTTTAGAGCATGCCGTCCGCGAGCTTAATTTTCGCGGCGGCTACATCGGCTCGAACGTGAACGGCAAATATTACAACAGCCCTGAGTTCGATCCCTTTTGGAAAAAGGCCGAAGCGTTGGATACCCTTCTCGTCATGCATGCTGAAGATATCGCCGGTTCGGAGCGGATGGAAGGCTACGGGCTCCGTTTGATCTGCGGCAATCCGGCAGACAGCGCCCTCTCGCTGGGTTATATGACCTATAGCGGCGTGTTCGACAGATTTCCCAATCTCAAGCTCTGTGTGCTTCATGGCGGGGGATTCTTCCCTTACCACCTTGGCCGTTTTGACCAGGGCCATGCAGTTCGCTCCGGCTCCAGAGCTGCTCAGGCCTCTTCCCCACCGAGCGCTTACCTGAAGAACCTCTATTTCGACACGCTGGTCTATCGTGTGGACACCCTCGACTATTTGAGACGGATTGCCGGGGCAGACCATCTCCTGGTCGGAACGGATTATCCCTATACCCTGGGAGACTGGATGGCGGTTGAGAAAGTTGAGGCGCTTAGCTGTCCTGCAAGTGAAAAAAATGCGATTCTCGAAGGCAATGCCAGGCGGCTGTTAAAATTATAAGGACGATCCCTAACGCCCCGGCACGGATTTACTTT
>Ga0209212_1002274_pt1 | contig 27865 bp, 15 predicted proteins | sample RifGroC2_FD_183996 | JGI IMG/M metagenome (GOLD analysis project Ga0209212, IMG submission 183996) | Groundwater microbial communities from Rifle, Colorado, USA - Groundwater C2 (SPAdes) (version 2) | ecosystem: Environmental > Aquatic > Deep subsurface > Groundwater | place: Rifle, Colorado... | reverse complement strand
CGTACTGGTGTCGGCCCAGATCTCCTGCTTTCTCTCGCGCGAGGCGGCAAAGAGCGGGGAGGCTTCTCCGACCCCCATCGCGGCTGCAAAGGCGACCTGCTGCTGATACCTCCTACCGTCCCTCCCCTTCAAGGGGAGGGATGGGGGGTAAAGGGGGAGGGACGTATAGCGGAGATGCTGACCGGGTTAGTTTATTTCTTCCCGTACAGCTGCGCGTAGTGCCCGAAGGCGTCAGCAAGCTGCTCCCTGAGGTCCGCCTCGATCCACGGCTTGCACAGGAACTTGTAGATGGCTCCGACGTTCACCGCGTGGGTGACCGCATCGAGATCCGCATATCCCGAGAGCAGGATCCGCACCGTTTCGGGGTAAAGCTCCTTCGCCCTCCCCAGGAAATCGGTGCCGTCCATGATCGGCATCCTGAAGTCCGAAATGATCACCGCCACCTTGTTCAGCGCCAGCTGTTCGAACCCCTCCTGGGCGCTTTGCGCCACCAGCACGAAATACCCTTCGAGAAGAAGCATCCTCTGCAGCGCGCTCAGCACATCTTCGTCGTCATCCACCACCAGGACCGTCTTGCCGGGGCACCCTTCGGCGTGTGACGGGATGGAGATACGCCCACCCTCGCGCAGCAGCTGTTCCACTTCGACGGCTGGGACCGGCCGGCTGAAGAAGTACCCCTGGATCTCGTCGCATCCCTGGGCGTGCAGGTAGTTCAACTGCCCCTGCGTTTCGACCCCCTCGGCGATCACCTTGAGATGGAGGCTGTGCGCCATGGCGATGACCGCCTTGGCGATGGCGGCGTTGTTCGGCTCGAAGGTGATGTCCTTGATGAAGGACTTGTCGATCTTCAGTTTGTCGAAAGGAAACCTCTTCAGATAACCGAGGCTCGAATAACCAGTGCCGAAATCGTCCATCGCCAGCGAAACCCCCATCTGCTTCAGCTCCGCCAGCACCGAAGCCACCCGGGTCACCTCCTGCATGACCATGCTCTCCGTTATTTCCAGCTCCAAAAAGCGCGGATCGAGGCCGGTCTGGTTCAGGCAATCAGCCACCAGGGAGGCGATGTTTTGCTGCCTGAACTGGCGGGGGGAGAGATTGACCGCCACGGTCAAAAGGGGAAGACCTGCTTCCTGCCATGCCTTGTTCTGCGCACAGGCGGTCTTCAGGACCCAGGCGCCTATCGACAGTATCAGTCCGGTCTCCTCGGCCAGGGGGATGAAGCTGTCGGGGGGGATGGATCCGAGTTCCGGGCTCTGCCAGCGTACCAGGGCCTCCAGCCCCGTCACCATTCCGGACGACATGCTCACCTTGGGCTGGTAGTGGACTGACAGCTCGTCGCGCTCCAGGGCCCGTCGCAGGTGCTTCTCCAGGGTCATCCGGGCCAGGGACCTCGCGTTCATCTCCGCGGTGTAGAACTGGAAGGAATGCCTCCCCTGCTCCTTGGCCCGGTACAGGGCGACCTCGGCGTTCCTGAAGAGAGTCTGCACGTCCTCGCCGTCCTTGGGGGAAATGCTGATGCCGATGCTGGCCGTGACGATCACCTCCTGCCCTTTCACGCGCATCGGCCTGGCTATGGTCTCCTGGATGTTGGCCGCGATGACCGGCGCGCTGTCGGAGAGGGCCGGATCCGAAACGATGACGACGAACTCGTCCGCCCCCTGGCGCGCCACGGTGTCTCCACCCCTGACGCATCCGCTCAGGCGCTCGGCCACCATCTTCAGCAGAGAATCGCCGCCGTCCTGGCCCACCGTGTCGTTGATCATCTGGAAATCGTCGAGGTCGAGAAGGAAAACAGCCACTTCGTGTCGGCTGCGGCGGGAAATGAGGAGCGCCTGGCGCATACGGTCCGCCAACAGGTTGCGGTTGATGAGGCCGGTCAGGGTGTCATAGCTCGCCTGGTATTCGAGCTGCTCCTCGTAAAGCTTCCGCTGGGTGATCTCCTCCAGGGACTCTATGACGGCAAGGAGATCCCCCCTGCTGTTGCGTATCGGGGCAGCATCGAAGACGATGTAGCGGTCGCGGCCGTTGAGATCGCGATACCACCCCTCCGACTGCAGCCCCTCCGGGATGAAGCCCGAGGGGATGCAGGAGCCGTAACCCTCGCGCGCCGCCTGCAGGTCACCCGAAAGGACGATGTCGGCCAGAACCGGGCGCCTTTCGGGGTAGAACGCCTTCCACGCGTCTTGCGTGCCGAGCATCTCCTGCGCGCTCTTGCCGGTCAGTTGCTCGCAGGCCCTGTTCCAGATGAGGACCCGGTGCTCCGGGCTGACGACGAAAATGGGAACGGCGCTTTGCTGCAGCAGGCTTTCCAGGAACTCCCTCTGTTCCTCGACGAGAGCCGCCGCCCGTTTGCGGTGGGTGATGTCGTGGATGACGGCGATGAACGTGCTGCAGTCCTCAGCGTCGAGCAGGCCTAGGGAAACCTCCATGGACAACGTGGAGCCATCCCTGTGCCGCCCGATCGTTTCCTCCTCCGGGGAAGGCGACGAGAGGGAGGCATCCGGGGAAGGGGCGCCGGAGCGGGACCACAGGTGCGGCAGTTCCGGAAGGAGTTCTTCTATGTTCCGTCCTTCGATTTCATGGGGAGGATACCCGAAGATCTTTTCGGCGGCCGGGTTGAGCGATTTAATGCTCCCGTTCGCGTCGAAGCTGATCACGGCGTCGGCGATCGAGCGAAGCAGCGTATCGGCCTTCGCCGATTCCGCCAGCGCCATGCGCCTGAGGGGACGCGCGATCAGGAGCCACACCATCGGTGCGCTGAGCATGGTGAGGAAAAAGGCGTCGGTGAGAGTGGCGGAAAATCCGGCCAGCGTCGGGAACATGAAGGTGAGGACGGACATCACCGCGGTCTCCGTGGTGAAGGTGACCAGGAGCAGTGTGCCGAATATGGTCAAAGGATGGGAAAAAAGCTGCGACGGCCTGGTCGTTTGCTTCATGGCACTTCCTGCGCGAGTGATCGGGAATATCCACTTGTCTAAGGGCGTAATCCGAGCGGGTAGTTTATTCTTCGGAAAAAATCTAATTAACTGAAGCGATATCTTGAGGGAATCGGAGCTTTGCACGGGAAGGTGAAATGGCTGCCACTAGGGCGCGGTCGTAGTCTCGGCGGACGGGGCACCCGGGCTCCTCCCCCCGGAGGGGGGAGGCTGGGAGGGGGGAATTCCCGCCTGGCATCGCTGGCCCCCTCCCCAGCCCTCCCCCTCCGGGGGAGGGAGCGCCTGGTGCGGCCCTGCCGGTTACTTGCTTTTGGCCGCCAACTCGTAGACGTCGCGCGCCAGTCCCGGCTCGGCGAGGATGCGGTCCAGTTCTTTCTTCATCAGCTCCTGGCGCGCGGGATCGAAGCGCCGCCAGCGGCTGAACGGGGTCAGCATGCGCGCAGCGATCTGCGGGTTGATCGCGTTCAGCCGCAGGACCTGGTCCGCCAGGAAACGGTACCCTGCGCCGCTTTGGTCGTGGAAGCGGACCAGGTTCTGGCTGAAGGCGCCGACCAGCGAGCGGACCCGGTTCGGGTTGCGGATGTCGAAGTCGGGGTGTTCCAGGAGTTCCAGCACCCGCTCCAGGGTCTCCGGCAGGCGGGAGGTCGCCTGCAGGGTGAACCACTTGTCGATGACGCCGCGGTCGTCGCGCCACCTGCGGTAGAAGGCGTCCAGCGCAATCATCCGCTCCGGGCAGGCACACCCGGAAAGGGTCGAGAGGGCGCCCAGGCTGTCGGTCATGTTGTCGGCGCCTTCGAACTGCTCCATGGCCAGCCCGATCGCCTCGGCGCTCCCGGTCGCCATCAGGTAGGAGAGGCAGATGTTCCTGAGCCTGCGGCACCCCGCCAGCCCGTCATCGGGGCGGTACGGAGCTGTCGGCGCGCACTTCGCTCTGGCGGCCAGCAACCTCTCCCGCAGCAGCTCCCCCACCTTCGCGCGCACCAGCTCGCGCGCCGTGTGGATCGCCGTCGGGTCGATCACCTCCATCTGTTCGGCGAGGTAGCTCTCGCCCGGAAGGGTGAGCGCCTCGGCAAGGAAAGCGCGCTCCTGACGGTCGTCGGAGAGAAGCCTCCCGAAGGAGTCGAGAAACGTCTCGCTGACCACCGGCTCCCGCCCCTGCCGCAGGTCTTCCACGAGTCCCAGGATCGTCTGCGCCGCCTGCACCTGCCCCGCCTCCCAGCGTACGAAGGGATCGCTGTCGCCGGTCATCAGGAGCGCGAACTCGTCGTCGGCGTACCGGTAGTCGAGCTTGACCGGCGCGGAGAAGTTGCGCAGAAGCGACGGGACCGGGGGGGAGGTTATGCCGACGAAGCGAAAGCTCTCCGTCTCCTGCCTCAGCTCCAAAAGGCGCGAGGTTCCCGACGGGGCAGGCTCCCCTTCCAGTCGCAGCGCGAACTCGGAGCCGTCCCGGGAAAGAAGCCCCATGGCGAGGGGGATGTGTAACGGCTCCTTCACCGGTTGACCCGGCGTGGGGGGGCAGCTCTGGGAGACGGTGAGGGTGTAGCTCCGCGCCTCCTGGTCGTAGTCGCCGCGGGCGGTGATGACCGGGGTCCCGGCCTGGTCGTACCAGCGCATGAACTGCGTCAGGTCCCGCTTCCCTGCGTCGGCCATCGCCTGCACGAACTCGTCGACCCGGACCGCCTGCCCGTCGTGCCGCTCGAAGTAGAGGTCCATCCCGGCGCGGAACGCCTCGCGCCCCAGGAGCGTCCGCAGCATCCTGATCACCTCGCCCCCCTTGTGGTAGACGGTCATGCTGTAGAAGTTGTTGATCTCCACGTACGATTCGGGACGCACCGGGTGGGCCAGGGGACCGGCGTCCTCGGCGAACTGCGACGACCGCAACAGCCTCACGTCGGCGATCCTCTTCACCGGGCGCGACTGCATGTCGGCGGAGAACTCCTGGTCGCGGAAGATGGTGAGCCCCTCCTTGAGGGAGAGCTGGAACCAGTCGCGGCAGGTGATCCTGTTGCCGGTCCAGTTGTGGAAGTACTCGTGACCGATCACCTCTTCTATCGCCTGGTAGTCGTCGTCGGTGGCGCTCTCGGGGCTCGCCAGGACGTAGCGGGAGTTGAACACGTTTAGCCCCTTGTTCTCCATCGCCCCCATGTTGAAGTCGTCGACGGCGACGATCATGTAGGTCTCCAGGTCGTATTCGCGCCCGAACTGCTCCTCGTCCCAGCGCATGGCGCGCGTCAGCGACCTCAGCGCGTGATCGCACTTGCCCCGGTTCTTCTCCTCGACGTAGATCTCCAGGTTCACCTTCCGCCCGCTCATGGTGGTGAAGCTGTCGGCGATGCGGACCAGGTCCCCTGCCACCACTGCGAAGAGGTAGCTCGGCTTCTTGAAGGGGTCGTGCCAGGTGGCGAAGTGCCTTCCGTCCGGCAGTTCCCCGCTTCGCACCAGGTTGCCGTTGGCCAGAAGCACCGGGGCGCTCTCCCTGTCGGCCTTGAGCGTCACCGTGTAGACCGCCATGACGTCGGGGCGGTCGGTGAAGTAGGTGATGCGCCGGAACCCCTCGGCCTCGCACTGGGTGCAGAGCATGGGGCCGGAGGCGTAGAGGCCTGAGAGCGCGCTGTTATCCCGCGGTCTGATCCTTGTCTCCACCTCGAGGACGAAGCTCTCGGGGGGGTCCTCGATTAAGAGCCGCCCCTCCTCGATGCGGTAGCGCTCCGCCGGGAGCTCCGCCCCGTCAAGCTTCAGCGAGACCAGGGTCAGCTCCTCTCCGTCCAGGACCAGGGGGCGGGGGAGGGGGCTCCTGTCGTGGTTGCTGCGGACGGCGAGGCGCGACACCACCCGCGTCTCTTCGGGATCGAGGTCGAAGGTGAGATCGACTGTATCGACGAGGTAGTCGGGGGAGGTGTAGTCTTTCTGATGGATGGTCTGGTGGTGGCTGTGCGGCATCGGCGCGCTCCTCGTCAACGGTATGGGTGGGTGCTGGCAAAGAAAGTATTGTACCGGCAAGGGACGCTTATTTCAACGCCTGTGGCTAGCGCGGCGTTGAATCAGGTCGAGAGGCCGGTTGAGAGGATAAGGCGAGCCGCTGAGAGAATGAAGGCGATAGAAGCCGCCATCGGTAATCAGAAAAAGAGCCTGATGTTGACTTTGTTACTGGATGACGATATATGAGTCCAATGAAAACCCTGGGCATGACGATCCTTTTCCTCGCCTTGTACTGGCATCCGGCAGACTGCGGCGCCACCGAGATTTACGCGCGGCAGACCGGCAAGAGCTGCCAGGTCTGCCACGTCGATCCCGCCGGCGGCGGCGAGCTGACCGCGGCCGGGAAGGAGTTCGCCGCCTCCCGCGCGGCTCTCCCGGCAGCCGGAAGCGAGGCGCCGCGCGTGACCACCGCCGGTAGGATCCTCCGCTTCGTGGCGGGATACCTCCACCTGCTCACCGCCATCCTCTGGTTCGGCACCATCCTCTACGTCCACCTGGTCCTGAAGCCGGCCTACGCGGCCGGGGGGCTGCCGCGCGGCGAGGTCCGCGTGGGGGTGGGATCCATGATCGTCATGGGTGCGACCGGCGTCATCCTCACCCATTACCGGGTCGCCTCCCCGGAGCTGCTGCTGCAGACCCGCTTCGGCCAGCTCCTTTTGGCCAAGATCTTCCTCTACCTGGTCATGGTCTTTTCCGCCCTCTACGTGGTACTCTTCATAGGCCCGAAGCTCAAGGCCAAGCGGAGGGAGGCGGTGGCGCTTCCCACTGGAAAGGAGTTCACCCCCGAGGAACTCGCCTCCTGCGACGGCAAGCAGGGGCGCCCCGCCTATTTCGGCTATGGGGGGAAGCTCTACGACGTCGCGGCGAGCAGGCTCTGGAAGCAGGGGGTGCACATGGGGCGCCACAACGCGGGCGAGGACTTGACCGAGGCGCTCAAGTACGCGCCGCACGGCTTCGAGAAGGTGGCGCTCATGCCGGAGGTGGGGACGCTCTCCCTGCAGACGCAGCGGAAGGCGCCGCTGCACGAGCGGGTATTCTTCTTCATGGCCTACATGAACCTCAGCATCGTCTTCCTGGTGGTGCTGATCCTTGCCCTGTGGCGCTGGAGCTAGCAGGAGACCTTCATGCGGCTGCGCATCCTACCTAAAACCGAGGCAGGCAAAGACCCCGACGCTCTTTTGCGCCTGTTCGTCACCATTGCGCTCGTCTCCGTGGTCGTCATCACCTTGCTGGCCGGGTACACCTTCGAGGAGGTGCTGCGCCGTTACGTCGTCTCCAACGCCGAGGAGGGCGCCGTCAGCGTGAGCAGCGCGCTTCTGGCGGTGGAAAGGGAGCGGATCACCGAAGGGAGGGAGGGCTCGAGCCGAGTCGAGGTGAAGGAGCCGGAGCTGCCGGGGCTGGATCGGCGCCTGAGGATCTTCCTCGCCCCGTTCAACATCGTGAAGATCAAGATCTACTCCGCCGATTACAGGATCGTCTACAGCACCGAAGCGGGTTTGATCGGGCAGTCGGACCGGGGAAACCTGAGGCTCGCCAACGCCCTGCGCGGCGCCTTCGACTCGAAGCTGGAGCGCAAGGAAGAGGTGAAGGACCTCGCCCGCGAGTCCAAGTTCAACGTGGATGTGGTGGAGACCTATATCCCGATCCGGGACAGTGGCGGCAAGGTGATAGGGAGCTTCGAGGTCTACATCGACGTCACCAAGTACCGCAGGGAGTCGCACGAGGCGGCGGCGCTCTCCATCGGGATACTGGCCGCCCTGCTGGTGACCGTTTTCGGGATCTCCTACCTCCTGGTGCGGCGGGGGACCAAGGGGATCAAGGAGATCCAGGAGGTGCTGAGGCGCCAGAACATCACGGACCCCCTGACCGGCACCTTCAACAAGAGGCAGATCGAGCTGCTCGCCCGCAAGGAGTTCTCCCGCGCCCTGCGACGCAGGGAAAAGGGGCTCGCCGACGCGGAACTCGGCTTCATCATGATAGACATCGACAGGTTCAAGGAGGTGAACGACGGCTACGGGCACTTGGCGGGGGACGTCCTGTTGCAGGCGTTCGCCGAGAGGATCGCCGGCTCCCTGAGGAGCTACGACTCCATCGGGCGCTTCGGCGGCGAGGAGTTCCTGGTGGTGCTCCCCGGTTCCGACCTGGAGCAGTCCCGGGCCGTGGCCCTGAAGATATGGTCGCTGATCAGGGAGGAGCCGTTCGTCATCGAGGGGCAAACGCTTAGGCTGACGGCGAGCATCGGGGTCTCCGCCTTCGAGAGCGGCGATGCCGACTACCTGCAGGTTCTGAAGCGCGCGGACCAGAACCTCTACGCCGCCAAGAGCGGCGGCAGGGACCGGGTGGTCTGAGCGCCCCTACCGCTGCACGTTGCACTGCGCGATGATGTTTTCGATCTCCTCCTCCGACATCTCGGTGTCCAGAACTATGGCGCCGTCCGACTCCTTCCTCAGCTCCGAAATGCCGGGATAGCTCTTCTCCAGGAACTTCAGCTCCCGCCCCTGGTAGCGCACCGTCCGCAACAGGCGCCGGTTCTCCTCTTCCAGGTCGAACTTCTCCAGCGCGCTTCTCAGGGCCAGCTTCAGCTCCGTCTCGTCCCACGGCTTGGTGAAGAAGCGGTAGATCTCGCCGCTGTTCACGGCCCGCATGGTCGCCTCGACGCTGGCGTGGCCGGTCAGCATGATCCTCACCGTCTCCGGGTAGAGTTCCTTCACCCTGGAGAGGAACTGCGCGCCGTCCATCCCCGGCATCTTCTCGTCCGAGATGACCACCTTGAAGCTCTCCTTCTCCATCAGCCGCAGCGCCTCTTCCCCCCCGGGCGATCCGGTCAAAAGGTACGGCTCCTCGTCCATCCCGCGCATCAGGGCCGAGACCACGTGCGCCTCGTCGTCGACTATCAGTATCCTGTTTTGGGTCGGGTCCCAGATCATTTCTCAACCTCCTTGGAGTTCTTTTAAACCTTTGCAAGCTGTAGATTAGCCACCCTGTGCCCCCTCACTCGATGGGGATGGGGCAGAGTATCTCGTCCAGCGACTTCGCCGTACCGCAGTGGGGGCAGTTCTGCCACTCGTGCTCCAGCTGCACCTTGCAGATCTTGCAGAAGTTCTGGCGGAACGACCCGCAGAAGGGGCAGAAGAGGAACTTCGCGTCTATCACCCGGTCGCAGCTGTCGCAGTGCCTCTGGTACACGAGCTGCGGCCCCATGACCCGCAGCAGTTCCTCCAGCGTGGTCATCCCGAGCCGCACCTTCTCCAGTCCGTCCTCGATCAGGGTGCGCATCCCGTTCGCCCGCGCCATCTCCAGAAGCTCGGTCTCCTTGTAGGCGGTGCTGATGAAGTGGCGGAAGTCCTCGTTCATGGTGAAGAGTTCGTAGATCCCGGTGCGCCCGTGGTAGCCGGTCTTGTTGCACTGGTCGCACCCCTTGCCCCGGGTCACCTCGTGGAGGAAGCCTGCCGGGACCCGGAGCAGCTCCATAAGGTCCGGGTCGGGCGGCACCTTTACCGCGCAGGAAGGGCAGATCTTTCTTACCAGCCGCTGGGCGAAGAGCCCCTCCAGCGCCGAGGCGATCATGTACGGCTTGATCCCCATGTCTATCATGCGGGTGATGGAGGCGACGGCCGAGTTGGTGTGCAGCGTGGAGAGCACCATGTGCCCGGTCAAGGCCGCCTTGAAGGCGACGTCGGCCGTCTCGAAGTCCCGGATCTCCCCCACCAGGATCACGTCCGGGTCCTGGCGCAGCGTGGCGCGCAACACGCTCGCGAAGGAGAGCCCGATCTTGTCCCTGACCGCGACCTGGTTCGCGTCCTCCACGAAGTACTCCACCGGTTCCTCGATGGTCTCGAAGTTCTTGCTGCTCTCCAGCATGGTGGAGAGGATGGAGTAGAGCATCGTGGTCTTGCCGGAGCCGGTAGGCCCGGTGGTGATGATCACCCCCTGCGGCTTCTTCACCATGGTGTTGATCTTCCTCAGGTCGTCCGGCAGCACCCCGAGATCCGCCAGCTCCTGGATGGCGGCGCTCTTGTCCAGGATCCGGAGCACCACCTTCTCCCCGTTCATGGTGGGGAGCGAGGAGACCCGCATGTCGACTATCCTGGTCCCCGCCTTGACGGTGATCCTGCCGTCCTGCGGCTTTCTCCGCTCCGAGATGTCCATCTTGGCGAGGATCTTGATGCGCGAGACGATGGCCGGGTGCAGGTCGGAGGGGATCTTGATCTTGTTGTGCAAAAGACCGTCGATCCGGAAGCGGACCAGGGTGTGCTTGGTCTTCCCCTCGATGTGGATGTCGCTGGCGTGGAAGCGTATCGCCTCGGAGATCACGGCGTTGACGATCCTGATCACCGGAGGGACCTCGGAGGAGTCGATCAGGTCGGAGACGCTGACGTCCTTGTCTTCCTCCTCGATGATGATGTCGATCTCGTCGATCGGCTCCAGGTCCTGCGCGCCGGTGGCCGTCTCCTCCCCCACGTCGGCGTAGACCCGGTGCAGTAGCGCCATGATCTCGGAACTCGACGCCAGCAGCGGGGTCACGTTGAGACCGGTCATCATGGAGATGTTGTCCGCCTTGTAGATGTCCGAGGGGTCGGCCATGGCCATGGTGAGCTGGCGTCCGGTGAGCCTGATCGGGACGATCCGGTTCCGCTCGCAGAGGTCGCGCGGCAGGAAACGGACCGCCTTGGGGGCTATCTCGGCGCAGCCAAGGTCGACGTACTCGATGTTGAGTGCCGCCTGCAGTGCCTTCACCACCTGCGACTCCGTGACCAATCCAAGCCGCACCAGCGTGTCGCTCAGGAACTCCCCCGGCGCCTTTTCCCGCCCGGCCCGGGTCGGATCCTCCTTCTGGATCAGCCCCGCCTTGATCAGGATGGCCCCCATCATCCCCCTGTTCTCGTCGAAGAGGGTGGCGTAGCTCTTGATCCGCTGCTGCTGCGTCCTGGTCAGTTCCTTGAGGTTCTGGTTTTCCTGCATCAGGACGTACTGCTGCAGCGCGAGGCTCACGGTGAGCCTCAGGTCGTCGTCGTTCCACGGCTTGGTGATGAACTTGTAGACGGCGCCGTCCTTCACCGCCCCCATGACCGAGTTGATGTCGGCGTGCCCGGTGAGCATGATCCTGATGGTCTGGGGCCAGCTCTCCTTGACCGTCTTGAGGAGTTCGGCGCCGGTCATCCCCGGCATCCGGTGGTCCGAGACGATCAGGTTCACCTCGTTCGCCTCCATCACGGCGAGCGCCTCGGCCCCGCTTGCGGCGGTGTAGAGCCGGTAGTTCTCCTCCATGAAGATGCGCCGCATGGCGGAGAGCACGCCCGCCTCGTCGTCGACGAAGAGGACGCCGAAACTTTTCGGGCCGTCCGCCGCAATCATATCCGCCGGGGGCGCTGCGCCCGCGCCTCTCTCCTCGGGCTTTCCCATCGTCTTGAAGAGTTCGGAATACTTCGACATCTGCTACCCCTTCCCGACGGGGATGGTGATCATGAATTCGGCCCCCCCGCCCGGTGCGTCAGCGACCGCTATGCTCCCCTGGAGCTTCAGTACCGCCTCCCAGACCACGGTGAGCCCCATCCCGGTCCCGGAGCCGACCGGGAGCGTGGTGAAGAACGGCTCGAAGATCTGCCCCCTGAGGGAGGCGGGGACCCCCTTGCCGTTGTCGGCGATGCTGAACCTGATCCGCTCCCCGTCGAAGCAGCTGGAGAGCGTGATGCGGGGCGCGGCGCCGGCGTGGGTCAGGGCGTTCTGGATCAGGTTCAGGAAGATCTGCCCGGGAAGCTGCGGCTGGCAGCTGATCGAGGGGAGCGGCTGCAGATCCTTCACGATCTCCGCCCTCCCGGCGAGGGTGTGGGAGAGGACCCCCAGGGTCCGCTCCAGCTCCTCGTTCAGGTCGACCGGCATGTCCCCCGCGTCGTCCACATGGGAGAACCCCTTCAGGTCCGCCACGATCCTGCTCACCCTCTCGGCTCCGGCGAGGCTCTGCGACATCAGGTCCCCCACGTCCCCCACCACCTGCTGCAGCTTCAGCTCCCGCCACTTCTGGTCCGCCTCCGCGCTCAGCACCTTCACCGGGAGGTCGAGGTCCAGGTGGTCCCGGTAGAACTGGAGCATGGCGCAGAAGCGGGAGACGTATTTCTGCAGCGTGTGGAGGTTCGAGATGATGAAGCCGAGCGGGTTGTTGATCTCGTGGGCCACGCCTGCGGCGAGCTGCCCGATCCCCGCCATCTTTTCCTGCTGCAGCAGGTGCGCCTGGGCGCGCTTGAGTTCGGCGGTCCGCTCCTTCACCCGCAGCTCGAGGTTCCCGGCAAGCTCCCGGTAGCGCGCCTCGCTTTGGGCCAGCTCCGCGTTGATCCTCATCAGCTCCTCCTGGGAGCTGTTCACCACGCTCGTGTGGATCTCGGTGGTGAGGATCCTTTTGAGGTTGTTCCTGATCACCGTGTCGAGCGCGACCGTCAGAAGCCTTCCCACCGGATGCAGCCTCTCCCGCTGCTCCTGGTCCCCGTGCAGTTCGAGGCGGGCCACCTCCTCCCCCTCGAGAAAGAGCGGAAAACGGTCCAGAAGCTCGCCCCGCCCCTCCGGGAGCGCGGCGCCCCAGAGCTCCACCCCCTCCTGGTCCACCAGGCGGGCGCCGCCGGCCCCCGCGGCCAGCACCCCTTTCAAGAGCGGCATGACGTCGCTGTCCAGGAGGATCTCGCGCAGCCCCTTCTCCTCGCCAACGAGGAACTCCAGCCTTTCCACGTTCATCATTCCTCCTCTCCCCCATGGAGCGAACTCAGCTGCCGGACGAACATGTCGCGGGTCAGCCCGTGCCCGCTCGACAGGTCAAAGCGCGCGTCGATGCGGTCGTAGACGAGGCCGGCCAGGGTCCGGAAGGTCTCGGCGACCCCCTCGCCGTGCAGGGCGCTCGCCATCATGACCGGTATCCCGGTCGGTCCCCAGGCCCGGCGCAGCTCCTCCTCGGGGATGGCGTCCGGGAGGTCCCGCTTGTTGAACTGTATGACCAGCGGCACGGCGTCGATGTCGAGCCCCACCACCAGGAGGTTCCGCTCCAGGTTGTCGAAGCTCGCGAAGTTGTTCTGCGCCTCGGCGGGCTTGGAATCGGCGATGAAGGCGATGCCGTCGGCCCGCTGCAAAACGGCCTTCCTGGTGGCGTCGTGGCAGACCTGCCCGGGGACCGTGTACACCTTCACCTTGATCTTCAGGCCGCTCGGCGCCGTGAGGAAGAAGGGGAGCAGGTCGAAGTAGATGGTCCTGTCGCCGGTGGTGTCCAGCACCATCAGCTCGCCGCGCCCCTGCCTGGTCAGCTGCTCGTGGAGCTGCAGCAGGTTGGTGGTCTTGCCGGAGAGGGCGGGGCCGTAGTAGACCAGCTTCAGCACCATGCGTCGCTCTTTCTCGCTGTATTCGATCATGATATTTGCCTCGACCGGGAAATGAAGACCCCGGTCGCCGGGGGATCGATGTCGTAGTAGCGCGCCAGCGACACGATCTTGCCGGCGTCGAGGAAGCTTCCTTCGGTCAGAAGGAGCAAACCGGTGCCGCTGTAGAGGTTTCGGTTGATGCGCATTCCCTCCACCAGCTGCCCGGGCTGCAGTTCCAGCTCGGTTTCGGTCTCGAAGCTCATGCGCCCCTGCGTCCTCAGCTGCACGCCGTCCTTGGCGCTTCCCGCGCTCCAGCTGACGAAGATGCCGCCGGAGGGGGGATCGACCTTGTAGTGGCGCAGCACGTTGACGATGTGGTATCCCCCCAAAATGGTCCCCTTCTGGAGCAGGAGCAGACCCGAACCGCTGTAGAGGTTGCGGGTCACCAGCATCCCCTCCATGAGCTGCTTGGGGCGCAGCTCCTTCTCCTCCACCGGCGGCGAGGCGGTGGGGGCGCCGGAAAGGTAGAGGGCGAGGACGTGGGGCTTGATCAGCGGGAAAAGCGCCGGGTCGAGCTGGCGCCCGAGCTCCCTCTCCGCCTGCGCCAGCACGCCGGTGACGGCGGCTTCACCCCGGTCGTCGGTCAGCTGCCGGTCGACGAAGTCGGCGAAGGCGATGATCCTCGCCCCCAGCGGTATCCGCTCCCCCGCCACCCGGTCCGGAACGCCGGCGCCGTCGAAATGCTCGTGGTGATGACGCACCAGCACCCCCGCCTCCCTCAGCTCCTCCACCTCGTCCAGCGCGGTCTGCCCGCGCACCGCGTGCTGCAGGTAGAGCTGCAGCTCCTCGCCGGACATGGCCGCCATCGGCTTGGCCAGAAGTTCCGGGGGGAGCCCGATCACGCCGACGTCGTGCAAAAGGGCCGCCGTGCGGACCGTCTCGATCTCTTCCGGGGAGAGCTTCAGATCCTTGGCCAGCCGCACCGACAGCTCGGTCACGTTGGCCGTGTGGGCCTGCAGCCTGGGGCTGTGCTGCTCGATCAGGCGGGAAAAGGCGACGATGGTGTTGCGGAACGCCTTGCCGATCTGGTCGTTCCTGCTCTTCAGTTCCTCGTTCTGGCGCCGGATGGTGGCGGTCTGCTCGAAGAGCCGGTTCTTGAGGCCGCTGTTCCACTCGGAGAGTTCCTGGTTCTGCTTTTCCACCAGCGCCGTCAGCCGCCGGTTCTCCTGGACCAGGTGGAACTGCTCCACCCCCTCGATTATGCTGCGGGCGAGGACCTCGTCGTCCCACGGCTTGGTGAGGTAGCGCCAGGCCCCCCCCTTGTTGACGGCGTCCATGGTGGCGGCCATGTCCGCGTACCCGGTCAGCACCATGCGCACCGCGTCGGGCGCGACTTTCTTCGCCTGTTCCAGGAACTGGGCCCCGGTCATCACGGGCATGCGCTGGTCCGAAACGATGAGCGCCACGTCGGGGTGCTGCTGCAGAACCTCCAGCCCCTGGGGGCCGGAGGAGGCGACCAGCACCTCCAGCTCGATCTCCTGCTGCAGCAAGAGGCGCGCGATGGAGCGGGTGATGTTCTCCTCGTCGTCGACCAGGAGTACCTTGTATGATGTATCCTTCAGATCTGCCGTCATGCGGTTGCTCCTCGATGCTGCGCCTTCTCCGTCCGCCGGAAGCTCCGGCGCTTCCGGTTGCGCCTAGCCCCTCAGCACCTGCTCATGGCTAGGATGACCTCGTTCCCTCCGTCGGCGGATGCCACCCCCTGTACCTGCAGCTCGCTCCCGTCGGCCGCCGCCATCCGGCAGCGGTTCCTGCCCCGGGGGAGATCCGCCGCCAGGGCCGAAAGCTCCGGTGGGAGCGCCTCCCGCCAGCTCTTGCCGACCATGGCCTCCCCCTCCACCCGGAGCATGCGTCCCGCCTCCCGGTTGACGCGGATGACCGCCCCCGCCGGGTCGAGCACGATCACCCCCACCGGGAGCAGTTCCAGGAGCCTCTCGGCCCGGATCAGGTCCCGGTGTTGCGGCTGCGAGCCGCAGTCGCACTGGGAGGCGAGCCGCTCCAGGTTCGCGTTCAGCTCGGAGAGTTCCTGGGTCTTCAGCTTCAGCTCCTCCGCCAGCTGCTCGTTTCTGTGCTGGATGGTGAAGGTCTCCAGCGCCTTGGCCACGGTCACCCGCAGTTCGTCGTCGTTCCACGGCTTGGGGATGAACTTGTAGATCTTCCCCTCGTTTATCGCCGACACCACCGCCGCCGTGTCCGCGTAGCCGGAAAGGACGATCCGGATGGTCTCCGGGCGCCTCTGGAAGACCTCCTTCAGGAACTCCACCCCGTTCATCCCCGGCATCCTGAAGTCGGAGATGACCACCTGGACCTCTTCGGTCGAGTTGAGGATCTCGAGCCCTTCCTCTCCCGACGACGCGGTCAGGATGTCGTAGTCGTCGTCCAGAAAGATCCGCTCCAGCGCGCGCAGCACGTTTCTCTCGTCGTCGACGCACAGTATCCTGGTCTGGCACTGGCTGATCATGCTTCTATCCCCCCCTCGATCGGGAGCCTGATGATGAAGGTGGTCCCCTCTCCGGGGGAACTCTCCACCTCTATGCTCCCGTTATGCTTCTTGATGATGTCGTAGCTGATCGACAACCCGAGCCCCGTCCCCTTGCCGACCTCCTTGGTGGTGAAGAAAGGCTCGAAGATCCTGCTCTTGATGGCGTCCGGGATGCCGCCGCCGGTGTCGTGGATGGCGATGGTGACTTCGCTCCCGGCGCACCGGGTGGTGACGGTCACCTCGCCCTGCTTCTCGATGGCGTGCGCCGCGTTCACCAGGATGTTCAAAAAGACCTGGTTCAGCTGCTGGGGGAGGCACTTGACCGGGGGGAGTTCGCCGTAGTCCCTGATCAGCGTGGTCTTGTACTTGAGCTCGTTCCAGGCGATGGTGATGGTGCTCTCCAGGCATTCGTTGAGGTCGACGTAGGTGGCCTGGGCGTCGTCCACCCTGGAGAAGCTCTTCAGGTTCTGCACGATGGTCCGCACCCGCTCCGCCCCGTCCTGCGACTCGGCCAGGAGGCTCCGGGCGTCCCCCAGGATGTAGTCGACCTTGAACTTCTTCCTCGCCTGGACCATCTCCTCTCTCAACTGATCCGAGGCGGCCCGGATCACCGCCTCCGACTGCAGCTCCAGGAATCCCTCCAGCCTTTCCAGGTACTTCCCCATGGTGCCGAGGTTGCTGGAGATGAACCCCATCGGGTTGTTGATCTCGTGGGCGACCCCGGCGGCGAGCTGCCCGATTGAGGCCATTTTCTCCTGCTGCAAAAGCTGGGAGTGGGTCGACTTCAGCTCCTCGTAGGCGTCGGCCAGCTGCTCGGAGACCAGCTTTATCTCGGTCAGGTCGTGCAGCATGATGACGGCCCCGTCGTGGTCGCCGTAAGGGTAGGTCCTGAGCGTGAACCAGCGCCGGGTCGGCTCGTGGTAAAGCTCCCCGCTCCCCCCCTCCAGCTGGTCTATGTCGAGACCGACCGCGCCGAGGAGGTCGCGCCAGTTGGAGGAGAGGAGTTCCCTGTAAGTGGTCCCCGCGATCCTCTCGAAGGCGCGGTTGCAGCGCCGTACCTTCCCGCTGCCGTCCACCATGGCCACCATGTCGTCGATGCAGTCCATGGTCTGCTCCCACTCCTTCTTCCCCTTCTCCACCTGGCGGAACAGCTCGGTCAACTGCTCGTGCTTGAGCACCATCTCGGCCTGGCTCTTCAGAAGCTGGCGCTCGGCATCCTTTCTCGCGGATATCTCCTCCTTGATGCCGATGAAGTGGGTCACCTTCCCTTCGTGGTCGCAGATGGGGGAGATGATGGCGCTTTCCCAGAAGAGGGTGCCGTCCTTGCGCCTGTTCTGGAACTCGCCGTGCCATTCGCGGCCGGCCGTGATGGTCTCCCAGAGATTCCGGTACATCTCGTCCGGCTGGTTCCCGGATTTGAGGATGCTCGGCTTCCTCCCGATGACCTCCTCCTGCGTGTAGCCGCTCACCTCGCTGAACTTGCGGTTCGCGTAGAGGATGGTCCCGGTGGGGTCGGTGATCAGGATGGTGCTGGCCCCCTGGTCGACGGCGCGGGAGAACAGCCGGAGCGACTCCTCGGCGCGGGCCCTCTCCGTGATGTCGTAGAGCGTCTCGACCACGGCGACGGTCTCCCCGTCATGGAGCACCGGGGCGGCGTCGAAGAAGAGGTAGCGGTCCTTGCCGTTGAGGTTCTGGTACCACCCCTCGGCCCGCGCCATCCCCTTCATCACCACGTCCCGGCTGAAGGTGCGGTACAGCTCCCCGATCCGCCCGTCGTCGCCGTCCAGGATCAGGTCGGACAGGGTCGGGCGCTTCTGCGGGTAGAACGGCACCCACTGCCGGTCGGTCCCGAGCATCTCCCCGGCCGGCAATCCGGTCATCTCCGTCATGGCGCGGTTCCAGACCACGATGCGGTGCTCCTTGTCGATGACGAAGAGCGGGGTGGAGGTGTTTTCCAAAAGGCTCTCTGCGAAGCGCCGCTCTTTCTCCAGCATCCCCTCGAGGAGCCTGTCCTGCGATATGTCGCGGAAGCTGCCGCGCCGCCCGAGGCATTCGCCGTTTTGCCCGGTCACCACGCTGCAGTTGAACTTGAACCAGCGGATCTCTCCCTGCCTGGTGACCAGGCGGAGTTCGACGCATCCGTTGCAGCTCTCCTTATTGGCGCAGTTATCCCTGCGGTGCCTCCACTGCTCCAGGTCGTCCGGGTGGATGATCTCTTCCAGAAGCTGCGGCGACTCGATGAACTCGCGGTCCGTGTAGCCGGTCAGGGCCAGGCAGTTGGACGAGATGTAGCGCAGCGTGCCGTCGGGGTTGCTGAGGGTGGCCAGCTCGGTGGTGAAGTTGGCGATGATCCGGTACAGTTCCTGGTTCTCCTCCAGGGTCTCCTGCCTCTTGTCCATCTCAGCGACCAGCCCGTTCACGGCGAGCGCCAGGTGCTCGAGTTCGTCCCCGGTCGCGACGGTGATGGTGCGCTGCTCCCCTCCCTTGGCCGGGAGGGCGCGCACCTGTCCGATCAGGTTGGCCAGGGGCCCGGTTATGCGCCGCAGCAGTCGGCAGAGGGTCATCTGGGTCAGGAACAAGAAGATGACGAGGGAGGCGCCGAAAACCAGCCGGGCCTCCTTGAGCGGCTGGTACGCCTCCGATTCCGGGTACTGGACGGCGACGATCCATTGCGCGTTCTTCAGGGGGGTGGCGACGGTGATCCACTTCTCCCCGTCGGGGGCGGTGCTCTCCCCGTACCCCACGTGGTTTTCCTGCAGCGCCTCGTCGATGCCGCGGTCCTCTCCCGGCGCTATCCGCTCCATGACGTGCCCCGGCTCCGGGTGCCTCAGGATGGTCCGGCTCCTTTCCACGACGATGAGGCGCCCCTTGTTGCCGATCCTTTCCAGGTCGCTTCCGCTCCCCTGGCGCATGAGGTCCTGGTGCCCCGCCAGGAGACCGGCGACGCTCCCGTCCTTTGCGAGGATCGGCACGCTGAAGCTGATCCTCGGGTGGTTCGGGGGTGAAGGGGCCGGGTAGGGGGCGGAGATGTACGGCTTGCCGGTGGCAAGGGTCATGGCGACGTAGTCCCTCTTGCGCAGCTGCGCGTCCGGGGAGGAGGGGGGGCTCTGGGCCGCCACCCGCTTTTCGCTGTCTATCACCTCCAGCCCGGCGTCGAAATACCCCCGTGTCCCCTTCACCTGGTCCAGCGAAGCCTGCAGCGCCTTCCTGTTGTTCAGAGTTCCCTCGTCCATCCCCTTGACCACCAGGGCGAGCATGTCCAGCGAGCGCGCCAGCTCGTCGTCGACATGCCGCGCCGCCAGGTTCAGCATCGACCGCTGCTGCATGGAAAACGTCTCCACCAGGGTGTGCGCAAGGTAGCGGTACCCGGTCAGGGTCAAAAGCCCCATCAGCGCCGCGACCAGCAGGAATATGGATCCGGAAATCCTGGTGTTGATTTTCATGTCTAAATCTCCGCAAAGAGGCCGGTCCTTGATCCGGTGCTCTTCCCAACGGCGGTTCCTGAGCCGGCGACTGCCCGGCGAGCGGGGCGAGCGGGTCGAAGAGGACGCCCCTGTTGTTATTATCGGAGCGAACGCCGCCAGCTTGAGGCGAAATGTGAGCTAAGTAGGCAGAATTGTAAAGATTAAGGTTTGTTAACTGGGGAGGGCCGCGGCGGACGGCGCGGGGGAGGGGGGATCGGGAAGGCGCGGGACCTGGATCCTGACCGTTGTTCCCGAGGCGTCGCTGGAAACGAGGATGCGTCCCTCGTGCCCGGCTATGAACCGCTGCGCGATGGTGAGTCCGAGGCCCACGTGGCTTTCCGGGCTCTTGGTGGTGAAGAAGGGGTCGAAGAGTGAGTAGAGGTGCTCCTGTGGGATCCCATTGCCGCTGTCGGCGATGACGATCTCGGCCAGCTCCGGCTGCGACTCGATTGAGATGTCTATGGTGCCCGGTTTGGTTCCCAGCGCCTCGCAGGCGTTCTTGAGCAGCGCGACCAGCGCGGTGTTCAGCAGGGTGAGGGAACCCTGGATCAGGACCGGGTGCTCCGGCTGGGACCAGGTGACCTCGGTCCCGGGAGGGGCCAGGACGGTCATCATGCCGACCAGCGGCTTCAGCACGGCGACCAGGTCGAGCTCCTGCGAGGAGGCGTTGGCAAGCCCCTGCTCCAACTGGGCCATCTGCTGCACGATGAGGGCGATCCGCTGTCCCCCCTCCCTGGTTTCAAAGAGCATCTGCGGGAGATCCTGGCGTATCTGGCGCAGGCGGTGGGTCCGCTCCAGCGCCTCGATCGCCTGCTCCGAATCCGGGTCGGCGGCGCGCAGGGCGTCGGCCAGCTCGTCGGCGTAGCGCAAGAGCCCCTGGGCGTAGCGGTCCAGGGTGGAGAGGTTGCTCATCACGAAGCCGAGCGGGTTGTTGATGTAGTGCGCGGCACCCGCCGCGAGCCTCGCCACCGCGCCGACCTTCTCCTGCTCGACCAGGTTTCTCTGCGTCCTTTGCAGCCTCGAGAGCGCCCGCGCCGTCTCCTGCTCGGCCTGCGCCAGCGCCCGCTTCTGGCGGCAGGTCCGGACCGCCGCCTGGATCCGCGCCAGGAGGTCCGCCTCCTGGAAAGGCTTGACGATGTAGTCGTCGGCGCCGAGGTCGAGTCCGGCCGCTATCTGCTCCGTCGAGGACTGGGAGGTGAAAAGGATGATCGAGAAGAGGCGGGACTGCACCCCCGGGGAGCGGAGAACGTCGAGGCCCGAAACCACGGGCATCTCCACGTCCAGGAGCACCACCTCGGGGGAGAAGGTCTCGAGGGCGGCGAGGCAGTCGGCGCCGTCCGCGGCCTCCCGGACCAGGCATCCCGCCTGCTTCAGGAGATCGCAGACGTAGCTGCGGATGGCGGCGCTGTCGTCGACTACGAGGACTGTCGGTTTGTTGTCAAAATTCATCATCGGGGATCCGAGCTGCGGTTTCGACATCCAGGGGGACCGGCGCTCTTTGGGCGGGCCGCGTGAAAAGACGTTCCTCCACCTCTTCGGCGTGCGGGGCGGAGTTCTGAAGTATTTTATCGGGGGGGGGGGCGAGGCGCGTTTCCCCCTCGCCGAGCGCCGGCGGGACCGGAGCCGCCGGGGGTTTTATGGATGACAGGAGGCGTCGAAAATTGTAGTATCGTCACCCACGGGCCCGGGGCCCGGTACCCGCAAGCGTAATCCCAAGGAGACGAACGCCATGACCATAGAGAAGCAGAACCTGCGCCTGGAAGGGATCTACCCGCAGCGGCAGAAAGAATTCTTCATGCAGCGGGTCAAGCTTCCCGCAGGGATCATCTCCTGCGAGCAGGCGCTCATGGTGGCGCAGCTTGCCGAGCGGTTCGCCCGGGGGGTGGCGCACCTGACCACCAGGGGGAGCATCGAGCTGCACTGGCTGACGGAGGGAGACCTTGCCGTGGTGGCGTCGCAGCTGGCAGCGGTCGGTCTTTACAACCGCGGCGCCTGCGGCGGGGCGGTGCGCGGTGTGGTCTGCGGCAGCCTCGGCGCTGCGGGGGCGCCGGCGCTGGAGGCGTTGGTCAGAAAGATGCACCGCCACTTCACCGGGAACCCGCGCTTCGAGAAGCTTCCCAAGAAGTTCAAGATCGGCGTCGAGGCCGACGCGTCGAGCGGCAGGCACCTGATCCAGGACCTGGGGCTCCTCCCGGCGCCGTCGCAGGACGGCAGGAGGCGCTACGACGTCTTCGCCGCAGGGGGGCTTGGGCGCGAGCCGATCCCCGGGTTCCTCCTCGCCGAAGGGGTGCTCGAGGATTCCCTGTTGCCTCTCATCGAGACCGTGCTGCGGCTCTACGAGGCACTGACCCCGGCCGGCAAGCGCCTGAAGCACCTGGTGAGGGAGATCGGGCGCGAGGAATTCCGCCGCAGGGTGCTTGAGGACCAGGCGGTGCTCGAGGAGCTTCCCACCGTCCCGAGCCTCACGGCGAGCCTTGTGCCGGCGCCGTCCGCCGAGGCGGACCGGCTGGAGGCGCACGTCTTCGGCGGGGAGCTCTCCGGCGCAGGGCTCGCGGCCCTGGCGGGGATAGCGAGAGAGTTCTGCGGCGGCATCCTGATGGTGACGGGGGACCAGAACGTCGTGCTGCACGCGGCAGGGGAGGGGGCTGCGGAGAGGGCGCGCCAGGCGATGGCGCAGGCGGGGTTCGCGGGAAAGGCGGTAGGGGAGCGGGTCATCTTCCGGGCCTGTCCCGGGAACCACGAGTGCATCATGGGGCTCGCCCCGACCCGGGATATAGCTGCGTCCGTGCTCAAGGAGATGGGGGAAGCGGCGCGGGAGCTTAGCTGGGCCATTTCCGGCTGTTCCAACTGCTGTGCGCAGCCGCAGCTCGCCGGGGCCGGCATCGTCGCCTCGCGCCTGGTGACCGAGGTGACCGGCCGCAACCCGCGCTTCGATCTGTACCGGGCTGGAAGCGCCCCGTTCGCGGAAGTAGTGCAGCAGGGTCTCACCCTGCAAGAACTGCTGTCGGCGGTGAGGGAAATCTAGAACCCGTTCAAAGTTCAACGTTCAAAGTTCAGGGTTCTCAACATTGAACCTTGAACGCTGAACCTTGAACGTTTTCTGCCTTACTCGTCCAGCAGGTTGCGCACCTTGGTCAGCATCTCGTCGATCTGGATCGGCTTCGGGACGAAGTGGCGCGGGTCCCCCTTGATGGAACTGTCGGAGACGATGTCCGCCGTGTACCCGCTCATGAACAGCACCTTCACCCCGGGCGACAGGGCGGAAATGGCGTCGCAAGCCTCCCTGCCGTTCATCCTGGGCATGATCACGTCCAGGATCACCAGCAGCACCGCGCTCGCCGCCTCCTTGAACTTCTGCACCGCGTCCTCGCCGTTCACCGCCATGATCACCGTGTAGCCGAAATCCTCCAGAAGCTCCCCGATCATATCCCTTATCACCGCGTCGTCCTCGACCAGCAGTATGGTCTCGTCGCCGCCGCGGACCTCCCGGTCCGGAGGGGGCGCCTCTTCCCTGGCCGCGCTCTCTGTGAGCGGGAGGTAGATCCGGAACACGGTGCCGTGCCCCAACTCGCTGTAACAGTTGATGAACCCACCGTGCTGCTTCACGATGCCGTACACCATGGCCAGCCCGAGGCCGGTCCCCTTCCCCGGCTCCTTGGTGGTGAAAAACGGTTCGAAGATCCTCTCCCTGGTCTTTTCGTCCATGCCGACGCCGGAGTCGGTGACGGTCATCAGGACGAAATCGCCCGGTTTGCCGTAGCCGTGCGCGGCGATGAAGTCGTGGCTCAGCGTGATCGGCTCGGTCGCGATCCGGAGCACCCCGCCGTCGCGCATGGCGTCCCGCGCGTTCACCACCAGGTTCATCACCACCTGTTCCAGCTGCCCCGAGTCCGCCATGATCGGGAGTTCGTCCCGGCAGAGCTGCGTCTTCAGTTCGATGTTTTCCGGGATCAGGCGGCGCAGGAGTATCTCCACGTTGCCGATGATGGAGTTGACCCCCACCGGCGCCGGGTTGCTGACCTGCCTCCTGCTGTAGGCCAGAAGGCTCCGCGTCAGGTTGGCGGCGCGATCGGAGGCGCGCAGGATCTCCCCCACCTTGCGCTGCAGCGGGCTTTGCTCCTCCAGTTCGAGCTGTATCATGGTGGCGTAGCCGATGATGGCGGTGAGGATGTTGTTGAAATCGTGGGCGATGCCGCCGGTCAGCGTCCCGATCGCCTCCATCTTCTGGGACTGGGTCAGCTGGTGTTCCAGCGCGACCTTTTCCTGCTCCGCCCGCACCCTCTCGGTCACGTCGTGCGCCAGCACGATCTCCGCCTGGACTCCGGCGAAGTCCATGACGTGGGAGGAGGTCTCGACCAGGATCACGCTCCCGTCCTTTCTCAGGTGGCGCCTGAGCGGCACCAGTTCTCCCTTGGCACCCGGCGCGCGCGGCACGGGGTGCGCCTCCTCATTCGGCATCAGGTCGTTGACCGTCATGGAGAGGAATTCTTGCTCGGAGTAGCCGTAGTGCCGGATCGCCGCGTGGTTCACGGCCAGGAAGGCATCGGTGTCGACCGCGTGGGCCCACATCGGGTGAGGGTTGTCCTCGAACAGCTGGCGGTAGCGCTCTTCCGACTGCAGGTAGAAATCGCGCGAGCGCTCCAGGTCGAGTTCGGCCTGCTTCAGGTCGGTGAAGTCCCTGATGGTCTGGATCGCCGCGACGGTCTCTCCCTTGTCGTTGCGGATCGGCGCCGCATCGAGGAAGACGTAACGGTCCGTGCCGTTCAGCCGCTCGTACCACCCTTCGCAGTGCCAGCCGGACCGGAGCAGGTGCGACCGCTCGCATTTCATGTCCGGAACCGACATGGTCTCGACGGTGCCGTCAATGATGACGTCTGCGAGGGTCGAGGACTTTTCGGCGTGGAAGGCTGCCCAGTGCCGGTCCGTCCCGACCAGGTCCGCCGCCTTCACCCCGGTCAGTTCCTCGCACGCCTTGTTCCAGAAGAGGACGCGGTGGCCGCAGTCGATGACGAAGGTGGGGAGCGACGAGTTGAGCACCAGGCTCTCGGCGAACTCCTTCTGCTCCTGCAGCGCGACCTCGCGCTGCTCCAGCTCCAGTATCATCCGGTTGAAGGTCTCGGCCATCTGCCCCATCTCGTCCTTCGAGCCGACCGGCGCGAGTCTCGCCTCCCCCTCCAGCCCCGGGAGTTTTTCCAGGTGCCTGGTGAACGACAGGAGCGGGCGGGTCAGGTACCGCATGAAGAGCCAGACGATGAGAAGCGACATGAGCGCCGCGGCCAGGGAGCCGGCGACGAAGTAGTACCGCGCCGTGCGCAGCGGTGCGTAGGCGTCGGAGAGAGGATAGCTGACGGCGAGGACCCAGGAGGTCGACTGCAGCTTCTTCACCGAACGCAGCACCGGGACGCCGGACCGGGTCCTGCTCTCCCCGGTCCCTTCGAAGCCGGCGAGCGCCTGGTCCAGCATCGGGTTGGTCCCGGGCGGGTCCCGCAGCAGCACCAGTTTCCGGTCCGGATGCATCAGGACGTTGCGCTGCGAGTCGTAGAGCGAGAGAAAGCCGTTCTGCCCCAGCTTCAGGGCGGCCAGCGAGCGCAGGTAGTGCTGCTTGCGCAGGTCGACGCTCCCCCCCACCACGCCGATGATCCGGTTCCGCGAGTCGTAGACCGGCGCGGTGAACATGATGATGGGGTGGCTCTCCTTCTGGATGGAGGCGAAGGGGGGCGAGACGCAGATCCTCCCTGTGGCCATCGTCTCCCGGAAGTAATCGCGGAACGAGAAGTCCTTGCCGATGAAGTTCAGGTCCTTAGGGCTTGCGGCGATCATCGTGCCCGATCGGGAGAAGAGGAAGAGGGAGTTGTCGAAGAAGACGCGCTGGCGCTTCTGGTCGTCCAGCAGGCGTTGCGCCCGGGCCGGGTCGTCCAGCAATTGGGGGGTGACGGCATCGGCGAGTGTGTCCAGGTCGACCATGAACTCGAAGATCCGGTCGTCGATCTGGGTCGCCACGGAGTTGAGCAGCGTCCACTGCTGGTGGGAGATGCTCTGCTTGAACTTCTTCTCGAAGTACAAAAGCGAGGTGACGGCGGTGACCGACATCAGGAAGCTGACCAGGAGGAAAACCGCGAGCGTCATTTTGGTCTTCATACTGAAAAGCACGCGGCCTCCGACTTCCTGCTGCTGCACAGCTCGTTACCCGACGCGAAGCCGAAAAAAACCTCCGGAACAGTGTCAGCGGCAGGCTCTGATCCGGGCGATGCTATCATAGCATGTAATTCAAATTCGGTTAACCGGTAAAAAATCTGAAGTAAATTTTATTAAGCGAAGGATGGCGCGTGCAAGATACGGGAATAACAGTGCGCGGAAGCGGCTTTGTCACAGTTGTCAGTTTCGTGTCCCAGAGGTGTGGCCGGCTGGATGGCGGCAATGCCAGTATTTCCTGCCGCCCCCACTTTGGGGTTGGCAAACGTCAATATTGTGGCGACTGCGGGCTGGACTGCCGGAAAGTGGACAACTTTCAAGCTATTAGCGGTGTTTACGCGTAGATCGTTGCTGGCAGGAACTCTTGAATCCACGCGAGCTGTGGAAAACCATGTGGACAACATCCCCTTTTGCCGAGGAAAACGCAGCAATGGAGGCATTTCCAATAATTTGCCCTAATTTTCAGCAGCCATTTCCGCGCCGACAGCGGGAACGCCAACAATTTGGCGCCCCGGCAGCGGCGCAAAAAAAAGGGGGGAGCAGCCGCTCCCCCTAAAGTAAATTCCTGAAACAAGAAAGCCGGCCCATTACACGAGGCCGGCTTTTTTGTCTCAAGCTGAAATCACGGCTTCGCGAGGTCTCCCTTGAGCGCGGCATCGCTTAAGGCTCCTCCAACGACACCCTCAATCAGCCCACCTGTTGATGACGGATCGGGAAAGACCCCATCCGCCTCTCCCTCGCCCTCCGGTGGAATTTTCAGGCTCGTCAAGGTAATCCCCTCTGGAGTCCTGCAGCTACCGAGAACTGCATGCTGGACGTGGAGAGGGTCTCCATGGTCCCGGAATAGATCTTCATGACGAACTCATACGTGCCAGGGGCCGGTATCAGAAATGCCGGCTCGTTTGTCTCGCCTAAATGGTTGCTGGATGTGTTCCAAGAGAAGGTCGTGCTGTCTCCATTATGGTTGAGGCCCGACCAGCCACCGAAATTACGGAATACCATCTGATGATTGTAGTCATAGATGAAAACGCCATAACTTGGACCAATATCGAATGGCGACACGGCGTAATCAGGTCCAGTGTTTGTGATTATAAAGCTGCCTTGACATATTTACCCAACCTGAGCATTCTGGATTCTCAAATCAGATGCGGATAGCTGAATGGCTGGAGCAGCACTTTGGGGAGTAACCTGCTTAGTCCAGGTCGGCAACGCGCTGCCGTTTTCGTAAACCTCGAGCGTCACGGCGCCACCATTCAGTAAAACCTGCAGGTCGAGTGTCCTGGCCGATCCGGAGGTGAAGGTCCTTGAGTGAGTTGCCGGATCGTATTCACCCCACTGCCACCCCGAAAAAAGGAAGGGGGAAAAGGCCCAGTTGTCTGACACTCCAGTTACCTTCACCTTCAGCGAGCTACCAGGTTGGAGCGTTGCGGCGAGGGAGACCGGGGCAAAGATGCCATTGCTAAGCGGGTAGACGGTGTTGTTTCTGTCTAAGAGATTTGTTCCGTAAGAACCGGAGGCCGGGTATGATACCGTCTCAACCGGCTGATACCCTGTATTCGCAGTGAAATTGGCAAGTGCGTCCGAAAAATCCGGGACACCGACTGCGATACCCAAGGCTGCGTATCTGTTCAACAAGTTCGCCCTGACCATGGCCGGATCGATGAGCCTGGCTGCAGTTATGATTGCTGATCCGCTTGAGCTGCTGATAGTTCCTGTCGTTTTTAACTCATAAATCATGTTGCCGAGCAGCTCCGAAAAATCGCCCTCAGTCCTGTGGGCCAGCAGAAAGGCGGAGATCGCCAGCAGAAAGGCGTTGTCTTCTCCATTTTGCGAAAGATCCAGCATTTCTGACGAAGCGACACTGCTTTTTTCCATGTTGAACACGCGGAGCACCTCTTGCTGCGCCTGTTTCTTTGCATCGGCAAAGCTAGAACCGTTCTCGACCAGGTATTTCACCCGTTCTCTTTCCAGGTGGGTCAGCACATTGATATTAATGGTGCTTTTGTCCTGGAGATCGACCAGTGCGTACAACGTGATGGGTGCCGCAGAGTTCGTTCCGGAAACCTCGTTGAAATAGTAGCCATCGGCTTTTACCTCTACATAGCGGGAGGAGAGGTTAACGTTGTTAAGTTCGAAGGCGCCGAGGTTGTTAAGAATTTGGGTGTTAAAGGACTTGCCGGTCTGGGTGAGGTTATTGTGGAGTTCGTAAATGGTGACGGAAGTCCCGCTTAAAAATGGACCTTTCTGGACGTAGCCAGTGACTTTCGCCTTAGTGATTGCGTCATCAGTGATGGAGCCGCAAAATATTGAATTGCCTGCTAAATACCTAAAATAACTGAATAATAGTGCAGTTTTTCCTTGGTGTACCTTTGATGTTGTAGTAATATAACCGCTGCAAATTCAGCCGGTTAGCGG
>Ga0209212_1002269_pt1 | contig 27914 bp, 28 predicted proteins | sample RifGroC2_FD_183996 | JGI IMG/M metagenome (GOLD analysis project Ga0209212, IMG submission 183996) | Groundwater microbial communities from Rifle, Colorado, USA - Groundwater C2 (SPAdes) (version 2) | ecosystem: Environmental > Aquatic > Deep subsurface > Groundwater | place: Rifle, Colorado... | reverse complement strand
CCAACCAGCCGCTCCTCTACTCGAACACGGCGTCACCATCCTTCACCTTCAGCTCCAGCGAGCCGGGGACCTTCCAGTGCAAGCTGGACAGTGGAGCCTACTCGGCCTGCACCAGCCCGGCCACCTACACCGGTGTTGCCGACGGCAGCCATACCTTCACGGTGCGCGCCATCGACCGCGCCGGCAACATCGACGCTTCCCCGTCCACCTACACCTGGACCGTCGATACCGTAGCCCCCACGGCAGAGACTCCGAGCCCGGCCGACGGTGCAACCCGTATCAGCGTCAGTTCACCGGTGACCGTTACCTTTTCCGAGGCGATGGACCCGGTGACCATCACTACATCGACTTTCACGCTGGATAACGGGACTAGCGGAACCGTCAGCTACAATCCCGTCACCAAGGTGGCGACCTTCTCTGCCGTTCCTCGCCTGAAATACGCCACCACCTATACCGCGACCGTCAGCTCAGGCACAAAAGACCTGGCAGGCAATCCCCTCGCGACCCCCCTCGTATGGACCTTTGCCACCGATCCGGATGGTGACATAAATCTGGACGGCGTGGTGGACATTGCCGATGCCGTCTACTGCCTACGGGTGATCGTCCGGAACACCGAATTGACGACAAACCAGATCCGGCACGCCGACGTGGCCCCCCTGAACGCCGGGAAACCGAAGCCAAACGGAAGAGTAGATATCGGCGACGCAGTCGTAATCCTGGAAAGAGTTGTAGGGATTTCAGTATGGTAACAACAACCAAGGTGGTGCAGGCATGAAGATACGATTTGCAGTGTTATTGCTCCTGACAGCGCTAGTGACGGCATGCGGTGGAGGCGGCACCTCCACCGGAGGCGCCGGAGCCGCTGTAGGAAATACGATTGTCAGTGGTACCGCCTCACTCGGCATCATACAGAACGGGCGGGTCAAGGTATACCAGGTCACCAGTGACGGTAGGAAGATCTTCCTGGCCGAAACGACGACCGACAGTTCCGGGCGCTACTCGGTATCCATTACCACCCCGAGTACCACGGTTTTGGTGGAAGTGAGCGGAGGTACCTACGTTGACGAGGCAACTGGCTTTACGGTCATCCGCTCCGACTCAGAAGTGCTCCATGCGGCAGTCGGGTCCCCCGCCACCAATCAACAGATTGCAGTCACTCCGCTGACTGAAATTGCATACCGGCTCGCGGGATCACCCCTGACCCCCTCAAGTATTGACAGCGCCAACAGCAAGGTTTCCGATGCTTTCAACGTGAACATCATAACCGTGCAACCGGTCGAGCCGACCCTGACAGGGTTCCGTTCGCCGACCACCCAGGCGCAAAAGGATTATTCCCTCGCTCTTGCAGTAGTCTCACAGCAGGCGCTGAGTCAGCCGGGAGAATCGGTCGAAGCCGTTATCGAGGACTATAAGCAGGACCTGGCGGACGACAGGATTTCCCTCGGCACTGCCACGACCTTTTCGACGGTACTGTCGCAGTTCCTTGCCAACCCGCGCAACCAGACCGGCCTTACGACGGCGACCACAGCCCTCGCCAACTTCGGCACCTTGACACAGCTGGTAAAGCTCAATACGACCGGCACCTTCGCCGTTGGAAGTTTCATCAAAGGCGTACAGGTGCAACTACAGCTTCCTGCGGGGGTAAACATTCTGTACACCGGTGGTGTGCCTGATCCTGGCGTTGTCGTGCCATCCGGCGCGGCTGCAGCGGTAACGACCGTCGATTCTTCATACGATCCGGTTACCCGAATCCTCACTCTCGGTATCATCAACGCCCAACCCGGCTTCGGGCTCGGCGAATTCGTGACAATCCGTACCGATGTTATTCCGGGAGCATCCCTTGATGACGACCTGTTCACGGTTTCGGGAGGAGTGGTAACTGGCCAAGGTGGATTGGAAATTGACCCGGACGCCATCAGTATTTTCGTCAGGACATAAAGGGCCTGTGCAAACACTGAAAGAAGGTAACAAGTAATGAAAAGTATTGTTGTCCTGATGATTGCCACCGCCCTCTGCGCCGGCTGCGCATCCCAGGTGCCGCTGGCGACCAATCATCCTTTGACCAGCCAGAAAAAGATTCGTTCGTCCCACCACTGGGATGTGATAGCCGACGATGTGGCGGCCCAGACTGTTGCCACCCTCGCTGACAAGAAAAAGGGGCTGGGAGAGAAACCGCTGTTTGTGGTATCGCCCGCCGACAATACTTCGTTCAATACCGCATTCCGCAATTTCCTGGTAACCCGCATGGTAAACAAAGGAATACCGGTCAACAAAGAGAAGGATGGCGCGCAGGAGATCCAGTACGAACTGCAGCTGGTGCGTCACAACAGCAGTCGCTACGCCCATATTCCCGGCACGCTCACCGCTCTCACTGCCGGAATTTCGGTCGTGCGGGACGCCCTCGCCTCCGGCTCGGCATCCGCCATCCCTGCCCTGCTGGGAGTCGCCGGCCTTGCCGATTACGGGCTCGGCCATTATTCGGGCGGCCCGACCCACACCGAATTGATCGTCACTACATCCATCATCAACGGCGGCGCCTATGCCTTCCGTAAGAGCGACATTTACTACATCGAGGAGGCCGACACTGACTTGTTTGTCGAGGCCCTGGAAAGACCGGTGAAACAATGGCAGATTGTCGGAAAATAGCGCTTGCCCTGGCAGCGTCGCTCGCCCTGCTTTGCAGCGCCTGTACCACCCTCCCCCCGATCGATTCCGGCACAGCGGTGCGCGACACGACTGCCGACAAGTTCGTCCCGGCCAATCATCGGGCGGTCGACCGGCTTCTTGCTTCCCTGCACCCGGACAAGGAATTTTTGAAGAACCAGCCGGTCATCGTCGCTACCATCGTCAACATCGACGACCTGAAGGGATCGCGGTTCGGCAGGGTCGTCTCGGAACACGTTTCGACCCGTCTCACCCAGCGCGGCTATCCGGTCATCGAGCTGAAACTGCGGGGAACTATCTTTGTCAAAAAGACGGAGGGGGAACTGCTCCTGTCACGGGAACTGCAGGAAATATCCCTTAATCATAAGGCACAGGCGGTTGTTGTCGGCACCTATGCAGAGGCGCGGGGGCACGTGTTCGTCAGCCTGAAGATGATCGACGCGGCCACCGGCCACGCCTTTGCCGCCCACGATTATACCTTGCCGATAGACAGCGCCCTACACTCAATGCTTGGCGGGCAGCTGAAGTAATCGATTCACATCTCAAATAAAAGGCGGAGTTACCATGAAAAAAAGATTTGCAGCAATCGGTATCGCTCTTCTGATGCAGGCAGGAATTTCCTACGGAGCCGACGACACCTATTTCGGCATGAAGGCGGGTATGTTTATGCCCAACGGGAAGAGTCCAGGACTCGACATGTTCGATACTGGCTATGCAGTTGACCTTTCCCTGGGCGTGAAACCAGCACCCTATGCAGCGGTTGAACTGGGCACCGGCTTTTACACGGCTTCGGGTGACTCCGACGCCACTGGTGTGCAGCAGGACATGACCGCCTACGCAGTGCCGATAACGCTGACTGCCAAGGGGATCGTCGAGTTCGGCAAGCTCGATCTGTTCGCCGGTGCCGGCGCAGGCATGTATTTCTGTTTCATCGATAATGAGATTGCGGCACCGGTCTCTAAGAACGAATCGAAACACGGGATAGCTCCCGGTTATCAGGCCGTTGCCGGAGCTGACTACAGAATAAATAACCAGTGGAACGCCGGAGTAGACTTCAAGTGGTTTTCGACCCGGCCCAAACTGGAACTGACGGACACCAGCAACAATGTAACCGACGAAAAATGGGAGTTCGGCGGCACAGTGCTCAGCCTCGGCGTCAAGTACAAGTTCTAAGAACTTGAAGATTTGAAAAGGACTTAGATTCAAGCTTTTAGGAACAAACAGGTTGTTCAAAAATAGTCAGGTCGTCGCACCCGCAGCAAGCCCCGCGGAGCAGCGGTACGCCGCATACCCAGCGTCGTCAGATTTGTGTCCTGAGCAGGCGGCGAGGAGTCGGCACCGGAGGCGTAGCCGTAGGCTACGTTGAGGATGCCGGCGACGCTGCCAACGAACTCAGGGCGCAAATGTGGCGCCGCGTCTGCGAGGACGGCGGCGAGATGGCTGCTTTTCAACAACCGAAAGGACAGTAGTGAACGAAAACCCGATACTTTTGGTAGAAGACCACCCTGACGATGAGTTCCTCACGCTGAATACGCTGAGGAAGAACCGGATGACAAACGTAGTGGTGACGCGGGAAGCGCAGGAAGCGCTGAATTACCTTTTTGCCCGGGCAGCCGAATACGGCGGAACACATGGTAACCCGTGGCTGGATTTCATCCTTCTTGACCTGAAACTGCCCAAGATGGATGGGCTGGAGTTTCTGGAAATAATCCGGGGGGACGACCGGACCAAAGATATTCCGGTAGTCATCCTGTCTTCCTCGCAACAGGCGAAGGACCTGGACAGGAGCAGGAGCCTGGGGGTATCCGCCTACCTGAACAAGCCACTCGACAACGGGAAGGTTGAGTTCCTCATGAACAGCCTGCAGAACGGGCTATCTGCATAAAAGAAGGACCTCCTGATTTTCGGGAGGTCCTTCTTTTATGCACTATTCCGTCCAAGGATCAGCTGAGCGTAAAGTAGAACGTAGCTCCCTTTTCAACCTCCCCTTCCACCCAGATCCTGCCTCCATGCCGCTGAATGATCCGCTGCACCGAAGCGAGCCCCATGCCGGCGCCGGAAAACTCCTCACCCGAGTGAATCCGTTGAAACGGCCTGAACATCTTCGGGGCAAATTTCTGTTCGAAGCCGATGCCATTGTCGCGGACGAAATACACCACCTTCGAATCGCTGCGGGCGACGCCGAACTCGATACGGGGGCGAAGCGTGCGAGCGGTACATTTGAAGGCATTGCCAAAAAGCTGCTCCAGCACAATTCTGAGCAGGGCAGCATCTCCCTTTACCGTGGCGCCGGGAGCGATGACCCATTCGATACTTCTATCAGGGTTGGCAGTCTGCAGACTGTCGGCGACGGTCCGGGCCACTGCGCCAAGATCCACTTCCTGATACACCATTCCTCGCCTGGTCAACTGGCTCAGATTGAGCAAAGCATCGATGATCTGCTTCAATTCCCTGGCGGTTTTACCGATCCGCTCGACGTAGAGTTTTCCCTGTTCGTCGAGATGATCCCCGCATTCCTCCATGAGCACGTTGCTGAATCCCTGCAGGCGGGAAAGAGGCCCGCGCATGTCGTGGGAAACCGCATCACAGAAGTCGTCCAGCTCCTTTTTCGAGGCCTCCAGTGACGCATTCCGCTGAATCATTCGGTATTCAAGCTCCGCGTTGAGCTTCCTGATTTCCTCTTCGGTCCTTTTCCGCAGGGAAATGTCTTCGGCGAAACCGACGAAATTCTCAACCGCACCATCGGCTCCGCGCAGCGGCACAACATTTAGCACCTTGCATGAGGATTCCCCATCCGTGCCCCGGCCAGGCACCTCCCCTTTCCATGGTTTTCCGCTGTTGAACGCCTCCGACATGCTGCGATACATATCCGAAAACCTGTTACCGGCTTCGACGGACGTCAGTTCCTGACCGAAAGCCTCTTCACGCGAGTAACCGGCAAGCTCGCAATAGTAGGGACTGGCATATTCGATAATCCCTGCTGCGTCGGTAATGACGACAGCCATCGAGCCTTGCTCCAGCGCAGCTTTCAGCAGTCTCATCTGGCGCAGTTCCGCCTCCTGCCGTAAATTCTCGATGCATTTCTCCAAGGCTACCGCAAGACGATCCTTATCCACAGGTTTCGGAAGGTAATGCTGCACGCCCAAGTCAAGCGCTGCCATCAGTGAAACTGCATCGGTAGGATGGGCAGTAACGATGATCTGCGCAACGGGATTGATAGACTTGATCTGCCGGATCATCTCCATACCATCGAGGACCGGAAGCTCTCCTTCAGTTATCACCAGGTCCGGCTTCATCTCCTGGTACAGGCGCAACCCCTCCTGGCCGTTTTCGGCAACATGAAGAATATACCCGAGACGGCTCAGCACTTTCGCGATATGGGCAAAAGCGACCGGGTCATTCTCCACGTACAGGAGCGAGAAACGTTTTTGGGGTTCAAGTATCTTCATTCAGATGTCCGGTTGTAAGGGTTCGGCAACCATTCTGCACGAAATAAAGTTAATCGTACAGTACGTAAAGCATTTTGCGTACCATAAGGGCATCATTTAAAGCGAGGCCTGTAGATGTGCATGAATAGTGCGTTTACAGCCGATAAAGCAGTTGAACGGCAGACAGAACTTCCGTCCTCACACTGCTCACCGAAGGGCCTCGCTGTTCAAAAGTGGGCTAACGTCGCAGAATCAGTAGGTGGAGGAGATGAGAGAATCGGACGGAATTTTTGGCGGGAGAAGGGACTATTATTGGATGAGTAAAGGGGGCAGACAGAGCTACCCCCCTTCCGTATATTCATTTATTTCAGATCGACAAGGGAAACCTTGCCATCATCAAGATCATATTTTGCGCCGACGATACGCACCTTGTGCTCCTTTACCATCTTTTTGAGAATAGGCGACTGTTTCGTCAGGTTCGCCGCCACCAGCTTGATATTCTGATCAGTGGCCGTCTCGATAAGTTGCGCCTTCTCCATTCCTTTACCGGCTTTCTTCGCTTCCTTGACCGCCGGTGCGATCTGCTTCACTATTGCACCGATATTGCCGTGAGCCTCTCCTTTGGTTTCGACCGCAGCGGTAACGGCGCCGCATCGCTCATGTCCGAGAACCATTACCACGGGAGAACCGAGATGATCTGCCGCATATTCGATGCTGCCGACGACGATCGGGTCAGGCACGTTTCCGGCCACACGGACGACAAAAATTTCGCCCAGTCCCTGGTCGAAAATCACTTCCGGCGGAACCCGCGAATCAGAACAGGACAGGATGATCGCATACGGCTTCTGCCCCTTTGCAAGGCCCTCGCGCGCCTTTGCGTCACTCTGCTTCGCCCCAACCATCTGCTGATCAACATACCGCTTGTTGCCATCCATCAATTTCTGCATTGCTTCATCTGCGCTGATTCCGGCGCCACCGCCAGATGCGAGAACCAGAGATGCACATGCCACCAGGGCACCTGCCATTACAACGGCTTTATTCATTGCTTTCATGTCACCCTCCATTCGTAGAAATTAAGATTGATTAGCACCTACAAATGGATAAAGTCAAGTGATATTATTATATTTCCCGCTATGTGAGTGATGGCTCAGCAAAGACATAATTCATATAATAACATCAACTGTTGAGCCCGGTACCTTTTCCATCTTCAGAAATAATATAGTAGCTTGCGGCAAGGAGAAGAATATGCACTGGAAGCATGGTCCTATTCGCTGTAGGCAAATGGAACCCGACAAGATCATAAGGAGTAGCCAGATAAATTGATACGATACCTACAAAATATGAAAAACAGACAAGAAAACAGACACTAAAACCAAAGCGCAACCTTCTTCGTCGCCATAACGCCCAGGTAAGAGCAGACAATAGAAAACCAAGTGATAAATTCAAGTTATCAAAGACAAATACATGCTTAAGTATACGATACAAAGAGCCGTCTTCAATACGGTTCAAGACCCTTTCAAATGATCCATTTCCCAATTTCAGGTCATTTTTCAAACCTAGGCTGTATTTTCTGATTTCCCAACAAATAAACCCTGACAAACTGACAAAGAGTAAAACGATGGTGCCAATCTTTGTCAGACGTTCCACTAGCCAAGACCTGTTGCTCTTGCTGAAAAGCACTGCTAACAAAAGCACGGCAACTATTAGAGCATATAACTGCCCTTCATTCTTGAGATTGATACTGATGCCTGTAAAAATTATTGCCGAAAACAAATCATAATCTTCCTTCTTATCAAGCCACCGCCCCCAAAGAAAGGTGCCTGTTCCTACATAAAGAGCCAGGTATCCATCAGCGTAGCCATTTTTCAGCCAGACATTGAGAAACAATAAAGGGAAAATGGTCAACGGAATATGCCAAGTTTTTTTCTGTAAAAGGGAAAGCAGAAAAGCAACTGCCGGAACGAGAAGAACCACCAGGCTCATTTTAGGAAGATATTCATTCCAGTATCCTGCAACGAACGCAATCTGCGCAGCAAGAACGGAAATAAGTTTCGGATAATCGGAATGAAAGTGTCCAACCGAAGGGAGAGTCCAGTGCCCTCCAGCATCCATAGATGCATTGTAGTAAATCATTTTGGCATGCAAAAACCAGATGTGCCTGGCATCCCAGCCTTCAAGGGGTTCAATGACTACTATGAGAATACAGGAGATATAGAGAAAGGTAAAAATAACCATACCAGATATGTTGCAAATCTTGTTTCTGGTCTTTATGAGGTATGCCATGAGGGATATATACCCAATGAAAGAAAGCAGGCATCCCAGCATCAACGACCGCTTAAGGTCGCCCATGCTTTGTACTAAAAAATAGTCCAAGACAATGCCTAACAGGATAAGGAGAGCAATCCCACGCATGTCAGGGCCATCATGTGGTGAAAAAATTTTAGCTTCTAATCTCTTGAGCAATGGCAAAAAGCAGCACCCAAGCCCGAACAGGTATGGAAACATGAGGCTAAGGACAATTAACAAGTCGAATTCCTTTTTCCTGTTTCATTGTTGAGCAATCATCGGGAAGATCTTCTGAAAAGTATGAAAGGGACAGTTTGCTTGATGGGGTGACAATCACTGGGTATATACTTTCGATAATCGGTGAGGATATGAATCTGTTTGTCATTACTTTTTCTGAAATACTTATTGACTTGATATTGTTTTGCCTTAGCACTGTGACCAATGATAGTACATCTGCCGGCAACACCTCCTCTTCTCCGGCATAGGGAGTGGAGAGATTGATGAAAATTTTTGCTGCACGTCCTGATTTGAAATTATTCCAGTTTACTGTCAGTGTGACTATAAAAATCACTACAAGCATGAAAACTGTCTTCTCGTGGTGCCTGCGCAAGAAGATGTACATGTGCCGCCTTTTTTGGATATCACAGGAGTAAATACTGTTTCTTAGCGTGCTGCTCCCAATAAGCATTCAACTGCAGCACAAACCTCATCCACGGAAAGCTCCGCCATGCAAGCAATCTGCGAAGGGCAACGGGGGGTATAGCCGAAGCGCGAGCAGGGAGAACAGGAAAGTTTGCGACTGACAATGAGATGTTTCTCGCCTGACGGGCCCCATTTTTGAGCATTGCTGGGGCCGAAGAGGGACACCGTTGATGTTCCCAAGCCGTATGCAAGATGCATAACCCCCGAGTCGCAGGTAACGAGCAGTTGCGCCTTTTCTATAAGGGCAGCGGTTTCAGCCAGACTCGTTCTGCCCGCAAGATTCACGTTGGCCCCATGGCTGACAATCCGCTCGGCATCGTTAACCTCTTCCCTGCCACCAACGGCAACGACGGGGATACTGAGGGAATTAAGCCGCGATACCAATTCCCGGTATTTCTCGACCCCCCATCGCTTTTCAGCAACGGTAGCGCCGGGAAACACAACCACATAGGGAGACCCGGATAATGGCGCCAGCAATTGCTCCCGACGGCTTGCTGCCTGTTCGGGTACCCTTAAGAACGGAACTGCAACTTCCTGCGGCGTTAAAACGCCCAGCGGCTCAGTGAGGTTGAAAAAGCTGCGCGTTTCATGGTCGCCGTGGGAGTAAGCGACGGAATTGGAGAACATCCTCTTCCGTTCGTTGGTCCCAAAGCCGATCGACACCGGCGCACGCACCAGGCGCGCAACCAGGGCCGATAACCGGTGCCACTGTTCCGTATCCAAAACGACATCGTATCCCCCTTGCAGCGCGGCAACGAGGTCGGCACGCTTGTGGTAGAGCAAGACCTCCGAGACAACGTCGGTCAGATCGAATACGGCGGCGTTACGTTTCTCGGCGAGGACGGTGATGCGGGCATCAGGATGTTTCTGTTTAAGGGCATTAAGGGCGGGAATGAGCAAAACGGCATCGCCTATGCCGCCGGGGCGGATGATGAGGAGGTTGCTATAAAGCTGAGGAGCCCTAGAAACTACCGGCGTCGGCAGTAGAGCAATAGCAAACGGCCCGATAAGTGAGTCAACTCGCTTCAGCAACATCTTTGGGTTATCTCGCTGCCTGATTGAAGCCTTCAAGCAATTGCTTGTAGAGGCTGAGATACCTTTGTGTTACAGACTGGATGGAGAAATTAGTTTCTATCATTTTTCGCCCTCTTTCACTCAGTGAGATCCCCTCAGAACCCTCAAGTACCCATTTTATCCCTTCACCAAGCTCTTTCGGATCATACGGAGAAGCCAGAAATCCATTCTTTCTATGAATGATCATATCCGGTATTCCTCCGACATGAAAGGCAACACACGGAGTGCCGCAAGCCATTGACTCCATCGCCACATTCGGCAGGTTTTCCTGGAAAGACGGAATTACGGTAACATCAGCAGCAGAAAAGGCCAGAACCATACTGATGTCATCAGTGAACCTGCCGAGGGAACGGCACGGGATGTAATCCATATGCTTTTCCTTGGGGATAGATGAGCCAAGTACTAACAATTCATAGTCCTTTCCATACCCCCTTTTCTCAAGAGACAGGAGTGCTCTGCACAAAAGATCAAACCCTTTGTTCCGGTCATAACACCCGGAGATCGCATTGAACAGGATGATTTTCTTTTCGAGAGGCAGGCCTAGGAGTTGACGCGCAGAATGCTTATCGTGAGGCTTAAATATTGAAACATCGAGACCATTAGGAATCACTTCAATTGGAGTGGACCGAAAAAGTGAGCTCGAACGTGCTTTCTCTGCCATCCACCTACTGGGGGCGACCAGAGTAAGGTTCATGCCCCGGAACACTTCCCGCTTTCTCTTCCATACCCATCTTGAAAGATCGAACGACCGGGTTGAGCCGAGAGTAGGGCAATTACCGCAGGACATCTCATAACGGGTGCAATCTGAGGGCAAATGGCAGCCACCAGTGAAGGGCCATGAATCGTGAAGGGTCCAAACAACCGGTATTTTGAAGGATTGAAGTGTTTCCAGACGAACAAAACCCTCACATATCCAGTGGAGATGAAGCAGGTCTGGATTGATATTTTGAACATTCTCTCTTAAGCGTTCCGGGAGGAAAGCCGGTGAAAATAGATCGCGATTTCTGTTTGGGTAAAGGCAAACGGGGGAGGCATCAAGATGCGGTCTTATCTCGGCAAACCATTGCTTCCAAAACCCTTGAGGACCAACTGAAAAGACTTCAGAAGAATTCTTTCGCTGGACCAACATTGTCGCTGCAACATCACCTTCTTCGAATCCCTTGCACAAACGTTGTGCTGCTTTTGCAGCACCTCCTATAGTGTCGACAGAATTTAGAAGAAGAATTCTCATAGGGTCCAGAATGACTGAAGATTTTTTTTAAATGTTTCCAACGGCCAGTTTCGGACCAGATGACGTGGCAACTGATAACGATCTGTCCATCGATGGACCTGGCCGGGGAAGTTGGATGCTGCAGCGGTAAATCCAGCTTCACGACAGAAAGAAACAGATTCCTTAGTATAGTCGACCCTCGTTCCAAGTGGATAGGAAAATAGCCGCACCTCTTTTCCGGTCATTTCCTCCAGCGCTTTTTTTGAGCCTAGTATCTCTTCCCTCTGCCTTTTGGCAGATATGGCAGAAAGAGGCGTATGCGTAACACCATGACCGCCTATGATGGCAAGCGGACTTTCGGCAAGTATCCTCAACTCTACGTAATTCAGAGGACGGTGGCTTTCTCTTGCCGCTGCAGCTTCACCACACGAGGCCCGTATTGAACCAAGTAACTGGGCTCTAAGGGGCGCATCAAGTTTTCTTATGTATGAAAGTAGTTTTAAATACCGAGTAGTCCTATCCTCTTCAACCGTAAAAGGACATACCAGCTCATCATTAGGAAGTTCGACTATGGATGGCAATGTGGTTGACTCCAGTATTACCCGCTCAGCCTCGTCCCACCAAAACTCGACATTGCCAGAAATGTAGCCTGGACTGATGAAGAACGTGGCGGGTAGCTGCAACTCTTCCAGGATAGGTAGCGCATTATGGCAGTTATCCGCATAGCCGTCATCAAATGTAATCGCCACAGCCGGTCGCGGCATGGTATCGAACGGAGAATCGAGCTTCACAATAGGGAAGTTCTCTTTGAGGAATTTCAGCTGCTCTCGAAAATTCTCCGGACTCACCGCAAGCATTTGCGGGTCGCGGGGCAGATCCGCAACCCGGTGATAGAGAAGCACAATCAAAGGTGCGTCGAACCGATTCAAAACCGTATTTTTACCTCTTACGAGACCTTCCCAGGCTCTTATAAGTGATAATTTCCAATTCATTCCTTCTTCCTGGCTACCACGGTTATTACCAGCTGATAATCTTGATCCTTTGCCGAAAGCAGCTCTACATCGGGCAGATCCTCCACTGCAAGCCCTTGAAGGAAAGCACACGCGGCAAGGACGTTTCCGTAGCTTGTAACAATGACTTCCGGGCCGAACACGGGTTCAAATAGTTTCTGGATCGATAATGTAGTAAAGCGCCAGTAGTCTCCCCAACGCTCCATATCATAACGGCTGATCTGACTGATCCCGGCGACAGTCGCGAGCATTACCCCGCCAGGTTTGAGGAGGTAACAGGAGCCAGCAATGGCGCTTTTGACATCGAATATGAAGTTTAGGGTCTGGGTGCAGATGAAACAATCAAAGGTTTGTTCAGGCAAAGTATCAAGGTCCGTCAAATCAGCCTCTATAATTGAACCTTGAAGACTGGCCCCCGGCGAGGCAAGCACCACTCGTTCGGCAACATCACGACCAAACCTGCTCATGTACTGGTCCTCGCCGACTTCAAGGACGCGTCCCTTGATATGAGTTGCATGTTTCGCGAGGAAATCTTCGATGTAAAAACGGTCGATTGGTGTGCCGCGGTCGTAGCCGAATAGAGTGCTGACAGCTGAAGTCCTGTTGTAATCGGGAAATGATACCATTGGAAGAAGCCGCTTTATCATCTTCTTCATCTTCATATGAGATCCATAAGGGAAGCCCCTTTAGACCGCTCGAAATCACGCAACAGGTCCATGTAACGATAGATGAGAACATTGCTCCTGTGGAAGGGTGAGTAGCGGATAACTTGCCGAACGAGTGAAAGGCGGAAAAGGTTCAAAAGCTCTTCCTCTGTTGTGACTTCCTCAAGAAGGACGCTAATATCAAGCGCATACTCCTTGTTTCTCTTGTTTATCACGTAATCCGTCACAAAATCCACTAGATCGAGGTTTGGTGACCCAAATGGCTGCGGTTCGGGGTCTATAGCGACAAATCTACCACCTTTGGTCTTGATGATGTTACCGACCCAGAAATCGCCATGGTACGTTTTCCCTGTATGACAACTCGTAATGGAGTCCATCATCATTTCCAGGTCAGACGAGCCAACGATTGGACCCACCGTCTCCTTCAGAATCCGCCCCAGGTCATCGCATTTCTCGTCAGCACGGACAGCGTGAGGTTGCCGAACAAATTCTTTCAGACATTCACAAATACATGAGGCCACCAAAGCCCGCTTCCCTGTTCCTGACAAATCAAGGAGCGTCTTCCCCCGCACCAGCGGTTCCATTCTCACAGTTCCCGTGAGACTCGTTCGAGCGATGTAATCGCGGTCAAGGGTGCAGGTATCATAGAAACCATAATAGACGGGGATAAGGGATAGTTTCTGCGACACGTCCCCCTTTCCTGCAAAAATAAAGTAATTACTGCAGAGTCCCCGTGGTACGAACCGGCCAAACCCCGGGCGGAAGAAGGATTTGAAGGAACGAGCCGGTTCTGTTTTCATGCGTTCGGGAACCGCAATCACAGGCAGATCATAAGATGGGTCAACGCTATAGAATTCATTGGAGATGAATCCTGCCTCCCTTAATAAAGTGTCGTATCCATTTTTTGTGTACGTATATGTACGGTATCCTGAGGATACTGTTTCGACAGAGAAGTTGCTCCTGCCTCTGCTTCGCTCCTTCAGGGTCATGCACATGTCAGCCACCCGCCGTGGCATTAGGGATGTAAATTTCATTCCGGAGTGATCGACAGCACCAAGAAAATAGTTCAAGGCGATGCGGTTCTCGATACCGACATAAAGGATTCCGTCTTTCTTGAGCACACGGTGAATCTCCCGGAGGAATTGGAGTTGGGCCTGACGGACATCGCCGGTAGTGCCGGCACCAACCCATTCGAGCACTCCGTTGCACGCGACCAGATCAACAGATCCATCTGCAAAGGGAAGCCCGCGGATGCAACCGTGAATAATGTTTACATTATCGAGCTTCTTTTTAATCTTCCTCTGCAGAAGAAATTGGCACCTCTCACGGCACGCCTCTATGCTGTAGACTTTTTCATATCGTCCAGAGAGGAATTCCGTGATGGCACCAAGTCCGGCACCCACATCAACGGCAATGCCACCTTTCGTCCGGTTCGAAAGCAGGGAGTGCCATGCGCCACGGCCGGATACATCGGTGATGTAGGGATAAAGGTCCTGCCTCTCCTGATTTTCGAAGAAACGGAGCACCTCCTGGTCGAAATTCGTTCCCTCCTCAACCTGACGAAGGAGAACGAGGAACAAGTCTTTTTCCAGTTCACCCCAGTACCCTCCGGGAGCATCGGAAGCGGTTAGAATTCCACCTATATCCTCCAATTTTTCCGTGAAAAGCTGCAGGTCAACCATCAGTCGCGCCTCCTGAGCATCCGTAGTGCCGCTTTCAGCACATCGCCGATACGGTCGCATATTGGGGGCTTCGCGGTGACTTTTGCAATGAAACATGCATCATAATCGCGATCAACGGTAACCGAGTCTCTCCAGCGAACCGGAAAGCGAAGGGGACGCAATTTCAGGGCGGAAACTGGGCTGCGGGGATCAGTAGTGTGGCTGGCATCGGGGCCAAAACCGATATTGCAGATAAGATTGACCGAAGGGACCACTGAAAGCCCCCCGCGGGCAAGCCGGGCGAAGCTCCACTGGAAGTCCCATGTATCAATTTTGCCGTCATGGGTCAGGTCAAAGCAGGACGCCCGCTTCTTGAACTGTTTTTCCGATCCTAAAACCTGTTTCACCTTTTCTTTGACTTCCGGCTTTTCCCAGTCCTTCATGTCTACATCATAATAATTCCATGCGCGGCGCCAGCTGGCCCATCCCCAGACCCCCCCATAGTTCGAGAAATGATAGCTTTGGGTTTCCGATTTCCACTCCTCGAGCATATTGGTCCCGCTCACCATCATGACTCTGTCGTCATCACGGAAATGTTCAAGCACCTCGGTACAAAAACGGAAAAATCCAGGTTCAGGAAGGCAGTCATCTTCCAAAACGATTGCCTCAGGCACCTGGGAAAAGACCCAATCAAGCCCGCTAGAAACCCTTTCCCTGCAGCCCATATTGAAATCGGCATAGTTTCTCATGACAGTGCATGGCCAGTCCACATTTTCAACGATGCTCCGCGTCAAGGTGCAGTGCAAAGCATCTTCGGTACGCTTAGGACTTGGCCCATCAGCCACAATGAGAAGCACAGGCGGTTGTGCATTACGTATTTCATTAAAAACCCCTCTGGTGAGCTCGGGTCTATTGTAGATAAGAAAGGCTACCGGAGTCTTCACCAATCCCTCATGACTTTTTAGGAGTTCCATAATCATCCGTAGTACGAGATGCAACTGATTCTACAAGGGCGGCCAACTCATACAGTATTGGGTAAAGGGCATAATAGGTTTTCCTCTTAACTGGTGTCCTATTACATGTACTTATCGCCAGTACTCCTTTTGCAACAGCTATAAAGACACCTGCTAAATGTCTCCAGATTGGCTTTTTCACTCCCACAGTGAGACTCGATGTTCTTCCAACCTGGTATCCGGTAAGGATAAGATGCTTTAGGTTTATTTTCTCATCCCTGATAAAATGCCTGACTCGTATGGAGGGTACATAGTAGATTTCATAACCTGCCCGGCTAAGTTCCACAATAAGCCTTATCTCTTCGCCATAGTAAAAAATACCATTTTTGACGGACCCCAATTTATCGTGGAAGCCACCTGTCGCCTTGAAAGCGTCCTTACGGACAATGAGGTTTGTCCCGGTAATCCATTCATCCCCCACACGTATCGGCCTTTCCTCTACCCCTAGAAAGAGGGTGCCGTATTCGGGAGGAAACCAATCGGGCAGCGGGACGGAACTATATGCATCATATGGCCCACCGAAAGCAGTAACTTCCGGATGCCGGGAAGAAAAATCGAGGATCGTGGCAATCCAATCATCATAAGCAAAGGCGTCATCATCAATAAAAGCTAGGTATTCACCTTGGGCAAGACGGGCGCCGGCGTTGCGTGAGTAGTTGGCTCCCCTTCTCACCTCAACGCATGAACTAAAATTCGGTTCCGACTTCAAAACTTCCCTTACAACCTGAGATGTTCCATCAGTCGATGCGTTATCGACCACGATTACTTCATAATTCTCCTTCCCCACCGTCTGACGCGCAAGGGATCTAAGGCATCGGGATAAAAGCTCTGCGCGGTTGTGGGTACAAACAATGATGGATATCACTGGTGCTCCGCCTCCGGCAAGCCCGAAAGGCTGAAAAGCTGCCGATAGCTTTGGCCGAAGGATGATCCTGAAAAATGTGTGGCGGCATACTGTCTGGCAGTGACAGAGACCTCACGCAGTTTATTACGGTCCTCGCTGAGCATCCTTATTAACTCAATGAAAAGCTCCGGGATGATAGATTCATCCGCATCTCCAGGGACTAGAAAGCCATTAGTGCCATGGGTAACGTGCGATGGAATGCCCCCTACCCCCGTGCACAATGGAATAACCCCATGGGCCATCGCTTCCATGACAACCATGGGAAAGCCTTCGCTACTAGAGGTGAGCAGGAGGAGGTCGGCATTATGATAAACATCGCTTAATTGCTCCGATGTTGCTATTTCGCCGGTAAATCTGCAAAGCCCTTCGATATCATCCTGAACTCTCCGCGAATAATCGCCGACAAACAGGAAGTCTGCAGCCACGTTACCCTTATCGCAAAGCCTGGCTACATTGACTGCCAAATGTGTTCTCTTTTCGTGGGCATCCCTTCCCACAAATATGACATGAAGGTTCCTATCCTTCCCTTTGTCCCTGATCATCTTAGGAAGTTCAACCTTGTTCGTTATCATAAAAATCCGCTGATAAATCGTTCCACGGAGGTCGTGTTGCTGGTATTGATGGAAAAGGTCCTGGGCCGTTTTTTGCGTGATGACCACCCTCCGGTCAAGCTTTTCTACGTGTAGCAGACTGACATCCTCTAAACCGCTGCCAAAGGCATGCAACATGTCGATGCATCGGACCGAAGAAGATAAGAAGGGTAGAATCTCATAAAAGAACAGTGAGTTGACTCCAAATACGGTAACGCCGGAATGCCTGTTGATGATATTAGTGATGAGACCGGTGCAGATGTGTTTGGAGAATACATTTCCCAGGAACGGGAAAAGGTTTATGAGCTTGCCATTCCCTTTAAACAGAAATCTGAAGGAATCATTTTTTGATCTTGCAGTGAAAAAAATCCATGGCTGCTGGTCAGCAACAACTGATGTGATATCCGCATGAACCCGTTCCGCTCCTCCTACGTGATAATATGGAAAGAAAAAGTATAAACCCGACTTGTTCTTGACACGAAACGCTGTCCCTGCACATTGCCCTACCTGCCGCAGCATTTTTCTCGCCAAAGAATGAGCAATTTCACTCACCTTCGTTCGCCCAAATACTGAAAGTTCGAGTGCAGTGTGCCCCGCTACCCGGCATATAAAGGCATTCAGCGGCCGCCTGTTCCTGATGTGATCGAGCAGAAACAGAATTTTGGTTCGTATATTTTTCAAGCCTCCCGTCTGGCGGTTGCTCTTGGCGGTTATTGACGATTGGTGGATCCGATATTTAAGTAACACCTCATCCAGTTTCCCAACCCGGTGACCGGCGGCTGAAAGTCTCAGCCACAGGTCGTAATCCTGGCTGTGTCGATGTACAACTTGGTATTGAAAGAGAGTGGCTATATCCCGCCTTATCATGATTCCGGGGTGCGCGATGCAGTTCGTGACCGGTAACATCGCCCGGATTTCACTGGGAGAAACAGTCTCAGAGTCGCTTTTCCACAAGCCGATATCACTACCTGTAGAGTCGATTAGGCAACATTTTACCCCCACCACGCTCACTTCCGGGTTGGCATCAAGATACTCGACCTGCTTCTCGATCCGGAGAGGCAGGCTGATATCATCGCCATCCATCCGCGCTATGTATTCTCCCCGCGCAATGTTTATTCCTTTATTAAGCGAACAGGAAACACCCAAATTACGTTCATTTCGGTAGAGCTTTACCCGATGGTCAACAATGCTTTCAAGGATATCAACGCTGCCATCTGTGGAAGCGTCATCTATAACGAGAAGTTCGAAATCCTTGAAACTTTGGGACAATAAGCTTCGCACCGCCTCTTCCAGAAAACGTGCCACATTATGAATTGGCATGACTACCGATACTTTTGGCGTCCAATCAGTATCAGTCATAACCTAATCCATGCCTCCGGAATGATCTTCTCCGAATGCATTTGATCGCCGCCGGCAAACCACCTGCTTGGGGCAATAATATTTTTTCCAGGATTTGCGTTAAGCCATGCCCCCCACCAGCTGAATGTACTGTTGGCTATTATATGGTGTTTGCAGAGGCACATCAGTCCGAGGTCTCCAACAGGGTCATCGCTTTGATTATGGTCGACTATGGTGCAGGGGTAGGAAAGCTCGAAGTTCTCCCTCACCCACTCCGGTTCATCGGAAAAAACGAAAAATTTCGGACGATGAATAGATTTTGCCATCACCTCCGCTGCGCGCTGGTAGTAGTCCAGCGAACAAGTTCCATGGAAGGAAGCAGAGTCGTCTGTCCCGACGTAATCCCCTCTCCGGACATGGATTGCGACAGAACAGGTTGTGGTAATTGCCCGTACAGTTTCGGGACCAATACTGTTAAGAACAGAGTCAGTGGCAAATTCACGGAGCAAGAGGTGGCGAATGTTTCGGAAGTAATATTCTGACTGCCAATACCCCACAAGATAGCAATGTTTGGGCGCAGAAAAAAAAGAATCGACAAGGTTGTGATCGAAGTCCAGCAGGACCGTTCCGCATTGCCTACCTGTCACGCGAAGCCAGGCATTCCATGCCCTCGTTACGACTGAAAGCGGCTTGTCCTCCAGGCATGGAAAATCCGAAGGAACCGCCCTTTCCGCCACAATCGGAAAACGATCCAGCAAATATTTCCTCACTGTTGCTCCAGGCGGTGTTCGTTCCAGAAAAGACAGGTCGAGCTTCAGGACCGTAGCATGCCTGATCGCCAGGGCACGCCCTGCCGCATATTGAAACATCTGGTTGCCGAGGCCCCCCATTAGTCTGACAACGATCATGAATTTTCCGTCTCACGGGCCCTGCCTGCTCGTAAGCGACGAGGCCTTATTAATTACTGTATCACCTGCTGCCGTTGATGAACGCGGTGATCCTCATCCTTACCTCTGCCAGCATAAGCACAGTCCTCACAACAGGCCCGCGTGATGCCATTCGATGGTGGTATAAAAGCGTACCATATGCGGATTTTCTATATGGCTCAAGGGAGTATTCTCGATGCACAAATTCACCTTGAATTCGAAATGAATCATCCTTTAAATAATTCCCCCACTGTGTGGGGTCACGGCAAACATCAATACCCTTCCTAGCCGCAAGGAGAGATAAAACTGCCTGGTCGTGCCTATGGTCTACAAACCCCGGCAGATTCTCTTTCCCCAAAGTATTTGGCAAGTCGGTCAGAATCCGTTCGTCACTACAGTACCGGAGCCATTCCTGAACAAATTCTAGACTCTCAGGATTCTTCCGACACAAAAGAAAGCTGCCCAGAAGATGGGGCGCCTCCCAGTAGGAAGGACGGTCACAGTCCATCAGTATGAAACAGTCTCTCTTCGTCCAGTGTCCACATTTATAGTCACAGTTATTGAACAGGAGAATGCCTGCTCCCTCTTGACAGATGTTGATTAACGGTGACAGATTCGCTGTGACTTCTATGCCAGAATCCGAATAAACAACTACAGTACCGTTCGGGACACGGGATAGGACATCGAGAATGATATATGGTTTCCACAGCCAGTATCCGGCACCACGCTGCATCTCGAGGATTTTCCGGTTCTTCTTGAAAAATTCGGTTTTCCTCAGATCCCTTGGGTGGTGCGCACTAAATTCGTCTACGCCGTATTTTAATGCGGATCGTCGAAGCCGCGCCTGCGCAGCTCGGAACCTGATGTCGGCAAAACTTACCAGATAAGTCTTCATGCCCGTCTTTCCCAGATTACTGTTTTGAGGCGATGACCTTTGCTAACCCGATGATCCGGTCGTAGAACGCTTTGAACGAGTAAATTTCCCATGCATTAGAGAACATGAATCGCTCCATTTCCTTCAGCACTTCAGAAGCAATGTCGCCCCGACGCTGGATTGTTTGCAGATCAAGTGGTAGAAAAGTTCCGGCGGCATGCGAAAGATTCAGAGAGGGATCCCCTTGATAAAACGTAATGCAACCGCACCTGATGCTATTAAACATTTTTTCGGAATGATAACCATTGGCACATGAATTTTCCATTACGATACGGTACCGGTAACGGCGAGCAACATTAACCTCATCTTTTGCAAATCCCTGCCAGACCGGCAGTGGCCAACGTTCTCGTGAATAGATATGGACTGGGATACCGCCATCAATGAGTTGCCGAGCCAACAATACCCTTTCTGGCAGAGGTCGGGCAATCCAGCAGACGCAATCAGCACGCTTGTGCCAATCCTCCAGCATCGGGTCAAGCCATTCACTGGCAAAGTAAAGACGGGGCAGCCCCTTACCGGGCGCTACCGCAAGCGTGTTATGATTCTGGGCCAGGAGGTAGGCGGCTGGTGCAAGCTCTCTGGGTTCGCCTATCAGGGAAATGAAAGGAACAGGCTTCAGGAATCTTCTCTTAACCTCCATCCATACACGGGAAGCGGTAAGGTGTCCGACATCTTCCTTGTACAAAGCGCAATCAGCATCGGGATTTTCCCCAAAAACCCAGGAGACATCAAGCATCTTCAGGTAATCTGCAACCAGAATCCCGGAGCGATCGATCTTTAGGGAAAAAGTTGGGGAAAGGTTCCAGATACGTATAGGCTGTTCGGAGATAACCATGGTCATACCGGTTTCCTGAACCAGAAGCACCCACAGGCATAGGTCTGCCTGTCCGCCTGCTCCTTTGGCGCATAGCGGATCAGTCCTCCCTCTTTGGGATTATCGGGAATAAGCGAAAATTCAGATAAAACCAGATCCCTGAATGAGTCGATGACCTGATCGTAGGCATAAATGCGGTGCGCATTGAAACAGATTTTCGGCCTGCCGACAGGGACTGCCACAAGCAGCGAACCGCCGGGAGCGAGAACCCGCCTCAATTCAGCCATCGCTTTCAGATCGCCGTCATAATCCAGCGCATCTCCGTACCTGCCCAGCCCGATATGCTCTAGGAGATGCATGCATGATAGCGATTGGATGGAATGGTCACAGAAAGGCAGATTCAGCAAGTCGGCATGCCCAGGAGTCAACTTTTCCAGAAAAATCTCCGGCTCCCGGAAGTCGTAATACCTAACGGGCAAAAACGCCGAAAGAATGGAGGAAAAGTAAACGGATGAAGAGATATCCACATGCTCGGGAGGCGCCAGGGCGGCAATAACACGTGCAGCCCATGCTACGTGGTAAACATAGTGCCTGTCGAATGGCATTGACGGACTGCGATCGTTAAGACACGGATAGCGGTCTTGCCAATCGAGAGTGAACCGCTTCTCCGTTGATTGCGTTTTGAGGATGTTGAATTCCCGGGCAAGGGCCTTCTGTTGCAAGAATTTGTTCAAAAGTCGAATGAGCATAAGTTGATCTATTGCCTATAGTTGAAGAGACACCTCAATAGAAAATTCGGCCGTTGCGGTTCGTCCTGCCGCACCACATTCCCCTCTGTGTCGGTCACGACTCCCGTTTTGCCAACAGGCATTCCTCTCAGCTGCAATGGCCGATTCTTTAAGTTACTGAACCAGATGTTTCTCCCCTTTTTCCCCATTATGAAATCCATGTCCCTTTCTTCGAGGAGGTCAATGAAGGGCAACACTACCTGAAGGGCGACATGTGATGGATTGCGTTCCCTCAATCCACGGCACCAGTACGACTCATGCCCGTACCGGTGGAAGTAGAACGAATCCGGCATGACAATCATCCTCGAACCGGTGGCTAATTGTCGGAACCCGAACCCCCAGGCATCGAATGCCCCGGCGAACTCCGGATATCCCCCAGCCCGAAGCCAGGATTGTCTCGTAAAAAGATAGTTTCCGCTGGACACAGGTGAAATGCCGCCAGCAAGACAATCGGCAAGAGTGATCTGGCCGTCCTGGAAAAGCCATCTATGGGTAATTGTTTCAACGGTAGCTCTGAAATAATGGAGTGCTTGGAAGGAGGCAACGTCAGCGCCCTCCTGCAGCAGGAACTTCTTCAACTTTGGGATGCTACCAGGTGCGAGCACATTGTCCGAGTCGAGACAGAACAGCAGCTCGTTGCGGGCATATTCTGCGGCTGTATTTCTGGCTGCGCCCCCTCCCTTGTTGCGGGTATGGCTTGTGACCCGTATGCCGGAAAAACGGGATTCAAGTTCTCGAAGGACTGCGGGAGTGTTATCGGATGAGCCGTCATCGACTATCACGATCTCATCGCCTTCCATAAAATTGCCGGCAATGATGGACATGACGGCTTCAGAAACGGTGCCGGCGCAGTTGTAGGCAGGTATGATAAAGCTTATGCTCCCCATACGAAACTCCGTGAATTCACCTGCCACCGCAGGTGCGTCTACCGTTGAAGGGAATGTTGATCAACCCGTGGTTGTGCTGGTCATTGCCGGCACTCCATTCTTCCATAATGATGAAGGATCTAAGGAAAGTACCCCAAGTCCAGTTATTCATTCCATCCTGATATCCACCGATGGAGACTGCATACTCCCCCGGCCTCAGGACAAAGGGAGGCACCGTAACTTCTGACTCGAAAGGGCCAGCACCAATCGTTTCGGGATGTTCAGTGTCATGCTGCGATATAAGTCTGATATCCCCAGCATAGATCGAAACAGTAATCCGGAAACTTGCGATAGGCTCGGAGGAAAAGCCAATGACTTTTACTTTGAGGGGTGATGCCGGTGAAACAAGCACTGAATCCTCATCGCTCCCATTAATATAAATCTGCTTGAATGCCAGAACCTGCCGAAGTGTACCGTAAAAGACGGCATTATTGATCCCGCCATCCACTCTTCCCATTTCAAGATAACGCTTTACGGCATTCTGGGTAGTGCCATCCTCGATCAGCTTTCCGCGATCAATGACGATTCCACGAGTGCAAAGCCTGTTTATGGCACCCATGTTATGGCTGACGAACAGGACGGTTCTCCCGGAATTGCCGATCTCCTGCATCTTTCCGATGCATTTTTTCTGAAATTGCGCGTCACCAACGGCCAGCACCTCGTCGATCACCAGTATTTCAGGCTCAAGATGCGCAGCTACCGCAAATGCTAGGCGGACGTACATTCCCGAAGAGTATCTTTTGACGGGGGTATCAAGGAATTGCTCGACCTCGGCGAAGGCAATGATTTCGTCCATTTTCTTGAATATTTCGGCCCGGCACATGCCCAGGATCGAGCCGTTCAGCAGGATATTCTCCCTGCCCGTAAGTTCAGGATGAAACCCGGTCCCCACTTCCAGAAGGCTCGATATACGCCCCTTGTATCTGACCTCTCCCTTCGTGGGCACTGTTATCCGCGACAAAACCTTCAACAATGTAGATTTGCCGGCACCGTTTCTTCCCAGGATACCAAGTATTTCACCGCGCCGTACCTCAAAGGATACATCGGTCAGCGCCCAGAAACGATCAGCCACAGAAGCCGTGCGTGCCACATCAATTGGACTGTTAGGATCTTCCTTTCCCACTATCTTCGCCCACCAGCTCTGCACATCGCGAGTAAGTGTGCGGTGGCTGATCACGCCGAGTCTGTACTCCTTCCAGAGGTTTTTAACCCAGAGAACATTGTCGCTCATCACACAGTATCCATGGATGTTTTTTCCACCCTGTTGAAAAGCAGGAGGCCTGTCAGCAGCACGAAGGCAGTAATGCACAGGCTTATCCCCCAGCTCGCGAAATCCAGTGAGCCTGTGCCGAGGAATGAAGAACGGAATCCCTCTATGACCGGAGCCATTGGATTAAGCAGAAAAAGGAAGCGCCAGTTGTCACTCAAAGCCGACGAAGGGTAGACGATGGGGGTTGCATACATCCAAAGTTGAACTCCAAAACCCACCAGATGAGCCAGGTCACGGTACCGTGTCGTCATAGAAGAAACGATAATCCCGGCACCGAGCCCAAGGGCAGCCATCTGGAGAATCAGCACCGGCAGCAACATAAGCGTGGCCTGTGGCCTAACCAGCGGCGTAGCGTGCCAGTAGTAGAGAAAAAATCCGAGAAAAAGCAGGAACTGCACCCCGAAGGAGATGAGGTTGCTGATTACGACAGAAACGGGAACCGCCAGACGCGGGAAATACACCTTTCCGAAAATCTGAGCATTACTGACGATTGTATTGGAGGTGTTGTTGAGGCAGTCGGAAAAATATCTCCATGGCACAACACCCGAAAGATAAAAAAGGAAGGGAGGCAGACCGTCAGTAGGCAATTTGGCAACATTGCCGAAGATAATGGTAAAAACAATAGTGGTTAGCAGCGGCTGCAACAGGAACCAGAGCGGCCCGAGTATCGTCTGTTTGTACACAGCAACAAAATCCCTCCAGACGAACATCCCGATCAGGTCACGATAGCGCCACAGTTCGGAAATATTTACATCGAACCAGCCGGCTCTGGGCCTGATAACCGTTACTATTTCGGCCTGTTGGCTGTTATCTCTCACTCGTACCCCATACATGTGAAATTCCCACCCGAAGCGCCCTGCTGATTAACAGATCGGCATTTACCAAATAGCGCCTTTTATGCCTCATCACAATGGCGAACATTGAAACCAGCTTCTTCCGAAAATCAAGCGAATGATCCCGGGAAGTGTTTCGCACCCGGTAGTAGAAGAGGGGCTCAGGAATCTTCATCACCTGCTTCTCAAGCGAAGTCAGCGCAATCCAGAAATCCCAATCCTCCCAGCCGTGCATCATATTCTCGTTGTACCCGCCAACAACCTCGCAGTCGCATTTTCTGAAGAAAGCGGCGGGATAGATGCAGTTATCGATGAGGATGCCTCGTGGGTCATACTCAAGCAGCGGAACAATCCCTTCCTGCTCGCCAAAAAGCACCCGTTCCCCATAAACGATTCCGACCTCCGGTCTGGCACTCAGCACCTCGACCGCCCGCTCCATGTACTCAGGTGCAATCAGGTCATCAGAATCGAGAGGAAGAATGTATTCCCCCCTGGCTTGTGAAATACCGAGATTTCTCGCCGCCGACACACCCCTGTTTTCCGTGTGCAGGACTCGTGCCTTGTCCCGGTCCAGACCGTTCAGCAGCGCAACCGTGGTCGCATCGGTGGAACCGTCATTTACGACGATAACTTCAAAGTCGGTAAATGTCTGAGCCTCCAGGGATTCGAGCGTTTCCGGCAGGAACTGCCCGTGATTGTAACAGGGGATGACGACACTCACTTTCGGCATTCCTTCCCTCACTGGCGCGTCCTGTCAGCTCTGAGAAGGCGTCCATAAAAGAGCTTGTTGAGATGCTTCTTTATCTGATAGTCCCAGTAATAGTACAGGCTTGATCGTCCCCTGCTCCGCAGAAAATCCATCCTGACACGGAACTCCTCGGCGTATGCCTGCTCGGAATGGGTGATTGATCGACTCCCCAGATGGACACGGAAGCAACTCAGTTGCTTGTCGACAACCAGGGGTGGCGCAACGTTTCCCAGGCGGAGAAACAGGTCATAATCCATGCAGTACAACAACGAGTCGTTGAACCCCCCGACGGCATTGAACAGGTCGCGACTGATGAAAGTCGACGGGTGAAGAAGGATGTTCCCTCGAACAAGGCGCCGGAAGGAGTAGCGCCGCACCCTGATATCCCGTATGAAGGTACCTTCACCAGTGACGAAGGTGAATCCGGCGGTCATCCACCGGTACGCCGGGTTCCGGGAGAAGCAGTCCTGCACCGTACGGAGCACGTCCTTAGTACCGTAGTAATCGTCCGCATTGAGATGGGTAATTATCTCACCGGTGGCAAGGGCAACACCCTTGTTCATCGCATCGGCAATGCCACGATCCGGCTCGGAAATCCAGCGGAGCCTCGGGCTGCTATCGGCATGCGCCTTGATGATGTCGGTCGTGGAATCCGTTGACCCTCCATCGACGATTAAATGCTCGAACAGGCCATCCCCTTGCGCCGCTACGGAAGCGAGGCATTGGGGGAGAAATCGCTCGGCGTTACGGGTGACGGTTATCACCGAAATCCGGGGCGTGCTCATAATTGCACCGCATTACGACCGCTCAAGATTGCTCGTGAAACCATCCAGGCTACGCGCCATCGCCCCAACAGCATTCTGACAAGAAGTTCCATCGCCAGGCCGGCGTAAATCCCCGGCAGTGCATAGGGGAAAAACCTGCGGGTAAAAAGAAGGCGATTACAAAGGCTGTAATAATCGCTTTGCAGGCTTTTGCGCAATGGATTCGTCGCCGTCCCGATGCTGGCACCGATCTTATGATATACAACACTCTTAGGAGCATACGCGAGCACACAGCGCCCCCGGCCACGGGTAACCCAATCGATTTCCTCGAAGTACAGGAAGTAATCCTCAGCCATCAGGCCGACTTCCTGCAGATAGGAGGAGCGGACGAGCAATGACGCTCCGACCACATAGTCCATTTTCTTCTCTACCAGGCCAGGTTCGGGAAGCTTATTGCCCTCCGCCATCCTGCCAATATGCCACGCCACTCCAAACCACTTATAATAGCTTGCACCACCCATGGCCTGGATTCTGGAGCGGTTGCCGTACTCCCGCAGGGTCGACCCGCACATGGCGGCTTCCGGCTTGTCGTGGAGCCTCTTCACCATCTCGGTGAGCGCTGACGGTTCCACCACTGTGTCGTTATTGAGGAGCCAGCAGAACTCGGCATCGCCCCGGGACAGGGCATAGCGTAGCCCCACGTTGGAACCGGCGCCAAAACCGAGATTCTTGCCGTTCAGAATAAGGGTATAGGAGGCATCCGGAGAACCGCCGCCACGTTCTGCTGTCTCACGGTCCAGCACCTGCCAGGCGATCGAACCGGTGTTCTTCTTGTCGTCCATCCATCGGGAAATCTTGCGAACCGAATCATCGCCGGATCCGTTGTCGCATACTACTACGCAGTAATCAGGGCAATCGAGTCCCTGCAACGATTCAAGACACTCGGTCGTGTCATCCCCACCGTTCCAGTTGACGATTATGACGTATGTCCTGCTCACAGGTAGATGCTCCACCAGACCAGCAGTGCCCAGAGAATGCTTACGCACCGCAAGGGAAGATCCTTGAAAAGGCACTCGGTGGGGTCGCCACTGCCGCCGCCGTTGACCCTCATGATGTACCGGAACAGCCCGAAAGCACAGAGGGGAACGGTATAGACAAGTTGAGGATGCACGAGGGTGTACATGGTATAGGTGACAAGGACAGTTGCGGCGGTTACGTAGAGCATTCCCGACAGCGTCCCCTCCGGATATCCGTCAAGACTGATCCGGTGACCTGCTGCATCGGCACCCAGTAGATTCTGCTCGGACAACCGTTTCCCCGCACTGAGAAACAGCGACAGAAAAAAAACGCTCAGGAACAGCCATTC
>Ga0209212_1002267_pt1 | contig 27937 bp, 28 predicted proteins | sample RifGroC2_FD_183996 | JGI IMG/M metagenome (GOLD analysis project Ga0209212, IMG submission 183996) | Groundwater microbial communities from Rifle, Colorado, USA - Groundwater C2 (SPAdes) (version 2) | ecosystem: Environmental > Aquatic > Deep subsurface > Groundwater | place: Rifle, Colorado... | reverse complement strand
CACGCAACGAGCCGAGCAGTCGCTCCACCTGCCCTGCCTTGCCGAGAAGTCTGCCGCCCAATTTCAGCAGCCCGGGTGGCAGTGGAAATAGTCCGGCTGGATGGCCCATCGCGCGCCCCAATCGACGGATCAATTCCGGCGTGGGAATATCTTCACCGTCACTCACCAAATAGGTTCTTCCGGCGGCAGCAGGATGGCTCGCGCAGATGATCAGAGCATCCACCAGATTGCCCAAATAAATCAGGCTGCGTTTGTTGCGCACACTCGCCAACGGCAAAGGAATCCCTTTGTCCACCGCCGCCAACAGCCTGATGAAATTTCCCTTCACGCCAGGACCATACACCAGCGGTGGGCGCACGATCACCACTTCAAGTCCGGCTTCCTGCGCAACGCGATGCAGCGCCTGTTCGGCCTGCCATTTCGAGACGGCATATGGCCCCTGCGGATCGGGGACGTCGGATTCTGAAAACGGCTGCCCCTTCGTGGATTCGCCATTGACCTTGATGCTGCTGATATATACCAGGCGTTTCACCCCGGCCCGCGCTGCCTGTCGCGCCAGATTTTCCGTGCCATGCAGGTTCACTTCCAGAAATTCGGCGAGCGGATCGCCCGCTGTTTCACGCATGATGTGTACGCGTGCGGCAAGGTGGACCACCACATCCACACCGCGCAGCGCATCTGTCCAATCCGTCCCGCCGCCTATCGAACCGACTATCGCCTGCTCGACATTGTCAATTCTGGCATCTTCAGAGCGCACTGCCGCGCGTATGGCATATCCCTGCCGCAACAATTCTGCACAGAGCGATCTGCCCACAAAGCCGCTGGCTCCGGTTATCAGAAAGTTATTCCGCATGCCAAAGCGCCTTATCCGCCAAGTCCGGTGCCCCGCGCAGCAATGCCTTCTGCCCCTGCAGGGCGCGCGCTTGCCAGCCCTTGCCGCGACCAAGCGCATCCCGCCATGCCGCGTTGAATTCAGTTTGGCGCCCTGTCGCAAGGAAGTACTCCACCAAACATGCCGCCTGGAGGATATCCTTGCCCGCCTTGGCCCGCTGGCTTACCGGCCGCTCTCCATAAATAATCAATTTATGCACAGCGTAACGCTCCGGCGCGGGAAGGTTGACCACACAGGCGCCATCTCGTCCCAATATGCATCCTTGCGCGGTGTCCTGCAGCCCATACTCCATGAACTTGAGCGGCTCCAGCGCAAGATTCAAATCGGGCATCACCACAGGCTGGCCGGGCTTGCGCGTACGGCTGGTCACAAAATCCAGCCTCAATTCCGCGTCGTCCGGGTTCCGATATTGCGATCCTGCAACGCCATTGAACTGGGTGATGGGCAACAATCCCATCTCCAGAGATTCCAGCGCACCATGCACATCAATTTGTATGTTCGCCGGCAGTGCCAGCGATATGTTTTTCCCGGCATGCGCAAAATCAACATCCAGTGTTCTTTCACCGCTCAGCCAGCGCACGCCAAGCAGGTTACCCAACGCCTGAAACGCATGCGTGCCAATCAGCAGGGCGCCGACGCGAAAAAATCCATATTCGGCCAGGCGCCGGATGATGCGAAAGTGCTTCGGTAATGTGGCGGCACAACCCAGTTCGATCGCCGCCCTGGATTGAGGCGCCAGCGTTGCGGGATTTTTCTGCCGATCGAAGCGTGCTGCCAATTGCCGGATACGTTCGCCATCCGGCCCCACGTAAACCATGCGTCCGCGGCCATCAATGTCCCGATATCCAAAATACCAGTAGCCCCTGCCCTTGATTTGGCGCCGATGGAATTTTCCGGGCAAGCCGCTCAATGAAGCCTGCAATTCGAGTGCATGGGCCTGTTCCATCAGCTCGGAGTAGGCCGTTTGCGCCCCCATCGCAAGTTCAGTGAATCGCATGTTTATTTCACCTCAAATGGTTACTATACATATTTGACGATTGTATAGTAACTCAAGGCCCGCGAGGCTCCAACAAGTATGTGGGAGTGCACTCGCCTTTTGGATTATGAAATTCGCTCCCACAGCCTGACTGGTAGTTTCAATGCGAGGATGAACATATTGGTATACAGACCATTTTCGGTACAGGCGCGAACAATTTCGCGATTGAGCATCCATCGGGATTTTAATCCGCGACTGCTTAATCCTCCGGAACGCATCTTAACGGTCGTATCATCGATAAATTGCCAAGTAATGCGATACTTGATCAACAGGCGGACCATTATTTCAAAATCCGCCGCGATGCGATAATCCGTACGATATGGTCCCGCCTTTTCATAACACGATTTCTTACAGTAAAACGTTGGATGCGGCGGCATCACGCCTATCCTCAGCATGAACGGGGTAAAGCTGGAGATGCGGTATTTGCGTAACACACGCTCAAGATTACCCGGATCGACAATGTCCAGACAGGAAAAGACCGCATCTGCATGGCTTTCCTCAAGACGCCTGACGATTTTTCCCAGCGCCGATGGGTCGGCGAAATAATCGTCTGCGTTGAGCATGCCGACATATTCGCCCCTTGCCAGTGCGATGCCTTTATTCATCGCGTCATAGATGCCTGCGTCCTTTTCGCTCACCCAGTAATCGATGTAATCGTCATATTTTTTCAGGATATCCACCGTCCCGTCGGTGGAACCGCCATCAACGATGATGTGTTCAATGTTGCCATAGGTCTGCTCAATAACGCTGCGAATATTGTGCTCCAGTGTCGCTGCGCCGTTGAACACCACCGTAATCACAGAGACAAGGGGTTTGCCGGCTTGGCTTTGTTTCAGCACATTCTGGGTGCGCATGCCGCCAGAGACAGCCTTGCGTGGACCTGAGGGTACTTGCGTCACGTCGCTCACACTGTCACCGCCGGCATCAATTCGAATGGGGCCGGCCGGTTGCAGAATGGGATTCATCGAGTACGCCAGCCAATAAGGCACAGATTCTTTATCAACTGCCACCTCCAAACGATCATTTGCGCAAGTGTTCCGCGTTTGTTGGAGCTTGCGCTGCTCGCATTGCCTCCATGCCTTCGATAATCGACCAGAGGAAGGTCAATGAACAACGCTTTTCCATATAAGGCATTAACCAGCCCGATCCACATGTCGTGCTGAGGGATCGCTGCGGGGAAGGGTAATATCCTCTCCCGCAACCCTTGCCTGAAAGCCATCACACACCCCAGATATTTATTCTTGATCAGGTTGTGAACCACGCCAGCCCTGAACCTGCCTCTCCGCGCAAAAAATGATTCAACCAGAAGATTCCCATCCTTATCAACGACTCTCGCATCGCTCAGAACCAGCGTTATTTCAGGTCGACTTATGAATACATCCATCATCCTTGAAACTTTCTCAGGATGCCAAATGTCATCCTGATCGGAAAGGAAGATAATTTCCCCTTTCGCCAAGCTGATCGCCCTCTCAAAGGAGCGCGCCACACCGATGTTCCGCTCGTTGCTGAATATCCTGATCCGTTCATCCCCGAACCCGGAGATTACATTCAATGTCGAATCGGATGAATGATCGTCAACCAATGTTATCTCGTCATTGGGCCCCAACTGATCGAGGATGCTGCGCAGTTGCTGCTCGACATATGCAGCGCCGTTGTAGGTCGCCATGCACACTGAAATGGATGGTTTTGGATTTCGCATTTATTTTCCCGACATCGAACGCAAGCGCACGAGGTGCCTTATCCAATCATTCCAAAGCACCACAGGGATCAACGTCGCAACCCCAGCAGTGCCTTGCCCAGTCGGTAGGCCGGATGGAGGATCAGAACCATCAACAGGCGCATCTTACCGACCCGACCGCAAATGAAATCTATCGCGAATTTCTGGCTCAGCGTTTGTGGTCCTGCCGACAAGCCATTCACATCGATGATGGCTATCGTCGGCTCGACAATCCTGCAGGTTACCGCAGTCGAACCGAATAGCGTCGCAAAAAAAAGATAATCCGCCGTGGTCAGGCCTTTCATATTCACGTAACCACCATGCCAAGCATGAATTCGGCGGCTGTATATGACCGCCTGGTGATTAAACAAGCCCTTTTCAAGCGAAGGCCGGCAATGCACCAAAGTTCGATCGTCAACTTGCCGCGACCAACAACCAAAGAATATCTGGTCGCCCTCCGGCTCGATAAAACGCATAACCGATGAAACGGCATCGCTGCCGGCGAATTGATCGCCGCAATTCATGAACAGAATAAATTCCCCGGTGGCGATATTTATCGCCTTGTTCATCGCGTCATAAACACCCAGATCTCTCTCACTGACGAGAAAATCCAGCTTGTCCCGGTATCTCTCGACAATGTCTTTGGTTCCATCGGTCGAATCGCCATCGATGACGATGTACTCGATGCATGGGTAATCTTGCGCAAAAACGGAGTCTATCGTCTTGGCGATTGACTCTCTGCCGTTAAAGACTACGGTAACGACAGTTATCGTCGGTATTTTGCCGGGATTGGCCGTATCACAGGAGGACATGATTCTTGAATTTACGCCCGAACGGCAAAGTAATAGCCATCGTCCAGACGCAGGCCGCGGAACAATGCATTGTCATATACCCAGCTGTGATGAAAACGCTGGTCGAGCAGGCGCAAGCCAACGCCTTCCAACAAGCGGCCCATCGCCTTGCGGCTGAACATATTCACATGCTGGTCGACATCGTAAAAAACGTTGATTTGCGGAATTACGACATGTTCTCGAACCCAGTTACTCGCGCTGAATCCCTTACGCAGCCAATCCATCGGAGGCACGGCAATCATCATCACTCCCAACGGTTTCAGCAGCCGAACTGCATGCCGGAGGAAATCCGAAGGCTGCAATATATGCTCCAGAACGTTGTCGATCAGAATGAAATCGTACTCTCCGGATATCGCCTCAGTTAGAAATGCATTCTTTACATCCAGCCCACGTTCTTTGGCATGGGCGACCAATTCCGGATTCGGCTCCAATCCGCTGGACGTCCAGCCATGCTGTATTGCAACATCGAGCGAAAATCCCATTCCAGCTCCAATATCAAAAAAGTGACCCGGAGCGGTCAGCGACTCGATAAAGGAAAATATCTTTTGGTAGCGACTGCGGATCGCTTGCTCATACTCAAGATAATAGCCAATCAGATCGAAGTCCTTGATATGTTCATAATCGACCGGCGCTCCATCAGAGAAGAATGCATCGCAGGCCGGGCAATAAAACATCTGCACATCCAAATTGTATGTGCTGGAGTGCCGTATATAGCTACCGCGGGCTGGTTTCAGGCAAATTCGACAGTTCATTTTTTCCTCGGAAAGCCTTTGGATTTGCAGAAACATTTCATGGCGATCAGTAATCACGGAAATTCAAGCTATGGAAACGCCAACGTTGCCTATAAATACCGCTCAAAAACCGTTTTAGTAGCATTACGACGCTTGGCTTCCTTATTTGCGGCCTCACACCGACACCGAGTTCTTTGAGCATGCCGATTCCGTCTATCATGTCGTTCAGATATGGTTCGTACACATTCTCGATCAAAGGCCTAGGTAGCTCGATAGGACCAAGATCGAACTTGCGACCCTCCTGTATTCTCAACCCTTGGAAATGATAGAAGACGCCTTGGCTATATGGGTATCGACTGGCATTCCATGGGGCCAGGGTCCATTCCTGACGCTCCAGTACATGAACTAGGCCCTCAAACCTGGTTGGCCAATCATCAAGATATTTTTGATCGCCAAACTTACCATCTTCAAATCGGTCGAAGCACCATTCGACACAACGCTCCTCCCACCATTTTCTGACGAGCTCTCCTCCGCCTCGTGTGAACGTCATGAATTGCACACAATATTGACCATTTATCGCCGAGTAGTCATATTCAGGTGCGTAGGAGTGTTCCGTTATCAGTGCCTGTTTTCCGGATAAATCGAATTCCCTAAAGATCGGCGCCGGGCTCTTTCTGAACCAGATGTCGGCATCGAGATAAGTCACGCGGGAAACTTCTGCGTCCGCCTCAAACACGAATCGTGGTGCGAATGGCGTCAATGTCCAGCAATATTCGCCTTTGCCCCGCCCCGGCTTGACCGCGAGTAACTCAGGCGTCTCGATGCTGCTCAATTTCAGGAGTCGAATTCTGGGCAGATCGAGCCTGGTCAACACATCATGGGCATCGTCATCGACACATAATATCCATAAAGTATAGTCCCCAACATGCCGCTCCATGGACTTGTGCAGTGCCAGCCCCTGTGGCAGGAATAGGCTGTCGAATAACGTGACATAGTGCTCCATCACGCCCCCCGGAAGGAATTCACTGCGGCAATAACCACATTAATATTGTCGTCGCTCATCTGTGGATGGCATGGCAGCGACAGGCATGTCGCGGCATGGCGTTCGCTGTTGGACACCCCCTGCGGATCGCAAGCCAAACTGCGGCAAGGCTCTTGTTTATGCATGGGGACAGGATAATGGATGAGCGACTGGACGCCCTGTTCCTGCAAGTGAGCCTGCAACGCGTCGCGCCGGTCGCTGGTAACTACAAACAGATGATAGACATGGGCGGATGGTTGTTCGGGAAGGGCGGGCTTACGAACCAGTGGAGTATCGATCCCATCCATGTAGGCCATGGCTATTTGCCGGCGACGAGCCGTAAATTCCGGTAGCCATTTCAGGCGCTCGGACAGCATCGCCGCATGCATCTCGTCCAGGCGGCTGTTCATGCCCAATTCGGGATGATGGTAGCGGAAACTTTGCCCGTAGTTGCGCAATCGACCAGCGCGTTCCGCAATTCTTTCGTCGTTGGTCACAAGCGCACCGGCATCTCCAGCCGCACCCAGATTCTTGGTCGGGTAAAAACTGTATGCGCCGGCCACACCAAAACTGCCGGCGACTTTGCCATGCCATGTCGCCAGATGGGCTTGCGCACAGTCTTCGATCAACGCGATGTCACGCTGCCCGCAAAGCTCGACCCAGGCTGTCATGTCGCGGACCTGGCCGTAAAGGTGAACCAGCAGCACCGCCTTCGTTTTCGACGTGATGCAACGTTGCACACTCTGGACCGACAGCAACGCGGTCTGCGACTCGATGTCCGCCAACACCGGCGTTGCTCCGGCGCGGATGATCGCCAGCACCGTGGCAAACGCGGTCATCGGCGTGGTGATGACCTCGTCGCCCGGCCCGATGTCGTGCGCGCGCAATGCGATCTCGATCGCATCCATGCCGTTCCCTACTCCGATGGCGTGACTCACACCGCAAGCGCCGGCCCATTGCTTTTCGAAAGCGGCCACTTCGTTGCCCAACACATACCAGCCCGATTCGAGCACGCGCCGTGTGGCATCCAGCATGGCTACACGCAACTCGGGCGGCTCCGCCTTGAAGTCGTTCATCAAAATCATGCTTGTTCGTCCCAGTAGTGGCGATGATGCGCCCGATAGTATTCCATGGTTCGCAGCAGCCCATCGCGCAGCCCGACTTGCGGCTGCCAGCCCGTCTCGCCCGCGAACAAAGAATAATCGCTGTAATAATCCCCGATATCGATCGCCTTGCGTTCCGCCGGAAACGGCACCAACTCGAAAGCGCCGCCATAACCCAAGCCGACCATCATCTCGGCCAAATCCTTCAGGCCGACCACCTCGCTGCTGCCTAGGTTGTAAACCTTGCCATTGGCAGTGTCGGTCGCGCCCGCGAGCAGCAAGGCAGCTACGCAGTCATCCACATAATTGAAGTCGCGCAACTGCATCCCGTCGCCGAACACCTTGATGGCAGTCCCTTCGATCAGCGAGCGAACCCAGATACCGAGGAAGGTCTGCCTCGCATCCTTCACGCGCATCCCCGGCCCATAGGTGTTGGTCAAGCGGAGCGCGCAGGCGCGGATACCATAGACGTTGTTGTAGAGCAGGTGGTACCACTCGCCGGCCAGCTTGTTGATGCCGTTTACATCGACTGGCCTGATCGGATGTTTCTCGTCCACCGGCAAATAGTCCGGTTTACCGTAAAGCTGGCGTGTGCTGGCGAACACCACCTTGATGCCGGGGTTTGTCTTGCGACAGGCTTCGAGTATCGAGAGCTGCGCGGCCGCATTAATGTCCAGATCCGTCTGCGGATCCGTCATCGAATCCATGTGGCTGGTTTGCCCCGCCAGATTGAACAGATAATCCTTGCCGCTCAGCAAGTACGACATCGCAAACGGATCGCGCACATCGCACACATTCACCGTGACCTTGTCGCGGACGTCTTCAATGTTGAACGGATTGCCGCCGTACTGCGGGATCAGGCTATCGACCAGCGTCACCTCGGCACCCTGCGCGACCAGTGCGCGCGCAAGATTGGAGCCGATAAAGCCAAGGCCGCCGGTAATCAGAATTTTTTTGTTTGCGTAATGATTCAACGCGTCTTCTCCGCAAGAACGACATGATCCAGAAATAAATCCGGATTGCCGGGCAGCAACTTCCCGGCCAGAACGCCAAGTATATTAATCAATGCCATCACCGTAACTGTCAGGAACAGCTTAGTAGGCGTCGGCAGGTTCTGCGTAATCTTATAAAGATAGGCATTGCCCAATTGGAACAGGATCGATGCATCTGCTGCCAGTTTTTTATGTTGAAGAATTTGCAAGCCCTGTTTTTCCAGCAATGCACGCAAACCAAAGCTTGAATACCGAGCATAGTCGTAAGGCTGTTCGTGTTCATCCCATACGAATGGCACCGTCAGCAATAATCTTCCACCGGGCTTCAATACCCGATTGATTTCACCAAGAAACTCGTCAGGGTTGAAAACGTGTTCCAGCACTTGGTTGCACAGTATCGAATCAAACGTAGCATCTTCAAATGGAAACCGCCCGCCATCGTATAGATAGTCTGCAATCCCACGTTTTCGTGTTGGCTCGCTGTCGATATCCAATCCGACGTAATCGGCAACGTTGAATAAAGACCGATAGGGCTTTGTGCCGCAACCTACGTCCAGCAACCTGCCAGATAACGATGGCGCAAGATCGGTCATTGCATTGCCCAATCCAGCGCGCGCGAAATAAAAAGGATTGAGAAAAATTCCGACGATTCCGGGGGAAAACTGTTGTCGTCGATAATATTTCTTTGCCCAATCTAACATGCGCGCCTCCTGCGTAATCCGAGGCGCCGCAAAACAGTCCCTCCGACTCGCCTTATCGCCGTACGCACGAACTGCCACGTAAAATAGTTTCTCAAAATGAGCGCCCGCATTGCTTGAGGGGACAAAACGTACTGCCTACCCATTTCTTCTTTTATCACGCTCTCACTCATCTTTGTCACAAACTCATCATCAAACTTGTCCACTGCCGAGAGCATTTTGTTTGTGATGTGCGCATTACCCTGATTCACCACCGTAGACTGGACATCAATACGAACCGGAATAAGCCCGAGTTCTGATGCGTACAAAACACCGCTCCCTAAATCGCTATAGATGCAGTATTTCTTATCGTAAACATTCGTGATGAAATTGCGCAAAAACTGAGCGTCATAAAGAGTCCCATTAGAAACCACTTTATAACCCGCCTTCTCGTAAAGCCCGACGGTATATTCGTCCATATCGAGATAGTAAAGCATAACCGTAATCGGTTTCATCTCGCTCGCTAACTGAGCCAAACTCTCGATGTAGCGCTGAAGTGAATACCCTGTTTTTGCCAAATGAGATGAATGCGGCGGAATACATATGCTTCCCTGCATTGCTTTGACGGGCAACTCGGCTTTAATTTTATCCAGCAGATAATAGAAAAAAGCGCCAACTATTCTTATCCTATTTGCAGGATATAACTCCTCCAACTCCTTAGCGAGGCGAGATGACCACACCCATATCTCAGGCGGCCTTGCAGATGCCTCAAAACCGTGCGCAAAGCGCTGCCACCCATGTTGAACCGCAACTGGCAAAGGTAGAAACTTGGGTAACTTTGCGTAACCCAGCAAAGTTTCTCTAATACCATAGAATTCACAACCCGGGAACATCACTAATGGCCCATTTGTTCAATATTTGTTTTTAATCTAAAACGCTACTAACACTTTACACGTTGCGATTTCGAGCTGCGTAAACTTTAATTCTGGTCGGCTTGCCTTCAAGCAAGTACTTGTCGGGGACATCGTATATCCAGTCGTATCCGGCGGACAGAAACGTCTTTTGCGATGCGATATTCTCCGAATAGGCCCCCGCCTCTATCCATCTCAATCCCTGGGTCTCGAACGCCCAACGTGTCACCACATCAACTGCTTTTGTCCCAAGTTTTTTTCCCCAGACCGATCTGTCGAACAGACAGACACCGATGTGCGCCGTCTTGTGATAGTGCTCGATCCCATGCAAACGCACGGTACCGCAATGAAGCTTTGCACCGGCCTGCCAGATACCGAATAACACCGCATCGGTCGCTTGCTGGTTTTGCCGCACAAAATCCTCGACGCCCTGTATCGTTTGCACCGCCCGCTTGACACTATCCAGATATCTGTTCACCTCAGGGTCGTTCAAACCTGAAACATATCCGGGATGCACGTCCTCCGCCTTGAGGGGGCGCAAATATCCTCCTTCAAATTCCAGTACGATCTCCGGACTCACCCCAGCAATCTCCATCCCAATGCCGTTCCGCGCTTCACATCCTGATTAACGGTTTTGCCCAATATCTCTTCCAGATATTTAGTCGGCAGTCCGAGGCCAGGGCGGATCGCACGCACGTTCTCTTTCGTCAGCACATCTCCCGCCTTGATATCCTGCACCACATACAACGACCTGCGATATTGGAGAGACTTCTTCTCTGCCTGTGTCGGTCCATAACTAATCCTTCCCAGTGCCTGCCAAGCGCGACCGGATTCCAACACCAATTGAGCCATCTCACTTGGCTCCATGGAAAAGGCCGAATCCACACCGCCATCTGCGCGACTGAGAGTGAAGTGCTTCTCGATGACGCTGGCACCGAGTGCAACACTAGCCACGGATACTCCCACACCCATCGTGTGATCTGACAAACCCACTTCGCAATCGAACAGTTCGCGCAAATGCGGAATAGTCAGGATGTTGGTATTCTCTGGCGTGGATGGATAAGTACTGGTGCATTTGAGCAGGATCAGATCATTACACCCCGCTTCGCGGGCTGCCCGTACCGTCTCATCCAGCTCGGCGACTGTCGCCATGCCGGTGGAGATAATCAGCGGCTTGCCGGTTGCGGCAACACGACGGATCAAGGGCAAGTCAGTGTTCTCGAACGAGGCGATCTTGTAGCAGGGCACATCCAGACTCTCGAGAAAATCTACCGCCGAGTCATCGAATGGGGTGCTGAACGCAATGATGCCGAGCTCGCGCGCACGATCAAAGATTGGCTTGTGCCACTCCCACGGGGTGTAGGCCTCGCCATACAATTCGTATAGAGATGCTCCCTTCCACAAACTGTTCGCATCACTGATAAAGAATTCATGCTCGGCCAGGTCGATAGTCATGGTATCCGGGGTGTAGGTTTGTATCTTCAGTGCATGTGCCCCTGTTTTGGCGGCCGCTTCAACAATCTCCAATGCGCGCTCAAGTGACTGGTTATGATTACCGGACATCTCGGCGATGATGAAGGGTGTGTGATTCCGACCGATATAGCGGCCATCAATCTGAATGGATTTCATATGTTCACTCTCAAATAATGACTGCTGCTGCCTGGACTCTCACCATGATCCGGTCCTGCGGGATTTCTGGGAAAATGACCTGCTTCCCTTCGGCTTCTTCAATGGCCCACAGCACATCTGTGTATCCCAATCGGTGCCGCATCAATACCGTCGAGGAGAAACGCGGGTTGATCTCGAACACGCGCGGCCCCTTATCGGTCAGCCGCAACTGGACATTCATGCTGCCGTGCAAATCGAGCCCATTTGCAATGGCCTCACACATCCGGGCCGTTTCCTCATCCCTGATGATCTTTGCCCAACCGGTGAATCCACCCGTCAGCCTCCGCAACATCAGCAGACTGGAGACTTTTCCATCTTGACGGCGATATACCGCACAGGTCACTTCCTGCTCTACCGTCCCCAACATCTCCTGAAAGATGGCATTCGGGTGGCGCTTGGCAAGGTAATCTGCCTCTTCATCGTCGGCAACAATGAATACCGCACGTGACCCTGAGCCTGTGCGGCTTTTCAAAATGCATGGATATGCCGCAGGGCGTCCGTCGATTACTGGGTGCGACCAAGGCACGGGAATCCCCAACATCGCCAAGGCGTTCATCGTCTCCAGTTTATCCAGTCCAGCCTTGACGACCGATTCCCCGGCGGTGATCCATTTGAGCCTAGGGGCCAATTCTGGGAACGGCAGAGTCGCCCCCAACTCCGGCTCCGACATCGGGATCACTATCCCAACCGAGTGTTTGCGAACAACTTCCTTTATCGCATCCAGATAGCCTAGATCACTTGCTCTTGGAACAAGTTGGAAGTGATCCACGAACAAATGCCCGCCATGCTGTGCATGCACATCCACACCGATCAGGCGAAGGTCGGGACGGCTCTCCCGCAGTATCGTGGCAACACCTTGCGAGATATCGCCGCCTATCCCCGTTATTAGTACAACATTGTTCATTTGCGTGTCAGAACCTCAGCAAGATAGGGTAATTCCGGATGGCGCCGTTGGCATTCCCGCACCAGTTGAGATGAATCATACTGCTCGCAATGAAACTCCAAATTCCGAGTTTCCGTATCGAAAAGCGCCCAATGAGCCCCTGGTTGCCGATTACGCGGCTGCCCGACCGAGCCAGGATTGACCACCAGCGTGTTGCCGACCCGGTGCTGCATCGGATAATGTGTGTGACCAAGCACGACAAGGTCATATTTCTGTATGGCACAGCGTTCCAACAATTCTGCTTGCGCATCCGGATAGACATAGCGGTCATTATCCCAAGGGGCGCCATGACACAGCAATATCCGACACCCATCGAGTTCCAACTCCAGCGGGTGGGGCAATCCGCACAACTCATCAAGTTGCTCTTCGTTTAATTGTTCAATGGCAGTGCGTAGGCCTTTGCCATAGCGCACATCCACTTGGGCCAAATACCTCGGATCGTTTCGTGCAGTGCGCAGCATATCTTCATGATTGCCTCTTACTACATGCCTGCGCCATGACTGAAGCAGCTCCAAAACTTCACACGGCGCAAAATAATAGCCAACCAAGTCACCTGTTATAAATAACTCTTCGGCACAACATGATGATGATGCCAAGACAGACCGCAACGCAGCATCATTCCCATGAATATCACCCAGCAAAGCCAGCTTCATTTTTAGGGTTCAGGTAATTGCAGCACTTAGCGCTTCTTCGCCACCATCATCACATCACGGCCATAACCACCTGCGGCCAGCGTCTCATAGAAATGATCCAGAACATCGGTCATCCCGGCCTGCTTCATATTCTCTTCGAACATCACTCGTCGCTGATGGGCGACAGGACCCAGTTCCGGATTGGCCACATAGTCGAGATCCTGCAAAAGAAATAGTTCCAGGGGATAGAGTGCCGACTGGTCGATAACGTCAAAACCGTTTTCTTCCAGAACTTTCTTTAGCGAATCAAAATCGAAATAGTTAACATGGTCTGGCAGGTGGACGAACCAAGGTTGGTGCCCTTTGACTTTCAGGAAAGCTTTTTGTAACGGGCTAAAATCATTAGGTACTGTAATCCCCAACAACGCACCAGGCTTCATTATCCTGCGAATCCGTTCCAGAAGCTGAAGCGGCTCGGTCACATGTTCCAGCACATTGACCATTATCAATGCATCCGCATCCACTGGACCTTGGGCTTCGGACTCATCCAAAAATGCCCAAACGCTCTTTTTGAAGAAAGTGCCGAACCCCAATTGCCGGGCTCGCTCAAGTCCTGGACTCTGGTCGAAGCCGACCAAGTTATTAAACCCGAGCGCATGCATCTCCTTGAGGAAGCCGCCATCTCCGCAGCCCATGTCGATGACCTTGGCGTCAGATTTCAGATTGCGCCCCAGCAAACGCGCCGTTTCCGACAAATTAGCCTGCGGTGTCGGCATCTCGTAACGACTATAAAAATCGCTGAGATACTCGGCAGAAGGATAGGGATCGACATGGTAGAACTTGCATGTCTCACAGTATCCAAGCTTCGTTCCCGGTACCGGAGGACTATTGCGCCACAAGGTGGCGGGAACGGGATCCAATGTATACGTTGAGAAACGGTGTCCTTTTGAATTCATCTGTATATCCTCTTAGTTGATCGATATATTTTTCATGGTCGACGTAATTGTTACGGCCCCCTGCCATTCCCGCATGATCTCACTGGCATGCATGGAAAGGCTTTTCAGTCGGGCCTGATCATTGATCAGACGCTTGATAGCTTCTGAAATATCCGCAGCAGTGATTTTGTCTGCCCATCCCAGAAATTCTGTCGCACCAATTTGCTCCAGATCCAGTGTCGTTTGCAATTGATTATCCGCAAATACAACAGTAATCGAAGGCAAACCCAAGGCACATCGCTCCCAAGTGGTTGCACCCCCCGCCCCGATCCCGATATCCGCAGCAGCGATTAGTTCAGCCATGTTGGTCACTTGGCAATGGTATTGCGCGCTTGGCATCGCATGACATAGCGACTCAATCTGATTCCTGTGCGGATTGGCTGCACCAACCACCACATCCACAGAAATGTCGTGGTTATCCATCAACTTAATGGCATCAAGCGCCTTGCAAGTCTGATTGGTAGCGTCGCTACCGCCAAAAAAGATCAGGATGTGCCGCACTACCCCATCCCTCTCCTTTAAATTTCGTCTTGCTGCAGCGAACTCCGGTCGCAACAGCACAAATTTCGGCCCAAGCAAGGCGACACATTGCTCAGGTATCAATCCCTGATAGCGCCGCCCCATATCCCGATAGTAGTTCTGATCGAGCAGAAGATCGCAATCGTGCGGGCGGTTTGCCAGATCATCTATCACCATGAGTCTGTTCGTATGCGCGCGCAGCATTCGCTCCCACTCCGCATCCAATCGATAGTGATCGACCACCAGCCAATCGACACCATCCGGAAACAATTGGGCGGCCGCCTTGATCGTTTCCTCGGCATCGGCCTGCTGCAGCGCCTTGCCTGCTGCGGCCATGGGCAATCTGGCAAACCGATAACCGCGAGCATGCAGCAGGTCGAACATGCCACCGGGCAGATCGCGACAGACAAAGGCAACTTCTGCGCCTTCGCCGCGCAATTGATCGGCCAAAGTCAGACAGCGCATCAGATGGCCGCTGCCGATATCCACTGAGGCGTCTGCCCGAAAAAGCACTTTCATATTGTCCACAGGAAATTACATCTCATATCAAAACCCGGTACAGGTCGGGCAATCGATCCTGTCGCGTGGAAAACCCCTGCCTGAAATCCATCAATTCCTTGCGGCTTATTTCATAAATATCCATTTCGCCTTTCGTAAAGATCGGCTCGACGAATTCACCATTGGCATTCACAACGACCGAACTGCGCTCATGTTCCAGGCCGTTGCCATCCATGCCGGTACGGTTTACGCCGACAACAAAAACCTGATTCTCGATGGCGCGCGCCTGCAACAATGTCCTCCAGTGCATGGCTCTGCGTTTCGGCCAATTGGCGATATTAACCAACACATCACAGTCTTTCGCGAGTGCGCTGTAAAGTTCCGGGAATCGCAAGTCGTAACAAATGGAAAAACCCAGCAAGAACTCCGGCATCTGCATCTTCGCGAGCTTGTCACCACGCTGAAAAAAACGATCCTCTCCGGCCAATGAAAAGGGGTGAATCTTGACGTATCGTGCCTGTTCTGTGCCTTCATCTGAAAAGGCCACCAGCGTGTTTGCAGCTTTACTGCCATTGCTCACTGCCAAGCCAACGACGAGCGAGATGCCATGCTCTTTGGCTAGTGCGCCGAACGCATTCAGGGTGGATGATTGCTCAGGGTCTTCCGCCGACAGTTGGGTGTTCATGGTGAAGCCTGTCAGGGTCATTTCCGGAAAAATCACCAAGTCTGCATCGCAGGCGGCGGCACGGGCTGCCAGCTTTGCGCAGCGCTGCATGTTGTAGGCTTTGTCCTCCCACTTCTGGTCGAGAGAAATCAGTGCGATTTTCAATGTCATCCCCGGTCCATTCCTAAATCTTTTTGCGGAAAACGGGTTTTGCGGGTCGTCCGATCAGCAGGTTGTCTGTGGAGCCAACATCAATCGCTTTGCGGTAAATGGCGCATGATTCATCAAAAGCCATAACGAGATGGTCCATCTCCGGTTGCTGGTGCGACCAGGTGGGATAAAACATTCCCTGAAACAGAACGCCCCGTGCAATCATTTCCTGCATCATCAGGGTGCGGAAAGCATCATCGGGCACGCCCGCAGGGTTGCGACATACCAGCACAAACAGGCAGGGATATCCGGGCAATTGCAGTGCGTTTTCCAATCCGTGCTTGCAGACTATCTGCTCAAGACGCTGCTTCAAAGCTTCGCCTCGCGCCCAGTTGCTCTCGATCATGTTGTGCTGCTTGAATTCCCTGATCGTGGCAATCATGGCGGCAAGTCCCGTGGTTTCGGCGCCGTGGGTTGTTGAGATTAAAAACAGCTTGTCATCTCCTTCGCGCCGAATGCCGCCCAATTCCATGATGTCGGCACGCCCGGTCAGGGCACATGCCGAAAATCCATTGGCAATCCCCTTGCCCCAGGTCGCCATGTCGGGCTTGACGCCATAATAGTTGTGCGCGCCATTCAGGCTCCACTTGAAACCCGAGATCATCTCATCAAGGATCAGCAGCACACCGCGCTCTTTGCACAACGCGGCAACCTTATGCAGGAAATTATCCTTGGGCGGATCGAACTTAACCGGCTCCATGATCAGGCAGGCGATGTCGTGGTCGTTGTCAGCGAGCAGCGCTTCGACTGATTCGTAATTGTTGTAGCTGAATGCCGCCGTCATGGCTCGAACGCGATCAGGAATTCCGCGATCACAGGGCGTGGTGACAATGAACCAGTCGTCGTAACTAAAAAAGTTGTGTTCGCGAGCAAGGGCAACACGGTTGCGCCCGGTAAACGCACGCGCCAGCTTTACTGCCGCCGTCGTCACAGTGGAGCCGTTTTTGGCAAATTTCACCATGTCGCCGGACTGGACGGTTTCGAGGAATGTTTTGGCTGCCTCCAGCTCAATAGCGGCGGGGCGCTGAAAGTTGGTTCCCTGAAAAGCCGCTTCGCACACCGCTTGCGCCACCGGCTCATATCCGTGGCCGATACAGACCGATGTCAGCCCCATGCTGCAATCGATAAACTCATTGCCATCGAGGTCCCACACATGCGCACCCTTGCCGTGGGTAATTGCTGCCGGTGCATTGAACGGAAACTGGTCGTCGCCCTTGGAGTAAGTGTGCGCCCCTCCGGGTATCAGGTTATGTATCCGGGCAGAGAATTCTCGCGACTTATCGTAGTTTTTTACTTTTTTCATCACCGTAACCTTAAAAATATTATTGGAAACTGAAACCACTCCTGAATGAATTTTGTCATGCTGCCAGGTTTTCCGGGTTGGCAACTGTCATCGGGCAATCTGCGTTATGGATAATCATTCTTCGCAAGATAGCCGGAAGAGGCGCTCGGCGTAAACAAGATCCTCTGGCGTATCAATATCTACAGCGCGTTCTGCGGGAAGAACATAGGACAACACCTGCCCCGTCAGCGGATTATCCGAGGCGAGATGCGAAGGGCTCCAAATCGTAAAGGGGCCGCATTCGTAGTACGCGTGCTGGAGATCCTGAGACCTTCTGGTAAGGCTCTCGGGAAAAACGGCTGTCATAAGCCCATCTTCGCTCCTGCGGAAGGCCCATTCAACAGGCACAGGAAATCTCGCAAACACCAGCAACGGATGGCGTGCTTCATGTTGAGTAAAAATATCGAATGCCTCCACAATATCCTGGCTGCGTATTAGCGGAGCATTTGGCCAAATGCAGCAAATTTCATCGTAATTTTCCCCCCGGCAACGATATTGATCGACCACCCAGCGCAGCACGGGAACCAAGCCGGTAAAATCATCCGCCAGGGCCGCGTCGCGCCTGAAATCCACTGCAAATCCGAGCTTTTCGACAACCTGGCAGATTTCATCGGAATCCGTTGATACGTGAATCTTGTCGAACATCCCCGATTTGGCAACTGCCTCTAAAGCATAGGCGATCATCGGCTTGCCGCAAAACGGCGCGATGTTTTTTTTGGGTATCCTTTTGCTTCCGCCACGGGCGGGTATCACGGCGAGACGCATATATCGCTTTCTTTAAATTGGCCACCCCGGGCACAAGCCATATGGACATATTTCACAAGGTGGTCCACTTGGCGGGGTTAATTAGGTTTTCTTCTTTGCAATGCAAATCGGGCAAGCCCATCGGCACAGCCGTCTGTGCCGCCCTGATGGTTTGCCCTAATTGCTCCACGCTGTCCGCTCCAATAACCACTCTGTCTATCTCCGGAAAAGAAAGCGGAAATGCCAAGCAAGCTTCCACAGGCAAAACGTCATGCCGATCAAGCCATTCGTGCCATTTATCCCAAAGCTCGGCCCACGGGCCAAATTTGGCCGGGATAGCCGGTCGCGCCATCAACAGCAGCCCTTGCAGATAAGCCGAGCGGGTATGTATTTCAACCCCCTCCCTTTTCAGTCTTTGTAACCAGCCAGATGTTTGCAGGCGGCGATCCACCAAATTAAAAGGGGCTTGCACCAGATCAAAACGAAATCGTGGCATCAAGGCGTCCAACTCTCCCGGCGAATAAATCGAAATACCCGTTTTTTGCACTCTCCCCGTTTCTTTTAACTCTTGCATGGATTGGTAAAGCACATTGCCTTCTGTGCCAAGCAACTGTTCCGGGCAATGAAGAAGCAACCCATAAACAGCCTCGACACCAAGACGTGACAGAGATGCCTTGGTTTGCTCATGCACCCATTGGCGCACATCACCACAACCAGCCGGAACCGGGGGCAACTTGGTCACCAGTTTGAAGCCGTTAACACCCACCGCGCCCAAACATGCTTCACTCTCGCCGTAGGCAATCGCCGTGTCTAACAGGTCTATGCCATTTTGCGCGGCCAAACGCAACATGGCTTTCGCTGCCGCGCGGGTTACCTGTCCGTCTTGATTGGCTATGCCATATGGCAGCCCGAATTGGACGGTGCCAAGAGCAAGCCTCATTATCGGGCCGCTTCGAGCAACGCACTCACCACTCGATCCTGTTGCGCTTCTGTTAATCCAGAATGCATCGGCAGGCTGATCGCTTCAGCGTAATACCGCTCAGCTTCCTGGCAATAACCGGCATTAAAACCAAGCTTTTCATAATAGGGCTGTTGATATACCGGGATGTAATGCAGGTTTACGCCGATGCCTGCTGCACGCATTGCCTTGAATACATCTGGATGGCTCTTCGTTACCCCGCTCAACTTCAGCCGAATCACATACAGATGCCATCCCGAGTAGCTGTCAGCATGTTGCCAAGGCGTCGTCACCGGCAAATCGGCCAGCAACTTGTCATAGCGGCGCGCCAGGAAATGACGCTTGGCAACAAAATCATCCAGCCGCCGCATCTGGCTGACACCTAACGCGGCTTGCATATCCGTCATGCGGTAGTTGTACCCCAGCTCTATCTGCTGGTAATACCAAGGGCCGTCCGGAGCGTGGGTCATATCCGCTTCGTCGCGGGTGATGCCGTGGCTGCGCAGCAATTGCATGCGCTTCGCCAGATATGCATCGTTGGTCATGGCCATGCCACCTTCTGCCGTGGTAATGATCTTGACCGGATGAAAACTGAATATGGTGATATCGCTGTATCGACAATTGCCGATGGGTTCGCCGCGATATTTGCCGCCAATCGCGTGCGATGCATCCTCTATGATCCTGAATCCGTATTGCTGGCTGAGCGCATGTATGCCCGCCATGTCGCATGGCTGGCCACATAGATGAACCGGGATCACGGCCTTGGGTAATTTTCCGGCCACTTTTGCCAGCGCCAGCTTCTCCGCCAGACGTTCCACGCTCAAATTATAGGTTCCCGGGTCGATGTCTACAAAATCGATCCTTGCGCCACAATAAAGCGCGCAATTGGCGCTTGCCACAAAGGTGATCGGCGTAGTCCATACCACATCGCCCTGCCGGACGTCGAGAGCCAAACAGGCGATATGCAACGCACTGGTGGCACTGTTAACCGCAACTGCATAGCCGGCATGAACATAGTCTGCGACGCATTGCTCAAATGCCGGCACCGCCGGCCCCTGAGTGAGGAAATCCGAGCGCAAAACCTCGACTACTGCCTGAATGTCCGCCTCGGAAATATCCTGCCTGCCGTAGGGAATCAGCGACGTCATATCTTGCCAATCTTCTCTCGGTTTTGTTCGATCCATGCCTGCAGGGTTTCGATGCCCATCCATTCTGAATTGTTGTCCGAACTGTAGTTGAAACCTTCCACAACTTTCACGCCATCCTTAATCCGCAAGGGATCGTTGCTCCAACCGTGTATGGCGGGCAATATCTTATAATAATCCGGATAATCATAGGTATAGAGCGCATCTTCAGTTCCAATCATTTGCTCATGCAGCTTCTCGCCCGGACGAATTCCGACGATTTCATGTTCCGCATCAGGGGCACAGGCAAGTGCAACATCGGTCACCTTCATCGATGGGATCTTTTTAACGTAGATTTCCCCACCCACCATATCCTCAAACGCATGCCATACCAACTCTACTCCCTGCTCAAGAGAGATCATGAAACGTGTCATGCGTTCGTCAGTGATAGGCAGTTTGTTCTTATCGGCAATCGACAGGAAGAACGGGATAACCGACCCACGAGAACCCATCACATTCCCGTAGCGCACAACGCCAAATCGGGTGTCGTGCCCCCCAGCGTAGGAATTTCCGGCCACGAACAGTTTGTCTGATGCAAGCTTAGTCGCCCCATAGAGGTTAGCGGGACTGCTTGCTTTGTCTGTCGAGAGTGCAATAACACGTTTAACACCCCGATCGATACACGCATCGATCAAGTTCATCGCACCAATCACGTTGGTCTTGACGCACTCGAACGGATTATATTCCGCGGTTGGCACGATCTTGGTCGCCGCCGCATGAACGACGAAGTCGATCCTGTCCAGGGCCCGGGACAGGCGATCCTTGTCACGAACGTCGCCGATAAAAAAACGCACGCGCGGATCATCTCCGTACAACTTGGCCATTTCCCATTGTTTCATTTCATCGCGGGAATAAATCACCAAACGGCGCGGGTTATATTTCGCCAAGGTCATCGGCACAAAAGTATGGCCAAATGAACCGGTGCCACCAGTGATGAGAATGGATGAGTTACTGAGCATAAGAGTACTTTCTGCAGCACTCATGCTGCCTGATTGACGATTTCCTGATATGAGCCGGTTCGCTTGATTTCGCCGCCACTTAATTCCACCAGATATGTGCAGTTCTTCAGCGTTGTAAGGCGGTGGGCAATGATGATGATAGTAAGGTCGTCAGCAAGCCCCTCGATGGCCTGCATGACTGCTAGTTCGGTTTCGTTATCTAGCGCACTTGTGGCCTCGTCGAAGATAATAACATCAGCCTGTTTATAGAGCGCGCGTGCAATTCCGATACGCTGGCGCTGCCCGCCGGATAGCCGAACCCCTCGCTCTCCGACAGGAGTTTGATATTGTTTTGGCCAGCTCTCGATGAGGTCGGCGATCTGTGCCTGTTTTGCCGCATTCCTGACGCGTTCGTGATCAATCTGGTTTTGTGGAATGCCAAAGGCGATATTTTCTTCGATGGTGCTGTCGGTCAAAAAAATGGCTTGTGGAACATGTGCGATGTGAGCCTGCCAAGCGCGGCCGTTGCTTGGAATAACGGCCTGCCTATCGATTTCAATCGTCCCTTCTGTGGGCGGCAACAGCCCCATAACGATATCAAGCAAAGTGCTTTTTCCACTTCCTGTTTCTCCGATAATGCCAATACGGCCACCTTTGTCGATGGTCAGATTAATACCCCTGAGCACCCAAGGAGTCTGCGGGCTGTAACGAAACGAAAGTTGTTTCAGGTCGATTTGTTGCTGGAATGGCAGCGGCTTGGCCGCAGGTTGATCCGCATACTCGGGCAATGGTTGATCCAATAGCTCTAGCACATCTTGCAATGAAGCCTGCCCGCCACGAAGACCAGACCACGAACCATAAGCTTGCTGCAATATGGGTAACAAACGCTGTGCACTAAACGCCAAAGCACCGAGGACAGGAATGGCAGTGTTAATGCCGCTTGGTTGCTGAGCCAGCGCATAGGCTAGTACGGCGATAAGCACCATACCTAATACTTCCATTGCATATCTTGGGCTCGCACTGATGAAGTAGCTGCGGCCTTGGGCTTGACGTAAATGAATATCCGCATTGTTGTATATTCGGCAGTAAGCAGCCTGACTACCGTCAATCAACACATCTCGTATCCCCCCCAGCCCCTCTTGCAACGATTTGATAACATTCGTCGACTCGCTGGCAATGCATTGGCTATCGACCATCAACTGCTTGCGAGCTAAGCGAATGATTAACGTATAGATCGCACCGAACCCGCCAAACGCAACCAGCGCAATAACGGGATCAATAATGATCAGTGCTATCAAGATGGCAATCAGCATGATGCCAGCGCTAATAAGTGTCAAAGTCGGCACGATGACACTATTAATCACGGTATTTGTTTTACCAGAAATGCCGTTGATCACCTCGCTGCTATTACGGGCAACATGAACCGTATATGGCTGGTAAAGAGTGCGGCGGTAAATGTTTACGCTCAAATCCATCCCTATTGCAAAGGATAGGCGGGTACTAGCCCAGAGCAATAGCAAACGCATTACGCCCGCCAGCAGAGCAACCAAGCCAAAAGCAATTGTGATCGGCAGCAAAAGCTGCTCCGCCGAAGTAATGCCAAGGAATTGGATCGTGGACTGGGCTGCATGATGCTCAAAAACACGGTCTGGCGAAGTCAAAATGGCAAGGAACGGCAATATTGACCCAATACCAAGAATTTCTGTAAACGACGTTAGGATCATTAGAATGGACAAAAAGCCAAATTGCCTACGGCGCCGCGAACCAATGTGGCGCCAAAGTTCGCTTAAAAGCTCAGGGAGTGGGCGAGCAGTCTGCATGCGTTCAAATCTTGCCCAGCATGTCCTGATAAGACAATGCAATGCCTGCCTTTAATAGCATCTTGCGTTGCCAGCCCAGCGAATTGATGCGCGATACATCCATCAGCTTCCTCATCGTCCCGTCCGGCTTGGATGTATCGAAGGTCAACTCGCCGCCGAACCCCACCACATCCCTGACCATTTCCGCCAGCTCGCGAATAGTCAGATCCTCTCCGCAGCCCACGTTCACCAAGGGTGGCTGATCGTCGCCGAACAACGGTTGCAGCTTCTCTTCCGGCTGTTCCAGCAAATAGATACAGGCTTCCGCCATGTCGTCGCTGTAGAGGAATTCGCGCTTGGGTGTACCGGTGCCCCACAGGGTAACTCCGGACTGAGGACTAAGGACTGGGGACTGGGTTAAATCAGGGCTGAGGGCTGGGGACTGGAGTGAATCAGGGATGAGGACTGAGGGGCGAGGACTGAGGCCGAGCATTTTTCGGATGTCATCGGGGATTTTTCCGTGCGCTGCTTCGTCCTGCATGATGCCGGCCAAGTCACCCTGTTGAGCAAGTTTGGCGAGGTGAAATTTGCGAATCATCGCCGGCAGCACATGGGAGTTGTTCAGGTCATAGTTGTCGCCCGGGCCGTACAGATTGGTCGGCATGGCGGCGATATATTTTGTGCCGTACTGGCGGTTGTACGACCAGCACATTTCGATGCCCGCAATTTTGGCCACGGCATACGGTCGGTTGGTCGGTTCCAGCGGGCCGGTGAGCAGGTATTCTTCCCTGATCGGCTGTGGGCAGTCCCTGGGGTAGATGCAGCTTGAGCCAAGGAACAGCAGTCGCCTGACGTTGTTGCGCCAGGCCTCATGGATAACGTTGGTCTGGATCGCCAAATTCTGCTGGATGAATTCCGCCGGGTAGGTGCTGTTGGCGTGGATGCCGCCTACTCTGGCGGCGGCCAACAGGACATACTCCGGTTTTTCTTGAGCAAAGAAATCCCTTACGGCGGCCTGTTCGGTCAGATCCAGTTCCTGATGAGTTTTGAGGACTAAGGACTGAGGACTGTGCCCGCCTGCGAGCAGACGACGCACCAAGGCAGAACCGACCAGGCCGCGATGGCCGGCAACATAAACTTTAGAGTTTTTGTCCATGCGATTATTTCATGCCTTATCCGGGTTGAGCACCACCGGCAGGCGTGCTTGTTCCACATGCAGCCTTTCCATCGCATCAGCCCGCAGGCGATTGTAAGTATTGATCAACATCAAGCTGTATTGTTTGGCAAGCAAGAGATTTTGTGCGAATTCGCCAGCATCAGCCATATACTCGTGCACCAGGCGGTTCCGTAAATTGCGTGCTTCCAGCCAGACCTCCACCGACTCCAGCACACCTAGCCGCTCTGCACGATTCAGGGTTTCAATCTGGCTACCGGGGCGCTCGGCAAGCACCTGCAACCAGCGGGGCAGCAATTTATCAGCCATAGTGTCCTGCATGCGGCCATAGCGCGAAACAAAAGCTTCCAGTCGCTCGGCGATCTCTGGCTTGTCCGGCAGAGCTTCAACCCACGCCTTATCGATTTGCTCGGCAAAGAGCCGGTTCCGGCTAAAGGCCAGATGCCGCCCTTCACGCGCGACAATATCCAGCGTCAGCAGGAAGCGATCCAACAGCAAGGTTTTGTTCATAGCAGCACTCCAGTTAGCAATGCCTGTTCGTGAATGGGTCGCCGCTCCGTCGCGGGATCAAGAACCAATACGTCTATAGGCTGATCCCCCAGGCGAAGCTGCAATCTGGCAATTAATTGCAGTATCTTATGCTCGCGGTCAGCAACGGGTTGCCGCAATTCAACTAGCAGGTCTATATCTCCGCCGCGCGCGCTATCATCCACGCGGGAGCCGAACAAGCTGACCGTGGCCTCCGCCCCGAACACTTCCTGCACGGCATCACGAATCAGTTTTCTGGCATGTTCCGTCAAACGCATAAAAACTTACTCGTGATAATCCATGGCCTTGTAGCCATGCTTTTTGATCAGTTCATCGCGCTCGGCACTCTTGAGGTCTTCGCGCACCATTTCGGCCACCAGCTCGTCGAAGGTGATCTTGGGTGTCCAGCCGAGTTTTTGTTTGGCCTTGGTCGGATCGCCGAGCAGGGTTTCGACTTCGGTGGGGCGGAAGTAGCGCGGGTCGACGGCAACGACAGGATTATTCTGGATTGCCGCGTCGGCTGCGCCTCCTCGCAATGACAGGCCGGTGTCATCGCGAGCACCATTGGCGACGGCAACGACAGGATTATTCTGGATTGCTTCGTCGCGTTGCTCCTCGCAATGACGGGCTGCGCCTCCTCGCAATGACGAGTTGATCCAGTAGCCTTTCTCATCCACGCCAGCACCTTCCCAGCGAATGCTCATGCCCAACTCCCTGGCCGCCGCGTTGACGAAGTCGCGCACGCTGTATTGCACGCCGGTGGCGATGACGAAGTCTTCCGGTTTTTCCTGTTGCAGCATCAGCCATTGCATTTCGACATAGTCTTTGGCGTGCCCCCAGTCGCGTTTGGCGTCGAGGTTGCCGAGGTACAGGCAGTCCTGCAGGCCGAGTTTGATTCTTGCGAGGGCGCGCGTGATCTTGCGGGTGACGAAGGTTTCGCCGCGCACCGGTGATTCGTGGTTGAAGAGGATGCCGTTGCAGGCATACATGCCATAGGCCTCGCGGTAATTGACGGTGATCCAGTAGGCATAGAGCTTGGCGACCGCATACGGGCTGCGCGGATAGAACGGGGTGGTTTCCTTCTGCGGGGTTTCCTGGACCAGGCCGTAGAGCTCCGAGGTGGATGCCTGGTAGAAACGGGTTTTCTTTTCCAAACCGAGGATGCGGATCGCTTCAAGCACGCGCAAGGCGCCCAGTGCATCGGAGTTGGCGGTGTATTCCGGCTCTTCGAACGACACGGCAACATGGGACTGGGCGGCGAGGTTGTAGATTTCGTCCGGCTGCACTTGCTGGATGATGCGGATCAGGCTGGAGGAATCCGTCATATCGCCATAATGCAGGATGAAGTTGCGGTTGCTGACGTGCGGGTCCTGATACAGATGGTCGATGCGGTCGGTATTGAACAGCGAGGCGCGGCGCTTGATGCCATGCACGACGTAATCTTTTTTCAGCAGAAATTCGGCGAGATACGCGCCATCCTGCCCGGTGATGCCGGTAATCAATGCAACTTTTTTAGCCTGACTCATTTTCAATACTCTCTGTGTTGGGCAGCTATCTGCCGTAGTTGTCTTCGTAGCGCTGAATATCGTCTTCGCCCAGATAGTCGCCGACCTGTATCTCGACAATATGCAGCGGTTCATCGCCAAGATTTTCCAAACGGTGTTTCGCGCCGATCGGGATGTAAGTGCTCTGGTTCCTGTGCACGGTGATGACTTCATCGCCATTGGTCACTGTGGCCGTGCCGGACACCACCACCCAGTGCTCGGAGCGTTGTGCATGGCTTTGCAGGCTGAGGCGCGCGCCGGGTGCAACCTCGATGCGCTTGAGCTTGAAGCCTTCCGGGTCTTCTTCCAGCACGGTATAACTGCCCCACGGGCGGTTCACCTTCGTATGATAAATATGCTCGGTCGCGCCTCTTTCGTGCAGCGCATCCACCACTTCGCGCACACGCTGGGTCTGGTCGCTCTTCGAGATCAACACCGCATCGGCGGTTTCGACGACACACAAGTCTTCCACGCCGATGGCAGCGACCAGCCTCTTTTCGGCCCGGATCAGGCTGTTCTTGCAATCGACGGCGATGACGTTGCCTTGCAATGCGTTGCCGTTCTTATCCCTGGCGGATATTTCATGTACCGCCTGCCAACTGCCGACATCATTCCAGCCGATGTCGCAGGGGGTCAGCGATACGCGGTCGGATTTTTCCAGCACGCCGTAGTCGATGGAGATGGAGGGCATGGCAGAGAAATGTTTTTCGACGGCCTGCTGGAATGTTCCGGCAGAACGGCTCTCCGCAATGATGGCCTGCACGATCCGATGAACCGCAGGCAGGTGGCGTTCGATCTCGGCCAGGATCGCCGAGGCGCGCCATACAAACATGCCGGAGTTCCAGTAGTAATCACCTTCCTTCAGAAATCGTTCGGCGCTGGCGAGATCGGGTTTCTCGGTGAAGCGCTCCACCGCATACACTTGCCCATGCTCATCGCGTTGCGCCTTGATATAACCGAAACCGGTATCGGGGCGGGTGGGCTGGATGCCGAAGGTGATGAGCCTGCCACTTTCGGCAGCTTGAATCGCGATATTCAGATGAGTACGAAAACGCACCTCGTCCTTGATGATATGGTCGGCTGGCAGCACCACCATGACCGGGTCGCCCCCCTCCGCCATCAGGTAAGCAGCGGCCAGTGCAATGGCCGGAGCGGTATTGCGGCCGATCGGCTCGAACAGTGTTTGATAAGGCAGCAGCGCGTGGTAAGCCTCGCCCTTGGCGTGAGACTCCTGCGTGACAATCAGCACGCTGTCGGCATCAATGACCGGCGAGAGCCGCTCGATGGTGGTTTGCAGCAATGAGGCGTCGCCATCCAGCGCCAGAAATTGCTTGGGCAATTGCTGGCGCGACAGCGGCCATAAACGGCTGCCGCTGCCTCCGGCGAGAATAACTGCGTGAACGTCACTCATGGATGCTCTCCAACAGGCCTTTCTGGGTCGCTTCGCGCTGCAATTCCTCAATCTCCGCGCGCAACCGTTCGTATTCCTGCACCTTGATTTGCAGAAATTCCACCGTCATGCGCGCTTTTTGCTCGACACCTTTCGGGGTGAGCAAATAGGCATAAGCCAGCTTGTTGTCGCTGTTGCGGAAATTATTGACCTTCAGGCAGCCTTTTTCGACCAGCGCGTTGATGCAGAAATTAACCTTGCCAAGGCTGATACCCA
>Ga0209212_1002265_pt1 | contig 27950 bp, 31 predicted proteins | sample RifGroC2_FD_183996 | JGI IMG/M metagenome (GOLD analysis project Ga0209212, IMG submission 183996) | Groundwater microbial communities from Rifle, Colorado, USA - Groundwater C2 (SPAdes) (version 2) | ecosystem: Environmental > Aquatic > Deep subsurface > Groundwater | place: Rifle, Colorado... | reverse complement strand
TTGGGAGTGATAATCTTTGTAGTTTTTAGAATGTTAAGGAAAAGAAAATTAGTGAAGGATAACTAGGTAAGAACTTATATCATCTTTAAAAGAAATCAAAAACAATTATTATCTCCTGCAACAACTTAACTTCATAGAGTATTAGATAATTATATAATTTTTACTATTAATGGTAATCCTAATTTGTGTTTAATACTGGATTTTAGAGTATAAACAAGTTAATGCCCGTCGGGCAACTCTGATAAAAAAGACTTCCATTACAATTTAATTATCTCCTAAATATTAAAGATTTTCAAGTGAAAATCTTAAACAGATGAGATTATATTTTGTCTCCTTAAATCTGCTTATACTTTGTATGCTAAGAATTACAAACCCAAAATTCTTTTGTACCAGGGTTTCTTTTCATCCACGGAAGGTTCAGTTTCATAGACTATTTCTGGCTTTGTCTGAAGAACTGGAGCTTCCTGAGATAATTCAGATTCTACTCTTTCAATGGCCTTGGCAACTTCCATTCTTGAATGACCTTGGGAAACAAGAGCCCATTTTAATGATTCTAGAGTATATCCCTTTTTAAGATTGTTTTTAACGTATTGAGTTAATTTGTTAATGTAGTCTTCTCTCTTTACCATTGTACACGACACCTAACGGTTTCCTCAAAGAAATTCTTTCTTTGGGGCCTCAAGAATGAAATTCTTGAAGCTTCTACGAAATCTTCCCTAGATATAGTTAGTTTCTCCATGTTTTTTTTAGGAAACGGGGATTTATAAATATTCTTGATGTGGAGTTATAAAATAAAACATAAATTATTCTTGAATTGTGAATATTTTATTCTCTTTGCAGTAGGAAAGGGCTTCTTCCAGCTTCTTTGGAGACTCTGCATAGATAGTCATGAGAGTTTCATTTTTTGAAACTTTGTCCTTTGTGTGCTTGTAAAGATATATTCCTGCAGATTCATCAACTGGGCAGCCTAGAATTCTTCCAAGGTGATTTGCTAATTTGTTGTTTACTTCTATTACTTTTCCAGAAACGGAGGATTTTATTTGATGAGCGTATCTTCCTAGTTTAAGTTCTTCGAGTTTTCTTCCTTGGGCGTTTATTATTTCATTAAATTTCTTATATGCCTTTCCTGAATAAAGCGCATCTCTTGCGAGTTTAATTCCTTTTCCTTTCTTTGCCTTTTTAACCAACTCTAGAATTTCTCCTGCGAGGAATAATGACTTCTTTTCTAGGTCTTCTGGATGAGGAGAATCTCTTTTTAATACTCTTATAACATCTTTCATTTCTAAAACTGGACCAATCCCATTCCCAATGGGTTCTGTTCCGGGAGTGAGAACAACTCTTATCTTTAAATTGAAATGTTTACAGAGTTTTATGAATTTCTCTTTTAGTTTCTTCCCTTCTTCTCTACTAACTTTTGCATTTTTTCCATAGGGGATATCTATGAGAACATATTTGCTTCCAGCTGCAAGTTTTTTTGAGATTATTGAAGCTAGGAGCTGAGATTCTGGATCTAAATTAAGAAGTCTTTCAACTCTAATTAATTTATCATCTGCTGGTGAAAGACCAAGGGCTCCACCCCATGCCAGGCAGGCACCGGTCTTTTTTACAACTCTTTTTAATTCATCTGAGGAGAAATCTACTTTGGCAAGAGTTTCTATTACATCTGCTGTTCCGGATGCAGAGGTTATTGCTCTGCTACTCGTTTTAGGCATTATTACTCCAAGGGAAGCGCAGATTGAGACTACTATTGGTGTAGTTCTATTTCCTGCAATTCCACCGATGGAATGCTTATCAACAATGTCTGGAGAGTGCCAGTGCAGTGTTTTTCCAGTTTTCCACATTGCTTCTGTTAGAGATATTGTTTCTTCAAATGACATTCCATGTTCATAATTTCCAGAAACGAAATATGCCACCTCTGCTTCAGTTAGGGAATTATCTGCAATGTCATAAATTATTGCAAATATTTCTTCTTTTGACAATGATTGTCCTGCTAGTTTTTTTGCTATGAAGGATATACTTCTTGGGGGAAGAGACAAACTAACTTCTACATAATCTCCGGGCTTAAGATGTGCATCTTCCATTAGCTCATCAGATGTGGAGATTTCATCTTTTCTCAATAGACCTTGGACAACATCAACAATGGCCACTTCTTTTCTTCCATCGAATAAAATTTCAATTCTCTCTCCTGCGTGAACTCTTATCTTCTTGGCAGTTTTATCATCAATGAAAGCCACTGGCCTTCCAGCACCAAGAGAAAGCTTTTTTATTTTTAACCTCATTTTATAGAGAGAGTATAAAGTAGTTTTTATATGTTTTCAAATGTCGCTTTGAACTATTCCGAGAAAATGCTAGCAAGAGACTTTTCTCGGTATGCTTTAAGCAAAGTTAGGAAGTATGCTAGTATTAAAGGACCGATTAGAAGTCCGAAGACTCCGAATACAAATATTCCTCCAACCATTCCAATTAATACCATTACTTGTGGGAGGTCTGTTTTCTGTGCTATGATGTAAGGTCTTAGAACTGTTTCCATTCCTGATGTGAATATTAAGTTATATATTGCATATCCGATTCCAACAGTAATATTGCCTGATGCCATCATTACAATTGCGATTGGTACCCAAAGTAAAATTGGGCCGAATATTGGGAGAACTCCTAGAAGAATAGCCAATATTGTTAGTGTTAATGCATTTGGAATACCAAAAATAAGAAATCCTATACCTGCAAATATTCCCTGAAGAATGCCTAGAATTATTGTTCCGTAAATCAAAGAATCAGTCATGTCTGTAAATTGTTTTGCCAAAATTGTTTGTTGTAATTTATTTAAAGGCAATACTCCTGAAACGAATTCTTTTAGCTGCTCACTGTCTCTTAATGTAAAGAAGAAAACAAATCCTATAATCAACATCCCCATAAGCAAGTCTGGAATATTGAGCATATAATCCACTAAAGAACTTAAAAGGGAAGAAGTTATTTTTGAAATTCCGCTTCCGATGGTTATACTCAATTGAGTTAGAACTTGCTCAGAAGCAGTTGGGAGAAGAGTGTGAAGGAATGCTTGAATATTAAATCCCTGCGAGGTTTTTATAATTTCGAATAGCTGTTCAATTATAATTGGGAAAACGAACCATAGTGGGACTAAAATTATTGCTGCTGAAAGAAGAGTTACTATTGCTGCAGATGTGTTCTTTTCTTTTACAACTTTCTTTACAAGCTTATTGACTGGACTAAATAGATATGCTAAAATGAGCCCACCCATGACCATAAGAAATACTGGTTTTATTAAAAGAACAACTAGGACTCCGAGCAATAGGACAAGAGCGATTGCAGATATTCTTCTTAAATCTCTTTCTTCGAAAACCATATCTTGTTTAGCCTAAAGAAGTTTATAAATGTTAAGAATGGTTCAATTGAGATTGAAGTCATTTGATTTTGAATCTTAAAATGGACTCGGCTGTCCGTTTTATTAATATTGTTGCAAGTCCCCATGCAAAAGGGAGCCATATTGGAATGCCTATGAAAGAAGGATTTGAGTATTGCCAAACTCCCTCATTTATGCAGATAATCTCAGCGATTGTGCCTATTACTGCGCCAACAAGGAAGAAAATAAAATCGTTATAATTTCGCCAGATAATCAATCCTGCTAACCAGAAAATAGAGATTATGACTAGGAGAAGAGTATTTGAGTGATAAAAATTAATAATTAGAGTTATCCCTAGAATATAAAGAATAAAATCAAATATTCTCTCTTTTTCAAAACTAAACTTCATTAATAATATATTCTAATCGAAGATATAAATCTTTCTCAATAAGATTTATAAAGTAATTTTTGTTTGATGAGAGATGAGTGTAATAAAAAAAATATTTTCAGGAATAAAAGATGAGGAAGTTCATGCAGATTTTACTAAATATTCTAGGGGAGTATTTACCAATAAATATCTAATAAATGTCAAAAGGGTAAAGGATAAGTGGAACATTAAGACTAGTGCTGAATTTGTTAATTATATTGTTAGAGAGTGTTTGAAGGAAGTAAATGGTGAATTTGATGTTAAAGGAGTTATAGTCGCTACATTTGATGTTTCAAAAGAGGCAGGATTTCCTGTGCAGAGAATAAAGCAGTTTATGGGGATAAAGCAGGCAGTTATTGAAACTAGAACCACTCCTGATAAAATTATTACGCTTATGGATAAATATCCAAAGGCTTTCTTTGCACTTACATTTTCAACTCCTAACTCTGAATTGAAAGTAAAGGCAAAAGCTCCAAAGTCTGCAAAGCCTGCTGCTACTGGAGACAAGGAGCCAGTTGCTGAATTCCTTTCTGTTAAGACGACAAATAAGGGAATTGCAGATGATTTGTTGTTTGGGATTGGAGATTTCAAGGAAGTTGCAATAAAACATATTCTTAACATAAAAGACATCGTTATTCCAAAGGGTGAGAAGGATCCATTGAAAATGAGAGAAAATGCAGTTAGAAAAGGAACCATAAAGAGAATGATGATTGTTGATGAGAAAAACAGCGAGAAAGAAGTTGAATTTGAAGCTTGATAATGGTTATTTTGTAAGATAATAATACTTTTAAAGCTGAAAAGGGGAGAATTAATATGTTAATTTTTGGACAAGAAGTTGGAAATAGAATTCCTGTTTATCAAGATGATGAAAGAAGAATAGCTTTCATTTCTAATCCAAATGATGGTCCTGATGGATATAATGTTCTTGTTGGAACAGGATATTTTGTTCTTCCAAGTAGAGTTTTAAGTGATATAGCCAAACCAGAATATTCCACGAGAGATGTAATGAATTCTCTTACAGCTGTTAGTCCAATTATCCCTAATGTTTTAAGTGCTAATAGAATAACTCCTGACCAATTGCATATCGCCTTGCTAAAAGTTAGACAAAGAGAATTAGAGCAATCATTAGACAGTGCTTTAGAGAGATTAACTTAAGCTTTATTGCGCTGTTTATTATTCTTCTAATTTGTTTATTTTTTCCTTATATTCTTCAAGAAGAGATTTGTATTCTTCCAATAAATATGAATATTCTTCTGATTTTCCAAGCTGGGCAATTTTTTCCTGCAACGCATCCATTAAGCTTAATTCTATCTCTTTTGTATGATATCCCGCAAGATATTTATTTTTATTGATAATATCTTCGCTCAGTTTTAAAAAATGCTCTTCTATTTCTTCCTTGATGCTTTCAATTCCCTTCTCAAGCCTTTTAGTTCTTTTTACCATGTTCTAAATTTGCTATTCTTTTTTTAGTTTCGTCCAGTAAAGATTTTGCCTCATCAACTGAAATAACCTTTTTAGTTTTTAATTCATTCTTAACTCTACAATATGCGTTATAAGATTCATTAGTTGCCGTTCTCCTAATTATATCTTTGAATTCCTTGATTGAATGAGATTTATTATGCTTGAAGCATTCAATTAAATATAATTCTCTTAATCTTAATACCAATGAATAAACTGTTCCGTCAATTACTTTTTGATTATCCTCTTCGAATATTTTTATGAGTTTTTCATTTGTTTTTGTCATTAACTTTATATCATCAAGAGAATCTTTCGTTCTTATTTTTTTAATTTCATTTTTGTAATAATTTAATAAATTATTATTAAGAATCGTTTTTGCTTCATTTACCAAAGAAGCAAGAAAAAGGCTCGTTCTAACTAATTTATCCATTCTTTCCTGGGAAATAAAAACAATTTCATATTTTCCTATTTTCAACTGCTTGTTTATGTTGTCGGTTATTACTAGAATATCAATATCACTTAATTCTGTTTCTTCGTTTCTCGCATAGCTCCCAGCAAGAAAAATACCAATAGTATTTTTAAGCAGGTCTTCTTCCTCCAAGATTCCAAGCACCTCTTCAGGAATAGACTTCTCAATGAGCTTAATGGCTACTTTTTTACCTTTCCAGCTAATGGGGAGCAAAACACCGGCAGAGTTGCCGAGTTTAAATGCCTGTTTAATTACTTCATTTTTCATGTTTATACATGTATAAACATATATATAAATGTTTTTATTACCTTTTGACTTGGTATAATTCTGTTAAAGAAGTTGAGTTTGATGCTTAGGAAGTTTTGAGAATAATTAAATTTCATTACATAAATTATCAATAATTTCTTTTTTAATCTGTTCTCTTAACTTATATGTGTTCCCCCATTTAGCATATGCTTGCCAGCCCTGATAACTGTCTTTGATAGAACTGAAACTAATAATTCTATCTCTGTAAAAATCATTTTTTCTCCTAATATTTCTTATGTTTCTCTTTCTTAATAATTTGTGATGATGGGAATTCCTAAAGCCGACAAAATCAATTCCCTTAGATAATAAAACAATTCGAGATTTTTGAGGATGCAATTCTAATTTTAACTTTTCCCTTAAAAACTCGACAATCTCCGTCTTCCACTCTTCCAGTTGTTCTTTGCTTTCGTGCAAAATAACGAAATCATCAACATATCGTAGGTAATATTTTGCTTTCAAAATGTGTTTGACAAAATAATCCAATTTGTTAAGGTAAATATTAGCAAAAAATTGTGAGGTTAGATTTCCTAAAGGCATTCCCTTTTTATCTCCTGAAAACCAAAATGTTAACTCTCTCTCTCTCTCTCTCTGCGTTCCAAAGTTCGCATTAATCTCATTGATTAATTCCAAGACTTTTCTATCATTTATCTTCCTGCTTAAAATTCCAATCAATATTTCATGATTAACTTCCTCAAAATAATGTTTTATATCTGCTTTAAGGCAGAAAGCAGGAGAAGTAAAATTCTTTGTTACCTTTCTCTTGAAAATATCAAATCTCTTTATGGCAAATAATACTCCTTTTCCTTTCCTATTGGCGCATGAATCGTAAATAAAAGTCCTGTCAAAAATAGGCTCCAAAATGTTAAAAATTGCATGATGGACAATCCTGTCCCTAAAATCTGATTTTGATATTTTTCTTGTTTTGGGGTCTCTCAGGATAAAATTTATCAAGGGTTTTGGCTTGTAAATTTCTCTTTTTAGTTCATCCTCTAAGTCCAATAAATTCCATTCCAAATTTTTTTCAAATTCAATTACGTAATCTTTTTTTGTTTTTCCCTTTCTTGCTTTTTTCCATGCTAAAAGCAGATTATCAAAAGAAATTATCTTTTCATATAATTTATTGTATGTTTTCATATTGATATCTTGGTCTACCAAGGCTATTTCGAAAGAGTACCAATTGTCGTTGTTGTCAAAGTTGTTAGCATTGACATGAAGCCTGTTGTCATTGGCATCCAAATCAGGAACTCAATAGTCAGTTAATCTTGCAAATCACCATCACTTCAATTTTCAGAGACTTACTAACTGTTGTGATTGAATTTTATGGCTTAAAATAAATCTTAATGATGCGCTGATAAACTGGCGTGTAGCCTTGGCAGTTTTTAGCCAAGACAATTAGAAAGCGAACTTTATCTTTAAATATCCTCTTAAATTTTTTGCGCGCTGGCTTCGCCAGTTTACTGCCCCCCGAAAGAGTACCAACTGCCGTCGTTGCCAAAGCCGCCAGCACTGACATGAAGCCTGCCGCCACCGGCACCCAAACCAGGAACTCTGACTGCATATTTTGCGTCAGAAGCCCAAAACTTTGGATTTGCTGAATATTTATCTGCTAATTTTGAAGTTAAATCTGCATTTTCAAGACTTCCCGATAGGACAATATTTCCTCTATAAGTTGCTAGAGCAGATTTTGAACTTAAATCTTGAGTAAATATTCCTTCTCTTTTAGTCCATCTAACTCTTCCATCATCACTAAATACTACGTCATTATCTTCTCTCTTGCCCAATCTTGCCTTTAAACTTTCTGCTATTCTTGTTATATTTTCTTTAGAATCGTTGCCAAGTTGTGCGACTATGCTTTCTTCAGGAAAATCAACTCCAATAAAATCTTTAGGAGTGTATACAACTAAACTATTTCCTGTAAGCCAGTAAGAATTAACTGCTTGAATAACCGGTTTTGTCGCCAGTTCAGTGTCATTGCTAAATGCCCAAAATGCTAATCTTTCGTTTTCTGGGAAAGATAATTGTCTGAATGGAGTATCATTTTCTGGATTTTTGCCGTAATCGGCATTTCTTAAATTTCTCCATTTAGAAGGACCTCTCCTACTTTTTAAAGAATAAACTACGTTTCCATCTCTCACAACTGGAACTCTGACTATTACTTCTTTCTTAAGTTCATCTAATTTCATTTCATTTTTCATAGTTTCTCTAAAAATAATAGGTATTTAAATCTTTCTATATTGTTGTGTCTATATAATAGTAACAAAATCAGTATTCAATACCTTTTCTTGCTTGAACTCCAAGGTCATAGGGATGTTTTATCTTCTTGACTTCTGTTACAAGGTCTGCATGTTTGAAGATATTGGGAAAGGGAACATGTGAACCTGTTAAAATAAGTTCTGTGTTTTTTGGCTTGGATTTTATCAAATCTATAACTTCTTCTTCTGATAATAAGCCAAGTTGGAGTGCATAGAGTATTTCATCTGCAATGATTAGGTCATAGTTAGTATTTGATAATGATTGCTTAAGATGCGAGAGGGCTTCTTCTGATTTATTTCTATGTTCTTTGTCGTTTTTGCCTTTGATATACCAATCTCCTAGACCGAATCGTTTATATGAGAAGTTGGGGAATTTTGATAGTGCTGTGATTTCCCCTGGAATTTGTTGTTCTAGGCTGTTTGCTCCGTTTTTCATGAATTGAACTAGATGCACAGAGAAATTATTGCCTAGTGCCCGAAGTGCTGTGCCTAAAGCAGCAGAGGTTTTACCTTTTCCATCTCCGTAATAGATATGGACTTGTCCTAAATTGGATAAATTTGGATTATTTGAATTGATTTTTGCATTATTTTCTGAATTATTTGTGTGTGAATTTTCCATTTATTCGGTAAGACGAACGAAATTTATAAACTTAGTGATAGTAAAGTTTAAATACACGTTCATAGTAATATTGTAAGGAGAATAGGTATCTATATAGAGAGTAATATGGCTATGCACATTCATAGAGAAAAAGTATTTGAGTTAATTAGAGCAAAAAGAATTGTTACGAGCAGAGAGGTAGCTGAGATGTTGGGCGTTTCTTGGAATACTGCTGATAGATATCTTACTGAACTTCTTATTGAAGGTAAAGTTGACAGAATAAAAAAGGAGAGAGTGACTTTATGGCTAAAAAAATAATTAGTTGTGAATATGATCTTTCAAGGTGGTTTATCAAAAATCATAGATTGCTTGGATACGATAAAATTGTTAGAAATAATAATGGACGATTTCCTGATTTCACCATGGAAAAGAAAGGAAAGGCAGTTGGTGTTGAACTTGAGACATTATCCTCTAATTTTATATTACACAAACATAATAAAAATAAAGTAGATGAAGTAGTTTGTGTAAAAAAAGATAAAGAACTTGGTGTTGAAATAATTGAAGCCTCTGAACTTGAGTTTATTCCCAGAATGACTAGAGTTTCTGCAACAATAAGTCAAAGCACTGATGAAATTTTTAATGAAATGATGAAAAATGGAAATTATAGAAATAAGTCTCATGCAATAGAAAGTGCAATTAAAATGTTCTGGGAACAAGAAAATGATAAATAAAAAAGGGCAGATAGCAATATGGATAATACTTGGAGTGGCAATTGTCGTCGTGGTTTTACTTCTTTTTGTTTCTCTTAGAAGTCCGGAAAGCAGTGAGACTAAAGTATTTAGTGTTCAGGAGTCAATTGAAAGTTGTGTAAAAAAAACTGTAAATGATGTTGCCGATAAAATGATGCTGCAAGGAGGTTTTGTAAATCCTCTTAATGGAAGAATGTATAATGGAACTGCAGTTGCTTATTTGTGTTCAAGTAGAACATTGTACAAACCGTGTGTGAATCAACATCCAATGCTTTTGGAAGAGATGAAAAATGAGATTATTAATTATTCTAAGAGCAAAATAGATTCTTGCTTTGATTCCGTTAGACAGCAGGTTGAAAAAGGAAATGGAAAGATTGAACTTGGAAATATGGATTTAGGAATTAATTTTATGCCTGGAAAAATTGAACTTGTGATAGACAGAAATGTGAAAATTGTTCAAAATGGACAAACAACAAATTTTGATAAATTTAATGTTGAAGTGCAAAATCCATTGTATGATTTAGCTAATGTTGCTATGATAATAAGCAATGAGGAGGCGAAAAGATGTTATTTTGAATATCAAGGATACAATTTGTTGCATCCAGAGTTTATTGTGACAAAATTTACACAATCAGATTCGACGAGCATTTACAGTATTAAAGACCAGCAATCTGGAAAAATAATGCATATTGCAATAAGGGGGTGCGTCATTGGCGCAGGATTTGGATGAGGATTATGAACAATAAAATAAAAGCAGTTTTTGAAATATTTATTTTAGTTAGTGCTATATTTGCTATTTCTTATATTTTGCATGAGGGATATGGGCAGAATGTTGAAGTTGAAAAGCAGACTGGAGGAGTTAGAGATTTAGTTAAATTATATAAGAGCCTTATTGATTTTATATCTGGAGATAATTTAGTTTCTGCCCTCGGTGTTTCAACTTGTTTGAGAAGCAAGATAGGAGAGATATGTCAGCAGTATGAATCTTCTGACTGCACTGCGAAATGCGATGGAGAGTGTATTCCTGCTAAGATAGAAAATGTTGCAGATTGTGAAATTGGAACATGCTATAATTCGGTTGAAGGAACTTGCCAAGCTGGAAGTCCAAAATATACTTGCTCGGCTCTTTCTGGGCAATGGTTTCCAGATAAATATACAAATAATGTTGCACAATGCAAGCAGGGATGTTGCATTTTAGGCGGAAATAGCGAGATTGCAAATCTTGCTACAGAACAGCAGTGTAATAAGATGGCTTCTTCTCTTGGAACAACAAAGCAGTTTAAGTCGAACATTCAAGATGATTTGAGTTGCAGAGCTTTGGCTTCAGTTCAACCTGAAGGGGCGTGCGTTTTTGTATCTGGTGGAATTACAAGTTGTAAATTTATAAAACAAAATGAATGCACGAAGCTTAGAGGAAGTTTTTCCCTTAATACATTATGTTCTAACCCTAGTTTGAAAACTGGATGTGCTAAGCAAACAAGCACAAATTGTTACAATGGGAAAGTATATTGGTATGACTCCTGTGGAAACAGGGAAAATATTTATGAAATGCCCAAAACGAGAAGCGATAACAATGGAATGTTGTTAACTCCTGATTTGAGCTGCTCCGTTAATTCTGCAAATAGAAATAGTTGTGGAAATTGTGATTATTTCCAGGGAACAAAATGTGCATTAAAAAATAGTGGAGAAAGTGTGTTGGTTGGAAATTATATTTGCAAAGATTTATCTTGCACAGATGAAAATGGAAACAAAAGAGATAACGGAGAGTCATGGTGTGCATACCAGGGAACGATTGGATTGGATGAAGCAAAGAACAGAGGGACAGACACTCCGGGAAGCAGGAATTTTAGAAAATCTTGCATTGATGGGCAAGTAACAACTGAACCTTGCCAAGATTATAGAAATCAAATTTGTGTTGAGGATAGAATAAATAAACAGAGTGGGGGGCAAATTGCTACGGCTGCATGCCGAACCAATTTATGGCAAACATGTTTTCAATATAATCAGGGAAAAGATGTTTCCAGTGAGATGCAGGATGCTATGTCGTATGATTCTGGCGAAGATGAAAGTTTAACTGGGGCAGCTAAGAGTGCTAAGGTTTCTGATTTGTGTGCTAAGAATCCTGATTGTTTTATGAAAAATGTTAATGTTGCAGATAATTTTGCGTTTAGCATGTGTCTGCCCAAGTATAATCCTGGATTTGATACAAAAGATTATGGAAGTACTGCTAACTCCGTATGTAAAATGGGAACTAGAAGTTGTACTGTTAGTTTTGTAAAAGAATTTGATGTTGGAAGTTTATTTGAAAGTGGAGGAGCAAAATGGAGTTGTGTTTCAAACTGCCAGTGCTTAACTGATTCATTCGCAACGCAAATGAACGATATGTGCATTTCACTTGGAGATTGCGGGACTAAAGCAAATTATATTGGAGACATGAGTGATAATGGAAAGATTACTAAAGATAAAGGTGCTCCTATTGACGACCACACTCCTACTTTAACAGCAGGATATCTTTCTGATGTAAAGAAATATTCTGATAAAGTTCCAGGACAGTATGCAAAGCCTGAATGGGATGGATTTAGTTCAGTTCTTGGAGTTGGCTCTGGACAATTTGGAGGAAGTGGTTATAATGCTAGCGATCCAAGTGATTTCGGAATGGCTGGGATGCTAATTCCTGGAGTTATTGGAATTGCTGCTTTGGCTGCTGTTAACTATCTTGGAGCACAGGCAGTTGCTAGTAGTGCTGTTAGTGGTGCTGCTTATCAAGCTTGGGCAACGGGAGTAGCTCAGGGAACTGTAAGTCCTACTTCTTCAATTGGAGGAGCTGCTGGTGGAATGGGGCCTGCATTAGCAGGAGCGGGAGGAGCAATTGCGGGAGCAGCGATAGGATTTGTTGTTACATCTATGCTGATTAAATATACTGGAATTGGAGGAGGATTGGGAGAGGAATTAACATATACTCTTATTGGAGTTGGAACTGCAGCTGGTGCAATAATTGGAGCTAATGCTGCCCTTACTTCTACGGGTGCGTTGGGAGCGAGTGGAGGATTATTTGGAGGAGGATTGGGGGCGGCAGCACCAATTCTAGGTATGCTTGCAACAATTGCATGGATTGTTATTATAGTTGTGGTCATATTTATAGTTACAATGATGCTTCTTGGAATTGGAGACACAGAAACAGTTACAGTAAGTTTTGATTGTCAGCCTTGGGAGGCTCCAACTGGAGGAAGTCAGTGTGGAAAATGTGGGGAAGGATTATCTTGTTCGAGATATCAGTGTCATCAGCTTGGACAAACATGCGAATTTATCAATGAAGGAAGTGGAAATGAAACTTGTGTTAATATAAATCCTAAAGATGTTTCTGCTCCAGTTATAAAATTCATGCCTGGGTCAACTGCTCCAGGATTTATTTATAATGAAAATGTAGATGGATCGAGAATAGAGGGAACTGGAGATAAATGTGCAAGTGCATTTTCTCTAATGTCATTTGGAGTTGGATTGAATGAGCCTGGAACTTGCAGAGTGGATACAGTTGGAAGTAGGAGTTACAAAGATATGCAATATTCATTTGGGGGAAATAGTTTGTTTATGATAAATCATACTATGGCATTCCCTGTTCCAAGTTTGGAAAGCCTTGGATATAGTTCAATTGGAGAAAATAAACAGGCAAATATTACATTATATGTTAAGTGCATGGACTATTCTGGAAATAAGAATGAAAAAGCATATGCCCTAAACTTCTGTATTAAACCTGGATTGGATGTAACTGAGCCAGTTATAGTTGCAAGAGAGCCTGCTCTTGGATATACTAAATATGGGACAACAGCGCAGAATGTTAGTGTTTATTTGAATGAGCCTGCAAACTGTAAATGGGATTTGGATGATTTGACTTATGATTCAATGTCTAATGCATTTAGCTGTGGGACTAATTATAATGATTTGACTACATTAGGATGGCCTTGTTCTGGAATAATTCCTCTGGATAGAAATGAGAAGATGTATTATGTAAGATGTGCTGACCAACCTTGGTTTGCTGTAAATAATGAAAGCAAGAGAAATAAAAATAGTAAGAGTTATCAACTTATATTGAAGAGAACAATTACGGATTTGAAAATAGATTCTGTAAACGTTGATAATCAGACGATAAAAGGAGGATCTAGTCCAGTAACTGTAGAAGTTGTGGCGAAGACTTCTGGAGGATATGATGGAAGTGCAAAATGTGCATATTCATTTGGAGGAAATTATGTGGACTTTTTCAGCACATTCTCTGCTGAAAGCAAGCAGGTATTTGAATTGGCTTCTGGAGATAAAACAATAACTATTGTTTGTGTAGATCCTGTTGGAAACGTGGACAGCAGAACTACTAATTTTAGAGTTGAGGTTGATAAAAATGCTCCTGAAATAACAAGAGTATATGACTCTTCAGGAAATCTTGTTGTTGTTACAAACGAGAATGCTGAATGTAGATATGTAAATAATGATAATGGGTGTGATTTAACTAACTCCAGTGCTATGAATGGCAATCAATTATTGCATAGCGTTTCGTTTAATAGGAATAATATGTATTGGATTGCCTGTTCTGATGAATTTGGGAACAAGAATGATGAATGTTTGATAGTAAGAGGAGGGATAATCGCATAATGAGTAAGAATTATAAAGAAGGTTTTCCATATTTTGTAGGTATGAAAAAGGGGCTAAAAACGAAGGGACAGGTGGGAATATTTGTTATTGTTGCCGTTGTTATTGTGGCAATTATACTTGTTATTTTTCTTTACCCAAGTTTGAAATCTGTTGTTCAGGGGCCATTAAATCCTGAAAGTTATTTGAAAGATTGTATATCTCCAATAGTTAAAACTACAATAAATGAACTTGGGAAACATTCTGGGTATTCTAATTTGAATGAAGGATATTATGTTTATGATGGAGAGAAAATAAAATATCTTTGTTATGTTTCGGGATACTATAAAACGTGTGTTAATCAGGTACCTATGTTAACAAGTCATTTTGAGAAAGAACTTGACTCTGCTTTGAAGCCAAGGGCGCAGGAATGTGTAAATGCAATGGTTGATGAATATAAGAGCAGAGGATATGGCGTCGTTGTTGGAGCTGTTAGCTCTGAATCAAGTATAATGTTGAATAAGATAAAAATAAGCTTCAATTCTCCAATGAGCATAAGCAAAGAGGGAGTTCAGACATACAAAGGATTTGATATTTATGTTGATAGCCAGATGTCTGAGTTGCTTTCAATTGCTGAAAATGTGGTTGAATATGAATCTACTCTTGGAGATTCTGAAACTACATATTACATGAGCTATTATCCAAATTTAAGAATGGAGAAAATAAAATTGAGCGATGGAACTAAGGTCTATAAACTTTCGAACATTGTTACGAAAGAGCAATTTATATTCGCATCTAGAAGCTTAAGCTGGCCTCCAGGACTTGCTCTAGATCAGGCGGGTAAAATATAAAATGGTAAATAATAATATGATTAAATTTGGATTTTTATTAGTGCTAACTTTCACGATTATTATGTCTGTTATTGGGGGCGTTTCTGCAGTTGATACTCAAAATGTTTGCTGTGAGAAAACTACAAATGGATTATTCTGTCAGGATTCTACTGCTGATAAATGTGTTTCTTCTGATGGGTTCAGACAGGCACCAACTGCATGTAGGTCAACTAGTTTCTGTAAATTAGGAACTTGTTACGATTCTGATAAAGGAACTTGCGCGAGTAATACTCCTCAAAGGAGCTGTTTGGAAGGAGGAGGAACTTGGTCTGCAACTAATCCAGAGCAGTGTTCTCTTGGATGCTGTGTTCTTGGAGATCAGGCTGCATTTGTCACATTGGTAAGATGTAAGCAACTGTCTGCTGATTTGGGATTGTTAACTAATTATAATAAAGGAATAACTAGTGAGACACAGTGTGTTTTGAGCGTTCAAAATCAGGATAAGGGTGCTTGCGTTTATGAAAGCGACTTTGAGAAAACATGCAAGTTTACGACGAGAGTAGAGTGCAGTGGAACTTCATCTTCTACAAATGCAACTGGAGTTGGAAAAAGTTCTGGAATATTTTACAAAGATAAGCTATGTTCTGCTGAGGAATTGGGAACAAATTGCAAGAAAACAACTCAAACAACTTGCCTTCCAGGAAAAGATGAAGTTTATTTCTTAGATAGTTGTGGAAATCCTGCTAATATATATGATGCCGGACTTGCAGATAAAAATGAATATTGGACTAATGTGAAAACAAAGCTTGAATCTTGTAATCCTTCAGATGGAAATGCTGGTTCAAAGAGTTGTGGAAATTGTAATTATCTTCTTGGGGGATATTGCAGAGCATCGACTGGAATTGCAAATAGAGCGACATATGGAGATAATATTTGTGCTAACTTGAATTGTGCAAAAACACAGAATGGTAAAGCATACAAGCACGGAGAATCCTGGTGTGTTTATACTGATAGTGGAAGTTTTGGAAAAGGAAATGCTCCTGTTGGTTCAAGTTTCTATAAACATATTTGTATAAATGGGGAGGAAGTTGTTGAGCAGTGTGCGGATTATAGACAGGAAGAATGCATTGAAGATAAAATTACATCTACTGGAGTAACATTCTCACAGGCTGCATGCAGAGTAAATAGATGGCAAGATTGTGTTGCACAGATGGATGAGAAAGCTTGCACGAATGCTGACAGAAGAGATTGTGTTTGGAAGCCTGGAAAATATGCTGTTTCAAACACTGCTGGAAGTGCAGAGATGATAGGAGTTTGTGTTCCTAAAATTCCTCCAGGGATAAAGTTCTGGGGAGATATTGCTAGTGCAACAACTGGAGCAGCAACTACGCAAGCTCAGATTTTGGGACAGGTTGCAACGGCTACAAATGATTATGCTGACGAAGCTAAAGCAATATGCGGACAGGCAACATTCAAGTGCACTGTAACTTTAAGCAAGGGTTTATTTGATGGTTCTAATGACGCTAAATGTAAAGATGAAGGAATACTTGGAAATGGGGGAAGCGAGGAAGATTGTGATTGTTGGGATGATGAAAAGAAAGGAGTGAAGCAATCTTGGATTGATAAAAATTCTGCGATTTGTATGGCTATGGGAGATTGCGGACCAAAGACAAATTGGCTTGGATCAAAGGGTTATACTGATGGATATAAAGTTAGTGTTGCGAGCGTGGAAGAAGCTAAGTCTAGTGGTGGAGGATTATTCGGATAATGATATTTAGAAAAAATAGAAACATAAGGGGAAAGAAAGGAATTGCTTTATTTGAAATATTTGTAATGCTAACTGCAACAATTGCATTTGCATTTATTATGAATTCTTCTTTTGCATCTGCTGCTGTTGATCCTGTTTTAACTGCTAATTTTCAACCAGAATATTTACAAAAAGTTCTTTCAGACCCTGCTTTGAGAGCGAGAGAAATGGAATTATGGAAGTCTGATACTGCGGTGGTAAATGCTTTGAAAAATGTTGGTTCTGATGCTTCAACCGTGGTTACTCCTACTACTATCGACACAGGCATAGTTGATATCCCTGGTAAATTGTCTGGTCCGACTGATTATCAACTTAATCCGATGGCTGGAATGTCGGATTATAGATCTATTGCTCCTCCTACGAGTCCTGGTGGAACTCCAATTAGTATAACTGATGCTGCTGGAAAAGTAGTCACTGGTGCCAATAAGGCAAGTACATTTTATGTTAGTGGACTTAAGGAAAGCCAGAGTATTAATATTGGAACCAAAGTTATTAATTCTCAGGAGGTTAGTACCTTAGTCAAGAACTCCGATGGCGGAGGCGTACTAAAACTTAATAATGGAGGCACAGATATTCCTCTTACAAAAGATGAATTGACTGCCCTTGAAAGTAAAATAAAGGATGCTGGTGGAACTTTACAGGGAGAGACGAAGACTAAAATATTAGGAATGGAATTTACTGGAGGGATGGCTCATCTTGTTACTGGACTACAATGGAGTTTATTTGTTGTTGGAGCAATACAAATCGTTGGAAGATTATTCGGGGCTTCTGATAATTTAGTTAATTCATTAAGTATTGCCGCATTCGCTGGAATAATGTCCTGGAAGGGAATACTTGCTGGATTGGAATATACTGGGACAAAGATGAGCTGGCTATCAAATTCCGCAGGATTCATAGGAATTGGAGTTGCGGCAATTGTGTTTATAATGTTGTATAAAGAAAGTGAGCAGAAAGTAGTTACATATGAGTGTTTGCCTTGGGAAGCACCATCTGGAGGAAAGAGTTGCGAGAAATGTAATGCTGATCCATTCAAGCCTTGCACCGAATATAGATGTAAAGCCCTTGGACAAGCATGCCAATTGCTTAATCCTGGAACTGGAAATGAAACATGTGCCTGGGTAAGCAAGTTTGATGTAAATAGTCCAACTCTTAAAACAAATGAAAATGCACTTAAACCAATTGGATTGAAATATGTTCCAGATACTGGATTAAGACCTGGAATGACGGGAGTTAAGATTGTTGATCAAACTAGAACTGATGGATGCTTGCAGGCATTTACTAAATTGCAATTTGGAATTTACACTAATGAGCCTGCACAGTGTAAAGTTGAGACTCAACACACAACTGGAATAAAAGATATGGGTTATTATATGGGAGAAACTAATTTGTATGGATATAATCACACTCAAACTGTAAAACTTCCTAGAAGTCCTGCTACAAATGAATCTGGACTTCCAACATTGAATAGTGATGGTTCATATTCGATGTATGTTAGATGCCAGGATGCAAATGGAAATGAAAATAAGGATGAATTTGTATTTTCATATTGTGTAGATAAGAGTCCAGACGCTACTCCTCCTACAATTGAAGGAACATCAATTAGTTCTGGAAGTTATGTTAGATATGCAATAGATACTGTTCCAATTGATGTGTATACAAACGAGATTGCTGATTGTAGATGGTCTAGAGTTGATGAAGATTATAATGATATGAAGAATAATCTTGTTTGTAATAGCAAGAGTTATGAAGTTAATGCAAATCTTCAATATGCTTGCTCTGGAAATCTAACTGGAATAAAAGACATGGAGGACAATAAGTTCTTCTTTAGGTGTATGGACAGCCAAGGAAATCAAAATGCACAAAGTTATCCTCTTGTGCTTAAGGGAAGTCAGTTACTTAGTGTTAAGAGTGTTGTTCCAAATGGAACGATATATGGAAGCACAAGCACTACAACTGTTACAACGAGCATAGAGACAAGTAATGGGGCTGAAAATGGAAAGGCTGCCTGTTATTATTATGCTACAACTCCTTCTGGAACTGTAAACAATGATAATTTCTTGCAAATGTATTCTACAAATGATTTTGTAAGCAAGCAGGATTTGGATTTAATTGGAGGAGATTACAAAGTGTACTTTAGATGTGTAGATTCTGGAGGAAATATTGCTTCTTCAAATGCAACATTTAGTTTGGTTGTTGATAAAGCGGCTCCTTCGGTGACTAGAGTGTATAGAGAACTACCCGATGCATTGAAAGTTGTAACAAATGAGGATGCTCAATGTGCTTATTCATTGACCACATGTAATTACAATGCTAAAGATGGAATTGCAATGATATATGCAAACTCGGGAAGCAAAAATGTTCATTTGGCACAGTGGAAAGTTGGACAGACATATTACATAAAGTGTGGAGACTTCTATGGAAATGAGCCTGCTCCCGATCAGTGTAATATTGTTGCTGGTGCTGCACAATTGAGTAGTGCTAATTAGCACTATCTGAGATCATATTATCTATTGTCAATTTATTCTTTAGAACATACTTCAATTGCTTCCTTAATTCTCTCTAACAATTGAGGGATTGTTTTTGCCTGAGTATAGCAACCTTGAATCTCTGGAACACTAGCTACATACCATCCTTCTTCATCTTTTTCAATTAGAATATTAGATTTCATGTTTAATTATCCAAGTTATTTTGAATTAATTCAATTGGGCTTTCGGAGAATTGTCCAAATTTCTTTCCAATTTCTTTTGCTTTCTTCAGATGAACAACCCAGTTCTTTCCAGAATCTTGCAGTTGTTCTGGAGCGAGAAAAATCCAGCCTTCATAGTTGAATCTTGCTGCTATGACTGGCTGCAATCCTAAAATATTTGCAAATATAACAAAATCTTCTATCTGTTGTTTGGTTATGTAAATTGAACTTTTCTTTGAGGATTTGCATTCTACGGCATAGCCTTTTCTTCCTACTTTTCCTGCAATTAGATCACAGGGAGAATTGTCATTTACTCCAGAGCCTGCTACTCTCGCAGCTCTCCAGCCATTTTCTGTAAATATTTGCAATAATTCCCTCTCTGCTTTACTTCCTTTGGCTTTATTTGATGGCATTTTTAGTCAGAATACCTATTTACTATAATTCCTATTGCCACAATTGCAAGAACGATTGGAATCCAGGGAAGATTTATGCTCCAATAGCCCAGGTCATTCAAAATCCAGGTTAGTGCAAATAGTAACAAGATTACTGCCATTACTGGAAATCTCTTTTTCATATAATTATTTAATCAGTGGGGATTATAAACTTTTTGATGAGAAGATATTTAAAGTTTAGAAAAGTAATTTGATTATGAAAATTGGAATAAGAAGAGCAATTAATCTTCCTCATCGAGCTAGTGCGACTATTGATTTTGAGGGTTGGCAGAAAGCATCTGTTCCATCTGCTGAAGTTAGAGGTTATGAAGTTCTACCCTTTGGAAGAATGAATTACACTCCACTGGTTTCTAGAGTTAAAAATAAATAAAGAATCCCAGTCACAGCAAGCTGTGGGGTATTCTTTAAGCCTCCAAATGGGGACGAACGAGAATAATCGTAGCAAGCTACGGGGTATTAAACCCATTTGGAGCAATAAAGAAAAAAAACCTGAAAGACTTTCAGTCCTTCAGGCATTCAAGAATTAAAAATTCTTGATGAAATAAAAAGTCTTTATTTATTGTCCTTGTGGTTGAGCTTTGACTTTGCCTTTTCCTGAGTTAAAAATTCTCTGCCAGAAACCTTTCTTAAGTTGTTCATTTTGCTGTCCATTAGGCTGATTTCCTTCAGAATTTCCTTTTCCAGGATTTCCAGGATTTTTGACTAGCTCTGTCTTTGAAGCTAGACTTATTGAATAGGTTCCGGCTTTATCTCCAGAATCTATTACTATTGTTCCAGTCCACAAAGTAAATTCGGAATAGCTCTTTCCATTAATGGTAAGAGTGCCTACTTTGTCTTTGGTGTTTATTGCCAATAGATCAAATGTAGATGTCTTATTGTCAGAAGACATTGAAGTCAAATTTAATTGATATCTTTCATTGTCTTTTCCAACACCTATCTGAAGTTTTCCAGCTGTGTTTTTAACAATCTCTTCTTTTGCTGCGTCCAATGCTGCTTTTCTATCTTCTGGTTTGCCTTTATTACTTTCTTTGATAGCTTTCATATCTTCCCTTGCTATCTTTGAAAATGTATGGACTCCCCAAAGCGCATTAACAAGATAACCATTATCTCCTGAAGTTGCATATCCTTGTGCATATGTCACTCTTGCAGAGCCTATTCTTTTATAGGCTGTTTCATCAAAAGAAACATCTGCTGATGTTACATCCTCTGAAGGCATTATCTCTGAAGTACTATCTACTTCTGTTACGCTTTCTGCTAAAGCAAAGCCTGTTGCTAGAATGCTTAGCATCATAAGAGAAGCAAGCATTAAGCTCATTGATTTGTTTTCCATTTTTGTATACCTCCTTTCAATTTTACTTTTGTTTTCATGATTATTATAAGAATAAAGTCTTTAAGAGTACTATCTGGAACGATAATAGAACGATAATGGGACTATTTTATTTCCACAAATTTATTTTTTCCTTCACCAGAACGATTGATTAATCCTTTCTTTTCTAGTTCTTGAATATGTCTTGAAAAACTTGCTTTAGGAATATATGTTAGCTTTCTTAGATGAGACATCTTTATCTTTCCTGATTTCTTTAGATTATTTATTATAATTTTCTCTCTTTCATTAAGGACTTTCTTAAGGATATTTAGTTTATCCTGCGATTTTGATTCTGTTTTATCTTTTTTTGTTGTTTTATTCTTTCTAAAAATATGGAAATAAAAGAATCTGACAATTAGAATTATAATGATTAATATTACTGGAATAAGATATGGTAAGTAATCATTATAAACTTGATTTATCTTATATTTAACATCTATACTGCTATCAGAATATAATACTATTCTTTCATCTTGAACTGAAATGTGATTTGCAGAAACGTCTAGGACTTCTGCACCTGCTGGAAGGAATACTTCTAAGCTATTTCCAGGGGAAGAATATGAAAAAGACCATATTTCTCCCTGCTTAAATGTTAAATTTGACGTTGTTTCTATTAAGTTATTATCTCCAGATAGTTTAGCAATTCCAGTATTATCTAAGTCTATTGAGATTATATGCTGGGCTGAAACGTTTACCAATAAGAAAACTATAAAAATTAAAGAGGTTATTAATTTGCTTTGCATTTTGAGGATTACAAATCTCTTGCTTGAAGAGTTCTTCTTCCGTTTGCTTTTGCTCTTTCTGAAGCGTCCTTAAGAAGTTGTTCAACTTTTCTATTTAGTGCAGGTGCGACTTCAGAGGCAACTTGTAATTCTGGAACTGCTTCTTTTATTTTACTTTTTACAATTATATCTACCATTATTTTTTCTTTGCCTCCTTTTTGGATTCTTTTTTGTTATCTTTCTTTTCTTGCTTTACTTCATTTACTTCCACTTTTGCTTCCGTCTTCGTTTCTGGTTTCATAAATGGAAACATAATTACATCTCTAATTGATTCTTGTCCAGTTAGAAGAATTATCATTCTATCTATTCCAATTCCGATTCCACTTGTTGGAGGCATTCCTATCTCTATGGCGTTTACGAAGTCTTCATCGTATGGATTTGCCTCGTTATTGCCAGAGGTTAATTCTTTTTGTTGATCTTCTAGAAGTTTTCTCTGTTCAATTGGGTCGTTAAGCTCTGAATAAGCATTTGATAACTCTGTGCCCATACAAAATGATTCAAATCTTTCTATTAATCTCTCATCTTTTCTGTGAATTTTGCAAAGAGGAGTTGTTTCTCTTGGATGGTCTATTACAAAAGTTGGTTGAATCAAATCCTTTTCACAGAAATGCTCGAAAATTGATTGAACATACCATCCCCATCCTTTTCCTTTTAATTCAACCTTATTTTCTTCTATAAATTCTCTTAACTCCTTCTCATCCATTTTAAGAACATCTATTTTTGCAGATTTCTTTATTGCGTCCGCCATTGTAACTCTCTTCCAGGGCTTCTTGAAATCAACTTCTGTTCCTCTAATTGTTATTTTAGTTGAACCGTTTATTTTCTTACAAATATGTTCAAATAAATCTTCTTGAAGAGACATCATGTCTGTGTAATCCGTGTATGCCCAGTATATTTCCATCATTGTAAATTCTGGATTGTGCCATCTGTCTATTCCTTCATTTCTGAAGTTTCTTGCAATTGTGAATACTTTGTCATAGCCTCCGACAATTAGTCTCTTAAGGTACAACTCTGGAGAAATTGCAAGGAAAAGAGGAATGTTCAGAGCATTGAGATGTGTTTGGAATGGTTTTGCTGCTGCTCCTCCATAAACTGTCTGCAAATAAGGAGTATCTATCTCATGGAATGCTCTTGCTTTCAAAAATTCTCTTGTTAAATCTAGAATTTTTTCTCTTTTTACAAATACTTCCCTTACTTCAGGGCTCATTATCAAATCTAAATATCTTTTTCTGTATCTCTCTTCCTTATCTTGTAATCCATAGAATTTATCTGGAAGAGGAAGAGTTGATTTTGAAAGTAATTCTATTTTATTTACTAAAACTGATAGCTCTCCCCTCTTCGTTCTGAATACTATTCCTTCTACTCCAATGAAGTCTCCTGAATCTATATACTTCTTTAGAAATTCAAAGACTTTTGCTGGAGTTTCTCCATCCTGAAGAACAAATTGTATCTTTGATGTTGAATCTGCAATGACTCCAAATGCTATTTTTCCCAGGTCTCTAACATTAATTAGTCTTCCAGCTATTTTTACCTTATCTTTTGTCTTTTCTTCTGCCTTTAATTTATCATATTTTTCTTGGAGGTCTTTTGCATAATTCTTAACTTCGTAGGAATAGGGATAAGGATTTATCCCATCTTTTCTAAGTTCTTTCAGTTTCTTGAGCCTCTCTTCTATTATCTGGTCTTCTCTGCCCATTATACACGACACCTAACGGTTTCTTCTATGAAATCTTCCCTAAAGATAGTTAGTTCCTCCATAATAGAACTTGGAAAAAGGGCTTTAAATATCTTTATGGGCTCTAAAATGGGGTTTTAAGTTTAGTAGCAAAGGGTTTAAATAATAGTATATACTTAGTATATACATGATTTCAGATGTCCTGGACGGCGAGCAACTGATAAGGCAAGTTTCGTTAGTTGGAAATGGGGCACATGTTTTTGTGCCAAAGGAATGGATTGGAGAAGATATAATTTTAGTTAGGAAGCCCAAAAAAGAGCTAAATGTGAGGATATTGGATGTTCTTGAACCTTATCTGGATAAAATTGAAGGTGTTTTTTTATATGGTAGTTATGCTCGAGGAGAAGAGAGAAATGATTCGGATATTGATTTGTTGGTCATAACTAATGAGAAGATAAAAATTAAAACTGAAGGATTTGAGATAATTTGTCTGAAAAAAAACAGTATTGAAAAAGCACTAAAAATTGAACCATTGATTATTCATTCTGCCATAGATGAAGGAAAAGCAATAGTAAATTCTGGACTTTTAAATGAATTGCGAGAGAAATACATTCCAAGTTTAAAAGAGTTTGAGGGATTTTTAGAAGACACTAAAAGAATTATTAAAATAAATGAAGATTTTATGAGAGATGAAAAGGAAAACTTATATTTCGAGGATAATGCAATAGTTTATTCAATTGTTTTAAGATTGAGAGGATTATTTATTATTAAATGCCTTTTGGGAAAAAAGAAATATGATTATAGTTCACTTAAAAAATGGGTTGGGAATAATGTAAAGGATTTTGATTTTGTTTATGATGCTTATAGGGAAGAAAAAAAAGATAAAAATACCAAAATAAAAATAAAAACTGAAGATATGATTAATTTAATAGAATTTTTAAAGAATGAGATAGTTAATCTAGAGAATGGTAAAAAGAAAAAAGAGGCTTGAAAAAGGCATTGAATCTTTGGAAGAGCAGGTTAAAATTCATGAAGAGAAAAAGGAAGCTGCAAGAGAACTTGGGCAGGAAGATTTAGTCAAATATTATACTGGAGAGATTGAAAGGTTACAGAAAAGAAAGAAGGATAGGGAAGAAAAGTTACATAGGAAGGATTAGAAACTTATTTTTTAGCTATTTTCCAGAGTAAATCAAAGTAGTTTTTATAGGATTGATAGACTGAGGGGTGTTCTATGACTGTTGCAAGTGGATTTTCAACCCACATTATCAAAGCAACTTTTCCATCATAGATGTAAGTTGAAACTGAAGAGGTGAATTCTGAAGGAATATACTTTATGTCTGTTAGTCTTAAGGTGGTAGGCTTTATTTTTATGTTAGCTACTATTCTCATTTTTAGCTTTCTTTTTACTCTTTCATCGTCCCATTTTTTATAATCATATGGCAGGAATTCTTTTATTTTGTGTTCTGCACCAAAATCCAAAACTTCTGTTTTTGAATTGAGCATTTCGAATAAAACTGTCTTTATTCCTGATATTCCTTTAAAACTATAAATATCTTCTTTATCTTTTGCAGATTTAAATTCTGAAAGCAATTCTGGGACTATATTTCTGGCTTCATTTAGAGAGTTTTCTTTTTCTTTTATCAATTCAAGTATTCTTTCGGGTGTGCCTGCTTCAAAAAGAAGCTTATTTGCTTTTGTAATTTGACTGATAAGCCCTTTTTCCCGCAATCCTCGTAGAGCATCATATACTGAAACTCTATGGATTCCAGATGCTCTTGATATCTCGTTTACAGAGGTTGCTCCTAATTTTAGTAGGGAAATATAGCACTTTGATTCATTTGGACTTAGCCCTGCTTTTTCCAACTGTTCTGATTTCATAGTCTTTGAAGAGATTTGAAGCTTTTAATTCTTTCTATTTGTTGTAAGGCAGGTTACTACACTTACTTAAATATGGAGATTTTAGACCCTTTTTTATGAGAAGAGAAATAAAAGATTTAAGGAGAAAGATTGAAGATAGATGTAGAGAGATTCATTTTCCTTGGGCTGTAGCAGATAAATTAAAAATATATCCCGAGTATGCTGTTAAAAAAGATGGAATCTCCGGTGTATGTCTAATTAATTGCAAGTCTTATGAGTGGGTAGAAGTTGGAATTCCTGTCAGAAGGGAACATTTTTCTGTTATCCCTGCAAAAATCAAACTTTTAATGTCTAGATATTATGTAAGTGGACATAAAACAGAAATCAATGCTCATTTATCAGTCCCTTACTTTTCAGATGCAGACGAAACGCCCCATAAACTTGAAACTTTATTAGAAAGAATGCGCTAATCAGAAATTAATTATTTTAAATTCTTTGAAATCTTGAAGTCTTTCATCCTTCAATTCGACGTTTCTTATTTGAGCATAGTTTGGACCTTTTCTACAAATTTCTACCATTTTATCTACTTCTTCTGAATGTCCTTCCAAAAATAATTCTATTCTTCCAAGGTCAAGTTTTCTGTAGAAACCTCTAACATTGTTCTTATCTGCTTGCTCTTTGAAAAAGAGCTTTGTAAACATACTCTGCAAGTTTCCTGTGATAAACATTCTTACCGCTTTTTTCATATTTATAAAATACCTCTATGGCTTATATACTTTATGCTGATTGAAAGGGATTATTAGCCCTAATACGTTACAATATTTTGATATAATATAATCGAGGAAAGATAAGTTAGATTACCAATTATAACAATAATCTTGTCAGACATCAGATAATATAATTCGTTGTATAATGGGCATAGATTTGAAATTTATTTCAAATCTGGATTCAATTCTGCTGCTTCCTTAAGGATTCTTTCTTCGTCTGTTTCAACTTTAGGCATTGAAGATTCTTCCAAAAGTCTAAGATAGGCTGGATTTGATTTTCCTGCAATTTTTGCTGATTGTTTGTCAACTTCCATTGGCTGTCCTGCAATTATATGTCCATAGTCTGATGCATCCACTAGAGCAAAATTTGGCATCTTGCACTGCAATAAATCATGCAATGAGTATTTGATATCCCATTTTCTTATCTTGTTCTTTGATGAAGAGAAAAATCCCCTGTAATGTGAACCTGGGAATGCTCCAATCATTGCTGGCAGGGAGGCTGAAAGTTCAAACTCTGCGTCTTCTGCAAGCTTTGGAAGTGAAACAATGTATGCGTCAAGAAGGAATTTAGGATACATTACTTTTTCCATTTTCATGAATGGCTTTCCTTCCATTGATTCTACTTCTGCCTGATTCAAGTCAATAAGGCTTATTCCATAGTGCTCTGCGAGCTCCTTATATCCTAAGGCTTCAAACATCTCAGTTGTATCTCCAGAATCTGCTCCCTCTGCAATAAATATTTGAGTGTTTGGGTCTTTGTTTGCTAGGCAGAATTGAAGAACCTGCTCCATGAATGCAACTGGTGTTTTTGTTGTGCTGTTTAGAGAAGGTTTTAAAACAATTTTATCATGTTTTTTAATTTCGTCATCAAATTTTATTAATTTTAGAAATCTTGGAACTGTTTCTTCATATGATTTGAACTTTGCTGCGACCCCTTTTGCTTTTACCATGGTTATTTTTATTTTCCTGTGCTTTTAAGCTTTATTGTAATCGAAATATATAGAAAATTGTGCTACTTTTCTGGTTTTTTGCACAATTTTCTAATGGATAATTGCCTAAAATAAATGCAATGCAATTATCCATAGCATTAAAATCTGATTGACAACTGGAGAATGACTAGAAAAAAGAGGTTTTGGGTAAGAGCTTAGGATTTTGAAGTAAAACTTGAAATAAAATAGAGATATTATAATATGTTTAATTTCATCCTCGATGAAATTTAATATTTGGGAGATAATTATTATTAATTGGTAAGATGCATTTATCATATGTATTATCTTCGTCTTATATAGCTTCAGAAAGCTAAGTAGATACGGTTTTGGTTTAATTAATCAAGATACTGCCCTTCGGGCAAAGCTAATAAAAAAAAGACTTCAAATACAATTTAGGGGTTACCTCAAAATAAAATGCCTTAATAAGTCTTAAATAAAATCAAACGACAACATAATTATCTAATAAATATTTATATTTTCCGATAGAAAATATAAAACAGATGAG
>Ga0209212_1002263_pt1 | contig 27976 bp, 18 predicted proteins | sample RifGroC2_FD_183996 | JGI IMG/M metagenome (GOLD analysis project Ga0209212, IMG submission 183996) | Groundwater microbial communities from Rifle, Colorado, USA - Groundwater C2 (SPAdes) (version 2) | ecosystem: Environmental > Aquatic > Deep subsurface > Groundwater | place: Rifle, Colorado... | reverse complement strand
TATAATAGAAGATCCTACGGACAGCCAGTTCACATCCGGGTTCGGAAAAGGCACTTTTGAGATCAGGCTCGGCCTGACGTTCAGCGGCCGCACCGAATCTGTTTTCCTGGTCTCCTCGAAATACGAGACCGAACCTTATGTCCGCTGCGACGAACCCAACCGTTATTACAGGGTAATGAAGAACGTCATCGACGGCATAATACAGTCCGGCAGAGAAATAGCGGCGAAGGAAAATTAAACTAAATCGAAACTAAAATCGAAGTTAAACTTAAACTTAAACTTAACACATCACAAATTCGAAATCGATGTTAAAGTTAAATCGAAACATAAAGTAAAAGTTTAAACTTAAACCAAAATTAAAATCACATTTTTTCAATCACTTTTTAATAGATTGCATGTAAAAATGTAACCGGATGATCAAATTACATTTTTACATGCAATTTCTCCTTTAAAAAGCGGCATGAAAATTGCTTAAATTTAATTGGAAATAAAGGCAGTATGTAGTATGTATTTCTTAAGTCTATAAAGACCGGTGAATTTTATGAAAAAGACACTGCTTTTATCCATTCTGGTTTTTCTCATTTGCGGTTTTAATTTTAATACCGTAATGGCCCAGGACATAGAAGTCGAACAGGCCTATAACTACAAAATTACCGAGCGCGAAGCCGCCAAGATCGCTTTCTGCGATTATATCAAGCAGAACGGCGAGATCATGATACCCGAACTCGGCCTGCGCGTGGTTGCGGTTTCTGAAGAAGCCGACAATTACGTCGTAACATTGGCTATCTACGAAAAAATCACGAACAATGTCGTAAACGAATGCGCCACTTACACGCTCAACGTAAAAAGCGGCCGCATAGTTTCAGTTAAAAAACTCGGCGTTTCTTCAGAAGATGCATATGCCGAACAGCTCGCATCCGAAATACTCTCCGAAAACTACTCGAATATCGACACGCTTATCGCGAAAACCAGCTCGGCAAACGGTGTGGCATACAGATCGATCATCGAAAAAGCGAAACAGGCCGCCATCGCGAAAACCATGAACGGCGAAGGCTCGCTCGAATCAATATCGAAATACTTCGACAACAGGATTTTTTAACGACAAGTAAATTTAAAAACTAAACTTCATAAAAAACCGGACTCTTCGATATGAGTCCGGTTTTCGTTTTAGGGCCGCTTCCGGTTTCAGGTTATAATGATTAATTAAACGCGCCGATCGTTTGACTATTTTTTATTTCCCATCTTATCCGTCGGTATTGAGGTTTAATTTGGACCGATCGGCAAGGCCATTACTGAATTTATAAATCAAGCCGTCCTTGTTCTGTCCGCGGCAAACAGCACTCCCGCTCCGCCGGCCAACAATTAAATTTGAATAAGACGTAATCGACGTAATATCGAACGCTATATATTCTTGTTCTGACCTGTATTTCCGATTCACGGCGGCCGCTAGTTCGGCCCGCTTATGGTTTATTGTGCCGGCGGTCCGGGATTGATCCACGGTGAGGGATACATCGACGAATATGTTGTTGAATAGTAGATAACGTACTTATTCATTCCGGTCGGAGCTTCGCAGAGATTTCCGGCGCGGTCCTGTGCCGCTATAGTGACATAGTACCATCTGTAAGGAGCGTTAGGAACGGGGTTCCAAGTATATGTCCATCGTGTGGATGTCGATTTGGTCATAGCCACGCCGTTGACCACGGCAGTGCCGGTGCTGGTTTTAATGGATATTTTAGGCTTGACGGCAGTGCTTTCGTCCAGTGTGTCGTTTTCTGTGAAATCCGCATATATGACAAGTCCCCACCCAACTCTTACGAAATATTTGCCGTTTGTATATGAATCATTTGTAGTAATACTGTCAGATAAAACTACTGTCGGAGCCGTGGTGTCCGGACAGTTAAGCGTGAAGCCGGTAGTTTTGGTGACACCGAGATCGGTATAGGCAACCTCGAATGTTGCCGTTCCAGGCATAGTCGAAGTGTATACGCTTCCTGAGAGCGTTCCCGGGCCCGATAATTTGGTCCAGACCGTAGACGGGTTGATGGTTACATTTACCGTGGAAGAGTCGGTATACGTGGCGGTTACGGTCGTGAGCGCGGCCAGATCGATATTCATATAATATGAATGTTCGGAAGTGGCCGAAGCCTGGCTGAGGGTTATAGAGGTCAGCGTTACGCCGCCAACGGTAACGTTAATGGTGAAAACGGCTGTTTTAGTGACGCCCGATTCGGTGTAGCCGGCTTCGAAGGTCGCGGTTTCGGCGTAAGACGGAGCTGTGTATACGGTTCCGACGAGCGAACCAGCGCCCGTTAATTTAGACCAGGTAGCGAAACTTGTAACTAACTTATTATATCCTCCGACGAAATTAGCCGTGACGGCAGGAGTTGCGAGATCGTAAGCATCCGTGCCGTTGATATTTGCTGAAACGGGCGCGAGCGAGATCGTGTCGAGTACGAGCCCCGTAACATTAATGGTAAAAGTAACTGTTTTAGTGACGCCCGATTCGGTGTAGCCGGCTTCGAAGGTCGCGGTTTCGGTGTAAGACGGAGCTGTGTATACGGTTCCGACGAGCGAACCGGCGCCCGTTAATTTAGACCAGGTAGCGGAACTTGTAACCAACTTATTATATCCTCCGACGAAATTAGCCGTGACGGCGGGAGTTGCGAGATCGTAAGCATCCGTGCCGTTGATATTCGCTGAAACGGGCGCGAGCGAGATCGTGTCGAGTACAAGCCCGGTAACATTGATGGTAAAAGTAGCTGTTTTAGTGACGCCCGATTCGGTGTAGCCGGCTTCGAAGGTCGCGGTTTCGGTGTATGACGGAGCTGTGTATACGGTTCCGACGAGCGAACCGGCGCCCGTTAATTTAGACCAGGTAGCGGAACTTGTAACCAACTTATTATATCCTCCGACAAAATACGCGGTGACCGCGGGAGTCGTAAGATCATATGTGTCAATGCCATTGATGTTGGCTGAAACGGGCGCGAGCGCAATGTGATCGAGCGCGACACCGGTAACGTTGATGGTGAAAGTAGCTGTCCTGGTGATGCCGGACTGGGTATAACTCGCCTGGAAAGTCGCGGTTTCGGTAGTGGTCGGCGCGGTGTAAACCGTTCCGGCGAGCGAACCGTTGCCTGATAATTTGGTCCATGTGGTCGATCCGGTCACGTCCAGGGTGGCCGCATCGGAGTAATTGGCGGTGACAGTTGCCGTTGAAAGATCGCAGGTCTGGCCTCCGTCGATATTGGCCGAATCGGGCGTGAGCGTTATGGAATCAAGCAAAACTACGTTTAGTGTAAAATCGGCGGTATATGCCGTGCCGCCCGGTTTATATTGCGCGCGCAAGGTTGCCGTTTCGGGAGCGGAGGTCGTCGTATAATCTTTGGTGCCGGTATCGAAGGAGCCGAAGCCGCTGATCAGCGACCATGTGGTCTTGGCGTTAAGCGTGACGTCGGTCGTGGTTCCTCCGTTGAAATAAACCACCGTTACCGCCGAGCAGGCGTATACGGCTGCTGGTGACGCAGTGACGACCCTGACGTTGTTAGGGACCAGATAAATGCCGGTAGAGCTTACATTAATCGTAAAATCGGATGTTTTAGTGATGCCTGCGGCAGTAAAGCTCGCCCGCAGAGTCGCCGTTTCGGCGGATGCCGTAGAGGTGTAAACGCCGCCCGCGAGCGTACCGAGTCCTGAAATTTTCGACCATGTGGTCGAGCCCGTTGCGTCGCCGGTCGTCGAGTCGGAATAGGTCGCCGTGACCGTTACCATTGCAGAAAGGTCATAAGTGCCGTTGGTCGGCATTTCGTCGGATGCCGGGGTCAGCGCTATCGAGCTTAAAGCCTTTACGTTGATCGAAAAATCGGCGGTTTTAGTGACGCCGCCGTCGGTATAACTTGCCCTGATGACGGCGGTTTCGCTTACAGCGGCAGCCGTGTATACTTTACCTGCGAGCGTTCCGGCGCCCGATATTTTTGACCATGTGGCAGAGCTCGTGACGTTTTGCGAGGACAGGTCGTTATAATAAGCGGTGACAGTTATCGTTGCCAGGTCGTACGCTTCGTAGGTGTTAATGTCGGCGGATGTCGAGGAGAGCGATATGGAGGTCAATACGACCGTGAAAATGACGTTGAGCGTGAAAGTCGCCGTTTTAGCGACGCCCGATTCGGTGTAACTCGCCTGGAAAGTCGCGGTTTCGGCGAAGGCCGGAGTCGTGTAAACCGTACCCGCCAGCGTTCCGGCGCCCGATAATTTTGACCATGTCGCAAGGCCCGTTACCAGCTTGGTGTGGCCGCCAACGAAATTAGCCGTAACGGCCACCGAATTCAGATCGTAGGTCAGGTTGACGTTCTGGTCTGCGGACGTCGGCGCGAGCGTAATGGAACTCAGCACCAGCCCGGTGACGTTAAGCGTGAAAGTCGCCGTTTTAGTGATGCCGGACCGTGTATAGCCAGCCTGGAAAGTCGCGGTTTCGGTATTGGTAGGCGCGGTGTAAACGGTGCCCGCCAGCGTTCCGGCGCCGGATAATTTTGTCCATGTGGTCGATCCGGTCACGTTTTGCATGGCCGCGTCGGAGTAATTGGCGGTAACAGTTACCACTGACAGATCGTAGGTCTGGTTGCCGTTGATATTGGCCGAAGTCGGCGCGAGCGTGATGGAATTGAGTGAAACCACGCTGAGAGCGAAGTCGGCGGTGTAGGCCGTTCCGCCGGGCTTGTACTGGGCCCTTAAAGTGGCCGTCTCGGTCGACGAAGTCGTCGTATAAGTTTTTGCGGTTGTGTTGAGCGTGCCGAGACCGCTGATTTTCGACCACGTGGTTTTGGAGTTGAGCGTGACGTCGGTCGTGGTGGCGCCGCTGAAATAAATGACCTTTACCGTCGAGTAGTCGTACACGGCCGCGGGCGACGCTATAATGATCCTGCCGGTGTTAGGGACCAGATATATGCCGGTGGAAGTAACCGTGAGCGTGAAAGTCGCCGTTTTAGTGACGCCGGCGGCGGTAAAACTTGCCTGCAGAGATGCCGTTTCAGCGGATGCGGTAGACGTGTATATGCCGCTTACGAGCGTGCCGAGTCCTGAAATTTTCGACCATGTGGTCGATCCGGTTACATCGCCGGTCGTCGAGTCGGAATAGGTCGCAGTGACCGCTACCATTGCCGGAAGGTTATAAGTGCTGTTGGTCGATATGGTGCCGCTGGTCGGATTGAGCGATATCGAGCTTAAAGCCTTTACGTTGATCGAGAAATCGGCGGTTTTAGTGATGCCGCCGTCGGTATAGCTCGCTCTGATGACGGCGGTTTCGGCAGCCGAGACGGCCGTATAGACCTTGCCGATGAGCGTTCCCGCGCCCGATATTTTTGACCATGTGGCAGAGCTCGTGACGTTTTGCGAGGACAGGTCATTATAATAAGCGGTGACAGTTACCACTGACAGGTCGTACGCCTGGTTGGTGTCAATGTTGGCGGAAGTCGAGGAGAGCGATATCGAGGTCAATACGACAAGGTAGGCGATGTTAAGTGTGAAGGTCGTTGTTTTCGTTACGCCCGATTCGGAATAACTGGCCTGGAAGGTCGCGATTTCGGCGAAGTCAGGCGCCGTATAAGAGTTTCCGACGAGCGTTCCCGCGCCGGATAATTTAATCCACGCAGCGGAGCCGGTTACCGCTTTATTGTAGCCGCCGACGAAATTTGCCGTGACCGCGACGCCGCCGAGGTCGTAAACGCTGCTGGTGTATGTATCGTCCGAGGTCGGCGCGAGCGTTATCGTGTCGAGCACCAGGCCGGTTACGTTAACGGTAAAGATCGCGGTCTTGACGTTGCCCGCCTCGGTGTAGCTGGCCTGGAAGGTCGCCGTCTCGGTATTGGTGGGCGCGGTATAAACCGTGCCAGCGAGCGTTCCGGCGCCTGATAGTTTTGACCATGTGGTAGAACCGGTTACGTTCAGAGTCGACGTGTCGGAGTAATTGGCGGTGACGGTCAGCGTGGCCAGGTCGAACGTCTGCGTGCCGTTGATCGACGTCGAAGACGATGACAGCGTGATCGAATTGAGCGCGACCACGTAGATAGAGAAAGTTGTGGCAAAGGTGGTTCCGCCCGGTTTGTAGCGAGCTTCCAGTGCCGCGGTTTCGGGAGTGGATGTCGCAGTATAGATTTTAGTGGTGGCGTTGAATGAGCCGAGCCCGCTGATGAGGGTCCAGGTCGTTTTGCTTGCGAGCGTGACGTCGACCGTCGAGCCGTCATTGTAATTGGCGATAACTGTCACCGTGGAACAGTCGAATGTTGACGGTCCGGGCGACGCTATGACTATCCTTGCGGAATTGGGATCGGTTTCTATGCTGGTTATGCTGGCGTAAAGCACCTGGGATGGAGTCAGCATTCTTTTTGAAGGCTTTTCTTTTTTGACGCGGACAACGGATATGCTTTTGATCGTTATGAGTTTGAGATTGAATTGAGCGAATTTCGAAACCCCGCCTTCGGTATAGGCGGCTTCGAAGACCGCTTCACCTTCCTGGGCGGGCGCGGAATAAATTTTGCCCGCGAGAGAGCCCGGGCCGGAAATTTTAGTCCATTTAAGAAGCGGGTCGGCTGTTATGTCGCGGCTGGAGTTCGATCCGTAATTAGCGGTCGCCAAAATGGAGGAAAGATCGTATGTAGTATTATCTGCATCGGCCTTCATCGAATCTTTTTTCGAACTGAGCTCTATCGATTTGAGGCTGTTGTAAGTGGTGACCGAAAGCCTTAAAACGGCGTTCTTCACGACTGCGCCTTCAGAATACTGGGCCACCAGCGTCACGGTCGTGTTTTTATTCGGAGGGGTGTAAATATTCTGGATAATAGAGCCTTCGCCGGCGTACAGATACCATACCGTCTGAACGGTTTTAGTCGTTTTATCGGACATTTCGGCCGTGACGGTGATCTTTGACAGATCGTATAAAGCCGGAGCCGGAGGTAAAATATCTATGGAATCTTTGTTTTTGTCAAGCGAAATGGAAGACAGGACAAGCCCGGGCGCAACTGGAACAGCTGCGGGCACGAAATTGGATGAAGTCGCTGATGAGGCGGATTTTTTGTTCAGGAAAATTTCGAGTTGTTCGAAGTATATCTCTTCTTCGACGGACGTTTTAAAAGAAGCCGCCGGTGATTTTATGTAGTTGGCGTCGAAACCGGTTATCTGGGGCTGTTCAATGCCCGTGACCGACGATAACAGGCCGGGGGATTCACCGCCGCTGCCGCCGCATCCGTAAACAAAAAAAGCAAGCAATAACGCGGAAAATAAAAAAGTCAAGTGCCACCGGGTACACGAAAACGCTTTACATTGTAAAGGTTTCATATCGCCTCCATTTAATCGGCACTTAACTTACTTTTTTTATTTTTGTTTGTAAGTTAACTATTCAATTGCAAAGAGCGGCACTTTTTTATTTATTTTTCTCTTAACAAAATAACATGTCAGGTTAGCGGTTAAAAAACTTATCCTTTATTTATAATTTTATCACAATTTTGACAAATAGTCAAGTTGTTTCGGGTGTGTTTCGGGTGTGTTTCGGGTGTGTTTCGGGTGTGTTTCGGGTGTGCGAAATAAAAATTTTTTTTTACCTTGAAATGAGCAGTGCTGTTGTGATGTAATATTGTTGATTCTTATTGGAGCACACTAAACCCCGATTCCAAATAATATAAAACCACAAGCAGATCGATTTAGCCGGACAATCTGTAGCAGCCGACACCAGTCAGATTCACCACCATGGGCATATCGTCGGTATGATGTTTAATTTTGACTGCATGGCAGGGCCGTTACCTAATTTATAATCACGCCGTCCTTAAGCGTCGAGCAAAACCACGTAGCAGTTCATGTCGTCGGTGTCGCTCTGCTCCTCCATCGCGCTGTTTCCCGGGCTGTAGCTGCCGAAAACTACATCGCACTTCCCGCTTTTATCTTTCCATAATAAGACGTCGGTAGGCCCGGGACCTATAAGATAGCGCCAGCGCGCCTTCGCTTCGCCGTCATAAACGATCACGCCGCGCGGCCTCTGTGAGTATCCCGCGTGCGAGAGCGCGACGACTTCGCATTTCCCGTCGCCATCGATGTCGGCGATGTAGAATGCAAATCAACGCTTTGATATGAAAATTCTTTTACCGGCTCTTGTAAATCAAGCGATAGTTTTGTATAATAGTGAAAATCAAAGTATTAAAATTCATGAAAGATAAGCATAGTGACTTACATGAACTAAAACAAGACAAGACAAGCAAGAAAATAATTCACCTGCAGTATCAAATGATTCACTAGACGGAGATAATTTAATGACCAACGCCATAGTCGGCTTTATAACCAAGGCCGAAACAACTCACCAGCTGACAAAACCCGAGATCGTCCAACTTTTGAGCGACGATACCATAAACGACGCGCTGTTCGCCGCCGCCGACCGCGTCCGCAAAAAATACGTGGGCGACGCCGTGCAGCTGCGCGCGCTGATAGAGTTTTCGAATTACTGCCGGCAGAACTGCTGCTACTGTGGATTGCGCCGCGACAACGATAAGGTCGACCGCTATCGGCTCGAGCCGGAAACGATCGTAGAATTCGCGAAAAACGCCGCCGGCATGGGCTATAAAACTGTCGTGCTGCAGTCCGGCGAGGATATGTCGTTTACCGTCGATAAAATGGTCAGCATTATTTCAAAAATAAAAAAACTCGGAGTAGCCATAACGCTGAGTATCGGCGAAAAATCGTACGACGAATACAAAGCCTACCGGGAAGCAGGCGCCGATCGTTATCTGCTGCGCATCGAAACGACGAATCGCGAACTGTATAAAAAATACGACCCTGATATGGATTTCGATAACCGCGTCAGGTGCCTGAAAGACCTGAAATCGCTCGGCTACGAACTCGGCACCGGAAGCCTGATCGGCCTTCCGGGCCAGACCTTCGAAGATATGGCGGGCGATATTTTATTTTTCGGCGAGATAGGCGCCGATATGATCGGAATGGGACCTTTCATCGCGAACCCGGACACGCCTCTGGCTGCCGCCGAAGGCGGCACTTATACAACCGCCATCAAAATGCTCGCGATAGTTCGGCTGCTCATGCCAGACATAAATATACCCGCCACGACCGCCATGGAGACGCTCACACCCGAAGGCCGCCTGGTTGCGCTGAAATCGGGCGCGAACGTAGTGATGCCGAACGTGACCGACGCCGATCACCGCAGTAAATACAACCTGTACCCAGGCAAGGCTCGGCTTGCGGACTCGCCGTTCAGAAGCATCGCCAGCGTCAGGGAAAAGATAGAAAGTATCGGAAGGTTCGTGTCGGAAGATTTTGGATACCGTATAAAGACTAAATAAAGCGATGGCGGCCGGGGCGTAAGTCACCAAAGTTCTTTTAATACAAACTCTTTACCGTGAGCAAGGTTATCGACTCGCACGGAGGCCATAATGCCATGCCGGCGGAGACGCGAAGCGGATCCGGCGGCGACATCCGCATAACACGGCTTTCCGCGTCAACGCCACGAAAGAAAAGCCGGCAGTCCATTCCGGCGATACGTCAGTAATAACAGGGATAGTGAGGGGATCACAAAGGGGAGAGGAAGGGTTATTAACCTTTCCTCTCCCCTTGTCAAAAAGAAGAACTATATTCAGAATTTGGAATTTACTTGCGTGTTTTAATTATTCAGTATGCATTGTGCAGTATTCAATGTTCAATGTTCCGGCGTTTCCGTTGTATCTTCAATTATCGCCAGCGTCCCGGCTTTCGCGACGGGCGCGGCGGTTTCGGCCATGGCCTCTTTTTTCAGCAGTTCGCGAGTTTTCTGGGAGATGCTTTTCTGTTTTTGAGGCGTGACTGCCTTCACTTCGTTAGTGCCGGCGTCCTTATTCGCGGCTTCGGCTCCAGTGGCTGCTTTTGATTCGGATTTATTCCCGGCTTTGACCTCTTTCGTGTCGGCTTTAATATCGCTTTTCGGATCGACTTTCCTATCTATTTTCGGATCGATATTCACTTCGGCCGTGTTTTCGAGCGATACTTCGCCGGTCGCGGCTTCCACTTCTTCGGTATCGTAAACGACCTCGCCGCGTTTTTTCTTTTCGATCTCGATGAGTTTTTCCAGGTCGATAATGATCTCTTCGGTGTCGAATTCGCTCGCGGCAAGCGCCGTTTCTTCGTCGATCTTCTCCTGCGGTATCTTTTTCATCTTCTCGTAGCAGCGCAGTAAAATTCTATGCGCCTTGATCTTTTCGTCCGGATTCGCGTCCTGCTTTTTGAATTTATGATGCTTCGCTTCCGGATAGTCGAGCAGATCGTACATGATATCTACGGCGTCTTTGTATTTGCTCTTGTAATATAAATAAGACGCGCGGAAGAGCGCCTGGCCGGTTTCGGATAATTTAGGAAGGTAGTCGGATAATTTCAGAACGCCGCTTTTGCTGTAAAATCCGCCGCATTCCTTAAGCTGGTTTTTGACGACTTTGATGTCGATCGAATAATTCTCGTCGTCCTCCGAGAGCGTTTCGTATATGCCCCTGAGCACCCACAGGCCCTCGTCGTAATAAGGCGAGCGCAGATATTTCTTGGACTTGAATTCGTTCATCAGATCGAGCGCTTCTTTAATCTCGCCGGAAAGATATAGCAGCTGCGCTTTTTTTATGAGATACTGCGCCTTGTCGGCGAATTCCTCGGACTCGGCGTCGAGTTTTTTTAGGTAATCGAAGGCGCCGATGGGGTTTTCATAGCGCACTTCGTTTTCGATCTGCATCAGCCGGACGTCGTTTTGAGTGATGAACACGCCGCCGACCTTGAAATCGGAAGTGTAGGTGAATTTGTCGCGGAAGAGTTTATCGAAATGCTTCTGGGCGCGCTTGTAGACGACTCTCTTTTCATTCTCGTTGGAATAGATGAAATTTCTGATGGAGTTGAAAATGCCGAGCACCAGATGATAATCGTCGAGCCGGTAATTCGACTTCGGAAAGTATTTAAGGTCGGATTCGGACGCCTTCAGCAATTCAAATATCTGTTTGGACTTGAAATTTCCTTTTTTGAACATCAGGTCGATGTAAAACGCTTTGTAGAGCGCGTTGAAAAAGACGATCTCGTATTTAACCTGGCCGGTAGCGCCCGTGGCGGCGCGGTCGAGTACGGCGATATTGTTGTTGAGCTTGCTTTCGTCATAAATGACCTTCTCGGTCTCGAGCGTGACGATAGTGCCGTGCAGCTGCTGCTGCGGAGATAAATTCAATATCGAGTTCTGGCTGCCGCCGCCTTTATCGGAAAAGCAGCCCTGCATGGCGAACGACAGCGTCGCGAAGAGCATCGTCAGCATTATTTTTTTTATTAAGTGCACCGTTTTTTTATTCATTAACAGACCCCCGAAATATTTTTATATAATAATATATCGGTAAGATAAGAAAATAGTTGAATTTCAATAAATACTTAACAATACTAAAAAAGTCGGCTGAACATTAAAGACGCGAAACTCTAATAGGCCAAAAGAGGCCGAAATTTAAAGTCGGCCGCCTACAAAAGCTTCATGTCCTTTACTATTCCGCGACCTTCGATCGTTTTATCGCTGAAATGACCCGTCCGGACGCCCTTGATATAATCCGTCATTTCAAGAAGATCTTTCGTGAAGTGATCAGAATAATTAAAAAACGATATATCAAATTTATTGACGCCGTAAGTCATATATTTTTGAAGGTAACCGCACATATTCAACAATCCGCCGCTATAGGCGAGGGTTGTTTCGTCGTCGACCGAAAGCATATAATGGGCGGCGTTCTTGAACGAAAGTTTGTCGAATTTATACTGCTTTTCATCACTGCCAGCGTATCTGTTCCTGATGTATTTTTCGTTCTGCCTGAAGAAATCATACGCGAAGTTGGCGACGTTGATATTTCCATAAAGCCTTATTCTGATCTTATCAAGTAGGTGAGGCTTGGAATTAAGAGTTAATTCAAGGAATTCCATGATGTCGGAATCGTTTAATTCATACGAAAGACAGATCTCGTCGGCTTCGTCGATCCTGCTGAAGTAATCTGCTGAAAAGCGGTTGATCACATTGAGCGCGGCGCCCGCGACTATCTTTGCGCCGGAGCCGGCGAAGCGTTCGGATTTTTTTATAATATCGATCTGCGCGGGATTATTCGCGATGAATCCTTTTACCTTCGCGCCGAGGCATAACTCGATCACTTTCGTGAAAAACGGCGTGCGCGACTGGAATAGAACCGGCGGCAGCTCGATCAGAATCGATTTGAGCACGCCGGCGTTCGCTTCGAAAAACTCTTCGAGTTTGCAGTTATTATAAAGCCATGACAGATAATAATAGTGTACCGACAGGTCGTTATAATCGTTAAGCATAGCTTTAATGTCAGATTCATTATTATCGAACAGCATCAACCTGAACGACGCGGCCGTGGGTTTTAATTCGGCGGTCGGTATCGGTTCGCGCGTTTTTCTGACTTCGAGCGACTTCATGAGTTCACTCGTTCTTTTAAGTTCGAACGCGGCGAAATCATTTTCGAATTTCTCGAATATGGTCTTTCCATATTTTTTAAGAAGCGACAGCGGAATGAAGATATCGCCCTTTACCTCGCAGTCGAGGCCGCGCTCGGCCAGGTAAAACTTATCGTGGTTGAACGCCAGAAAGGTCTTCTGGACGCTTTCCGGGCCGAGCGGCTGTTTCTCGGCCTTGTAGACCTGGATGTCGTCGAGTTTGTAGCGGAACCGCTCCGTCATGCAGTAAACATCGCAAACTATTCCGGCTTCGCTGAATTTGACGTCGATTTCAACCGCGCGTTTGGATGAATCGGCCGCCGGCTTCGGCTCCGCGCTGTCAGGCGCCTTGATGCTCTTTATAGACGATGCCGCCTGCGAATGGGTGATATATATCTTGCGCGGAAGATAGTGCGTCAGATCGACCAGTTCATCGGTCTTTTTGATCTGGCGGAACCCCACCGTCACGGTTTCGCGGTCCGGGGCGTCAAAAACATTCTTGCCGTCCTTTAACTTGATTGAATCGATCTTAACGGATACGCGCTCATAGCCGTCGCTTTCGAACTCGAGCAGGTCGCTTTTATTGAAACCGGCCTTGAAAGAGGCTTTTATAATGTTAAGCGCGGGGTTGAACTCGCTGACCTTGTCCGAAATTAAAAGGCCGTTATTGGCGTTGCGCTCGCTGAATATGATGTCGGCTTTAGCGCGCCCGGCGAGGTAGCCGCCGGTCAGTTTGCGGTTGTAGGTCATTGCGGCCTTTTGCGTGAGACGGTCCGCTGCGGCCTGATCGTATTTGCCGCTGTAGATAAGGTCGATGGCCTCCCTGAAAACGGAGGTCACGTTATAGATATAAGCCTCACTGCGGTTGCGGCCCTCTATCTTGAAACTCGAGACGCCCATGTCGTAAAGTTTTTTCAGGTGCGGCAGGGCGCAGTAATCCTTCGTCGACAGGAAAAATTTTTCATTCTCGTTCCTGTCCATATATTTCAGCCTGCACATCTGAGTGCAGACTCCGCGGTTGCCGGAACGGTTGTTGTTGAACGAGCTCATATAGCATACGCCCGAAACGGCCGAACAGAGCGCGCCATAGACGAAGGTTTCGATATCGGCGATCTTCTTCGAGCAGATGGCCTCGATCTCCGCAAGTTCGCACTCGCGCGATAAAATAACGCGCTCGACGCCGAGTTTTTTGACGCGCTCGACCGCCGCGGCGTTGTGCAGGTTCATCTGAGTGGACGCGTGGATCCTGACGTCGCGGAACGCGCCGGTCACCAGCTCTATCATGCCGAAATCCTGCATTATGAGCGCGTCGGCGCCGGCGTTGAGCGCGCGGCCGACCGAGGCTATAAAATCGCTGACCTCGGCGTCTTTTATGATCGTGTTGACGGTGAGATATACTTTTTTGCGGTTCTGACGGGCGAGTTTAGTAACTTTTTCAAGGTCTTCGTCGGTGAAATTATCGGCCATCCTGCGAGCGCCGTAATTTTTAAGGCCTATGTAAATTGCGTCGCATCCGCCGGCTATCGCGGCTTTCGCCGATTCAAAATTGCCGGCGCCGCTAAGCAGTTCGACGTATCGATTCATGCAGCTCCCTTATTTCATTCATAATTTTATCGGTCATTAAATTATATACCTCGCGCTCGTCTTCAACTTCTGAACCGAGCCGCGAATACAGTTCGTCGAAAAAAATAGGCTTTCCGATCTTTATTTTAACTTTCGATAATCTTGGTAAATACGCTCTTTTAGGCAATATCTCGTGCGAGCCCCATATCGCCGAGGGCACCACGACCGCCTTCGTCTTGCACGCTATCATCGCGCAGCCTGGTTTTCCGGGAAGCAGCTCGCCCGTCGCCGAGCGAGTACCTTCCAGAAAGATGCACAGCACCTGGCCTTTATTTATATAATCGATCGCACTGCGTATGGCGCGCGAATCAGCCGCCGACCGGTTGACGCTTAACTGGCCGCATTTGCGGATGCACCAGCCGAGAACGGGCACCCTGAAAAGCGAGTTTTTGGCCAGAAATCTTATATTGACGGCCTGAACCAACATATATAAAACAGGATCCAGATTCGAAATGTGGTTCGACGCGAATACAGCGCCGGTTTTACTTTTAACAAGATATTCGAGATTCTCTTCACCTTCTATTTCATACCTGATGAAAAAAACGGCGAATAAAAACCGCAAAACATACCTGTATATGGCAAAATAAATGTCGGCTGTCCTCATGGCTCCGGTTCCGTATAAATTTTTACTTTATTATCACATAACTCCGCGCGGCCGCAAACATTTAAATGCCGCCCGACCGGTACGGTCGTTTATAAATTGAATTCCTTTTTGGCAAGTTCCACTATATGCGAAACCACCTGGTCCGCGTTCATGCCGGTCGAATCGACCAGTGCCGCGTCCGCCACTTTAACCAGCGGCGCCACCGGACGTTTTTCGTCCATTTCGTCGCGCTTTACAACATCGGCGAGTATGTCGTTAAGATCGGCGCGGTCGCCCTTCGCGATCAGTTCGTCGTAACGGCGCTTTGCGCGTATCTTCGCGTCGGCGGTCAAAAACACCTTCAGCTTCGAATCGGGTAGAACACAGCTGGCTATGTCGCGGCCGTCCATGACCACTTTATTTTTCAGCGCGAACCCGCGCAGCCGCTCGTTGACCTTCTCGCGCACCTCGACATTGGTCGCAACACGCGGCACGAAGTTGGATATCTGCTGGGTCCTTATCTTCGAACTGACGTCGACCGAATCGAGCAGGACAATAAAATTAAGCGCCGCGTCGATCCTGAAATCGATATCGAATTTCGCAAGTTCAGTTTTCAAAAGTTGCCTGTCGCTGATGGCTTTTTCGGCGCCGTCGCCGTATTTTTCAACGAAATAAAGCGCCGCCGTACGGTATATCGCGCCTGAATCGACGTAGGCGAACTTCAATATCTCCGCGACACGCTTTGCTACCGTCGATTTTCCGGCGCCCGCAGGACCGTCTATCGCTATGCTGTTGGTTTTCGCTGCCAATTTTCTCACTCCCGGTTTATTAATGCTGGGGTGGACGGGGGAAAAGAAAGGGGCAATGCCCCTCTCTTTTCCCCCGTGGCCCCCTATTCTCTCCCGAAATTGCCTGACGCTTTATGTTTAGCTGGTATTAACTTTTTCGGTCTCGCCTTTAATCCAATATGGCTGATATTATGGCTGATACCAAGCTAAAGTTAAAGTTATTTCTCGCCTTAAATTTTTGTCTTGACTAGTGCTGGTTTTGCATAAGCGCGCACGCGCGCTTATGCGTAGCAATAATGGCCCTACAGCAGGTAAATTTTCTTGCTTACGGTAAAGATTAAGATAATTCAGGACTTTTCCGCTCTACCATAAATAAAGATCTTCAATAATTAAAAACTTTTGTCAGACAATAAAAAAATCTGCTTTTATCAATTACAGACACATTATAATACCATTTTATAATCTTTTTTACAATATTTTTTATCGCGGTTACGAATAAATCATACTAATAAAGTTTTTTAGATAATTAAAAAGAATAAAGCGAAAAATTATACCGAATGAATAAAAAGTGGAGGCAGGCAATAAAATTCCGGCACAAAACCAAAAGAAGCCACGGCAGAGGCAGCGACCTTCGCCCGCCATAAAAGTCTGTGGAACAGACTTTTATGGCGATGCTGCAAATCCGCGAAGTAAGCATACGCAGTATGCGCTTCGCGGATTTAAGGATTTTGAACATTCAGACAAAATTTTAATAAAAAAGCATTAAACAACAAGCAACAAGAGAAAAGCGATAATAAACGCCAAATAAAGTTGAAGTAAAAAGAAGTTGAAAAGTAGAGTAAAATTAAATAAAATAAAAATAAAGGCAGGAAAGAAAAACCGGAACACAACTATATTAAAGCGCCAGGCAAATCAGGGATAGATGGGGGTTCATAAGGGGGAAGAAAGGGCTATCAGTCCTTTCTTCCCCCTTATCCAATATTTCGGCGGGGATAAAAAAAATCGTCATTCGATATGAAATTTAAATCCAAGTTTTTTAAGTTCGCGGAAAAAGTTAGCGTTCGAGACTGCGGCGCATTCGCAGTTATTGACGCTGAAGTCGTCGCCGGCGACGAGGCCGGCTATGATGAGGGTCATGGCCATTCGGTGATCGTTATGCGATTCGAGCGCGGCGCCTTTGAGTTTTTTAACGCCGCGGATGACAAGCGCGTTGTTTTTGATCGCGGCGCGGGCGCCCATTTTATTAAGTTCGCCCGCTATGGCGGTTAATCTGTCGGTTTCCTTGACGCGCAGTTCGGCGAGGCCGCGGATGACGCTTTCGCCGCCGGCAAGCGAGAGCACCAGCGCCAGCAGTGGGATCTCGTCGATCATCGATATGACGCGGGCCGGCGAGTCGATCATCTGCGGCGATATCGGCGAGTAGCCGCCGTAGTGAACTTCAATATCGGCGGCGGTTTCGACAAAGCCGCGCCCGCCGAAGTTAGTGTATATCATATCGAATCCGGAGTCGAAGAGGCATTCGAAGAAAGCGTTACGAGTGTTGTTGATGAGTACGGACGGCAGTTTGATATAGAGCCGTTTCGAGTGAACCGCCTGAAATAGCGCGTCGAGCGTAATGTAAAAAGCGGCGGTGGACGGGTCGTTCGGGATTTTAATATCGGCGGCGCTAACTTTCTGACGGCCGGGTATGGTTATTCGGGAGCCGCCGTCCTTGAGGATTGTTTTTTTTAGTTTGACGCCGAATTGCGGCGCCAAAAGCTCGCTATGGTCGCGCGTGGGGTATTTTTCGAATATTTCGGTCCTGCCTGACGCGCCGAGCGCGGCGAATATAAGCGCCGCCTTCACCTGCGCGCTGTTATGGGTATTATCGTGTTTCGCGCCGCTGAGTTTCGCGCCTGTGATAGCCGCGGGAAGGCGATCACCGGAGCGCAGAGCGATTCGCGCTCCCATCTTTTCGAGAGGCGCCGCTGCGCGGAGCATGGGGCGTTCAACGAGCGACGCGTCGCCTGTCAGAATAAAGCGCGCGCCGGAAGCGCCTGCGAGGGAGCCCATCAGAAGGCGCGCGGTGGTGCCTGAATTAGCGCAGTCGATCGGCCCGGCGGGTTCATTGAAGTCGCCGCAGCAGCCTTCGATAGTGATAGTTTTGGATCTGGCGTCATATTTATGACCGACGCCGAGCGAAGCGAGCGCGGCCATGGTGGCGCGGCAGTCGAGCGAAAGCGAAGGGTTGCGGATATATGAAGTCCCGCGTGCGAGCGCGGCGAATATAAGCGCGCGGTGCGTGACCGATTTATCGCCGCCGGCGGCGATGCGTTTGACGGGACGGGCGGCGGCTATGTCCGATATGTCGTTCTCTTTTTTGAAATATTTAAAAACGGCCATGGCTAATCCTTTTCAGCCGGCCTGAATTTGATGTCAGCATCGTTCAGGCTGGCAATAATTTTGTGGAAAAGCTCATCGTAATCGTCTGCGACATTGGCGACGACCGTTGATTTATAGCGGCCTTCGCGCCGTGCGGCGTCCGTTTTATCGCCGGCCTCGACGGTAGTGACGACGGCCACGTCCTCGTAGGATTCAAGTATCATGGCAAGATACATTATTTTATCGGGCGGCATTTCGAAGACGTACTTCATCAGTCGCAGTTACGCTCCCTTATAAGATCGCTCTCTCCGGGCGCAATATTGGTTTGAGACGCCAGGGAAATGATGACCTCGTTGGGATTAACGGCTTTAGGCTTAATTTCGCCATCGGGCGTTTTCATCATAGAGATCTCGGCGGGAAATATACCTTCGTTAGTGACAAATTCGTAGGTCCTGCCGGCGGTGATATTATTTTTGACCGATATCAGAAATTCATCGGCCGCTAGGCGGCTTTTAACGACACCGACCAGCCTGTATGTTTTAATGTAATCGGACGATTCGTAGTTATGACTCGACGCGCCCGCCCTGTCGAGGTAAAAACCGGTGATATAGCCGCGGTTCGATATCGAATTGAGCATATCGTAAATTTCAGGCGCAGGCTTGAACTCACGGCCGCCGAGGAGCGCGTCGTAAAAGGCGTCGAACGCTTTTCTGTAGGCTAATGTGACAAGGCCGACATAATGCGGCCCTTTGATGCGGCCTTCGATCTTGAAGGCGGTGATGCCGGCATTATAGAGGCGCGGCAGCAACTCGAGCGCCATAAGATCGCGCGAATTGAAAATGTAGGCGCCGCGGCCCTCGAAGTCTTCGGCGACAGGCATATATTCGCCGGGCCGCTTTTCCTCGACTATATGATATTTCCAGCGGCATGCCTGAGCGCACGCTCCGTCGTTGGCGCCGCGCGCCGCGAGAAAATTAGACAGCAGGCAGCGGCCCGAATATGAAACGCACATCGCGCCATGGATAAAGGCTTCGAGCGAAATATCGGCGAAACGCGGGAATTTTTCAATTTCAGCGAGCGAGCATTCACGGGCGAGATTGACGCGTGCGACGCCGTTTGCTCGGTAGAATTCGATCGCGCGCGAGTTGGCGGCGGACGCCTGCGTGGAAAGGTGCAGTCTCGGTTTGATTCCGAGGCGGCGCGCCGCGCTTAAAACAGCCATATCCGAAAAAATAACGGCATCGGCATTAATAGAATCTAAAAATAAAAGATAGTCGTCGAGATCGTCCAGCCTGTCTTCGTGCATGATAGCGTTGACGGTAATGTAAATTTTACGGCCGAGTTTATGAAGGTAATCCGCGGCATAAGCGAGTTCGTCGCGCGAAAAATTCCTGCCCTTGGCGCGCAGTGAAAAATCCGAAGCGCCGCAGTAGATGGAATCGGCGCCAAAATGGGCCGCCACTTTGAGTTTTTCCATATCACCCGCGCCGACGACAAGTTCCGGCTTCTTAACGGCCGGCGCTTTATCGCCGCAGGAATTCATAGCGGTTGCGACGCCGTTTTTATTATCTGAATTCGTGTTCATTTATCTACCGGCTTTCATGTTGAAATCGTCCAAATATTTCTGCAGCAGTATTTTCGCGGCAAGCCCGTCGACTATGTTTTTCCGCTTTTTACGCGAAATATTGGCCTCGATCAAAACCTTGTGTGAGGCGACCGTCGTGAACGTTTCGTCAAAATAATCTATTCTGAGCGCGCCGTCGGCGTTACGAGCTTCGAGCGCGGCGCCGAACTTTCTGGCATGGACGCACATCTCACCCTCTTCGCCGCGGCTGTTAAGAGCCAGACCGATTATCACGTTAGTTACTTCTTCGCTCCGGCAGACGCCGCTGATGAAAGATACCGAAGCGGAGTCATTCGGTATTGTTTTTGAAAATCCCGCTATCATGGCGGTCCTGTCTGAAATTGAATAGCCTATTCTTTTGAGGCCGAAGTCTATAGCCATAAAACGCATTGCCTGATTATAACAGATTGAGCACTTTTTGTCAATTTTCAATACCCGACAATTAAACTCTCACATCGGCAAATAATACGACATAAAAAAAATCAATATTGCTTGATTTTTAATTAATGATTTAGTATAATAAAAAAAGGTGATTGAAACTATCCACCGCGCGCACATTGGAAAGGGGCCGGCGAAATGCAGAAAACGAAGTCAAACAACCGTAAACAACTGACAAAGGGCCAGGTTTACTTCGATACGCTGATCGATATCAACTATAAATTACTAAAGTTCGACAACGCCGGATTTTATGACGACATCCTCAAATCCCTCGCTTGCGCCACCAATTCGTGCGGATCGTATTTCTTCGAAGCCGCCGAAACATCCCCGAAGAACTGCCTTACCTTAAGGGCCGGCTGGAATGAGAACACCGCCGACGTTTCAGAAGGCGCGCGGCTTGAACTTCTTTCCGAGCAGTGCCTTATCCGCCTCAGCAAGGGCAAAACTATTCACAAAAAACTATCGAAATTAAAAAAAGACGAGTGGGCGCAATTCAGCGCTCAAAATATACTCTCATGCATCGCCGTACCGGTTATAAACGATGAAAACTACCACGGCTATCTTCGTTTCGATTCCGCCTCCGGCGAAGAAAATTATCTGACGGCCGACGTCAACTTTTTAAAGTCCGCGGCAAATCTGATCGCCATTTCCATCGAGTACAAGAACTCGTACGACAGGCTTCAGACCTCTCATTACGAGCTCAGGAACCTGTTTTACGACAAGATCAACCAGCTCGAAAAGCTCAGTAAAACCATTAAAAACAACAGGCCGGAAGCTCCGCCCGAAACAATTCCTTCCCGCCAGAATTCATACTTCACGCAATTTTTCAACAACACTCGCGAGATCGTTTACATAACCGATCTGGACGGCAAATTCCTATCCATAAACAGTTTCGTGGAAAATATTACCGGCTTCAAACGCGAAGAGATAATATCGAAGAGCGTCTTCGACTTCATACTGCCCGAATATGCGCCTATTTATTCTAAAATGCTTGAAATGACAAGGGCCGGGCTTTTAAACCACGCCAATTACGAGATCAAGTTCAAAACGAAAAGCGGCGAAACGGTCTTTCTGGAGATCAATAACTACTCCATCGGCGTATCGAGTGAAAAGCCCTGCGAAATATTGGGCGTGGCCCGAAACGTATCCGAGATCAGAAATACCGAGAATAAACTCCGCAGGCTTAAAGCCGATTTTTACGGCGTCCTGGACAGTTCCACCGATGCCATAATGTCTTTCAAGCCGGTGTTCGACGACAAAAAGAAAATAATCGATTTCGAATGGGTGCTGCTCAACAGCGCGGCCGAAAAACTCTTCGATAAAAAAAGCGCCGAACTCATCGGCCGCAGTATGCTTGAAAATCTTGACAACAACAGCATCGAAAGCCTGTTCGACAGGTTCGTTCACACTTATGAAAACTCGATCCCGCTTTACTACGAACATAACTATAAATATAAAGACATGAACCTCTGGCTGCGCGTTTCGGCGGTCCGGCACAACGACAGTCTCGTGATGAATTTAAGCGACGTCACCTATCAGAAGCAGTCCGAAAAAGAGCTGCAGCAGCAGCTCAACTTCAACGAAGTCCTGCTGGACAGCCTTCCGTATCCCGCGCTTCTGATAGACAAAAACAGACGGATACTCGCCTTCAACCAGATCGCCGGCGATATCGGCGCGCGCTACGACGAAGACTGCTGGAAGCTTTTCGGCCACGACGAAACCTTCCGTAACAAAATAACGCACGAAACCAGTTCCTGCTTTTTCTGCAACGCCGACACGTGCCTTGAAACCGGCTCATCGGTAAGGTCTTTCGAACACCGTCAGGAATCGAATTACTGGCAGATGAATCTTCTGCACGTTTACGACGATTTATTCCTGTATTTCGCCATCGACACGACCGAAACCAAGAAAATGCTGACGCAGATCGAATACGCCGACGAAAAGGTCCGCAAAAGCGACAGCCTGAAAAGGCAGTTCCTTTGCAACATGAGCCACGAGCTGCGCACGCCGATGAATATAATCATCGGCTTCGCCGAACTGCTCAGCGAAACAACACTCGAAGGCGAGCAGAGCGAATTTCTCCGGCAGATAAAAACGAGCAGCCTCAACCTTCTGACCATAATAAACGATATAATCGATTTTTCGAATATAGAGGCTGAAAGGCTCGAGATCAACAACGCCGAATTCAGCCTGCTCGAGCTCGTAAACGAGATCGTCGAAAAAAGCGCCGCGGGCTGCGCCGCTAAAAACCTTAATTTAAAGCTGCAATTCGACCCGAACATAAATTTCAACGTGATAAGCGACGCCGACAGGCTCAAACAGGTTCTGTTAAATCTTTTAAACAACGCCGTAAAATTCACCGAACACGGCAGTATAAATTTAAACGTCGCTTTAGATACGCTTATGCAATCAGAAGACCGGGCGCACGTCAAATTCGAAATCATTGACGAAGGCATCGGCATCGACGAAGAAAAGCAAAAGGAATTATTCTCGCCGTTCATACAGGCCGACGCATCTCTAACCCGCCGCTATGGCGGAACGGGCCTCGGCCTTACGATATCTAACCATCTGGTAAGACTTCTGGGAAGCAATAAGATCTTCTGTGAAAGCCATCCCGGAAAAGGCAGCAATTTTTATTTCATGATCAATTTTCTTAAAGGCAGAATGCTCTAGACCCGAAAAGTTTTTAATGAACAGTTATACTTTTTCAGCCGCGCGCGCCGCGAAGCTTTTGAGCTCGTCCGCCGCGGCTTTCGTCATTTTAAGGTAGGCGCAGAATGATATCGCCGGCGGCTTGCTAAGCTCGAGCGTCATTATATCGATCTTATTGTTTAAAAGTTCCGAGACACTTCTCCAGTCGATCTTCGAATGGATGAGACTCATGGGTATCGCGTGAAATTCTCCGCAGGACTGGTTATAATTGTCGGAAAGGTGCACGGCGATAACGCGGCCTATTATTTTTTCGAGGAATTCGTGGGCGCTGTAATCGTAGGCGGCGTGGCATGAATCGAAACAGACGCCGGTTTCGACCCCGCAGGACGCAGCGGCGAGGTCCGCGACGAAAAGTATGTCTTCTACGGTAGCGGCGAAGTGTGAGCTGAGCATATTTTCGAACGCCAGCCGGAAACGCCGGTCGGTTCCGAACAGCGCGCCGGTCGCTTTAATCCCTTTTTCTATGGCGGCCTTCTGGCCGGCGTAAGGTATTTTATCGGTGTTTATGCCTGGATGGAAAACCAGCGTAAGCGGCTTCAGGCAGCTGGCTTCAATTGCGCCAATGAGCGTTTCGACGGTGCGGGCGTAACTTTTAACGGCGCTCGCCCGCGCGCTTTTCGACGGGCTCGACAGCGGATATAAATAAGGCATGTGCACGCTGGAAACGGTGAGCGGCGGTCCTGAATTTTTGAGGCCTTCCGCGACCGATGAGGCGAATCGGACGGTCAGGTGATTAAAAAGATTGTGCGCGTCGAGTTCGATCAGATCGAAACCGGCGGCGGCGATGACGCCGAAACAGCCGGCGGCGGCGGTTGAAGCACTTTTCCAGAACATCGAAGTTGATATTGCGGTTTTCATAACAAGCCTTTTAAGACAGCGCCGGTTTAATAAGCGTCGTAATCCGCCTTGAAGGCCTTATTCAGCGACCACGACGCCAGGCCGTAGTTGGTCAGGCCCTGCGGGTCTTCGAAATTGGTGAGCGCCGAGTCGTACATCTTGCGGCGCAGGTTCGGCCAGTAAACCTGGCCGGTCATAGGCGGCAGCACGTTATTTTCGCGCAGGAATATCTCGGAGCCGAGGAGCCTGAATATGCCTGTGACCTGAGTGATGTACTGCCTGTAGCCGCAGTTGGGCAGATAACGGTTGCCAAGCTCGTTATAAATGGCCTGCGGAGTGTTGCCCACGTGCCACATCGAATCGCCGCGGCGCAGATCGGACGTTATAATTCGCGCGTTGATAGTTATTTCGGGCATATAAAGGCGGTCGAACTCAAACTCATTCGGCGTCGGCTTCTTGAACTGGCAGTATTCTTTTTTATTGATTACTCCCGCATTGAATATTATTCCCGTCTCGTGGTAGAGCCGCCCGGTCAGCGAGGCCTTGCTGGAAGGTTTCGTGGCATCGGTCGCGTCGGAAATGATATCGGGGCCCGCCATGGCGACGCTCGTGTGGTTGGCCCACATACAGTCGGGCTTTATCGTGCTGATCTTTTCGTATAAGGCGTCGACGAGGGCCGCCCGGGCGATCACGTCGAGTTTTCCGAGTGAAGCCGGGTTGTTTATTATCTCGAGAAAATTTTTAGTCTGGAAATTCGCAGGATTAGTCACGTCGTGGACCTTGAACTGCGTCTGCTCGATGAAGTCTTTGCCGGTGACGGCGGGCGTACCACCGGCGAAAAGCGAATCGAGGTAGGTCATTAGCGCCGCGCTCGTTGTGTCGGCGCAAAACGCCGTCAGCGATGCAGCGGACGCTACCGCGCCCCATTTATCGGCGGTATCGGCTTTCTTCAAAATCGAGCCGGGCTTACCGTCGAGAATATAATCGACCGTAATATTTGAAACATCGATTTTATTGCCGTTCATTTTGAATTTCATTATTTTGTCGTAAACATCTTTTTTGTCGGTAGCGCCGCCGTCGCCGGCCAGCTTTACGCAAAGCTGCCATTCAAGGAAAGGCTTGAGTTCGTTTTCGAAGACCATGTCGGGCCGGGTATAATCGTACCAGACCTTCGCGTTCGAAAACACCGTTACGCGGTGGCGGTAAAGGCCTTTTTGAGAGTTGATATTGGCGGTGCGGAAGGCGGTGTCTTCGTCGAGATATTTCTGCGCGTTGATCGGATTCGCCTGGTATTCGAAAAATGTGGCGTCGGCGTAATTCTGGAACACGTCGGTTGCCTGGTTAAGATCGCCGCAGATGTAGATGTCTTTATTCGACGCGATAACCACGTCGCGCGACGGATTTCCGCGGACGCGCAGCGGCACTTCGGAAAATATGACGCCGTTGAACGTGGGCGAATCGATCTTGGCGAGCATATTGGCGTCGATATTTGAAGCGCGGTACTGGCCGGCGAAGAATTGAAGGTTGAATCCCGGGTCGCCTGTCGTTTTAGCGCGTGACGATATGTCGGCGCCGAAATCGACGTAGCGCATATCGGTCGTGTCGACAGGCTGGCCGTCCTTTATTTTATAAGGGTTGTCGAATTTAAACGGATTGGCCGGATCGTCGTTTGCAACGCCGATATCGCTGCCGGGCGCCGCTATGTATATTCCGTCTTTTTTAGCCAGGGTTTTGTATTTGTTCAAAAAGTTTCTCGCGCTGATTATCGGAAGGTCGCGGCCGCCATGCTGCGAGTCTTTCAATACACCGTTTACAGTGTTGAAGTTGGCGTTCCAGCCGGGCGCGCGGTTGATCTGGCTGATGCTGGCTATCTCGCCGCCCTGCGCCGGCGCGATGAGGTTCTTCGACGAATTGGCGGTCCTGTCGAGCTGCGTCGTGTTCAATACGACGCGGTTGTCGAACGTGTATATTTCGCCGGTCGAACCGGTCATTATATCGGTCATATCTTTGAATTCGAGCTGCGGGCCGCCGTTGACCGTGCCTAAGAACACGAACTGCTTGCCGTAAAGCGTGCCGATGCGAAAATGGTTGGCAGCGTCCGGCAGGACGCTGTTTGAAACACCCAGCACCATATCGAGAAAATCGCCGTCATAGACCAGGAACTCTGACAGGTTGCGGGCCTCGACGACGGTCGATACCTTAACGTAAGTATTGACGTAGCAGCCGAGCGACTCTATTTTATAAAACATATTGCTTTCGTTGACGGCCTTCGTGTCGGGATTGTCTTTCGCGGGCAATAATCCGCAGCGGACCTTGAATTCGCCCAGCTGGCCGAATTTTCCGGTGGCCGTTCCATTCGCGCCGTCGAAGGACGCGAGAATCCCTGCCGGCTGAACGACGTTATTATGCGCGATCGCCGCGCCCCATGAAAGCGTGGCGTCATTATTGATATTGTGCGTTTTCCAGCTGACGGCGTTGCCGCGAAGCTCCGCTATGGCGCATGAAATTCCGGCTTCCGCGACGCAGGTGGCGGCGTAGAAGCGGGCGATCTCGTCGGTCATGGCGATCTGCGCCACCCTGTACTGATGGAAAGCGTAAGCCAGGCCAACGATTATTATACCCGCGAACATCACCAGCGGAAAAAACATCGCGCGCCTTGCGCGCAGCATAATGAAAAACTTTTCGCGAAGCAACCTGTTTATCATAATTATCTTTCACCGGCCTTTAATACTTTACTCAGAGCTGACAGCCCCTTACCGCAACCGCCGTCTTGAATTCGATCGGATAGCCTTTTACGGCCTGATTGGTCGACGCGGTCGGAACTATCATTTTCAGGTTAATATAAACGGTTTTAGGGCCGGCGCCGTATATTTTCGGGGCGCCTGCCGCCACCTGGGTTTCGCCTTCTATGCGGTAAAACAGCAGCTCGGCTATATTCATGGCCACCGTTTCTTCCGGGTTATTGCCTTCCTTGCGCAGCAGTTTGTAATCGCTGGAACCGGCTATAGGCTCAACTTTATAGGTTATCGTCTCCTCGGTATAAGCGACATGTTTCGACGGGCCCGAAGGGGTCTGAGTGAAATCGGGCTTCTGCTTCACTATCTCGATCTTCTGCGTCTCTGGGCTCACCGTGAGGGCCGCGATCTTGTCCTGAGTTATCAGCGCCGGCGAGTCGGGTTTTATGTAGCTGGCCTCTTTAATATCGCGCGTGAGACGCATTATGATCTTCTGCGCCCGCTGATGGTAGTCCATCATTTTAGTGCCCGTCTCGGACATCTTGACCGTGCCGCGGAATAGATAAAACGCCCCGCCGGCCAGAACCGCAATAATAGTTACGGCAGTCAGCACCTCGATGGCGGTAAAAGCCATTTTACTAAAAATTGTTGATCTTTTTAAAATTTTATTTATCATAAGCACATACAACCCCGTTCAATTTATTGCGTTTTCGTTACACATGTGGCTACGCGATACGATAATGTCTTGTTGTCTTCCGTCTTCCACTTGATCTCGAGTTCGACCGCCTTCAGGCTCAGCGGAAGGCCGGAAGACCCCGTCACGTCGGTTATCGTCACTTTTCTTTCGAAATCTATTTTGCCGATCTTGACGATGTGCTGATACTGCGGCGAAGTGGCCGTGCCGTTGATATAGGCCTCTATAGACTCGTTGGCGGCGTCGGCATCGTCGATCTTGTCGAACGGGAAATTTTTGATCGACTCGACGGTCTCCTGCGCCACCAGCACGGCAGCCGAATAATCGCGCGTGCGGCCGATAGTGCCCATTTCAGCCGTGAACAAAGAAAATGTGTAAATAAGCATGTAGCCGAGAATGACAATGCCGATAAGCATCTCAGGTATTGAGACACCCCTGTTTTTAAGCGCGGCGCCCGAACGGACGACGCGCACACCGGATAAATTAAATGGAAAAATCATAAAAACACCTTTTATCAAAAAAAATATCAACAATCATAAAATTTTAAGATAATATCATAATATTATAAAAATATGCTATATATTTGGATTATAACAAAAATAACCAATAGTGTCAACAAATTATCGGCATAGTTAAACCCTTCATAAGTATCGGCCGGACGGGATAAGGGGAGAGGAAGGACCAATGGCCCTTCCTCTCCCCTTATAAACCCCTCACTATTCCTGATATTAAATCATCGCAGCTGCGCTGCGATGATTTGTTGCATCGCCGGAAAAATCCGCTGCGCGGACTTTTCCGGCGGGCGGAGGCTGCTGCCGCGGTCCTGGCCTTTGATAGTTTGGCGCCAATAAGTTCTGTCCTGAAAGCTTTTCTATAATTTATCAGTTTTCAAAGGATTTTTAAAAATCAGAACTATTAATAAAAAACAAGCAAAACAAAAAATGCTTTTATTTTGGTATTATTTACCGTGAGCTGTGGTGCTGATAAACCCGGATGCCATAATCGAGTAGGAGGCTGGCCATTAATTGGCCAGCCGTCCTCTCACACCACCGGACGTGCCGTTCGGCATCCGGCGGTTCGTTAGAGATTCCGGAGTTTCAAATAATATTT
>Ga0209212_1002262_pt1 | contig 27985 bp, 27 predicted proteins | sample RifGroC2_FD_183996 | JGI IMG/M metagenome (GOLD analysis project Ga0209212, IMG submission 183996) | Groundwater microbial communities from Rifle, Colorado, USA - Groundwater C2 (SPAdes) (version 2) | ecosystem: Environmental > Aquatic > Deep subsurface > Groundwater | place: Rifle, Colorado... | reverse complement strand
GGCGACAGGGCTCGTTGTATCGTGGCCGAACTACTGCGTACGAATCACGGGATCGAATTACGTTACCTGACGCAGAGCGATGATTTCAAGAAGGCGCGGGAAAATGGTTTTGAGGGTTATCCCGCGTATCCGAAGACCGACCGTGTATACAAGGAAGGTGTCATAGAAACCCTTATGTTGCGACTGCCTCCGCGCGAAAGGTCCGATTACAACAAGTACCTGGAATCGTTTCGGATTTCAGCGGCAGTACGGATTACGGATTTTGCTTTGCTTGGCTATTCAGGCGCAAAACTGCCCAGCGACGGTTTTTCCATCGTTCATCCCTTTGATGGAGTTGACGCCCCCTGCGAGCTTCTGACTGAAGTCGCTGGTTTTCGCTATTACGAAGGAATGACTATGCAACTTGCTGTCGGCATGACTGCAAAGCTGCAACCGGAGCCTACCAATCCTTATGATCCGCAGGCAATCATGGTGCTTGTTAAGGGAAAGAAGGTCGGCTATATCGGCCGCGGATTGCTTCCCGCGCTTCACCGATGGCTGGATAATAAGAGTGAGATTACCGCTGTCATTGAAAAGATTAATGGCCGTCCTGAACGTCCCAGCATAATGCTCTTTATCGCCGTCGTCCCCCAACGGCAATCAGAGCATGCATTGGCAAGTTAACGCCCCACTTTCGGTTTGACTCCCCCTGTTTTCTCTGCTATAACTCTCAAAAGTCCTTTATTCCGCACTCGCCACTCCGCACTCCGCACTGGAAAAAGGAGCGTCCATGCTCTCCAAGGTCATCAGCTCTGCGGTACTCGGCATCGACGCCTACCCGGTCGAGGTGGAGATCGACATCACGAGCAGAGGACTGCCCTTCTTCTCCACGGTGGGCCTTCCTGACGCAGCGGTAAAGGAGAGCAAGGAGCGCGTCCGCGCCGCACTCAAGAACACGGGCTTCGATTTTCCCCTCCGCCAGGTCGTCGTGAACCTCGCCCCCGCAGACATCAAGAAAGAAGGCTCAGCCTTTGACCTGCCAATCGCCATCGGCATGCTGATCGCCGAGGGCGTGCTGACCCAGGAGATGGTGAACGGCTTTCTCATCGTTGGCGAGCTCTCGCTCGACGGCAGGGTCAAGCCCGTGCGCGGCGCCCTGTCCATGGCCGTGTTCGCAAAAAAAGCCGGCTATCGCGGCATGGTGCTGCCGGCGGACAATGCCCAGGAGGCGGCGGTGGTCGAAGCCGTCCGCGTCTTCGGCATGCAGACCCTGCCGCAGGTCGTTGAGTTTCTGGCCGGCAGGATCGGCGTGGATGCGGCGCGGATCGATCTCGGCAGCGCCTTTGAGGCCTGGTCCGTCTACCAGGAGGACTTCTCGGAGGTAAAGGGACAGGAGCACGCCAAGCGCGCCATCGAGGTCGCCGCGGCGGGCGGCCACAATATCGTGATGATCGGTCCGCCGGGCTCAGGCAAGACCATGCTTGCCCGGCGGTTGCCGTCCATCCTGCCGCGCATGAGCTTTGACGAGGCCATCGAGACGACGAAGATCCACAGCATCATGGGCCTGCTCGGCAGCGGCAAGCCCCTGATCGCCACGCGGCCCTTTCGTTCGCCGCACCACACCGTGTCTGACGCGGGCCTCATCGGCGGCGGCCAGAACCCCAAGCCAGGCGAGGTGAGCCTGTCCCACAACGGCGTATTGTTCCTCGATGAACTTCCGGAATTCAAGCGCAACGTGCTCGAAGGACTGCGCCAGCCCCTGGAGGACAACCGGGTGACCATCTCGCGCGCACTCACCTCCCTCACCTATCCCGCTGGCTTCATGCTCGTTGCCGCCATGAACCCCTGCAAGTGCGGGTTTCACGGCGACCCCTTCCATCAGTGCCTCTGCACGCCCCACCAGGTCCAGACCTATCGCTCCAAGGTCTCGGGCCCGCTTATGGACCGCTTCGACATCCATATCGAGATCCCGGCTGTCAAGTTCAGCGAGGTCTCCTCGGACCGGCCTGCCGAGCCGTCCACGGGCGTGCGCGAGCGCGTGACCAGGGCGCGCGAGATGCAGCAGCGGCGTTTCAACGGCGACGGCATCTACGCCAACGCGCAGATGAAGCCGAAGCATCTGCGCAAGCACTGCCGCATCGACGACGACTGCCAGCGGCTCATGGAAACGGCCATGAACAGACTTGGACTTTCAGCGCGGGCCTACAATCGCATCCTGAAGGTGGCGCGCACCATCGCCGACATCGAAGGCAGCGAAAAGATGTCGTCCGAACACGTGACCGAGGCCATCCAGTACCGCAGCCTGGACCGCAGGGTCAGCTGACATCGCCCAGCCCGCCACTGCCCGCACTGCCCATATGCCCGCCCGCTCGCACGAACGCAAAAATATCTTTTGAAGTACCTGGATAACTGTGTTAAAGTGTGAAAGCTGGTCGTCTGTCGCCGCTATGGTCGGCGCGCATTCCGCGGCGCAGCTCAACGCTCTCCGGGGAGGTATCTTGTCGGCTCCTGCTGCGCAGTTTCCTCCCCACGGGACGAAACAACGGGTGGCTGGAAAGTGGGCATGCGATATGGGCAATCCACGAGGTCCTTATGTATCGTGTTTTGTATCTGGCGGCTATCGGTATTTTTCTCGCAGCGCCGGTTCCTTCTGAAGCCGGGGGAGCCCCTTCAGCATCCCGCCTGTCCCGCTTGCGGGGACATGTCGGGACGGAACAGCGCGACATCCCGCAGCAGCAGGCTTCCGTGCAGGTATCCGGCGTCGCGAATGCGACGGCCGCTGAAATTTCCCCGACGGGAGTCGGGGGCCTGTTGCGGCCGCGGGGTCAGGCCATCCAGCCCGGCGAGATCCTTTCGGTGGACCGGTGCGTCGGGATCGGCTTGGCGAACCATCCATCGATCCGTGCTGGCAGCCATGCTGTCGATGCCGCCGCCAGCAGGGTGGGTCAGGCACGGTCCGGTTACTACCCCCAGATAACCCTCTCCTCGGGATACAGCAAGTACTCCCTCGTTACCGATCCAATGAATACGGACGTTGATCAGTACTCGGCAAGCGCTACGCTCACCCAGAGCGTCTACGAGTTCGGCAAGACCTGGAATCGGGTGACCATTCAGCAGCGGTTTCGTGATGCCGCGCAGGCCGACCTGCGGGACATCACGAACCAGGTGGTCTTCAGCGTCAAGAACGCGTACTATAACGTGCTCCAGGCCAGGCGGTCCGTCGAGGTGCTGGTCGAGTCGGTAAAGAGCTTTGAGCAGCACCTGGAGCAGGCCCGGGCCTTCTTCGAGACAGGGGTGCGTTCAAAGTTCGATGTGACCAAGGCCGAGGTGGACCTGAGCAATGCCCGCCTGATCCTGATCCGCGGTGAGAATCTTCTGCGGGTGCGCCAGGCGGTCCTGAACAATGCCATGGGCGTGGCGGACGCGACGGAGACGGAGTATGATATCGAGGACACGCTCTCCATCGAGAAGCTCACGATTACGCTGGACGACGCAGTCCGCAAGGCCTATGAAAACCGGCCGGACCTCCTCGCAGTGCGGGCGCGCGAAGAAGCCGCCGGCGAATCCGTCACGCTGGCCCGGAAAGGCTTTCTGCCCGCGCTCACGGGAAGCGCAACCTATACCCGCGAGGCTGAGCAACTTCCCGTGGATCAGACCGGCTGGAGCGTGGGACTGACGCTCACCTTTCCCCTCTTCAGCGGTTTCCTGACGAGCTACGAGGTCCGAGAGGCAAAGGAAAATGTGAACATTGCCAGGGCGAACGAGGAAGGCCTTCGTCAGGCGATCCTGCTCGATGTCAAGAGCGTATTCCTGAGCCTCCGGGAGGCGGACGAGCGCGTGGCTGTCGCGGAGCTGACGGTCAGGCAGGCTGAGGAGAATTACGAGATCGCCAGGGGACGATATGAGGCGGGGGTCAGCGACATCATTGAGGAGACGGATTCACTGGTGGGACTCCGGAACGCCAAGCTGGGGCTGATCTCAGCCCTGGCTGATTACAAGATTGCCGACGCTGCGCTCAAGCGGGCGATGGGAGAACAGTAAGAAATGCGAATTGCGGAATGCGGAATGCGGAATGGGCGTCAAGGTCCAGGAAGTGCGGCCATTGCAGTTGTTGCATTGATCGCCGGAGCACTCCTCATCCTTCCCGCCTGCTCCAAGGGCAAGCAGGGGGGGCCGCGCAGCGTGCCCGTCGAGGCGTCGACGGCAGTGAAGAGGGACATCCCCCTCCAGATCAAGGCAATCGGGAATGTGGAGGCTTACAACACGGTCGCGATCAAGTCCCAGGTGACGGGGGAGATCGCCGAGGTCCTGTTCCGGGAGGGCCAGGACGTGCGAAAGGGCGACACGCTGTTCAAGATCGACCCGCGGTCCTTCGCGGCGGCCCTGCGACAGGCCGAGGCTGCGCTCGCACGGGACCGCGCCCAGGCAAAGAACGCGGAGCTCGAAGCGCAGCGCTACGCGGCGCTGGCTGCGAAAGGATTCGTTTCCCGCCAGGAGTACGACCGGTTGCGGACGGGCTTCGAGGCATTGAGCGCCGTGGTGCAGGCGGATGAGGCCGCCGTCGAGAACGCGCAGCTCCAGCTTGAGTATGCGGTGATCCGGGCGCCGATAAGCGGACGCACGGGTACGATCATGGTGCAGAAGGGGAACGTGGTGAAGGCCAATGACACGCCGGCTCTCGTCACGATCAACCAGATCACGCCGATCAATGTTTCCTTCTCGGTCCCCGAACAGGAACTGCCGGAGATAAAGCGGTATCGCGCAGCGGGTGGCCTGCGCGTTGAGGCGATCGTGCCGCAGAGCGCCCTGCGGCCGGGAGAGGGCAGGCTCACATTTATCGACAACCAGGTGAACACCCAGACCGGGACGATCCTCCTGAAAGCGGAGTTCCCGAACCGGGACCGGGCGCTCTGGCCCGGCCAGTTCGTGGATGTTGTGCTGACGCTCGCGACGGAGCGCGGACGGACCGTGGTGCCCTCGGGGGCGGTCCAGACCGGCCAGCAAGGCCAATACGTATACGTCGTGAAGGAGGACCGGAGCGCCGAGCTGCGCGTGGTGACGCCGGGGCGGGCGTACGGGGAGTGGACGGTGATCGAGCAGGGCGTGGAGGCGGGTGAGACGGTCGTGACCGATGGTCAACTCCGGCTGGTGCCCGGAGCGAAGGTGGAGATCAAGAACGCCAAGCCGGAAGCCGAGAAACCGGAAGCAAAGACAGAAACGAAGAAATAACAGTTTACCGCAGTGGACGCAGAGGAAGGTGGAACGGCTGGAACGATCAGGAAACCTTATGTCTTAGTAATATCTGATCCTGATCTATCCGTGCAGATCATAACAAATCCGTCTTGATCAGCGTCAAAGGTGTTGCTGTCCTCCGTGCCTCTGTGGTGAATAATTTGATCTTATGAATATCTCCGAACTCTTCATAAAGCGTCCCGTCATGACCTCGCTGGTCATGCTCTCGATCGTCTTCGCCGGCATCGCCGGCTACCGCCAACTGCCGGTGAGCGACCTGCCGAACGTGGATTATCCCAACATCGTCGTTTCCGCCAGCCTGCCCGGCGCGAGCCCCGAGACCATGGCTTCGGCCGTGGCCACGCCGCTGGAGAAGCAGTTCTCGACCATCGCGGGCATCGATACCATGACCTCGTCGAATGGACAGGGTGTCACGCAGATCAATATCGCATTCAACCTGAGCCGTAACATCGACGCGGCGGCTCAGGACGTGCAGTCCGCCATCGCTGCCGCGCAGCGCCAGCTTCCGCAGGACATGCCGAGCCCGCCGTCATACCGCAAGGTGAACCCGGCGGACTCGCCGATCCTGTACCTCGCCCTGAGCTCTCCGACGCTGCCGCTGTCCCAGGTAGACGATTACGCCCAGACCATGATCGCGCAGCGCATCTCGATGCTCACCGGCGTCGCGCAGGTGGCGGTCTATGGGTCCCAGAAGTATGCGGTGCGGATCCAGCTCGATCCCCGGGCGCTTGCGTCGCGCGGCATCGGCATTGATGAGGTGGCGACGGCGGTTCAGAAGGCGAACGTCAATCTACCGACGGGCACGCTCTATGGAGCGGACAGGGCCTTCACGCTTCAGGCCAGCGGCCAGTTGTTGAACGCCGCCGCCTACCGGCCGGTCATCGTGGCGTACCGCGGCGGCGCCCCCGTGCGGCTCAAGGAGTTGGGGAACGTGATCGACAGCGTGGAGAACGACAAGATCGCGAGCTGGTACAAGGACACGCGGGCGATCGTGCTGGCCATCCAGCGCCAGCCGGGCACGAACACCGTCCAGGTAGTGGACCGAATCCGGACGCTGCTCCCCACCTTCCGGGACCAGATGCCGGCCGCGGTAGACCTGAACGTGCTGTTCGACCGGTCAGCGTCGATCCGCGAGTCTGTCCATGACGTGCAGTTCACCCTCTTCCTGACCATCTGCCTCGTGGTGCTCGTCATCTTCCTGTTCCTGCGTAATGTGTCGGCGACCGTGATCCCGAGCCTCGCGCTTCCCCTGTCCATCATCGGTACCTTCGCGGTCATGTATGCCCTTGATTTCAGCATGGACAACCTGTCGCTCATGGCGCTCACCCTGTCCGTGGGCTTTGTGGTGGACGACGCCATTGTGATGCTCGAGAACATCATGCGCCATGTCGAGATGGGCGAGGGCGTGATGGAGGCGGCCTACAAGGGCGCGAAGGAGATCGGGTTCACCATTCTGTCCATGACGCTGTCGCTCGTTGCGGTCTTCATCCCCGTCTTCTTCATGGGCGGCATCATGGGCAGGCTCCTGCACGAGTTTGCCGTGACGATCGGCATGGCCATTCTAATCTCCGGGTTCGTGTCCCTCACGCTCACGCCGATGCTGGCAAGCCGCTTCGTGCGGCCTCGCGGCCAGGAGCGGCAAAGCCGGTTCTATCAGCGGACCGAGCGATTCTTCAGTGCCATGCGCGACTTCTATGAGCGCACGCTTACGGTGGCGCTGCAACACCGCCCGATCGTGATGCTCATCTCGGGCGTCGTGCTTGGCGTGACCATCGTTCTGTTTTTGATAATGCCGAAGGGGTTCCTGCCGAGCGAGGATACGGGCATGATCTTCAGCTTCACCGAGGCGCAGCAGGGCATCTCCTTCGACGCCATGAAACAGCGCCAGCAGGCCGTGGCGAGCATCGTACTCGAGGATCCAAACGTGGAGGCCTTCATGTCGGCCATCGGAGCCGGCGGGCCGAACTCGGCGGGCAACACGGGCCGGATGTTCATCCGGCTGAAGCCCCGGTCCGAACGGCAGCACGTGGACAAGGTCATCCAGCAGCTGCGGGGAAGCCTGTCCGTCGTCCCGGGAATGCGGGTATTCCCTCAGAATCTGCCGCCGATACGCATCGGCGGACAGCTCACCAAGAGCCCCTACCAGCTGACGCTCCAGAGCCCGGACACGGCCGAATTGTACGATCACGCGCCGCTCCTCGAGGAAAAGCTCCGGGAGCTGGACCTGCTGCAGGACGTGACGAGCGACCTCCAGATCAAGAACCCCCAGGTGAACGTGGAGATCGACCGCGATAAGGCTTCGGCCCTGGGCATCTCGGCGGCGCAGGTCGAGGGCGCGCTCCAGGCGGCCTACAGCGATCTGCAGATCTCGACGATCTATGCGCCGAACAACCAATACCGCGTCATCATGCAGCTCCAGCCTGAGTACCAGAAGGACTCCGCGTCGCTCTCGCTTCTGTACATCCGGTCGGCGAACGGCCTGCTCGTGCCGCTCCGCAGCGTGGCGAAGCTGTCCCAGGATGTGGGCCCTCTGTCGGTGAACCACCTGGGCCAGCTGCCGGCGGTGACGCTTTCGTTCAACACTAAGCCGGGCGTGTCCCTCGGAAAGGCCGTGGACGCCGTGAACCGCATGGCGCGAGACACCCTGCCTGCCACGGTCACTACCAGCTTCCAGGGGACGGCCCAGGCCTTCCAGGAATCCATGCAGGGGCTGGGGTGGCTGCTTCTGGCCGCGACGCTCGTGATCTACATCGTGCTCGGCATCCTGTACGAGAGCTTCATCCATCCCATCACGATCCTGTCGGCCCTGCCCTTCGCGGGCTTTGGCGCGCTCGTGACCCTGATGATCTTCGGCATGGATCTGAACCTCTACGCCTACGTGGGCGTGATCCTGCTGGTGGGCCTGGTGAAGAAGAACGGTATCATGATGATCGACTTCGCCCTGGACGCCCAGCGGACGCAGGACATGGAGCCCGAGAGCGCTATCTTCAAGGCCTGCATCATCCGGTTCCGGCCGATCATGATGACCACCATGGCCGCCCTGTTCGGCACGCTCCCGATCGCGCTCGGCTTCGGTGCGGGTGCGGAGTCGCGCCGGCCCCTCGGCCTCGCGGTGGTGGGAGGACTGCTCTTTTCGCAGACCCTGACCTTGTACGTTACTCCCGTTGTGTATCTCTATATGGACCAATTCCAGCGCTGGATCTCCGGCAAAGGATGGTTCCGGCCGGGCAAGCGGACCGGCGACCGGCCGCGCAACGCGGCGGAGATCCAGGCAGCGCTCAAGCGGGAGACCGGCGCCGGTGTTCGCTGAGCGATAGCGTTGCCAACGAACAAGCTCCCGACTCCAGGCTGTCACGGCCTCAGCTCCACGGCAGGGCGCGAGCGCGTGATGTCGGGCGACATCACATGCACTAAAGCTGGTCCCGCGAAGAGCAGAGAGCAGGAAGCGGGAACAGGGAGTCACGAGCACGACAATTCTTCGCAAGGAGGGCACGGATATGAATATGCGGAGCGAAAGAAGATGGATCAGCCTGTGTTTTGCAATCAGCCTGTTCATTGCGCCAAGCCCGGCAGTTGCGGAAGCATCGTTCGGCGGGATCGTGGTATTCGGGACCAGTCTGTCCGACCCGGGAAATGCCTTTGTTCTCACTGGACTTGCGAACACGCCTCCCTATGATGCGCTGGATCCGCTGCTGGTCCCTGACCGGCCCTATGCCAGAGGCGGCCACCACTTCAGCAACGGGGCCACCTGGATAGAACAGCTGGCCATGCCTCTCGGCCTTGCCGGGAGTGTGCGTCCTGCCTTTCAGGGGGCGAGCCGGCACTCCACAAACTATGCCGTCGGCGGCGCGCGAGCCTATGATGACAGGAAGAATGTGAATCTGAGCGTACAGAGGGAAGCGTTCCTTGAAGATTTCAACGGAAGCGCTCCATCCGATGCCTTATATGCCATCGAGTTCGGCGCCAACGATGTTCGGGACGCGCTGGCAGTTTTCGCCGCTGGCGGCGACGGCAGCTCCATCATCGCTGGTGCGCTCACCAGCGTCGGCAGCAGCATTCAATTTCTGTATGCCGCGGGCGCGCGAAACTTTCTCGTCTGGAACGTGCCGGATGTGGGGCTGGCGCCTGCTCTTCGCATTCTGGACACCCAGGTTCCCGGTGTTGCAGAGCTCGCCACGCTCATAACGAGGTCATACAATCATGGCCTTGACAGTGTTCTTGCAATGCTGGAAGGGCTGCCCGGCATCGAGATAAAGCGAGTAGACGTTTATTCTCTTCTGAACGAAATCGCGGCCGCGCCGTCGGCATACGGAATGATATCTGCCGACAGGGCATGCATTACGCCCAACCTCGCGCCCTATGCCTGTACGAGGCCCGGCGAGTTCGTTTTCTGGGACGGCCTCCATCCGACAACGGCTGCCCATGGCATTATAGCGGACCTGGCAGCGTCGGCGCTGGCGCAGGAGCGCTGATAATGGCCTGGGAAAGAGCTTTGCCGGTTCATGGAAACGGCCATGAGCCATCGGCGGCTGACGGACCGGGCCAACGACCCATCATGAAGGTTGCGCACACCATCGCCGATATCGGGGCGCCGTGAGAAGAGGCCCTGCGAGCACGTGACTGAAGCCATCCAGTACCGCAGCTTGGACCGCAGGGTGCGCTGACAGACAGGGGATAGGACTTGAAAAAAAGCCCGCGTTCTTCTATACTTTGCACATGGGTACAATGAAGCTCAGCACAAAGGAGCAGGGCGCACTAGGTCGCCTGAAGAGCGAGTTGACTCAACGGTTCGCCCTCATTGACTTTCGCGTTTATGGTTCAAAAGCGCGAGGCGAGGCGACGTCAGAGTCCGATATCGACGTCATGATTGAAATCGAGGAATATAATCATGCTGCGGAATCGGAAATAGACGAACTCGTATTCAAAAGCAATCTTGAACATGATTGTTTCATCTCTACAGTCATCTTCGGGCGGCGAGAGCTGGAGGAGGGGCCTCTGAGCGAATCTCCTCTGTACAAAGCGATCGAACGCGAGGGGGTCAGAGTTTGACCTCTGAGGCCAAGAAACGTGAACTTTCCGCCTACCGGCTCAGGCAGGCCGAAGAAAGCCTCGAGGACGCGGCATTTCTCCTGTCCGGTAAAAAGAGCCCCCGTTCTGTCATTAACCGGGCGTATTACTCGAAGTTCTATGCCTTACTGGCTCTTCTTGTTCATGAACCCTATTCTTCCTCCAAGCACAGCGGCGTACTTTCCTACTTCAATCGACACTTCATAAAAGACGGCCTTCTTCCCGAAACGCCTCGGTCGCTCAATAAACAAGGCATACGAACTGCGTCAACGAGGAGACTACCGCAAGTATGCCGAGCTGACCCATGAACAGGTGGAGCCGTTCATCGAAGAGGCGAAGGTTATCATAAAGGCGACCCAGGATTATCTGAAGCATGCCGTATGACCGGCAGGTGAAGTTACCCCCTGCGCCACTCATTTCATTCTGAAGCATCCCCAATTTTTTGCTACAATAACCTGTATGATACCGGCGACCGCCTACCCATCTGCAACCCTCTCCCGGAATTCAGCCGGCCGAAAGGAGCATGCATAAATATGATGTTCATCAGCGCGCTGGTCCTTGCAGTCCTGCTCACGGCCGGATTCGTCCTTACCTACAACCGCTTTGTCAAAAGCGGCAATCTCAAAGCAGAGGCCTGGAGCGGCATCGACGTGCAGCTCAAGCGGCGGTACGATCTCATTCCGAACCTTGTGGCAACGGTCAAAGGATACATGCAGTATGAACAGGACCTGCTGACGCGCGTGACGGAACTGCGATCGCTCTCGATGCGCGCGGAAGACATCGGGGAAAAAGGCAGATGGGAAGCCGGGCTTGCCGTTGCGATACGGCGCCTTTTTGCCGTGGCCGAGGCCTATCCGGACCTCAAGTCGAATGGGAACTTCCTGGAGCTCCAGCGGAGCCTCGTGGAGATCGAGGATCACATCCAGCTTGCCCGCAGGTACTACAACGGCACGGTCAGGGACTATAACATTCTGGTCGAATCCTTCCCGAGCAATCTCGTTGCCCTGCTGATCAACAGGAGCAAGGCTGCTTATTTCCAGGTCGACGACTCGACAGAGCGCGCGGCGCCGACGGTGACGGTATGAAGAACAGAACAACGTTATTCATAACGCTCCTGGCTTCTCTCCTCATCACCTTCTTTTTGCTCGCTCCGCTTTCCCACGCGCAGGCTTCAGGCGGAGAGCGCATTCTAAGCTTTGACAGCCGCGTGGTCGTTCATGCGGACGGGGGCATGGTCGTCGAAGAGACCATCCGGGTGCGCAGCGAGGGGCACGAGATCAAGCGCGGCATCTACCGCGATTTCCCGACAGCCTATCAGGGCCGGCAGGGGCTGAAGCATGTGACGCAGTTTCAGGTAAAGGAAGTGCTGCGCGACGGCCGGCCTGAGAGCTTCCACATGAAGTCAATGGAGAACGGCGAGCGGCTGTACATCGGCAGGAAGGACTTCTATCTTCGCACCGGCGAGTATACGTACCGGATCACCTACATCACGGACCGCCAGATCGGCTTCTTTGACGACCACGATGAGCTGTACTGGAACGTGACAGGCAATGGCTGGATCTTTCCCCTTGACCGCGCGACAGCGACGGTGGAGCTTCCCTCTGGTGCAGGACAGCAGATCATTGCCATGGACGGCTACACCGGTTACGAGGGCGAGCACCAGAAGCTGTTCACCGTGGAGAAGGGCGCTGACGGCACAGCCCGCTTCGAGACCACGGCCATGCTCAAAAGCAATCAGGGGCTCACCATCGTCCTGTCATGGCCCAAGGGATTTGTGCAGCCTCCCACACAAGCCATGGAGGCGAGATATTTCCTGCGCGACGCTGCCCACGTGATCCCCGGCGTTGCAGGCCTGCTGATCCTCTTGCTTTACTATCTCCATACCTGGAGCCGCGTGGGCAGAGACCCGGAAAAGGGGGTCATCTTTCCCCGATACTTCCCGCCTGACGGCCTGACACCGGCCTCGGTCCGGTATATCATGGAGATGGGATACGACCACAAGGTCCTCACCTCGGCCGTCATCAATCTCGCAGTCAAGGGATACGTCAAGATAGAACAGAAGGATGACACCTATGTTCTGCACAAGCTGAAGGAGCCTGATGCGGGCCTGTCACGCGGCGAGTCGCGGCTCCTGACAGACCTGCTCGGAAGCAGTAAGCAGCTCGAGCTAAAGCAGAAACATCACAGCACCATCAGCACGGCCATCACTCAGCTCAAGAGCTTCCTGAAAACAGAGTATAAAAAGCAATACTTCCTTACGAACAGCACGCGGATCATTCCTGGCATCATCATCTCCCTCATCGCCGTCGGCGCGAGCATCGCGAGCCTTCGCGCTAATCCCGGCGTCATCGCGCTCATCATCCACAGCCTCGTCTGGCCGCCGGTCTTCGTGCTGTTCTCGCGTTTCTATATTCCGAAGTGGAAGACCTTTTTGCAGACCCGGAAGGCCTCGCACCTCTGCGTAGTGCTGATCATGAGCCCCCACTACCTGATGCTCACCGGCGCTGTTATCGTGATCCTCTTTCTGCTGTTCAAAACAGCCCAGGCAACGTTCACGGTCGTATATGTGCTGATGATCCTGGTGAACGTACTGTTCTATTATCTGATGAAAGCGCCCACGCCCCTGGGCCGCAAGGCAATGGACCGCATCGAAGGCTTTCGCATGTATCTTCGCACAGCAGAGAAGGACCGGCTGAACCTTTTGAACCCTCCGGAACGGACGCCGGAGCTCTTCGAGCGCTTTCTTCCCTATGCGTTGGCGCTGAACGTAGAGAACCAGTGGGCTGAGCAGTTCGCAGACGTGTTCGCGCGGGCAGGCAGTGCAGCGGGTACAACGGTCTATCGCTCCACGTGGTATTCCGGCCGGGACCTTGACTTCTCCCGGGGCGGCGGTTTTGCTTCTGCTTTTGCGGGCTCTTTGTCGAGCGCCATCTCCTCGTCCTCTACGGCGCCGGGTTCGAGCTCCGGGTTCAGCGGCGGCGGTGGCGGGGGCGGTTCCTCGGGCGGCGGCGGTGGTGGTGGAGGTGGGGGAGGGTGGTAGTATGTTTTTTCTGCAGCCCTGTGCTGGTGCATGGTCCGGCGCGGGATTCCCTCCTGATTGTTCAAGCGGCACTATGCATCGTGTTTGTATGTTGCCGGCTGGACCTTTGCCCCTACCCATAAGCAGCGACTTTTCCATTCCGCATGTGGAGCTTTCTGACCTGCAATCGACCCGAATATATTCTCTCAATAAGATAAACACCCTCGACTCAGCTTTCCCATCACGCAGAAAGAACATCTCACCCTAAAAAGAGCCGTTAGCCACAGAGCACACAGAGATCACAGAGGAGAATCAAAGCTTCTGGTTTAGAACCGAATTCGCCGTCATGGTGAATCATGTTTCCATTCCAAGTCTTTGCTTTTCTTTGCGGTCTTTCTCCGTCTCCGTCCCGCATCCAATAAATATTCGTCACGGAGCGGGGGCGGCTTTGCGCGATCAACTGCCGTTTTTAGGCTCACCAGTATCAGCATAGCCACACCATGGCGGGTCATCTGCCGGATCCAGCAGGCTGAGCGAAAACCCGCACCCAAGAGCGTTTTCACTCATCGGCAAGCAGGTTCGAAATAGCTAAACTATCAGAATATATTGCTTTAGGGCATGGCTCAAATCTTGCATTTTTAACAAACCGGATTCCTGTAAACAGACGCAGCATCTTCATCCATAACTGCCCACGACGGCAGAGACAATTGTAATTATCAATAATTATAATTGTCCAGAATGAGAGGGTCACGAAGCCTTCTTGACGGGTGCTTACACTGCACCTGACAGGACGGCTTTTTTTATTTTGTACATGGGGACGTGTTTATCCAGGAGAGGGCTTACAAGGCAAAATGAGATATCCACACGAAAGAAAGGAGGAGAGGGCGGTCGGATTTTTTGGCTTTCTGTCGTAAAAAGTCTGCATCTATTTTAAAAGGAGAAGAACATGAGGAAGGCTCTAGCGGTTTTATGTATCCTGGTTTTGACCCTGGCAGTCGGTTCAACCGTGAGTTTGGCCGCCAAACCTGTCACCGCATACACGCTGACGGTCGCATCGCAGAACCCGGCCAGCGGCGTGGCCATTACTGTCAGCCCGCTCGACAGAAATGGCGCAGGCAACGGAACGACGCAGTTCACGCGGTCCTATGCCGCGAACACGGTTGTGACGCTGACCGCGCCGGCAACATCCACCGGCGGCAGTTTCGTAAAGTGGCTGAAGGGAACAGCGGACCATGCAACGACCGCCGGTACCACGGTCACCATGAGCGCCAATACAACTATGACAGCCGTATACGGTGCCGCAGGGCACGCCGGCATTACCGGGACCTTCACAACACCTGCCCAGGTAACAGCCAAGTGCCTGGAATGCCATGCCATCCAGGGCGCCGATGCGGTCAATTCACTGCATGGCATGATGCCCACGCTTTCTCCCAGCGTGATCAATGCCACGGGCCTCAGCCAGAAACTGAAGGAGATCAATACCTTCTGCAGCTACCCGAATCCCGACATGGCGGCTGCGGCCTGCCTTACCTGCCATCCTACATTGGGCAAGTTTCAGAATCTGACAGCAGCAGATATTGACTGCCTGCAGTGCCACAACGACTCCTATAAACGGCAGTTTACTCCGGAGCCCGATCCGGCAAAATGGACCAAGGTCGTTGACTGGCAGGGAGTGTCAAAGACCTATGTGCCGGCATACAAGAATGCCGGCGGCTATTTCCAGATCGAGTTTAACTGGGCAGCCATGCCGGGCGTAACAGCCCTTGATCTGATGCGGAATGTAAAGAAGCCCACCACAACCACCTGCCTGAGCTGCCATGCGAAAGCAGGCGGCGGCGACTGGACGAAGCGGGGCGACATGGGACTTAACAGCGCCAATCCAACAGCTTCGCAGGATATCCATCTGGCCGCAACGACCAGCGGCGGCGCAGGCCTGAGCTGTTCGAGCTGCCATGTGCCCAGCAAGCATAAGATCCCCGGCCGCGGCATTGATCTTCGCCCGACCGAAACAGGCGTTGCCGTGAAAACATGCGAGGAATGCCATCCCAGCATGGCGACGGGCGGCGGACACGCTGCTCTCGGCATACGTGTTGAACCTGACCGGCATCTCAAGCGTGTAGCCTGCCAGTCCTGCCACATTCCGGCTTTCGGCAAGGGCGGCGCAACAGAAATGTGGAGAAACTGGAAGATCCCCACCTGGAACGCAGCGCTGTGCAACGGCCAGGGAGCCTGGGCAGGCGAGGAGCACAAGGTCGCCAATGTTGCTCCTGACCATGTGTTCTTCAACGGCACCAGTTATGTGTATGCACTGGGCCAGACCCTGAACCGCATTGATCCGCTCAGCGGCGCTACCCTTATGGCGGATGCGGTCGGCGGCATTAATGATGCAGTTGGTGTAAGCAAGCTCGTCCCGATCAAGCGTCATCAATCCAACATGGCTGTTATGAGCTCCGGTACGAACATCGGGAAAGTGGTACCCTTTGATGTTACCTGGCAGTTCATGACCGGCTTCTCAGACCAGGCAGCGGAACGCGGGAAGGCCTACGCCGGCTATACCGGCACCCATGAATGGAAGTGGGTTGAGGCCGAGATGGCCATCAACCATGGCGTGAGCCCGAGAGCGGAAGTTGCCGCCTGCACGAACTGCCACCATGCACGGAGCAATTTCCTGATCACGACCATGAGCAAGCTGGACAAGCTCGGTTATGCCCTGAAGGACGCGGACAAGAACGGCGTGGTGAACGCCGCGGACAAGGCGATCATCTGCAGCCAGTGCCATTCCGAAAAGGCCTTTAAGCAGGACTGGGAGCAGATGCATGCTCATACGGCAAAGGGTTCCGGCATCGGCTGCAGCTTCTGCCATGATATCAAGCGGCCCGAGCGGAATCTCTGCGAACCGTGCAAGCCCGACGGAACGGTGAACACGGCCTGCATCAACGAGTTCGTGGACACCAATTACTACAATCACTGCCAGTAAAAGCAGCTGATCAATTCGTAGCATATCAAGGGGCTGTCCCTGCAAGGGGCAGCCCTTTTTTTGGCCGGAAAGCCGGGTCTCGCTTCCCCCCGTATTCTCTCAGCTTGACAAAGCATTATTATATATTTACAATGTAAATATGGCTCATTTGACCTTCGATTGGGACAAAGAAAAGAGCGCAGCAAATCAAAAGAAGCACGGGACATCCTTCGACGAGGCGCAGACGGTATTCCTTGACGAGAATGCCTGCATGATACACGATCCTGATCATTCCGACGACGAGGACCGTTTCATCCTTATTGGATTGAGCGTTAAACTTCGAGTATTGGTTGTTTGTCACTGCTATCGGAAAAGCAATGAAGTCGTAAGGATCATTTCCGCTCGAAAAGCAACTCGCGCAGAACAAAAACAGTATTGGGAAAGGTGATTACCATGAGAAAAGAATACGATTTTACGAAGGCACAAAAGAACCCCTATGCGCGGAAGCTCAAGCGTCAGGTCACGCTCAGAATGGATGAGGGCACGATCAGCTACTTCAAGGATCTCGCACAGGAGATCGGCGTCCCTTATCAAACCCTGATCAATCTCTACTTGAGAGATTGTGCCACCTCGCATAAAAAATTAGCCCTTCACTGGAAAACGGCATGACAGTCTAACTATTCGGGTGGTGCGGTTGAACGGCTGAGCCCCGGGATCGGGCACTCAATTGATTGAGAGAGCCTCGGTTTTTCACAGCCTCTCAGCATTCCCATACGAAAATTTAGGCGCGTGACCGAGTCCGAGGGTTAAACATTTCGGACTGTCTGAGTCCGCCCTGTCCCGACGAAGTCGGGGAGGACGAGTTTCCGAAATGTACCGAGGACGACCAAGCGCGTACTTAAGGTTTTTTCAGTTGGGCGCCCTTCTTTCGGTTACCTTTCTTGGGCGCGCAAGAAAGGTAACAAAGAGAGAACAGAAGTATATTTGGCAGAAATCAACACATAGACAATTTAACGACCCACATAAAAGCCAGAAGACCCTATTTTAGAAACGCCGGGCATTCGGAGGAGACCATGCACAGATCACTGATCATCGCCACGTTTTTTGTTGTCTCTTGTTTTCAGGTAACTGCACTTCACGCAACTCAAGCCCAATCTTCCCAGCCAACTGAGGTGAACATCAAGAACTTCCCTGAGACGCAGCAGATCAAAGGCGATGTGCAGGTAAGCAATTTCCCCGCGACGCAGCAGGTCAAGGGTTCTATCTCGCTTGAAGGTACGACGAAATTCATCGCCAAAGACAGCGTGGTGGTGCCTCCTGCACAACGAGCCGCAGTGACCGAAATGGTCGAAGCGGGAATTATCGAAATGGACGGTTACACTTCTCTGGTGATCAGCCTGCAAGGCGAAATGAGAAGCAATGTTTTCTCTTCAGGCACCATCGGAGTTCTTCTTGTTCCGTACGAAAGATCGATCCTGCGCATTCTCCGCGACGCACAACGCGCTATATATCCTATCGAGTCCACGGCAAGCACGAAGAGCGGAGATTCGATCTATTTTGAATCTGTACAGGCCCATCAGCGCATCGCCTTCTCGCGCTATAAAATGTACTTGTACAATACAACGAACAAACAGGCGGAAGTGAACGTGTACCTTTATTTGGCGCGATAAAAAGCATTTGGAGACAACGGCGCCGGCACCCGAGAGCCGGTGCTTTGAAGGCAATGGCAGTTCGAGAGGAGTGAGGAATGGGACTGGTACGCAAACGGGACATGAAGAAAAAGGCGCACCCCGGGCAGGTGCAGGAGGAGCCGCCGGCGCGGGTGAGCAGGACGCAGAAGAAGAAAGAAGCGCTGTCCCTGCAGGACCTGGGTATACGACTGGTGAAGCTGTCGAACAAGCAGCTCAATAAGATCGGTCTGCCCGAAAACGTCCTGGCCGCCGTGAAAGCGGCACAGGCCATAACAAAGCACACGCCGCTTGACCGGCAGCTGCAGTATATCGGCGCGTTGATGCGGAAATGCGATCCCGCACCGGTGCAGGAATTCCTCGATGCCCTGGAGCAGGGGAAGCGCCGGCAGAATACGAAGTCTAAAAGAAACGAGGACAGTTGAATTTATTTCGGATCGATCTGAGCATACCCGTTGAACAGGACGGGAAGGATGAATATCTAAAAGCAGCATCACAACAACTCAACGTTTGTGAGACGGCCCTGCACATCGAAAAAATACTGAGCAAGTCGCTTGATATCGGCAATAGAGAGCAGTTCTTCTACAACATATCGCTCGTGGTCCATGCGTCCGACAGCTTTGACAACAAAGACAACCTTCCTGTATACACCGAGAAGATATTAAAAGAACAGGGATCAACCACCAGCACGGAGAGGCCTGTTGTCATCGGTTTTGGTCCTGCCGGCATGTTCGCGGCTCTTGAGCTGATCGCCTATGGCCTGAAGCCGATCATATTCGAACGGGGTAAAAAGCTGGAAGAGCGCTCTGTTGACGTACAAAGATTCATGAAGGAACAGGTGCTCGACCCGGAATCAAATATCCAGTTCGGTGAAGGCGGCGCAGGTTCCTATTCCGACGGGAAGTTGTTCTCCCGGAAGATCAATACGGACTATATCAACAAGGTGCTGGATACGTTCATTACGTTCGGCGCGCCTGAGGAAATCGGGCATGACAGCAAGCCCCATCTGGGAACAGACGTGTTGTGCGGGATCGTGCGCAATATACGGAATTATATCCTCGAGCAGGGCGGAGATATTCACTACAGTTCAAAAATGACCGACATGCTTCTGTCGGACAATTCAGTCGTCGGCGTTGTCATAAACGGAAAAATGGAATATCCATGTTCAAGCATCTATCTTGCCGTGGGTCATTCCGCGCGCGATACCTTTGAGATGCTCCGGAAAAAAGGCATCGCTCTAGAACAGAAGCCGATTTCCGTGGGCGTGCGAGTGGAGCATCCCGTGGAGATCATCAATCTCATGCGCTATGGCGATAAATATAAGGACTTCTCAAGCATCGGGGCCGCAACCTATTCTCTTAATCACAGTGATCGAAAAACAGGAAGAGGAGTGCATACCTTCTGCATGTGTCCGGGCGGCGAGGTGATAAACGCTTCATCGGAACAGGGCATGATCGTCGTGAACGGCATGAGCTACTCCCGCAGGTCATCGGCTTTTTCCAATGCAGCCATAGTGGTAACCTGCAAAACCGCCGATTATGGATCAGCCGATCCCCTGGCCGGGCTCGAGTTCCAGAAAGATATCGAGCGCAAGGCCTTTCATGCAGGAGGAGGGAACTGGGCGGTCCCTGCTCAGAATCTGTTGGATTTCTTGAGCGGGAAGGCCTCGGGCAGGTTAAATGAAAATTCCTGCGCCACGGGAACCGCAGCCGCGGATATGAAAGAGATATTCCCCGCCTTTATAAGCGATGCGCTCGTCACCGCCTTCAGGACCTGGAAAGAAGCGTATCCAACCTTTGTTTCCTCCCAGGCCATATTGATAGGCGCGGAAACAAGAACGTCAGCGCCTCTTCGGATCACACGCAGCAAAGAATTCGAATCGGTCAACGTCAGGAACCTGTACCCCATAGGCGAAGGCTCCGGCTATACCGGCGGGATAACGAGTTCGGCTGCTGATGCGATAAAGGCGGTCGAGGCTGCTCTGTCATCCCGCTAGCATGGCCGATAAATGGGTATTAAGATAGCAATAATGCAAGTAGATTTCGATACACAGGAATGCTCATTTCTGATACACTCATACATAGCGCGGATGTAAAAAATGGCTTGGTATGTCGTGTGAAACAGCGGGTGCGCCGTTGGGAATGCATATATATGTAGATGCGGGATGCTAACTGCATGTTACCTGGTTAGTCATAATCGGAGATGGTGATGCAGAGCAGGTTTATATTGTTTTGGCTTGTGGCCTTCATGACGTTACCGGTGGTATTTGCCACTGAGCAACCGAAACAAATGGAATCGTCGGTGGAATATGATACTGAAATGACCGATCAATTCTTTGAAGTGGATACATGGAGTTCACCCTGGTGGATTATCGAGCAGGATGACGGTTCATTTGAAGATACAACCGGCCAAATCACAAGACGAGAGGACATCCCAAGGCTGCGGCACACTGCCGAGTGCCGAACAGAGCATCAAATACCACACATGATCAAATTTTCCGAAGCTCGGCAGATCGACAAGGACACTATTGAAATCCGAATCCATGACGAATCAGCGTCCACGTTTGACGATCTAACCGTCATCGTCAGAAACGGCCGCTATAGCAGTCACTACAAGACGGTATATCCCGTTGCCGCAGCAAATACGGGCCTCGTTTGGACTACCACGAAACAACGATTGGTTTTAAATAAGAAACAGTACGCGAAAAAGGAAGTTATCAGGGGACGTATCGACTTCGAATGTGTTGAAGAAATGAAAGATGCACGGAACGGGAAAAAAAATATCCGTACCATTCGCATTGAAGGTCGCTTCAAACCGACCTTACAGTAAATACTGGCTAACCAGTTGATAGGTCGGGTAGAGCGAAGAAAAACCCCCCGTCGAGGATTCTAACGCTGATGGTCGAGTTCGCCGCGAAAAGCACGCGTCTCGCCCCCGGGATTATATTGTCACATCGAAAGGGCTTCTTCTCGAAAATACAATGACGGCTAATTCGGACGAAAAAATTAACAGAACGTTCAGACTCTATGACGAAACCATCTGGATTATCGGATTCGGCTTGTTTTTCTTAACATATCAAGCGCTCTGGTCGAATAAATCATTTGAACAAAAAATTTACGATGTACTTGGCATTTTGCTTCTATGGGGCATCGTTCTTCTCAAGACTCACAGAATTCACATTAGTGACATGCGGACTGTGATATTCCAGGGATTACTTCGAAGAATCGTATTGAATCCGAGAGACATTCTCGAATATCAAGAATGGGTTCGAGGTGGAAGACTTGTACATCATGGCGGCAGTATCTTTCTCTGGCCATATATCGAAAAACAGGGAGAACTGAAGAGCATACTGAAGGCCGCAAATCCGCAGATTAAATTTAGAGACATTTCAGAAGAAGGGACAAAAACAAATGTACGTGTGTTGATTATAGTAATAGCTATGTTCGCGTATTTTGGATGGCTAATTTGGAGTTTATTCCATGGCATTATGAATTCTTTTAAATAAAGAACAGGCGTGTTTGCCGGGAAGCGATCTGATAGATCGCATACGACTATAACAATTCCGTCAAGAGAAATGCTGAGAACCGCGTTCCTCACGTCGGCGGTTAGGCATCAAAATAATAATTCCAGTTCCCGAATCAAAACAATTGAACGATGGATTGACTAGAGACAGCCTCGCTGGATACCTTTTAAGTTTATCGCCAAGGATGTCGATTGCTGAATATTTACGTAGATGCTGACGCATGCCCTGTGAAGCAAGAGGTCTACCGGGTTGCAGCCAGGTATCATATGGGTGTCACTTTGGTGGCCAACTCCTGGATGCGCGTACCCACAGAGGATGGAATCGTACTTCACGTTGTCGGCAATGGACTCGATGAGGCCGACGACTGGATTGTTGCCACTGTCACGCCCCACGACATCGTGGTCACGGCTGATATTCTTCTGGCGAGCCGATGCATCAAGGCTGGTGCGCACGCAATCAGCCCAACGGGGAAGGACTTCACCGAGGAAAACATCGGAGATGCTGTCGCAACCCGGAACCTGCTTGCAGCGCTGCGTGGGAACGGCGAGATCACTGGGGGTCCGGCACCCTTCTCCAAACGCGACAGGTCAATCTTTTTGCAGAAACTGGACCAGGTGATTCAGATGGTTCGGCGCGAACATCCCAGCAAAATCGGCTAGCGGTGAGCCCTGGAATCCCTATGCTCACGTCTTGTATCTTGCCGGGCGGGGATATATATTATAAAAAACAAGAAGCGACCCTGATGGCTGAGCTGCCGCGATTAGGTCCGTACCTATGAACGTAAAAACGCCGCGAACATTATTCCTTATCGTAGTATGTCTTGCACTCGTTTCTTGCACCAAAGAATCGCGTGAGGATTCTGTTGCTAACAGCGCTGAGGTCAAGGCATTTTTGACCCACTTTTTCATTACTGGCACCAAGTTGATAAAAAATGAAACGGAAGATTTCTCATTACAAACCCAATATGCTGAAATTCTTACGGGCGCAGATACTACATGCTCTTCTGAGAGTCTCTGCAATAAGACAAAGGATTATTTTCTGGAGTTCACTCCAAATTTCTTATTTGGAACAATAAATGGCCGCACAATAGTGTCGGAAGCAGATCCAGATGCTTTCGTCGACCTCTGTGACATACGAGGAACAAAAGTGTATCGGGTTCTTGGAACCGGCACAGAAGGTTCAATCTATGGCACTTTTTGGCTCTCTGATTATGCATTCGTAGTCTATGGCATGGAATCCAATGAGGGGTTTGCAGATGTGTTTGACATAAAAGCAAAGACAAAAACAAGTTACTCAATCGATAAGGAAAAAAGAAAGCCCCATGCTGATCTGGATGCATTCTTAATTGACAAGTACGGGCACGCGGATAGTTTCTGATCGCAGCGTTACCACCCTGACAAGCCGTTCCACGCCGACCGCTTCGAGGCCTGTGAATCCCTCGGGTCGCGTCTTGTATCTTGCTGGTCGAGGGCATATATCAAAATACAAGATGTGACCCTGCTGGCCTCTGCTGGCCTGATCCCAAGGGCGTAAATTTGAAGAATGATTTTGTGATTGTCCTTGATGGCGGAAGCTGTTTCTTCCAGTTGAAATACGATCCGACCATGGACAAATTCTATGACGCATTTATTAATGGCGAGGCATAATGGCAAATAACACACCACGAGAGGTCAGACAAACAACGCCCGCTTTTTTACACATGCTTATGCGTAATAAAAGAGAACATATCGTGTCGGCGGTTGTTCTGTCAATAGGGTGCCTCACCCTCACCGTAGTATTCTCCGGCGCACCATTGAGAGTCCACATTGTTGATGCCCTGTCATTGATAATTGCATTCACCATTCCGGCCGTGTACATAACAAAAAAAGAGGACATTAAAAATAAGCGCGTTCACGTCATATCTTATTGGCTGTTTGGGACAGTTGCCTGGTATTTCCTGTCAGCGTTCGTCATCGTAAAGGCAGATTTGAGTCTATTGCGTCTGGTGTCGATACTTCCAGCATCATTCATGGGCTTGATCGTTTTTATAGCCTTTCATCTGGTACTTATGAAGTTCTTGGCATATGGAAAAAACGCATAGTCAGTCGGTGAGCCCGCCACGCGGGCCGGCTCATCATAAACAGCGCGCCGAGATCGCAGAGTGAACGGACTCGAGAAAAAAATTATGACCATGCTGCTTGATGGCGACGATCCCACTCTCGCCGTCCTTCGCAGTCAGGCAGGAGCCGCTAGTGTGGCGTCCCGTGAATTCTCCGGTGCCGGCTTCTTCACCACCTTTAAGGTTCCCGAGACCTCGCCACGCTTGCAAGGCGTACCTCGCCTGGTGATCGGAGATGTCCATGCCACGCTCGATGGCTTAGAGCACGATGCCGGCTTCCTGCTCTTCGTGGCCGATGGGGCGATCGAGATGCTCGAATGTTTCATCGTTGATCCTGCTTTCCCTCCTGATCCACGACTCCTGCGAGCCTATTACGTTCGCCCAATCAAGCCAGGCGGCGGCGAAGTTCATGAGACCCCGGTTCGGGATCTTACCTGGGCGCTCGGACGGAAGAACCTATAGAACCTGCCGCGCATAAAGCGGTAGGTGAACATCAAGAACCTTTACCCCATAGGCGAAGGCTCCGGCTATACCGGCGGGATAACGAGTTCCGCTGCCGACGCTATACTGGCGGTGGAGGCTGTTCTGTCATCTCGCAAAAGGGCCGACAAACGAGTATTACAACAGCAGTAATGCAGGAAGATTTCGATACTCGTGAATGCCCATTTCTGATACACTATGCATAGTATTCTTGTAAAACATGGGTTGGCATTTCGTGTGAAACAGCGGGTACATCTCTGAGGATGATATATATGTAGATGCAGTGTGACTACCTTCGAGAGGTAAAAAGCATCTACCTGTATATATACGATCGGCATCTATAGGTAGATGGAACCACCTGTAGATGCTTGTATATATATGTAGATAAAAGTTTCCGTCGCATCAATAACTTGTTAGGGCAGAGATAATGGACATTGCATACTTGAAAAAGTACTTATTCAAGCTTTCTCTCATGGAGTTGATTGTATTTGTACTTGCTGCTCTGACCTGGCTTTTTAGTAACACTCCTTTCTATCTCTGTCTTTTTATAATTGGATTTATCTTCATCGGACTTGGGACATTATTTTTATTCAGTGCCAAGAATGCAATCCGCGATGATTTTCAAAGACGTAAATTAGACATCTTTTCAGTAGGTACTACTATGACGGATGACGAGTCTAAACAAAGGACTTCGAGTGACATTGCTATTAGTTACTTTCAGGGATCTTTGTTCCTGTGGTCTGGGTTAATTGCAGCAGGATTAAGTTTAGCTTTGGATTATTTTCGGCATGCATAGCTAATATCGTCTTGCAGAGACAGTAACAAAAGCAATTAAAAGAAACCCTAACCTGTCGGTCGAGACCGACGCGCAAAAGGCGCGCGTCGCACCTCAGCGTTTGAATAACCATTAATGAAAATCTCCCGTCGTCAATTTCTGAAGTGTGCCCGCTCAGTGGGATGGCTGGGCCTTATGGCAAGCTACCCGATCTTCATGGAACGCTACGCCGTTCTGACGAATACCTATAAGGTTTCTGTACCCAATCTTCCAAGCGCCTTCTCGGGGTTCAGTCTCGTCCACTTGTCGGACCTGCAGAGTAGGTACCCCTGATTTATATTGACACTCCCGCCCCCTACAGTGTACAAAGAAGACTGTTTTTGAACTGCACCCCTCCGACTGGACAGTTGTGTTAGACTAACAGACAGGATCCCACGCCCTGGGAAAGGGCAGAAAGGGTCTTGTCATGAGAAAACAGAGATCGTTCAATCCGGAGTTCAAGCGTCAGATCGTCGAGGAGCTTCTGAGCGAGGTCAGCACCCCAGCCCAGTTATGCCGTCGACACGACCTTTCTTCCGGACTCCTGTATCACTGGAAAAAGCAGTACGCCAAAGGCAGCCTTGTCGGTAGTTCGAATCAGGAAGCCGCTCATGAAGAACGGATTCGTCAGCTGGAGCAGATGCTGGGCAAGGCCTACCTGGAGATCGAGTTTTTAAAAAAAGCCTTGCAGCGGACCCTCTCGCAGCCAAGGAAAAACGGCAGTTCCTTGCCGACCATCGAGACTTTATCGAAACCGTCACGAGGGGGTGCGCACTCATGAACCTCCCTCGGAGCAGCTTTTATTACAAGCCCACGACCCAGGAGATACCCCCTGAGGAACAGGCATTGATCGACCGAATCGAAGAGATCGCCGAGGACTTTCCCAAATACGGCTACCGAAAGATGACGGCCCAGCTCCACCGGGACGGCATTCCCGCAAACCACAAGAAAGTCCAGCGGATCATGCGGGAAAAGGGCCTGGTTGCAAAGAAAACCCGGCGGTTTATCAAAACCACGGACAGCAACCACCCGTACCCGATATACCCGAACCTGACCAAAGATCGTATTGTCACGGACATTAACCAGGTCTGGGTTGCCGATATCACCTATATCCGGATCGCCACAGCCTTTGTGTATCTGGCGGTCATCCTAGACCTCTTTTCCCGGAAGGCCATCGGCTACGCCATCTCGCGCTCAATTGACACGGCATTGAGCCTCGAAGCGCTTCGAATGGCTATCAGAAACAGAAATCCGCCTCCGGGAATGATACATCACTCCGACCGGGGTGTGCAGTACGCGGCCCATGACTACATCGACGAACTCAAAAGCGACTGCTTCCAGATCAGCATGTCCCGCAGAGGCAACCCCTACGACAACGCCTTTGCCGAGAGCTTCATGAAGACCATTAAAACCGAGGAGGTCTATCTCTGGGAATACCAGACCATCGAAGATGTTCTCAAACGGCTTCCGTATTTCATCGAGGACGTGTATAATCAAAAAAGACTGCACGAATCCCTTGGTTACGTTCCTCCGGACGAATACGAAGCTATGAGAAAAACCTTAAACCCCTGTCTGGCACTCTAACCAGACTGTCCAAACACAGGGGTGCAGTTCACCTTCCGAAAAGGGACCAGAAGGCTCTCTTGCATTATCTCGATGCGCTGGTACAGAAGAACGTAGCGGGGTGATGCTATAAAATAGCAAGTATCACGGCTGTCCATATCATTGCAGCAAAGGAAACTACCATCAACTTAAACCAGATTCCGATACGACCATTCTCTTTTTTTGTATTGCTTATATACGCACCCAATTCAGTCCATGGCGCAATAAACCCACTTACCAGCTTCCACGTTGGAGATAAATTTCTCTTCCATAGATAGCGCTTGATCATGAAAATTGAAATACCAAAACCGATCAAGAAACAGAATAAGAAAATAACCAAAACATCTTTCATAGAAATTTATCCTCAAACATGAATCTGTATTAGTTGCCTGAGCAGCATCCTATTTGCTTCTCATAAAGCAAGAAATAATAGCAAAGCGTCGCCTTACCGCCAGCGCCAAAGCCAGCACCAACCGCTACTGGTGGACCTTCAGAAGCGCTCATGGAAGCCTCTAACGGGCCAGCGCCTATTTCAACAGAAAATCCCTTGAACAAACTTGCGCAGTCATTTGTTTTGACGACATTGTAGACACCGCCCGTTGAAACGCTATAACCGAATCCAGCTCCGAAACATACCTTTCCGAACGCAGCAAGAATTTTCGTTTTACCACTGCAGCAAGTGACGACTTCTACGCCACCCCCGACAATGAAATGACCTTCTCCGTCAGTATAGGTAGTATTATGACCCTGCGTTTCTGCCAGACCGAAAGGATCCGTAAATCTAAGGGCGTTATTGCCTACGTATACAAACAAATGGTTTTTACCACGTTTGATTCCAATCGGATCAGCTTCAATATACCTCCCAATGACCGGATTATAGTCCCTGAAGTAGTTGTAGTGCGTGCCCGTCTCCGCATCGAAGTACTGTCCAGGAAATCTCAGATTATTCGTGATCGTTGCTACGGTGATGTTCGCTTCCCCGAAAGGTTTGTAGTCCGCAGCCCAAACAACTTGCCCGGTTGAGTCCGTCATCTTCTGTGGCGTCCCTAAATGATCGTTGTGATAATAGTATACATTACTCCCCTCGATCTTGGCAAGGGACTGACCGTTCAGAAAAACGTATTCTGCTGTGATTGAACCACCACTGTTTGATTCTGCGATTATCTGGCCTGAGAGGCTGTAGTGGAAGATGGTCGTGCTGCCGCCTGCAGTCTTCTTGACCCGTTGGCCATTGCCGTTGTAGACATACTCCCCTTTGGTGACGCCTGCATCCACAACCTGGATCAGCCGCTGGTTCTGATTGTAAGTGAACTGGCGCGCGCCTTCTGCAGTGGTGTTGCCGTTGTTGTCAAAGCCGTAGGAGGTGCTGCCGACGCTCGCGAGCTTGTTCGTGTTCGTCACGTAGGCGTAGCTCGTGGCCCCTTCCGTCTGCCTGTTCCCTACTCCGTCATAGGTCCATCCCAGGCTGCCCCAGGGACCGGTGGCTGTTCCGAGCCGGTCGAGGCT
>Ga0209212_1002261_pt1 | contig 27993 bp, 37 predicted proteins | sample RifGroC2_FD_183996 | JGI IMG/M metagenome (GOLD analysis project Ga0209212, IMG submission 183996) | Groundwater microbial communities from Rifle, Colorado, USA - Groundwater C2 (SPAdes) (version 2) | ecosystem: Environmental > Aquatic > Deep subsurface > Groundwater | place: Rifle, Colorado... | reverse complement strand
AGAATGCGGAGATTATATCTGCAGGACGCCGCTTATGGTGGCGGTCAGGAATAACAATTTATCGGCGGTCGAGCTGCTTGTTAAACGCGGAGCGGATGTAAATCGCAAAGCCGTGAGTAATGAAGTCGCTATTAATTATGACTGCAAGGTATATTCATATATCGATTTTCCTTCAAACCCAATCAAATGCACCATAGACAGTCTTACTTCTTTAAAGTCATGTTCTCAAAAAATAACATTTACCGGCGGCCGGAACGCTCTGCATGAAGCTGTCGATTCGTGCAACATTGAAGCTATGAAAATATTGATTAAAAGCGGAGCAGACCTCAATGACAGAAATGTATGGGGTTGGACGCCGCTTATGCTTTCGATCAGAAATAACAACCTTGAAGTTTTGCGCTTTTTGATTGATAACGGCGGTGACGTGAATTTAGTCAGTAAAGAAGGCCTGAAATGGACGGCTATTCTGGAAGCCGCCGTGACGTGTAAAAATCCTGAAATTATCAATTTTCTGGTAAGTAAGGGAGCTAACGTCAATCAAAGAAGCATTAAAGATTGGACTCCGTTAATGTTCGCGATTCGGAGCCCAAACGTCGAAATAGTTGACGCGCTCATAAAGAACGGCGCCGATGTCAACGCTATTAACGATGAAGCGATGAGCGTTCTGGACATCGCTGAGAACATAAACTATGTCAAGCCTGAAATTTTAGATATTCTAATGAAATCAGGTGCCAGAAATAATATCGGCAATCGAAAAATCGGGGAAGTGAAAGAGAATGCCGGAAAATAAAAATAAAAAAAGTAACTTTAAACTAGTCAGTATAATAACGGCATTTTTCGTTGGGTTGATTTCATTTTTTTCAATACCATTATTTTTTTTAATGAGCCATACCGAAAAATACGGACCTGCACCCACTCCATTCAACAGAAAACTATTGAAGTGCTTCAGAATTAAAGGGAAAGTTCGCTCTAAATCGGATAATTCGCCCTTAAAAGATTTAAAAATCATGCTCAATGCCAAAGGCCTCGAAACCGTCACGAATAATAATGGCGATTTCATGTTTGAAATTTATAATCCCGAAGAGAAAGAACTCAAGGTTGAAATACCCGGAACTATTCCTTATTTCGGCACGAAATCATTTGACATCAAATTTGACAAAATAAGCAGGCATAAAACTATTGAAGTGCAGGAAGCCTCCACGGAAATTTTACTGTAGTGATAATTGGCATTTAAATTTGAAATGTAATGTTATAAATTTTAAATATAACTTTACATCTACTGGAATTTTTGTTAAAATTTGACCGGCAATTCCTGACAGGTGTTTTACTAATTTATAGCAAATAACAGCGGATTTTTTATGAGCGTTAAACTCGGTAAAATTAAAGTTGTGATAGTTCTGGTGCTTCTGGCATCGGCAGCTTATTATTACCTTTTAACCAACGCCACTCAGGCATTCGTTTTTGGAATTAACTATAAAATACACTGGCTCGTCTCGCTGTCCATTCATTTTAATGCAGATACTAATGTCCTCTTCGACGACAGGCAATACGCTTTTCAAAATATTATTTTTGACGATCTCGATATAGCGGAAACTCTTCTTTTTAACGACAATAATTCGCCGGGCGTTTCCAACTCATACCTGAGCGCGTTAAAACAAAATAACCTGCCGGTAATCAAATTGATCTCAAAATATCAAAATCTTGATTCTTTTAATTATGTTAACGACGCGTTGATTAAAGTTGAAGATCCGGATGTTTTTAGATTTTTGGCTCAAAAAGAAGTAAATTTGACTTACCCTCTGGTACAGAAAACGATAGAGGGTAAAATAGAACTGGTAAAATTGTTAATTGACCTGAAAGTAAATATAAATTCTAAAACATCAAATAACCTGACTCCGCTTGCGGCGGCGTTAATATCCCGAAATTTAGAATTAGTTAAACTGTTTATAGAAAAAGGCGCTGATGTCAATTGCAAATATTCTGATGACGATTCGATGCTGATAATTGCTCTTCGCGATAATCCTTTGCTCGACATAATCAAATTGCTTGTCGAGCGCGGTGCGGCAGTGAACTATAAAAACATTTTCGGTGAATGCCCTATCTGTATTGCAGCGGAGAATCCGGGCAACGAAGAGATACTGAAATACCTGATTTTAAAAGGCGCGGATAAAACAAGTATAACCGAGGCACTTACAAGAGCCATAGTGATGGGCCGCCATGAGTATGTCGACATTTTTACCAGAAACGGGTTCGGCATAAATAGTATAAACATTTACGAATGGATCATTGAGGACAATTATCTAGGGCTCAGGTATTTAAAAAATAACGGCATCGATCTATCGCAATACTTGCAAAACGCTTTGAAATATAAAAGGGCGGCGTCGTTAAAAACGCTGCAGAAAGCCGGATGCATAATTGAGAACGAAGCCGAAATAAAATTTATGCCTGAAAGCAAAAATTTTTTGAATTGGTTTTCAGATAATTCAAATAATACAAAAAAGGACGATTCAGGCTTTTTAAACGCACTTAAAAATAATGATGTAAATTCAATAGAGTCTATTCTATTGAGCGGTTACAAATTAAAAGATAACGATATTACGACGGCAGTCAATTTGAAATGTGATGAAAAAATTATATGTTTAATGCTCAGAACAATTGATCCGTCGTCTGATTCCTATATTGTCACGGCAGTCAATTCGAACCATGAAATCGCTTTAAAATATCTTGTTTCAGAAACTGTCAAGAAAATTACGAATGATTATATTTCATTTGACGAGCCATTGCTTGCGGCAACATACTTGAACAAATATTCGACGGTTAAATATATTTTAGATTCAATTCCTGACATACAGGTAAACAAAAATCCTCCGGTCGAACAAATTAAATATTATATAAAAATGAGTCCATTGATATGCTCCATACTTAATGGATATGACGACATATCTCAGCTTTTTATAGAAAAAGGCATTTATTTAAAAACGAAATATCATAATTGGTTCAGCCCATTGATATACGCTGCCTGGTACGGAAGGACCAGAATTTTAAAAATGCTTATAGATAAAGGTTTTTCGGTTAACGACAATACCGACGAGGGAACGACGGCGCTTATGTATGCGGCAATGGCCGGTAACACCGAGTCAGTGAGCCTGTTGATTGAACATGGCGCGAATATCGAAGCTAAAAACACAAACGGCATCAATGCTCTGGTCGAGGCAATCACGAGCTGCAGAACTGAAACCGTCGAGCTGCTCAAGGCAAAAGGCGCAAATATGGCCGAAGCGCAAAGCATTATAAAAAGAATCCGTTCAAAAGGTACCGATATTAACTATACGGATCGCTATGGCGTGAGCGCGCTTATGCGGATACTTTTCAGCGGCGATTTTGTCAAGTCTAAATATCTTATAGATAACGGCGCCGAAGTGAATGTTGAAATCAATCAGCCGACCAGGTTTTCAAATAATCCTTTGTCGGCGGAACACATCACGACGCTTGGCATCGCGGCGTTTCGATATGACAGGAAATTCGGTTCGATCAATTTGATTAAATTGCTGCTCGACAAAGGCGCGGATCCTTATTATAAAAACGACGCGGAAATGTTTGAACATCTCATAATCGGAACGGCTTTGACAAGCAAATTTTTCCTGAATAAGTTTCTTAAAAATATTCCGCCGCAATTGAAGTCGGCTAATTTTGGAAGAGCGTTGAGTTCGACGCTTCGATTAAATGAAATCGGGATGTTCGAGGTTTTACTTGAAAATGGAGTGGGTCTGAATGGTACTTATTCAGATACCCGTTATAATTATGATGAGGGTCACGAAATCCCTATTTTTATAGAAATCGTAAGAGATTATTCGATAGAATATCTTAAAAAAATATTAAAATACAGACCGGATGTGAATGTCAGGTCGAGGGCATCTAAACAAGCATTAAAAGAAATGAACAACGTCATCGAAAATTACTGGAATGTAGACAACTTGAAAAATTTAAAATTCTACGGCAGCAATGCGCTCGCTTTTATTTCAGATATTATTGAAAAACAAACAGCCTTTAAAATCGAAAAGCTCGATTTATTGCTCGATAACGGCTGCGATATAAACCAGAAAAATTATATCGGTTACACGCCGATCATGCTGGCGGCTCTTTCTGAAGATCACGACATTATCTCGCATATGCTTGATAAAGGCGCCGATATCAAAACCGTCAGCACCGATGAGTTGAAATTCAATATACTGTTTACCGCCGCGTTAAATAAAAATAATCCGGATATAACTGAAATGCTTATCGACCGCGGCGCCGATGTCAACCATGGAGCCTTATTTAACTGGACGCCGTTGATGATGGCTGCCATGGCCTCGAATTTTGGCGCGGCCGATATACTGATTCAGCGCGACTGCCCGGTGGACGCGGTGAACGACGATAATAAGAACGCACTGGACATCGCTTATGATTATTATGATAGAAATAATGTAAGCAAGAGCGAGATGGATAAAATAATAAGGCTTTTGAAAAAATCTGGTTTGAAACGTAATAATAAAATTTACAAATTAAAGGTAGACTGATGATTAAAAACATTAAAAAGAAAATAGCAGGCATCATAATAACTGGATTGGTATGCAATGATATGTAATTCCAGAAAATGTGTTTTTCGACGTTAAGCCGCATAGAAATTGAGTTTGTTTCGTTTTTTCTCTGAAATTGCTGCAAAAAAAATCTTGCTGGTTTTTCTGGTTTTTGACGAATTTCTTTCATTAATTTCAGAAATTTTGTTTTAGCTGGCCTATCAATACGGTCAAAGTTCTTGATTAAACGGGGTTTGAACGATTTATAGCCGACTGAAGACAAACGGCAATTCCAGAACATCTTATAATAAAAGCTAATATTTTCAAGGCTTTTCAATACGAATGATTATCCAGGCTAAACAAATCCCGTTTAAAATGCATTTAAGATATGCTCAAACCCTTATTTTTGGAGAGCCAGTTCGAACGTTTGAGTTGCGATCTTGGTAATAGCTCCATTGATATCACCGCCACGTTCACCAGAGCCAAAAGTATCGGTATGATTAAAATATCGAGTTAAATACTTTTTGGTTGACGAATCATAACTTCTTATAAGGCAGGATAAAAACCATGGAGAGCGGCCAGTGTGATAAGGAACAAAACAGGTTCCTAAATTAGACGCCTCGACCGCTATAACCAAGTTTGCTTGTGAGGCTTCAGCTATGGCTTTAAGAGTTTCTTTATCAGGCATATCGAAAGCGCTTAAGTCGTAGCCCTGGGCTTTAATAAGGTCGGCTATTTCTAAATTATCAACTATTTTGAATTCCGTAGCTGGAAATTTTTGCTTGATCACCGAATCGAAGGAGCTTTGAACGGCTCCGATATATTCTCTATAATTTGCCCGCCTATAAATAAAAGCGACAGCGGCTACATCAGAGTTAATTTTGTTAACCAAGGGCAAAATTATTATTTTTTTTGTAGGGCCGGCAATACTTTCGGTACTTAGCGTCATAAAAAAGCCAATAGCAATTAAGCATAATACAATTTTTTTAAACAAATTAACTCCTCACTATAATGATTTTTACCCCGCCGCCCGTGCCCATAAAAAGGCCGGGCGGTTTTAAATTATCTTGTTTGTTTTAAAGTTTTGTCTATTTGTTCAAGTTTTTCAATATACATTTATAAAACTCTTGTCCCCTCCTTTGGTGGGGACAAGAAAAAATACTACAAAAAAATTATAATAGCATTTAACATTGAGTTTAGCCCAAAATAAATCTTAACTTCTGTCCCCCCTTTTTTTTCAAAAGTGGGGACAACCGAAAAAGGTAGGGACAAAATCTATAAAACCGCATAAAAACAAGCAATAACTGTAAAATAATAAAACAACGCTCCAAGTGTATACATGAGAATATCTAAAGGATCTGATATACTGCTTTTATTATATAATGGGGTAATATATTCCCAATACGAGGCAACGATTAAAGAAAAACCAATAATTTTAGTTAAAGTATCTAATTTTATATTACGGTATTTATAAAACGAAAGCAAAATGTTTGAATACGATAATATAAAAACTCCAGCACAAAAGTCGTTCCAAAACGAGGAAAAAATAATATTTTGGTAATTTATTTTTAAATAATATTGATTTATTACATATGCCGTCAATGATAAAAAAACAGAGCCTATATTTAAAGCAATGAACAAATAATCACGGCCAACACTATTCCGCCAGCAATTGTTAATAGTAGTCCACATGAACATCCTTTTTGAGTTTCGACATATATAACTTGAGGTGAGACGCTAAAAACATTACAACCACAAGTTACACAATTATCGACATAGTCTTGATTGTTTTGACCACATTTAGAGCATTGTTTCATAATTAAACCCTTTGTCAAGATAAACTAATTTACCTTTTTAGTTATAGTTTAAGCAGATTTTTTATCTATTTCATCTTTAGCCCTATTCGATCCCAGAGCGCTCTGCCGTTTCTGTTCCAAAATAATATCATAGAATAACTTTCTTTCTTCTATTGATAAATCTCTTATCATATCTAACATTGGTTTTAAATACGCTTCTGTTTTAAGTTCATCAAGAAGTTTTAATTCTTCATCGGTAACCTGACGGTTATTTTTTGAAATTTCAGCATTAATAATTTTTTTAAGAATATCGAGTTGTTTAGGGGAAAAACTATTGTTTATTTCACTTAAAAGATCAGTCTCTGATTGAACGTCATCATTATTATTACGATCTTTATTTAATAATTTATCAGGCATTAGAAACATAGTCCCAACTCCTGCTAAAAGCCAGTTAATATTCACATTAAATTGCCGGTTAAGTTCATATAAAAACTCAGCTCCCATTGTAAAACGACTGTTTTCTACTGATGATACAAACCCGTGAGTAGAATAAATTTTTTTGGCAAATTCATCTTGTGTCAATTTTAAAGTTTTTCTTATTTTTTTAAGTCTTTCTCCAGTCGTTAAGCCGTCTTCGATTTTTTGAGGCTTATTTTCAATATACATTGAGCCTTCGCCCGTCAAAACCCAATTAATATTTATGTCCATTAGTTTGCAAAGCGACGAAAATAGTTTTTGGCCAGGCAAAGTTTTTTGGCTTTCGATTTCTGACAAAAAACTCCTGCCAATACCTAAAATTTCAGAAAATTTTTGCTGGCTAAAACCCTTGATATTCCTTAATTCTAATAATCTAATTGATATTTTTTCCGTTGACATGCAAACTTTTCCTTGACATTTGTTTGTAAATCGACTATAATTAAATTGTAAGCAACCGAGCGAAGAACTAAAGCAACTCTAATTAAAAATAAACCATAACTTAAATTAAACGAATCCGAGGTGAAAAATGAATACCACTAAAAAAACATCCGTCAACAAGACCATCAAAAAAATCATGATCGACCGTGATCTTACTCTTTCGATGCTTGCAAAAATGACCGGGGTCACGCCCGTGCATCTTTGCGCAGTCATCAACGGACGTATGATCTCATACCCGCTGCGCGAGAAAATAGCGTTCGCGCTGAATGTGTCTTATGAATCCTTATGGCGCCATCCCGATGATCGTCTGGCGGCATAATAACGAAAGCGAGGACCAATGAAGTTTTTAAAATTCAAACAATTTTTAATCAACCTCCAGCAGGTAAATCAAATTGAACTCAAGGGCAATAAAATTCTTTTCTATTTCATCGATAAGACCAAGCCGTTTTATGTGAACTTTAAAACGGCCGAAGAGGCCGCTTTTGAGTTTGATAAAATTGAGCGCAATTTTACAGCCATAAAGGAGCACCAGTGAAAAATAACAGTTTAAGCATAAAACCTCGTGCCAATCAAATATTCAATAAATATATAGTAAATGATCTAACTTTTAGCACGGCACTTTCATTATTGGATGAATTAAAAAAAATCATCAGAACTACAAAACTTAATCCTGACTGTTCTTTTGTGAAAAATCAAACTTGTGAAAATATGAGTCATAAATTTTAATAACATCTTCTTGAATTGTTTTATCGGATTTCCGGCTTCCGCTCTTAATATTAGCATTTACTAAATTTACGTGAGCGTTAGTCATTAATGCAGAAAACATAGATTTTAAAACTTTTTCATTCATATATGACCTCCCTTGAATCGGTTAGTTGAAAAACTTGAAAAACTTGAAATATTATACAACAAAAAAAAGATAAAAGCAAATTTTTTTGAGGTGAACGTAATGAACGTTAATTTAAACCGCATTAAAGCGGAAATGAAGGCCAGAAAAATAACGAATGCGCAGATCGCCAAACAAACCGGCGTCACGTATCAGTGGGTTTCCATGGTTATTCATGGGCATTCGAAATCACCCAGGATCAAGAAAGCGATCGCGGACTGCCTGGAAATACCTTACAATGAATTATGGCCGGAAGCGGCATAGAAAGGAGTTACAGAGTGGAAAAAAGATTAAGCGTCAACGAAATAGCGAATAAATTGAGGATCAGCTGCCAGGCAATTTATCAGCATATAAACAAGAACGGCGTTAAACCCGCGGAATTTATTACTGAAGGCAATAATAAAATCGCGCTTTACGACGTAGATAAACTGCCGAGATATGCCAAACTGCTGAATGACATGTTCCAGAATCAAGAAGACGCGGCTCAGATGAATTTTATCGAGGTTCAAAATGACGGAAGCGCAGCAGACAACCTGACGCCCGAGCTTATCAATTCATACGTTTTGCTGTTCGGCCAGGACGGCGCGAAAAACATACTTATGAATAACTACGGTTTAAGGCCATAATTGGAGGGAAAGAGTGAACATAGAAACTAAAAAAACCAGTTTTCAATATTATGAATTCGGCGTTAACGGGCTTCAGAACCTTTTGGATCAACTGTGCGCCAAAGAAAACGTATGCGACCTCGGAAATCACAGGCCCGGATTTTTCGACATATTGCATGATGGTAAAGGCGAAGAAGAAAATATAGTGACCGGTTTTAAAGAAATACTTCTGCGCGAAACGGAAGTTCTCGAAGCCGGCGAAGTCAAAATACTAAAACATCACGCTGTAGCGGAAGGATTTCTGGTTATTTTTCGCGATTTAATAGTAACGTTCGGAAAACCGGCGGCCGTAAAATCGGCGATCATGCAAATATTCAGGTTCAGCAAGATCGAGCCGCGGCCTTTGTTTATCTCGCCTGAAAAACTGCTCAAAATATCCGATCGTATGGCGTTTATCAAAACGCTCGCCCTGGATCGCATCGAGCATCCAACCGTTAAAAATCTTCGAATTGACGGACGCATCGAAACCCTTTCAGATATTTCACCTTATCACAACTACGTTTCCAATATGACAAGCATCAAAGGTATTTTAAATACGCCGTTCGGAATCCGCACAATCAAAATAGCCTGCTCTGGTAACGTTAAAATCAGCATAAAAAAATGCGAAGAAATCGACACAAGGCTTTTCCTCTGGGCTTATGCGCTTATAAAAGGAATAAAATAAACAGTTAACCAGGATGGCAATGTTTGAAGGTGAACGTTAATGCAAACAAAATTTACGGTCAAAGAAATAGCCGATAAGCTGCAAATATCAAAAGATAGCATAAATAAACGCAAGCAGCGCGAGTCCTGGCAGCCATGTGGCGAACGCATCGAGAAAGGCCAGAAAACTCCGGAATACAGCTTGTTTGCAATCAGTCAGGACCTTCGTGAAAAGTTGTTAACGAAACTTTCGGTTGCCGGCGCCGAAGCGTACACCGGGAAGTCAGCCCAGCCGGCGGGAAAAACTCACTCCACCCTTAAAGGCGTTGCGGCCGCGAGCAAGCCTCCGGCCGCAGCGCCCAAAAAACCAAAATTTATGGTGGACGAACCGACAACTGAACTCATTAAGGCGGACTCTGCGCCGCCGGTCCTGGCCGCAAGCGGCAAAGACATAGTAGAAGCGCCCGAGCGGGCGAAAAGAATAGCGCTGGCGAAATATGAGCTTGTAAAGCTGCTGCTGGGTTATCGCGAAGCGCATCCATTGATGAAAAAAGGCGATTGCGACTCCAAATTTATTGCCGCTTATAACTCGGCGGCGGTATATACAACGATATACGGAATAATCGGGGAGGTGTCTATGCAAACGATTTATGGATGGATGAGAAAACTCAAAGAAAATAAAAATGATTATACTGCGCTTATACCAGGCTGGTTTAACCCGGCCGGCCGCCCGAAAATACCCGAAGAAATACTTAAAATAATCGAACCTCTCGTTTTAAACGCTAATAAAATGAGCATTGGAACCGCATACCGTCTCACTAAATACGAATGTCAGTCGAAAGGCGTCGAGCTCGATGTGTCGGAAGCTACTATCAGGCGCTATTTTGACTGGTACCAGAGGTGGCATTACGACACCTGGATACTGAAGCGCGAAGGCGAAAAAGCGCTTAAAGATAAGGTTGCTTCATACATAACGCGCGATCCTTCGCTGCTCGAAGTCGGCGAGTGCCTTGTAGCCGACGGCCACAGGCTGTCATTCGAGGTCATAAACCCATTCACGGGCAAACCATGCCGCGCTATGCTGGTCGCATACATCGACTGGAAAAGCTACGCGCTCTGCGGATACGAAATCATGCTCGAAGAAAACACGCAGTGCATAGCTTCGGCGCTCAGAAATTCGATAATACACCTCGGCAAAGTGCCTAAAGCGGCTTATCAGGATAACGGGAAAGCTTTCAGGTCGAAGTTTTTCAATCAAACGGCGGACTTTCGCGAATGCGGATTCACGGGTTTATTCAATAGATTGGGCATTAAAGCGGTATATGCCGAAGCGTATAACGCCAGGGCGAAAATAATCGAAAGATGGTTTTTGGAATTTCAGGAAACGTTCGAAAGGCTGCTGCCGAGCTTTACCGGCGCTAACATCAACGACAAACCGGCATGGCGTATGCGTAACGAGAAGTTTCATAAAGCCAATAGGATTGATTTTACCCCTACTATCGAACAAGCAATCAAGTATATCGAAAAATGGCGTGCGTTTCATTACGCGCAGCCGTGCCCGCATGTAGAAGGGCACACCATAGGCGAAGTTTACGACGCCGGCCGGGGCCCCGGAGTGGATGCGGCGCGTTTAGACGATCTTATGATGGTAGAAAAGACGGCGACGATCTACCGCAACGGTATAAGATTTCTCGGAGAATATTATTACGACGAAATACTATACGGTTACAAAGGTGACGCCATAATAAAATACAGCCTTTTCGACCTTTCATACATCAAAGTATATCTTACCGACGGCCGCTTTTTATGCCTGGCTAAACGCATTGAAAAAGTGCATCCGCTCGCGGCGATCAGCGGCACCGTTCAGGATGTCGAAACCCTCAAAGAGTCAATAAAGCGGCAAAAACGGCAGTTAAAAGACACGCGCAAGCACGCGGCTGCCGAAGTCGAAACCTTCCGTAAAGCCGGCTCAGACATCGAGTGGAGCAAGCAGATAGCGGCGGAAGAAAAACGCGTGGTAGCGGTAACCGAAAAAGCGCATACCGATGAAATAGTGCTGCCGCCGGAAACGCCGGAAGACCCACCGTTGTTTACTTCATATAGCGAAAAAGAAGAATGGGAATACGAACAGCGCTTAAAAAGAAAAGTTAGTTAGAACTCAACCGGACCAATGTGATGATTGACAATTTAATAGCGGAAAAGTCATTTTAAAAGCCATTTATCGAATGAATAAACAGGCCTTAAACGGCCATTAATATAAAGGAGTGGAGTACATGTTAAAACAGGCAGTAAAAGACGTAATGGAAGGGCGCGGAATCTCTCTGACAAAGTTAAGTTCGTCGTTAGGCATTTCGACATCGGCATTGAGCCAGTGGATCAATGATACTTACAGCGGCAACGTGAACAAAATCGAAACGGCGGTAAAGAGCTTTTTAGAGCACGAACGCGAGAAGTTGAGCGTTAAAAAGCGCCGCTTCAAGTTCGTCATGACGATGCCGGCGAAGCGTCTCTTTGAAGTCGCCAGGCTCTGCCATATCAAATGCGAACCCGGCGTTGCATACGGGCAGTCAGGAATAGGCAAGACTACGGCGGTTATGGAATACGTACGCAAATATCCCGCCACGGTCTTAATCGAAAGCGATCAGACATGCACGCTTAAAACCATACTGAGTACGCTTAACCGCAAACTCGGCTTTAGCGGAGCAGGTTCGACGAATTCGCTTTTTATGGAGTGCGTCGAAAAACTGAAAGATTCGGACAGGCTTGTAATAATAGACGAAGCGGAGCATTTGTCCATCCGGGCGCTCGAACAGCTGCGCCGGCTTAACGATTTCGCGCACATAGGCGTACTGTTCGTCGGAATGCCGCGCCTCATGCATAAATTTCAGGGGCTTCGCGGGACTTTCGAGCAGATTTTCAACAGAGCCGTGGGCAATGTCGCGCAGATCGAGCAGCCTAAAATAAGCGATTTCGAAGCGCTGCTCGAAGCGAACGGCGAATCGAAAGAGCTGGCGAAACATTATCACGAGGCCAGCGGAGCGAACACGAGAATATTCTCGAAACTTTACGACAGATGCTACGACACCGCGCAGATTAACGAACGCAATATCGATTCGACGATCATAAAAACCGTCGCGCACAGAATGATGTTAATGGTATAGGCTGTCGGCCGGCGGTAACTAGGTTAAAAAGAAAAATTAACGAAGGCGTGAATGGAGTGGTTAGGATGAGCAACAAAACAATGGCTGATAAGCAGCAAATAAAGATGATCCATATTTTAAAATCGAAACTTGCTCTGAGCGACGAAGAATACCGCGAGCATGTCGCGCAGTGCAACCAGCGCGGCGTCAGATCGAGTAAGGATATGACGCACGGCGAGGCGCAAAATCTTTTATGGCGGCTTTCTTCGATGGCAAACGGCCGCGGCATCCGCTGGACGAACTGGCAGGGGCGCAAAAAATACAATGACTTCGCCGGGCGCGACGATCGCGCGACGCCGCTGCAAATGCGGAAAATAGAGGCGATGTGGAAGGACGTTTCGTATATGACTACCGACGAAGACCGCGAAGCCGCATTTCGCAAGTTTATTGAAAAGCGCTTTCACGTGTCGGATATACGTTTCATAACACAGGAAATGGTTCATAAGATAATAAAAACGCTACAAGCGATGAAAAGCTATAAGGAGGCGGCTTAATTGGCTATAAAATTAAACGAGTTAATGACGCTCAAAGGAATCAATGCGGATCGCGAAGCGTGCTATGTGACGGTGCGTGATTTTGGACACAAGCCGCAAACGCACCGCATAAGGATGTCGCGGTTTCTCATGCATCAACTTACCAGCCTGAAGCTCGGCCAGAAAGTCCGGATCGAAGGCGAGTATGAGATCAACGGAAACGAGGTTAAATACGAAATAAGCAGCATTAAAGGCGAGGAGTGAGCATTTTATGACGTTTACGGTATCATTAAAACACGAAGAGAAAGAAAAAATCAAGGCGATGAATATGAGCATCGTCAATGCCGAAAAGTGGGTAGCCACGAATCCGATCTTGTCCGATGAAGTAAAAGGCTTTTACGAAATGATGCGCAATATCGTCGGGCAGATCGCGCGGCAGGCCGAAACCTACGACCAGACCAACCGCCAGATCAGCGAAAGTATAAGAATAAAGGCGGCATAAAAAGAGCGAAAAAGCAATTGTCAAAGATCGATGTAAACTAAAAAGGAAGTTTTTAAAAAAAACGTAAACAAGGAGTAAAAATGAAAGAGAATCATCATGTAAAGGCAATACGCAATGCATTATCATCTATGGTGCCTCTGCGCATGGAAGCCTATGACGAAATAAAAGACGCGTCACAGGCTCTTGCCGTCAGGATCGAAGAACTCGAAAGAAGCGCGGAAATAAAAGACGGTCTGATAAAACGCCTGGCCGCCGAAACCGGCAAACAGGCCGCCTATATTTCGGCGCTCGAAAGCGATTTAAAAACGCTCGCTTATGCGGCTGACAGCATTAAAGGAAAACTTAGAGAATGTGAACAGGCAATTGAAAAGTATAAAAAAGGATGGCAAGCGGAGTTTATAGAGCAAATCCAACTGTCGTCGAATCTGCGGGTTATCATTGCAAAGGTAATAAAAAATGAGTAAAAATCTATCGAAAAAGAGAGGAAATGCCATGAAGGGACTGCCTAAAATACCTATCCCGGATAGCTGCTGCGATAGCGTAAAAAATGTGAAAACATTGAAAATTACGATTGAAGTCAGCGAAGAGCAATACGCATTTATAACCAGAGTCCTTCCTTTTGCTCCGGGCGTTTATGACGCCGGCGAAGGCAGCCAGGTACATGAGCAGCTCGTCGAGCTGTCAATCGACATCCTTAAACAGATATTAAAAAATCGCCGTTAAGGCTTAATTCAGGAGGAATAAAGATGAAAACATTATCGGAAATCGAAGTCCAGACGAAGAAATTTGCGGAAGCCAATAATCAGTTGGCAAGCGTTATCGATGAAATGGAAACCGAGATCAATCAAATTAAAAAGAACTATCTTAAAAAACTTCAGCCGCTTGCGGACGCCGTAAGCATCGAAAAAGCGCTTTTAAAAGAAGCGATCGACGAAAGCCGGCTTATTTTCGTCAGACCGAAAACATACGTTTTTCACGGCGTAAAGGTCGGCTTACAGAGTTCGAAAAGCATTATAAAGGTTATCGACGAAACGAAAACGATCGAACTCATCAAAAAAAATCTGCGCGATTCGGCCGAAAACATGATAAAAACCTCGGAAACGATAATTAAAGATACGTTAAAACTGCTGTCTGACGAGGAACTTGTTAAAATAAACTGCCAGAAGTCGCCGGGCGTTGAAATGGTTCTCATAAAATCTAACCGTGACGAAGTCGAAAAGTTCATCGACGCGATGATCAAGGAAAACACAGATAAACTGACAGCGCCGGTAGATCACGAAGAAAGCGACCAGGAGGCGGCTTAATTGAAAAGGTTGAAAAATAATAAATAATCGGGTATAATTAAAGAAAGGCTAAAAGCGAAAGGGCGGGCGCACGTTTATGGATTGGATTAGAAAAATAGATAATCTTAAAGACATACTTGACGGTGATCCTAAAGATATCGCCGAATGCTGCGGAGTCGAAGTTCTGATCTCGTTATGGGAAAACTTTCCTAAAATGAGCCTTTATATTTCGACCGGCTCCATTAAAAAAGCGCAGCGGCAATATGTCAGAAAATTCTTTAACGGTGTAAACGCCCGCGAGATCGCCCGAGAGCTTAACGTTTCAGAAAGGTTTATTTATAAAGTCGCGGCCGGCGAAGAACTCGAAGACGAAAACGCGACACAGACAATGGATTTATTCGGCGAAAAACGAGCATAACTAAATAATAGCGAAAAGCAAAAAGCCCCTCTGTCGAAAACGGCAGAGGGGCTTTTAAATTTATATCTAAGTGGCCGAATTGTTAGTGACGATGGCGTTTCCCAGATGATTCTCCACGATCTTAATTGCCGGTGAGTTAGCGAAGGTATGCATATAAGAATGGTGAATCGTTAAAACGATATCCTGAAATTCTTGGGGAAAATCAGTTTCCAGTGATTTGACTTTTAGCCCTATTTTTTTAGCTTCGTTGATAGGAATATGCCGGGCATGAGTTTTGGTGTCATCGTGGTCACTTAGCTTATCTACAATGTTTTCAATTAATTTGGCGTTATTTTTAACGCCTTTAAGCATTCCCGACGTCAACCAGTCTTTAACTAGTTGTTTCGAAAGATCGATTGCATTCTGACATTCACCGATAAACGTAGGATGATATTTGCCGACAATTACTTGCCATATAGGTATTGTTTTCGGGTTTTTTTGAATTTCGGCCAAAGCCTTTTCAAATTCCATTATTACAGCATGCGCGGCAATACCGCCAATTTGAGGATCAATAGGGCCGATGCTCGATTGTTTTCCCATAATGATTTCTTTGCAAGCGCATGAAATCATTGTACCGGCGGACATGGCTAGTTGAGGTATTATAGCGCGAATATCAGTGCCAAACATTTTTCGTAAATAATCGATTAAAGATTCAGTAGCCGCAAGGTTACCACCTGGCGTATGTAAAATAATATCAAGCCCTTTTTTTCTGTCAAGCTGGTAAATTGAAGCCATGAAACCATTTTTATCATCATCATTAATGCTGGAAACGTTAAAGCCGGGTTTCTGTAACCAGCCCGAATAATAAGCGATGACGTTACGTTTAGTCATTTTGAAAAGCTCGTCTAAATATTTACGACGGACGAAATCAAGCGCGTCAGTGCGCTTACATGTTTTAATTTCATCTAATACCTGTTTCCAGCTGGGCATTACGATACCTCTTATTGATTATTTTTAATAGAAGACGCCGAATCGGAATATGATATGTTGGTATTTTTTAGGATTGAACAAGTTTTAATATTTTGAGCAAAAACTTCAGCATTTGAGTATTCGGGTATTTTACTAGCAGGTATTTTAAATTTGCTAAAATTTTTTAGCACATCATTTTTCGTTTTCATAATCACCCTTACTCCTTTCCTCAATAAATATATAGCATTCAAGCCTAAATGCATTACAATTATATTTTAACACAAAACATTTATAATGTAAACATGTAAATTACATTTATGAATAAAATAGTTAAATATGTTAATAAAAAAGCCACAGTTTGCGCATTAGTCGGGTTAAAAAACAAAACCCCTCTACCAGGAACGGCAGAGGGGCTTTTTGTTTATATAGCATTAATAGCCGGCCAACGCTTGTGTTTCTATGGTGTCGGCCGCGATAGCGTGAATTGCGGTTACTTTCGTTTCGAAGGCGACCGTGCCGCCGGCCGGAACCTTGTAACTTACCTCCAGCGTGGCAGGTGCGTCAAAATTAATATATACGGGGCACGTGCCGGCCAGATTCGTGAAAGACCAGCGGCGGGCGCTCGAACTGAAAGTTAGCACGGATTCCGTGTCGGGCGCGAGAGTGGCTTTCTCAAATTCCGTAGTTGCGCATCCAGAAACGGTTTTAAGCGAGTCGGCGTCTTCGTCGAGAGTTATGTTCAGCACCTGGTCCGTCGTCTTAAACGAGGACGCCGTTGCCGGCGCGAACTGAAACATGCACGCTATGATAAAAACCAGCGCGATTAACGCGGGGATTAATGATTTAGACATAATATTCACCTCCTTCATATTCAAATGCGTTTAAGCGCGTTTTAAGCGCTATTTATTTGGTGTTTAAAAAATCAATAAAACTATTAAGATGGGGCGAAAGATAGTAAGCTGTAAAACGCCTCATTATGTTATCCATGTCATCGTCGGTCAATTTTAAAAAAGGCCTGGCCGAGATTTGCACTTTATATGCTCCTATGGCCGATTTCATTCCATAACTGGCCTTTTTATTGTTTTTAGCGAACAGGGTTTTGCCCTTAAACTGGCCTCGCTGATATTTTTTGAACGCGAGGATGCGCGTGTGCGGTTTTATGTCGATCATACCGCCAAATTGATGAATAGCGGCGTATCTCAAGTTGGTTCCGACTATGGCCTGCATAGAGTCTGACTTTTCAGTTATCGATTTTCTCAATCTGCCGCTAAATTCAAGGATTTTAGATTTAGCCGTTTTCTTGTTCTTAGCCTTGTATTTAGCGTATGCCGAGCTTAATCCTTGCCATTTAGGCCGGCCCTGTTGTTCGAAATTTTCCTCGACGGCGTCGTGCATATCGGCGGCGACCTGCCGCATTAACGGCCTCATGTTGTTGCCCTGGGCAATCATCAGGCTCATTAGCTTTTGAATTTTATCGAGATACCTGGTTTCAATTTCTATCGGCTGCATATTACTTGCTCACTTCGTTGATCACGTTGAAGTTATAATTCAGCAGAACATACCTTTTCCAGTTTTCGAAAATACTGGCCGCGCATTCTGAATGGCTTTTATAAGGTCCGAAAAGACCCCAATTGCCGATATGGTAGTATTCGCCCGCCATGATGTCTAAGCAGATGCAGACTGCGTGCCCTTCCTGCTTGCCATCTTCTTTATTGTGATAGATCATCATGATATTCGAGTCCAGGTTATACGGCCTGACCAGGCGGCAAATATGCAGGCAGAATAAAGACCAGTCGTCGCAATCGCCGGCCTTCCGCCATGCAAAATATTCGGGATGCATGGCGAAATCGATTTTGCCGTCATACTTATACATGAAGTTTTTCTGGCAGTAATCGTTCAGAACCGCTAAAAACTGACGCGGAGTTATTACTTTGAGCGTCGGACTTTCAAATATCTTGCCTACATCAACGGTATGGCCGATGGCCTTGTTGCAGATATATTGAACGTTTCTGACCCATTTTTTCAGCATATACGACATATTAACCTCCTTGACTTTAATAGCGTTTGTGGTATAATTTAATTAAGGGCCCGCGGCAAAATCTCCCGGCAATTAGCTGCGGAAGTGCCTGACTTCTTAAAAGAGTTTCTTAGAGGGAGCCGGAAACGGCGGGAGTCCTCTACGCGGGCCACACGGGGCGATCAGGCGTCGCCCCTTTTATTTTTAAAGATCGTCCTTAATGACTTTGCCTTTCTTTCTGGCGTTTTCAACGTCTGCTTCATTCGAATACCTGAAGGAAGTTAAAAATATCGTCTCGCCGGTACTCGTTGCTTTCAAGGCGGCATAATATATTTTGCCGTCTTTTCTTATGAATATCAGGGTGCGTTCACCGTCCTGGACGATTACGCCTTTGCCTTCGTTTTCTATGATGTATGGCAACGCCGTGTATGCGGCTTCATCCATCTCCGGGTGATGCTCTTTATTTTTGCTCAGGGTATCGTTCGATAAATAAACCGTCTGAGATTCGGCGCCTATGAGTTTTCTGTAATCTTTATTCAGTACCGCGACCGGAAAATCGTTTTTCAATTTTTCCGAATAAAATGCCTGAAACGGCGGACCGTTAAGCAATTCTTTAACGCACGCCTTCGCCTCGGCATACTCATATTTATCGAAATTCGGCATATAAGCGGCCTCGCCGGGATTATAATTCCAGCCGGCATCCGGAGCCATTCGAACGCCCGACTTCGGATCGATGTACCGGGTGATCTCGGCCGGCCGGCCGCCGGCGTTCTGAATAACGGTTTCGTAATCCGCTTCGTTCGTGGATTCCGGCGTAATATTCATGCCGCCAAGCTGTTCGGCGCGCAGCGCGCGAACTCGGCAGCGACAGTTAAAGCCATTTGGCGGATAGTGCGTTTTCCAGAAAGCGTCGTCATACCTGAATACCTTTCCATTTAGCGCGGCGTGTGCCGGCCGCGTCAGGCCGTCCATTACGGCGAGATATTGCCAGTATGGCCGGTCGTCCGCATTTTCGATCATTTCGCGATAGCGCCCGGCCATATATGCGCTCTGAATGTTCGTTTGATATAAAGTTTTCAATCGATGCGGCGTTACGAAGGTTTCTTTGCCTTCTTCGTTTACGATCCGTCCCCAAAAGCCTTTTTTTATTAACCGCGGCTGCAAGTTCTTTTGAAATTCTTTGAATGTAAGGCCGTTTTCAATGGCATTTAAAACTTCATCACGCACGGTTTTTATGATATCGAGCTTTAAAATGCGCGACACAGTGAACGCTCTCGCGTGCGCTTCCTGCCATAACGAGTGCCAGTCCGACGAAACTTTAAGCCCCTTCGCTCGGAAATATTCGATAACTTTATCCGGCGGCAAATTGCATGCATAGAGCAGGTCTATGTTTTTTACGTCAGGCATATCATTTCCCTTCGTTTTGAACGCTCGCCCGGCCCATCAAGTCAGAAACGAAAATCATTTTTGTCAGCGATTCCTGTATCTGATCGCTGCTCATATCTGGATAGAAAGCAGCCAGGCTTTTAAAAATTTCGTCATAGTCCCGCCCATTTCGGATCATCTCGAAAATCGGTGCCATAACGGCATCCATTTGCTTTTGAAGCGATCCAGGCGCAAGCGAATCGCCCAGGTTATCTATTTTTTGCTGGTCTATGAATCGCGCTTCTTTTTCCTGTTCGGCGAATTGCCGTGCAAGTTCAGGGTTTAACGCGTCCGCTAAAATTCCGCCTGTATTATTGTCGATGCCTTTGATATTTTTTTCGGCCGCTGCCGAATCGGTGATCTCGAAATCGGTTTCTTCAAAACCATAATTTTTAATATAGTATTGCTTGCTGAATTTGACTCCTGTTTCGCTCAAAATTTTGTCGCGTTCCGCAAGCGCTTTATCGACGTCTTCTTCTTTCCAGAGCGAAAAAATAGGCTCGATACCGTCGTTGAAATTAAGTTCGCAAATCCATTTTATGAACTGTTTAAACGTATTTTCAACAAGCCTTTTGTCGGTATTCAGAAAATCTCCGCGTACGTCTGCGTGGACTTTACCCAAAGCTTGCGATCCGATTTTTCCTTGTTCCGTGGTCAACGTCTGGCCGAGGATAGCTTTCGATATTTCGGTGTTGCAGGCCTGGATCAATTCGCCGTATATTTGCGAGTTGGCGCTTTTTCCGTCGGCGTTCAGGAATTCGACGCTCGTGTCGTCGGGCGTTACCAGTATGGCGTCCTGTACGGCGTCTTCAAGGCTGATTTCCAATTTGTCGATGTCGGTTTTGTCGGTTCCGCGCGGCACTTTTCCCCAGATCGTTGGCATTCCGTATTTTTCGGCGAAAACGACCCAGAATTTCAGGCCGCCCTTCTTGAATGTGCCCGGCCATAAAACGGACGACATGATACGCCGGCCGTATGGATTATCGTAGGTAGCGTCATGCTTCGGTAACAGAAACTTTTTTGCCGGAACTTCTTCGCCGTCAATTTTATTATTCGATTTGAAAAGCAGCGAATTGTCTTCTTCCTTAAAGCAAAACCATTCCGGCGGCTTCGCTATCACGTTCGACGGGACAATATATTTGCCTTCCTTTTTCCATAGAACTTCGAGCGGTTGAAAGCCGTAATACGGCGCGTTGAGCATTTCGGATATGATCGTATAAATGTCGAGGTTTTTGAAAATATCTTCAATTAAGCCGGCTTGTTTCGATTTTTTCTTTTCCTTTCTGTCGATAGACCATTCCATGGATAAAACGCCATTTTTACGCGACTGCACGCAGGCCGACACATGTGGATCATACATCAGTTCGCGATATACTTCGATATCCCGGCCCTGTTTTTTCAAAATCGGATCGGGGTCAGGCAGATAACTCAGGAAAGCCATGAAGTTATATGAGTTACGTCTGGTGGCGATCTCCTCTGAAAGCCTTCTTTTTTCGCCCCCATTAAGTTCAACGAAATTGTACTTATCGATCCATAACTTGTTCATAATTATCTCCCGTTAATATTTTTCCGTATCTATTCGCATTTTGCGACGTTTTCGTGAATGAATAAACGTCATTTCGCTTGCGGTGGCGGCCGCGCGTACCGCGAGCCCTCCGGACCAGAAGCGGTCGGCGTGACCTAGTTTATCGGACGCCTCGGCATCGAAGCGCACGCTGTTGCCGGCCAGATTAATTTTTCTGATGGAGTGAAAATCGTCGCGCACTTTATCATCACGAGGTAAAAATAATGTGCGGTCTTCCATTTTTATTTTGAGGTTCGTAGCCATTTCTTCTTTGCATCTGTTAGTGAACGTTACCGCTTCTACACGCGATTTGCCAAAATCATACTCGGCGTCTTCGGCTAAGTTCATACCTATTCCCGTCGCGTCGATGCAAGCTCTTCTGAATTTCGGATGTCTTAAATATTCGTATAGAATTTCTCTTTGCGTCTTGAATCGAGCTTTTTCAATTACATGATAAATTCTTGTATAGAGCCCGAGCCCGAGACGTTCAAGCCCCCATATCACGCTTAAATGCCGGCGGCGGGCAATGTCCATTCCGATATATAAATCGCCTTTAATCTCGCTTAAATCGTCGAGCAGGACATTGTCAATCGAGCAATTTTCAATCATTTCATAACTTAAAAACGCCGTTGCTTCGTCTATTGCCACGCATTCATATTCTTGCAGCCATGTCATTTCGTCGCCGCAGTCTTCGCGCTCGCGTGCGAGCCATTCGTCGCGCTCTGCTTTCGTCGTCGGGCGGCCGTATATTTTATCGACAAGCCCTTCATCAACCGCGGTTTGAATCGGCGTGGTATGAAGGTTCCAGCGCAAACTTTCTTTTTTGATGCGTTCGATAAATTTATAAAATAGCGTCGATTGGCCGTTATGCGTGGAAAGGATGCGCAGCGGGTAACCCCAGGTGATACAGGGTTTCGCGGCTTTCCACAACAGGTCCTGATTGTCGTGATGCGCAAACTCGTCCAGGACGACTTTTCCGCCCTTTGACCTGAAGCGTTTCGGATTCGACGACATGGCGGTTATTTTCGTGCCGTTGGCGAATTCGATAACATAGGTTTTGATATCTTTATCGGGGTCTTTTAAAACTACTTCCTCGATGTCGCGGGCGGCCACGTCGAAGAGTTTAGTCCATTTTCTGCAATATTCGATGTATTCGCGGGCGGCCGAGTCGTCTGCCGATGAGAACCATACAGCGGGCACTTTGCGTTTTACGCAGTCGCGAACATCCTCGTAGCTCTGGACATAAGTCGCGCCAATGCGCCGCGACTTTTCCCAGATTTTTATCTTGCCGTCGTCGGCAAGCCATCTTGTTTGATAAGGCAGAAAATATTTTTTATCATTCAAGGCCGAGGAATTCCTTTTCAATATTTTTAATAGTTTCGGGGCTTATTACTTTCGGCTTGTTTTCGTTTGCCGCTTCACCTATGTTTTTAGTGTCTTCGTAGTCTTTGGCTTTTTTAGATTTATCAACAAGTTTGATGATTCTATCGAGCAGGTCGAGGTTTGTAGCTCCGCCGGCTTCTCTCTGGTCTTTTAAATCTTTAATGAGCAGCCTGGTCAATACGTAAATATCCTCGTCGAGCTTTGTTTCCTGCTGCATGCGCTGAAGGCGTTTCGCTTCCCAGTTGCCCTCTTTTTTCCAGTTGAAGAGGGTTTTTTCCGATAGATTAAGCTGCGCGGCTATATCGGCCACGCTTTTAAAGCCGCTGACATACATTTTTTCGGCGGTTTCCAGATACGCTTCTTTTTTAGCCATTAATCTCGCGCTCCAGTTGCTTTTTTTTGCTTGTTAGCCTTATGATCTCGCTTTGAGTCTGCTTTATTTTATTTGCTTTGATGCGTGCCGTTTCGGCGTCGATGATCGCCAGGTCGTCTTCGTACGGATTATATAAGCCGCGGACTTCACGCATATCCGCCACCATATCGAGACTCAATTCGTTGATATTCTTTTTGGTTTCGGCCAGAAGCCCTTTCAGAGCAAGAACTTCACTCATTATTATCGCCGCCTTTCTGGTTCTTTTTTTGATTTTTAATGTTCATTAACGGGCAAAATTGGTTTGTTTCAATTTTTTCAATTAACTTTGACAGCCGTTCATTGTATAAATCCATCTTTTCAAGCAGGGCCAGAATAAATTCCTGGCTATGAAGATCCCGTGCTTTCAATTCTTCAAAAAAACGCAGATTGCTTTCATAATACTTATCCAATAATTTGTTTTCCCGGTCTTTTATGGCAGTGTCGTTTTTTTCGTCTTTGTTTCGATAAAAGTTGAAGAAAACGTATAAAACGATTCCCAGTATAGCGATTGCGCTTCCGGTCTGTATCATCGACATATAAAATTTCATTTCTTCCATATAGTTCCTTTCACGAATTAAAATCAATATTCAAAACCCATTATATAGCAAACAACATTAAAAAGTTAGTGAACGGGTTCAGTAATTTCGGCGGGAGTTTTAGCGAACGGGTTCAAAAAAATAGATTTCGAAAATAGTGAACGGGTTCAGTAATAATGCCCGGCTTGTTTTGTTATCATGGGCTATAAGAAAGCGGAAACGGGGTGTTTTATGAAAAGGTTCAACAAAGTGGCTGTATTTAAAATAGGAACGCATACCGACAAAAACGGCTTTGAAAAAGACTGGACGCCCGAAGAATTAAAAGAAGCCGCTGGAAAGTATAATCCGGAAAAAGACGAAGTGCCGGTCGTGATCGGTCATCCGGCGTTAAACGCTCCGGCTTATGGCTGGGTCAAGAAATTTGAAAGCGACGGCGTGCACCTTTTTGCCGACCTGGAACTGACGGATGAATTCGCCGACCTGGTCGAGCAGGGACATTTTAAAAAAAGATCGATTTCGATAAACGAAGATCTCACGGTAAATCATATAGGCTTTCTGGGAGCTAAAAAACCGGCTGTCAAGGGATTGAGAGATATCCAGTTCAGCGAAGATCAAACATCAAGGGTAATAGAATTCACGCAAAATTTAACAGGAGGTAATGAAATGGACCCTAAAGAAACGGAAAAGAAACTTCACGAGCAGGAACGCGAGAATCTGGCTAAGGACAAAACCCTGGCCGAAAAGGACAAAACGATCAGCGAATTTTCCGAAAAAAACAAAACCGTCGAGAACGAAAACAAAGCGTTAAAAGAAAAACTCCAGAAGATCGAGCGCGAGAAGCGCCGGACGGAATTCGGTTCGTTCTGCAAGGAAATCGACGGCCTGCCGGCTGACCAGCATGCCACGGTCGTGGACTTTATGGAAATACTCGATGAACGCGGCAAATATAACTTCGCCGAAGGCGGAGAAAGGCCCGCTATCGAGCGGTTTCAGGAATTCTTAAAACGGCTGCCGAAAGCCGCCGAATACAGCGAAGTCGCCACCAGAAGTTCGGCGGCCCAGCAGCAGGGCGGCGCGGCCGCGGCTAAAACAGATTTCGCGATTCCGCCCGGCGCGGCCGTCAATCCCGCCGAAATCGAACACCACAAAAGAGCAAAAGAGTATGCCGAGAAGAATAAAGTAAGTTACGAAGTCGCGGTTATGGCGACAATTTAACTTCATTTTAAAATCCTTTTACATAAAGTTTACGAGCGATAAAAAAATAACCAGGAGGTAATTATGGACAGGTTAAAAAATTTAAGGATGATCGAGCCGGTACTGACAACTATAGCCATAGGCTTTTCGAATTCGGAATTTATAGCGGAAAAATTCTGCCCTATAGTTCCGGTCGATAAAGAAGAATCGCAGATACCGGTATTCGACAAAACGGCGTTTCTTATATACAAAACCGAAAGGGCCGCACGCGGCGCAACCAACTTCATGAAACCCAGCGACTTAGGGAAGATCGCGCTCGTTACCGACGAACACGATCTCGCCTATCCTATCGACTACAGGGAAGGCAAAGAATCGATATATCCGCTCAAGATTCTGGGCACAAAAACCGTCGTTAACGGCATACAGCTGAGACGCGAAAAAATGACGGCCGACCTGCTGCAGGACCTGAGCACATATCCGGTGAATCACAAAGTCACCCTTACCGCCGATAACAAATGGACGAATAAAACCAAGTCAGACCCGATCGATCAGATAAAAACGGCCAAAAGCCAGATAAGAAAGACCATAGGCAAATATCCCAATCGCCTCGGCCTGGGCGTCACGGCTTTTGAAGCTCTGGTGGAACATCCGGCGATCATAGAAAGGATAAAATATTCGGGCAAGGCCGTTGTAACGGTCGATGACCTGAAAACAATACTGGGTTTCGACGAGATCGTCGTCGGCCTGGGAATATACGCGGATAAGCCGAACGGCCAGTTCTTCGACCTGTGGGAAGATAACGCCATTATGGCATACGTTCCGAATAAAGGCGCCGGCGAATTAAGATTGCCCGAAGAGCCTTCTTTCGGTTATACGCCGCGCAGAACCGGTAATCCGTACGTGGATTCGTTCTTCACCGAAGGCGGAAAAGTCGAAAACGTAAGAAATACGGATAACTTCGGCGTAGCCGTCGTATGGCCCAGCGCGGGATATCTCATAAAAGACACCTGCGCATAAAAAAATCAATTAAATGACGGGAGGAAAAACACCATGACATTAACGCAAAATTCAGTCCAGGCAATATCAGTCCAGGCGGCAGCCGAAACGGTAAAAAGCCGCTTTATAGGTTTTGACGGCGATCACTGCGCAGCCGGAAAAAAAGCGATCGGCGTTTCGGAATTCGACGGATATACCGGCAGATACATGCCCGTGCATACTTATGGCGTTGTGATCGTCGAGGCGGGCGGTATTGTAACGGCCGGCGCGGCTGTTACCAGCGACGCCAACGGTAAAGCGGTCGCGGCTTCCGATCTCGCGCTCGCCGCCGGCGCCGTCCAGGTGACGGCCGATGCGGCCGCTCCTGCGCTGACCGGCTCGGTAACGCCGGAAGTTATAAACGGATACGCGCTCACCGCGGCCGCCGAAGCCGGCGAATTCATCCTGGTAAAACTGGTTTAAGAAAGGCGGAATCCTATGTATTGCACCATTGACGATATTTTGAAATATCATTCCGAGGCGTCGTTAATACAGTTAAGCGACGATACCGACGTCCAGGCGGAGATAAACGAAACCGTCGTCAACGGTGCAATATCCGACGCCTGCGAATTCATCGACGGATTTTTGCGAAGCCGTTACGCGCTGCCGTTTGCGACCGCGCCGAAATTGCTTTTAAAATTGTCCGTCGATGTAAGTATCTATTACCTTTACCAGCGCCGTGTTGGCGAAATGCCTAAAACCATCGATGACGCATATAAAAATTCGGTTAAAACACTTGAACAAATTCAAAAAGGGTTGCTGCACATAGGCGTCGAGGAGACGGCGGGCCGTACTCCGGGCGAATTCAGAAGCAATAAAACGTCAGAAGACAGGATTTTTAATAAAGACCTTCTAAAACTCTATTAGAGCGTTTTTAACGCGTTCGGGGTGTTGGGACACATCAAACGAAACGGCCACGCGTTTTGAACGCGTTTAAACGGCAAATCTTTCATTTTTAAACACGAAAAAAAACTTAAAATAAAAAACTTAAATTCGGGGGTTAAAAACTTATGCCCAAAAATCATGAAGTGCTTATCGATCACGGTATGGTCCACGACTACGGTTTTCTTAACGCTGATGGGATACAGAAATACCTCGTCGCGATAGATTCCTGGCTGAAAGATCGGGTGTGCAATCCGGCGAAGATACCGGAATGGCTGCTCAAAAAAGCGGAGAGTTTTAAAGACGAGGCAGCCAGGGAAATTTTCGTCGGCAAAAAAAGTGTGCTTTTCAGCGCGTTCATCGACGCACTCTGCCGCGAATACGACATCGAACCAATCTGGATTCTCTCGCTGATCCAGAAAGAGCAGTCAGCATTATTCAAGAGTCAGGCGCCGTCGGAATTTGTCCAGGACAAAATCGTCGGATATGGAAATACCGAAAACAAAAGCGTTCCGGATAAATATGTCGGATTCGAAACCGAACTTTTCGCGGCCATACGCCAGTGGCGCCGGTACGATGAATTTCTCGAAGTCAAATGCTTCGCGACACACAACATCAGGCTTTACGATTCCAACGACATGCTGGCCCGCTTCGGTTACGAAAGATATATTGTAGCGTCCAACGCGGCCGAAGGAAAGGCGTTTCTCTATAATCCGCGCATCGAGGGCATTGCGAATCACGCCGCCATTTACGCACGTGTATTCGATAAATGCAAAGAATTAAAGATATTTATAGAAAAATATCCATATTAATAAGGGAGTGATTTCGTGTTAAATTTCGTAGCCGGCGCTGCGGTCGGTCTCATAGTCGGCGCAGTTCTGGTGTATGCATTCATAATAAAATCCTTAAGGAATGGCATGTAAAAAATAAGTGCCGGGGGCTTAAATTGAAAAAATAAGGGGTCAGCAAAAGCCCTGAAGGCACTTTAAATTAAAAAATCTGGCCCCTCTATATGGGTGCGTCGTCTAACCAGAAGGACGCCGGGTCCACCTAACCGCCCGGAATGGGGGTGCAATTCCTCTCGCATCCGATAACCCAAAAATCAAATTATAAGGAGCGTTTTATGAAAAATTACAAAATCAGCATCGCCCTGGCTTTTATTATTCTCGCGGTTTTCTCGCTGGCGGCATACGCCGGCGGCCCCGGTCTGGAAATGCCGAAAGGCATGACGGTGAGCGAACTGCTCCAGATAACCTTC
>Ga0209212_1002259_pt1 | contig 28001 bp, 23 predicted proteins | sample RifGroC2_FD_183996 | JGI IMG/M metagenome (GOLD analysis project Ga0209212, IMG submission 183996) | Groundwater microbial communities from Rifle, Colorado, USA - Groundwater C2 (SPAdes) (version 2) | ecosystem: Environmental > Aquatic > Deep subsurface > Groundwater | place: Rifle, Colorado... | reverse complement strand
CCATTGACATTAAACCAGGAGAGATGGTGGAGTGGAAAGTGGATACCCGTTACAAACTTTGGCTGACCCGTCAACGGCCTAAACCAAAGAAACGGAAGAAGTGATAGGAGGGTTTTTCAGCAGAATCATTTATCGTGTCTGACCCCGGCACCCCCCTGACTCCGGCACCCCCACCCCGGCACCCACCTCCCCCCGTATCTCGCAGTTGACGTTTAACGCGTCACGTTATACACTAAATTTCTTGATAAGGTCCTTCAAATCCAGGGAGACCGAAAAGATCTTCAACCGACAGAGGTCTGATCGATTACCCCAGGATATTCAGCAGGTGGCCCTGCGAAAATTGCGGATGCTGAATCGGGCTGTGACGCTGCCGGATCTCCGGGTTCCACCCGCAAATCGCTTGGAGAAACTCTCCGACGATCGTGCAGGCCAGCACAGCATCCGCATCAACAACCAATGGCGTATTTGCTTCGAGTGGCGGGATGGGGATGCCTACAACGTGGAGATTGTCGATTATCATTAGGGAGAGAGGGTTATGCCCGTGAAAAAATTAAAGCCTGTCCATCCAGGTGAAGTTTTACTGGAAGAATTTCTGAAGCCAATGGATCTCAGCCAAAACCGTTTGGCTTTAGCCATTGGAGTGCCTCCCCGGCGCATCAACGAAATTGTGCTAGGCAAGCGAAGCATTACTGCTGATACGGCCCTGCGGCTGGGACGTTATTTCGGCATGTCCCCACAGTTCTGGCTGGGCTTACAAATGGATTATGATCTGGATGTAACTGCCGATAATCTGGAAAAGCGCCTGAAGAAGGAAGTAAAACCGCACGCGGCCGTCGTTTAACCTTCATTCTTTTTCCTTTTCGCTTCGGCCTCTTGCCTGTTTCCCCTTTTCCCTTTTTACTTTGTCCTTGCTGCCTGTTGCCTTTCTTATCCTTGATCCCTCCTCGAAATTTCAAATTTGAGATTTGCAATTTGCCATTTGAGATCCCGAAGGGCTTGCCTGTTGCCTTCTTTGTAAATTTGCCTTATTTTACGCAGCAATAGCTTCGGCTGGGCCTCCCCATCCGGTCACATCTTGGATTTACCCATCTTTGCCCGGACTGGCTCACTCCAGCCAGGCTATTTATTTTGTCCGAGAGTGAAAACAATGGGAGTAAAAGAAAGACTTTGGGGACGGGAGCAGGCGGAACGAACATTCAGGGATGAGCCAAGAGCAGATTTGACCCCTCACCCTGAACTATAACGTGGAGCAGCAACTTAATTCAGTTTATGTAATTATTTCTGACAAGGAGCTTCTCAGGGACACTGACGAAGAGGCTCATAAACAGTTCGTTAAGCTCACAAGGGAGCTCCATCAGGAGATACTTCAAAGCTCTCTGGTAACTAAGGACTTCTCTCTCCGGTTCTCCTGTGTGGATCCGCAGCAGGGTAGGAAACGGCTTGCAACTTGCACCCGCTACCTCATTAAATCATAACCCGAGCGCGCGCCGTATGGGAGTGTAGGGCACCGCCGGATTTAAAAATGAGGGACCGATTCGAAAGAGGTCGTGCCTTTTTGTTTTTGCTTGACGGATAGTTAGCAGTAGTCTAGCTTACACGCATTCTTCCCGCCAAACTCGTAGGAGTGTAATTACAGATGCCGGTTTTGCAATTCAAAGGAAAGACCGCGATTGAGTACTATCACTACACGGTCCCGCATCCCTGGCAGAAACTCGCGGCAGATTTTCAGGACGAGACATTCCGGTTTCAAGTCTTGGACGAGGGAGAATACAAGGACCGCGACTGGCAGGACGACCTAAAAAAGCTGCTTGAGTCAGCGGTGTAATTTAGAGAGCTTCTCATAAGGCTACGGATGCGCTCCGACGATTCCGCTTCTGCGCAGAAGGAACCGCTGATAAGAAATCCCACCATTTGGCTTATCGTCTCGACTCTTTTCCTCCTTCTCGGCCAAGCGGTCGCTGCTACACCGTGGGATATTCCCGCGTTTGCCTTGCTGGTTTTTGTTTTCCCCTTCCTATCTCTCTTTTGGCGTGAGCAAAGGGGCTGGGCGTTGCTAGCCCTTCTCGCCGGGCTGTCCTTCTCTCTGGGTTACATCAGACACTATCACATGCTCCATCCTGTGTTTGCGCCGGGTCATATTCGCTCCCTCGTGAGTGAGGGCGATCAACTCTATATAGAGGGGATGCTTCACAAGGAGCCGGAAAAACTGCCGCAGCGCAGCCGTTGGGTTGTGCGCGCCGAGCGCATCTGGCGCCCGACCGGCGCACAGGAGATCAGTGGAGACCTCTTGATCAGCGTCCGAAATGTACGGCGGGAATGGCGCTACGGAGACCGCGTCCGTTTCTGGCTGCGGCCTCTTATCCCGCGCGATAACGGGAATCCCGGCGGCTTCGATTACCCCTCCTACCTGGCCCGGCAGGAGATCTACGTGACCGCTTTCCTGGAGAACGACGAGGGGGTGGAGTTGCTGGCGAGAAAAGCCGGGGGGCCGTGGAGTCCGATTGAGTACCTGCGCAGGGAGATCCGTCGTTTTATAGAGCGCCATTTCTCCCAGGATAGCGGCGCTCTGATGAAGGCGTTGGTGATAGGGGACATGGGTGGAATTTCTAAAAAGATCCGGGCGGACTTCACCGACGCGGGAGTAAATCATGTCCTATCCATCTCGGGTCTGCACGTGGGGATGCTCGGGCTGGTCGTCTTCTGGTTCGTCCGGTTTGGCTGCTCCTTGAGCACCACGCTTTTGCTGCGCTGGAACCTGCTGAAAATAGCCACCTTCTGTTCATTCCTGGCGGTTCTTTTTTATACCGCCCTGGCCGGTGCGATGGTGCCCACCGTGCGTTCAGCAATTATGATCGGGGTCTATGAGCTGGCAGTGCTGCTGGATCGCGAGGAAGAGGTATTCACGAGCCTTGCCTTTGCCGCTCTCCTTATCGGCCTTGTTTGGCCCGGGGTTATCATGGATATCTCTTTCCAGCTCTCTTTTCTTGCGGTCCTGTTCATTGTTTGGGGGATAAGGAAGATGCAGGAACGGCTCCCAGCCCGCCCAAAGGACGAACTACCTCAGGAACGGAGCTGGTTCAGGCCGAAGCTCCGTCGGGTTGGACTTCATCTGGCCGTTCCCATCCTGGCGACTGTGGGGACAGGACCGTTGATTGCCCACTACTTTGGCCGTCTCTCATTGGCCGGTTTTCTCTCCAATCCCGTTATTGTTCCTTTGGTGGGTTTTGTTGTTGTGCCATTAGGTCTTATCATCGGCTTTTTTTCGCTGCTGATTCCAAGTCTGGCTATTCCACTGGTCTGGGTGGCCGAGGGCCTATTGTCTCTGACCATTGGGATGGTGGGTTTTTTTTCGGCTCTCCCCCTCGCCAGCGTCGCGGTACCGATCCCTAACCTCGTTGAGGTGGCAGTTCTCTATCTGATGATCCTGTCTCTTTTGCTTTTTCGTCGTAGCGCCTATTCCATTTTGCTGCTGCTTGCGGTCTCTCTGGGACTCATGGGAGATGGCATCTACTGGTGGCGGGAAAGATGGCAGCGGCGCGAGCTTAAGATTACGCATCTCAACGTGGGGCAGGGCGACGCGGCGGTGGTGGAATTTCCGGGTTCTAAAGTGCTTCTTATTGACGCCGGGGGAAGGGCGACTGGAGAATTTGATACCGGAGAATCGATCGTTGCGCCGTTCCTCCGCTCACGGAAGATCCTTAAGGTTGACTATCTGCTTGTGAGTCACCCGAGGGTGGACCATTACGGCGGCATGAAAAGTATCGCGGAGGAGTTTGCGCCGTCGGAGTTCTGGTCCGGACTCAGCAAGGGTCGCACCGTGCGCTACGATGATCTGGAGGAAGCGGTCGAAAGGTCGGGAATAAAAAGGATCTTTCTCAGCAGCCGCGATCCCTGCCGCGCTATCGAGCAGGTAAGCGTCTGCGTCCTTTATCCTTCGGAGGAGAAAGGCGGCGACTCCTCGGTCGTGGTACGTCTGAGTTTCGGCCGGGTGAACATTCTCTTTGCCGGGGATATCGAGAAAAGGGAAGAGAAGACGCTGCTCGAGAACAAGATTAACTTGTCCAGTACGGTACTCAAGGTTCCCCGCCACGGCAGTCTCACGGCCAGCACAAAGGAGTTTATCGCCGCAGTGAAACCCAGCTTGGCGATTTTCTCGGTGGGATTTCGAAATCCCTTCGGCCTGCCGCGAGAAGAAGTAATCACACGCTATAAGGAAGCCGGAGCCGAGGTTCTGCGCACGGACCAGGACGGCGCGATCATCGTTGAGAGCGACGGAGAGAAAATTCGCTACCGTACCTATAAGAGCGGGAAGAGGGGAGAAATAGATTGAAGGTGCCTGATGATCAAAATAGCCATATCACCCAACCGGCCATGAGATTATCCAAGCCATAGGCAACGCATCCACGCACGGCAAAATATAGGCTGGCAGCCAATAGGACGGCGTTATCCTCCCATCCTACGTCATGGGAATGTATCGCCTGGCGCTCAAAGACTTTAAATTGACTTTTAGCCTCGTCACGCGTAATGGACTCTCTGATAATTTTGGCGCTGGCAGGCAGAACTTGCAGCCAGTAGTAATGCAGCCTGAAAGTCGGGATCAAAAAGGCCGCTAACATGACCGCAGCGATCGGGGTTTGAAATCCCAGCGTGACACCGGCCGCTCCCGCTACCAACAGCACGTTAGCGACGAGGGCGAAAAAATATGCGCCGTAGGGAAAGATCAGGCTGGCGGTTTGCGCGGCATTAGGCCATTTGAGAACATTACTGATGCCGCTTTTCAGAAAACGAAGGCCCAGGATAATACGCAGGAGAGATTCAACGATAGGCAAAAGCGTGATTTGATCCAAGTTCGTGCTCCTTGCTCCGGAATGATTCAAGCTGTGCGAGAATATATTCGGCGGCCAAGCCGCCGTCAATAGCTACAGGTGTTGCTCTCTGGTAAAAAGAAATGAAAGTGATAAGACGGAATACCAGAAATGAGAAAAAGCTGGTTTCTTTTCTTATTTGAGAGAACAGGAGCCCGCTGTTGAGCAGTTTCATCAATGAAATTATGCGGATAGTTGTGGCATACTATTTGCCAGCAAACCACAAGGAGGCTTGAATGAAGATCGCGAGAGCGCTCATCTTAATTAGCGTTATACTTTCCGTATTATCGCCCGCCACCTTATCGGCGCAAAAGCTCACCAGGCTTGTTGTCGGCTATAGCTCGATCAGCTCCTCCTTCCTGCCATTGTGGATAGGCAAGGAGACGGGGATATTCAGCAAGAATGGGCTCGACGTACAGATGGTTTTCTTCACCACGGGAACAACCTCGGTCATGGCCCTGCTCTCCGGAGACAGCCCCATAACTCACACGGCCGGATCAGGCATTGTCAACAGCAGGCTCGGCGGCTCTGATGGGGTGATGATTGTCGGGGGAACCGTTACGCTGGATTGGTGGCTGATGAGTCGCCCTGAGGTCAAAACCGCCGCGCAGCTCAAAGGTGGAAAAGTAGCGGTGAGCACGTTCGGATCTTCGAGCGATTTCGTGGCGCGTTTTGCTCTTCAGAAGATGGGGCTCGTCCCTGACAAGGATGTCATCCTTGTGCAGGCCGGCAGCCCGATAACCCGTCAAGCCGCTATGGAGACCGGACAGGTGCAAGCGACCGTCCATGTTCACCCCAGCACTTTTGTGGCCCAGAAAAAGGGCTTCAATGTTTTGGCTGACGTGGCCGCGCTTGGGTTGGCCTATCAGCATACGGGAGTCGCGACTACTCGAAAGTATGCTCGAGAGCACCCCGATATCGTCAGGGCATATGTCAAGTCGCAAGTGGAGACTGTCCACCGCCTCAAGACCGACCGTGAGACCGGGATTAGAGTTCTGGCAAAATACATGGGCGGATTGAAGGATCGGGAGATTCTTGAGAAGACTTATGATCTTGCCGTGGCCGACAATATGCTCTCGCGCAAGCAGTATCCGACCCTGGATGGCATCAAGACGATCTTGGATGGCTTTGCGGAGAAGGATCCGAGGGCAAGGAATGCCAAGCCCGAAGACTTCGCAGATATGCGCTTCATTAGAGAATTGGATCAGAGCGGTTTTATCGATAGTCTCTATTCGGGAAAAGTGGATCGTTAGCAGGAGTGGAGGGAATATAATCATGGCAGCTAAAAAAGCGCCTATAGTTGTCCGCGGGGGCCGGCTCATAGATGGAAACGGTGGCAAGCCGGTTGACAATGCCACTGTCGTGATCGAGGGCAATCGCATCACGCGGGTGGATTCCGGCCAGGTGGATGTGCCGAAAGAGGCTCGGACCATCGACGCGCGTGGTAAGACGATACTTCCCGGACTTATCGATAACCATGTCCATTACCGTGTTTTCTGCGGAGAGTTGTTCCTCGCTCACGGCGTCACCTCTGTCCGGGATCTTGGTAACCCCTTGGACTGGATCATGGCGCAAAGGGATGCCGTTGCCTTGGGCAAAGTTCCCGGTCCAAGGATTTTTTGCGCCGGCGGCGGTTTTTACGGTAAGTCCACCGCCGCGCACCATATGGTGCCTGCCGACCCGGCCGATGCGCGCAGGATGAGCAAGAGACTTGTCGAGATGGGAGTGGACTACCTGAAAATGCATCTCGGTGTGCCGGTCGATATTACCCGGGCGATTGCCGAGGTGGGCCGTGCCGCGGGGTTGAGGCTAACGGGCCATCTGGAGACCAGCATCGTGCCGTACGCTGAGGCCGGGGTTGACGGGGTAGAGCATGCTACGGGGTGCGCCGAAGCGACGATCCGGAGCGAGAAGGGGAAAAAAGGCCTGGCCTCGATTAAACTCTGGCTGGCAAAATTTCTCGCTCCCTGGAGCCTGGCGGAAAAAGAGCACTATCCTGAGGTCACGGACTTCCTCGCTAAAAAAGGCACTTTTATCGAGCCGACCTCGGTCCTGTGGGGCGCCTCGCTGGGAGCCAGGGAGAGGTGGGAGAAAGAGGACTATGAGTTATTAAAAAATCCGGGGCTTTCCTATCTCGCGGTGAACGACCGGCTTATCTGGCTGGATCACTACTATATTGCATACGGGGCGAGGGCAAAACAGGAGCCGCAGCAGGATGTCTTCATAGGCAATCGTTACTCGGTCTACGGGATCCATCCGGAGAGTCAGATGCGGGAGGGCTTCAAACGGCTGGGGGAATTTCTCTGCCAGCTGGTCAAGGCCGGGGGGAATGTCGTCACCGGCACGGATGCTCCCGCCGTGCTGCCCGGACTGAGCCTGCACCGGGATATGGAATGTTTGGTGGCGGCGGGTCTCACCCCCATGCAGGCGATTATGGCGGCAACCAAGGTGGGGGCCGATTATCTCGGCAAAAAGAAAGAGTTGGGGACCATTGAAAAAGGAAAGCTTGCGGACCTGATTGTCGTGCGCGGGGATCCGCTCAAGGATATCACCCATACGCGGCAGATTGACACCGTTATCAAAGATGGAGAGATCATGGACATCTCCTATCATGCCGACTTTTTCAATCCGATAGCGCGTCCCCACAGTCAAGAGTTCTACGGCTACCCGACGCCGAGGCTGGATAACCTCTCTCCGAAGGTTGCGTTTGCGAACGATGCGGAGCTGGAGATGGTTTTAAAGGGAAAAGATTTTTTTCCGGTCTCGGTAGTTTGTTTTGGCGGCAGCCCGGTCGCCACCCGCTTCGTCAGCCAAAGCGAGGTTGCCGCCAGGGTCCCTTCCTACCTGCTAAGCGTGGGCACGGTCCCGGTATCGGTCGTAAATCCAAAACCTACGGAGTGGTCCGAGGGTGGAGGGACTTCCAATTCCGTCCCCTTTATTGTGCAGTTTCCACGGGCGGGCAAGGCCGTTTAAGCGGAAGTATTAGAGGGAGGAGCAAAGCATGTACGCATGGAGAGGGTTAGTCGGGTTAGTAAAGCCGACCTACCGGGCCGGCTCTTTGGAGAGGTTTATTCGGCTCATGCCGGACGGGGTGGGGGTCATACCTCGATACGTCGGGGTTAGTGCCGGGACCGAGCGAGAGTTCCAGGAGGCTTTGGCGGTCGCTGAAGAAAGAGTAGCCGAGCTGGCAAAACTTAAGGTGGATCTCGTTGTTATCCAGGGGGTCCCGCCGATTATGCTGCGGGGGTACAACTTTGATGCGGAGATAAGGAAAAGTCTCGAGGCCAAGTATGGGGTTTCTGTCCTGACCGCAACCCAGACCCAAGTCGAGGCCCTGAGGGCGCTGAAAATTAAGCGCCTGGTGGGGATTACTTACTTCAAAGATGACTTGAATCCCAAGTTCGGCAAGTTCTTTGAGGAGGGCGGCTTTGAGGTGGCCGCCATGACCGGATGCGCGAACGTGCCTTTTTCCGACCTTGGAAAGATCCCGGCGGAAGAGATTTACACTCAGGCCAAGAGGGTCTTCCTCAAGGTAGGCGGCGGCGATTGTATTTACCTCCTGGGGGCTGGTTGGGATTGCCTTCCGGCCATTGAGCCATTAGAACGGGATCTGGGAGCGGCTGTTGTGACCAATGTCACCGCCGATGTCTGGGCTACCCAGAAGCATCTTCATATGCGCGAGCCGGTGAAAGGATTCGGGCGACTGCTGGCAGAGATGCCCTGAAGCCGGAGGATTTTCTAAAGCGTCCGGGCCGAAATAATTTAGAACGAGGTGGCGATGTACGGATGGAGAGCGAAGATGGGCCATATCTCCGGGTCGCGTGGAGATGCGCTGGTCTATGAGTTTTATAGAATGATGCCGGAGGGATTTTTCCTGTTGAACACGACCGGGAAGATCCGCCAATTGGCCGACGACCATATCCAAAGGCAGATAGACTTTATCGAAGAAGCAGCCATCGATCTTGAGCAGACCGGGGCGGACGTGGTGATTGCCAGCGGCTCTCCCATGTGGACCCTGATGGGATATGGGAGCGAGGTTGAAACGACGAATCGTATTCAGCCGAAATTAACCATTCCGTTTGCTACCGCTATCGTCGCGGAAATGGAAGCCATGCGCAAGGTGGGCATACGAAAAGTTGTGGTTGCCACCCCGCACCGGGAGGATATGAACGAGCGGATGGCGCGGTTCCTGAACGCTGCCGGATTTGAGGTGCTGAATGTCGGCGGGCTGGGATGCTTGCGCAATACCGAGATCGCCGCTCAACCTATCCATGCGGCCTACAAGCTCGCCAAAAAGCTTTACTTTGAGGCGCCGCAGGCTGACGGGGTTTTTATCCACTGTCCCCGCTGGCCCGCTATCGATGGCGTGCCTCTTCTTGAGAGGGAGATCGGCAAGCCGGTTGTCTGCAGCTCGCAGGCTATCATCTGGATGGCCCTAAAGATGATCAAGGTCCGGGAGAAGATCCAGGGTTGGGGCCGATTGATGGAGACTTTGGAGGAGATGCCATGAAGAAAAAACGCGCGCTCATCGGGTTTCTAATAGCCTTTTTTCTGTTTGTTTTCTTCAGCGCTCCGCTCCATGCCCAGAAAAGTCAAAAGTTGAGGATTACCTACGCCTCGATCGGTGCGCAGACCCTTTATCTCTGGCTTGCCCAAAAGGAGGGAATCTTCCGCAGGCACGGGATCGAGGCCGAGATCGTTTATGTCCCCGGCAGCTCGGCCGCGGTCGTGGCCCTGCTTTCCGGCGACGTTCAGGCCGCAATTCTTGGCGGTCCCTCTATTATCGGCGCCAACCGTAAACAGGTTGAGACGGTCGTGGTGGCCTCCTTCGTAAGCCGGCTGGTGATGAACTTATATGGCGCCAAGGAGATCACCTCTTTACCGCAGCTCAAGGGAAAAAAGATCGGCATTACACGCTTTGGCACGACGTCCGATTTTGCCGCGCGCTATGCCCTTAAAAAGGCGAACCTGTCCCCCGATACCGACGTTGCGCTCATTCAAATCGGCGATCAGGCCACGAGGGTAGCGGCTTTACGGAAAGGGGTTGTGCAGGCGACGTTGGTTCAGCCGCCCGTTACCCTGCTCATGGATCGCGAAGGGTTTCCCAAGCTCGTGGACATGACCGAAGAAAAACTGGCTTATCCGCTTTCCACGTTGGTTGTCGGCCAAGCTTTTTTGCGCAAGAACCCGGAGCCATTGAAAAATGTCATCGCTGCTTTGGCTGAAGCCATTCATCTGCTCAAAGAGAATAAGGAAACGGGGCTGCGTTCTCTTGCCGAAATGATGCGCCTGGATCTGAAGCGGCAGGATCATCGAGACGCTGTTGAGGAGAGCTATCGGGCCTACATTGATGCCATGGACCGGATTCCCTACCTGGCTCAAGAAGGGGTAAAGACATTGATCCAGCAGATGTCCATGCAAGATCCGGGCTGGGCGGGCTTGCCGCCGGACCGTCTGGGGATAGATATGCATTTGGTTCAGGAGCTGGAGCGCAGCGGCTTTTTCCAGAAACTTTCAGCGCCGGCAGAAAAAGGCGTCCGTTAAGAGGAGGAAAGTTATGTCACAAGTAATCATCGTCACGGGCGGCGCAGGCGGAATCGGCTCGACTATCTGTCGGGGGCTTGCCCGTGACGGCCATAGAGTTGTGGTTGCCGACTTTGACCGCGAGGGGGCTGCCCGGGTCGCCCGGGAGATCGGGGAGAAAGCCTTTGCCGCTGCGGTGGATGTCGGGAATAAAGAGAGCGTTGCCAAGATGATTGAGCAGGGACTCGCACATTTCGGTCCGATCGACGTTCTTCTCAACGGCGCCGGGATCATGCCGCGCCACCCGGTCAAGGATATATCCGAAGAGGAGTGGGACAGGGTGATCCGGATCAATCTCAAAGGAGTTTTTCTTTGCTCCCAGGCAGTCGCCCCGCATATGGTGGCGAGAAAGCGGGGGCGCATCATCAGTATCGCTTCGGGGCGAGGGGTCGCCGGTGCGCGGGGCGCGGCCCATTACGCCGCCTCTAAAGCGGGAGTGATCGCCTTCACCAAGTCCCTGGCCGATGAGCTGGCGCCCGACAATGTGCTGGTTAACGCTATTGCGCCTGGAGTGACGGATACTCCGATGTCCCGCGCCGGCTATTCCGAGGAAGAGCAGAAGAAGCGGAGGGCCCTCTCACCGCTTCTCGGCGGTTTTACTCCGGCTGAGGATATCGTCGGTCTTATTCGCTATCTGATCTCTGAGGCCACCCGGTATGTGACCGGGCAGTTGTTTTTCCTCAAGACCCCGTAATGCGGCGGCGGGCTCGTCCTCGGCGACCGGTCCATAATCCGTTGGTAAACTCGTAACACCTTGGAAGCCCTGGCCGTCGAGAAGGCGGCGGGTGCAAGGCGGAGCGAGGGATCGCACCGGAGCGTACCAGGGGAGTACGTGAGGATGCGAGCCCGAAGCGACAACGAAGCAAGCGCCCCTTATCGACGGATCAGGGCCGGTTTGCTCCCTTTGACTTGAGATGGGTTATCGGATATTTTGGCGCTGTTTTTCCATCCGAGGGAAATTCCTGAAATCGTTAATTCACAGGAGGAGAAAACGTACCCATGGCTTATTCCGATCTGCATGAGCATCTGAAGAAGCTCGAAGAAAAGGGCTTTCTTCGCCGCATCCAAAGAGTAATTAACAAGGACACCGAACTCCATCCGCTGGTCCGCTGGCAGTACCGCGGCGGTATTCCGGATGAAGAGCGCAAGGCATGGCTGTTCGAGAACGTGACCGACGCAAAGGGCCGCCGCTACAAGTTCCCGGTGGTCGTCGGCGCGCTGGCGGGCAACAAGGCGATCTATTTTCTCGGTATGGACTGCAAGAGCGTCGAAGAAATGGACCAAAGATGGAAGCATGCTCTGTCGAATCCGATCGCACCGGTCATGGTAACGAACGCGCCGTGCCAGGAGGAGATCCACCTCGGCGACGAAGTGAAGCGCGAGGGTCTTGGGCTGGAGGAATTCCCGGTGCCGATCTCGACGCCCGGTTTTGATAACGGTCCCTACACCACTTGCTCCCATTGGATAACCAAGGATCCCGAGACGGGAATTCAGAACCTGGGCAACTACCGCGGGCAGATCAAGTCGCGCACGCGCGTCGGAGTGTTCCCGTCGGGCCTGGGGCAGGACATCTTCCTCCATTGGAAAAAGGCGCAGGCGAAAGGCGAGCCGCTGCCGGCCGCGCTGGTTATCGGCGCCCCACCGGTGGTTTCTTACGTTTCGGTGCAGAAAGTCGCGTATGGGTTGGATGAAATAGCCGTTGCCGGTGGACTGGCGGGAGAGGCGATCCGCGTGGTCAAATGCAAGACCGTGGATCTCTACGTGCCGGCTGAGGCTGAGATCGTCGTCGAAGGGTTTCTGAACACGGAGTGGGTCGAGCCGGAGGGGCCGTTCGGCGAATCGCACGGCTACATGCACCCGAGACAGTTCAATCCATTCATGGACGTGACGGCGGTGACCCATCGCAAAGACGCGATCTACGTCTCCTGGCTCAGCCAGCTCACCCCGAGCGAATCATCGGTTATTCGGAAAATCGGCTACGATCGGTTGATGCTGGTGCACCTGCGCGACGAGTGCCGCGTCCAGAGCGTGCTGCGCGTGGAGATGCACGAGCCGCTGACAAATACCTATAAACTGGTCATCATCCAGATGCGGCGTCCGAGCGAAGCGGAGGTGTGGCGCGCGCTGCACGCGGCGTGCTCGTTTCATCCCGGAGTCGGCAAGATCGTCGTTGCCGTGGACGAGGATATCGATCCCTCGAACGAGGCGGCGGTTTTCTGGGCGATGTGCTATCGCATGAAGCCGCACAAGGACGTGCACATCGTTCCCGGCATGGAGAAGGGGCACGCGCCGCCGTTTCTCTATAAGGATGATGTTTTCGGCACGGATGTAGTGTCGTATCATCTGCCCGCCGATGAATCTGCGATGCTGTGCAATGCGATTCAGAAGGAACCGTTTCCGCCGATCTCGCTGCCCAAGCGCGAGTATATGGAGCACGCGCGCAAGCTCTGGGAAGAACTTGGCCTGCCAAAGCTCAAACCCGAGATGCCGTGGTATGGCTATTCACTCGGCCAGTGGGACGATGAGCTGGATGAGGAGGCGCGGCTCGCGGTGGAGGGACGCCATTATGAGACCGGCGAGAAGCTGGCGTTGCGTAGGGTGAAGGCGGCGGGGCTCGGAGTGTCGACCAAGTAGAAGAAAATTAAACGAGAATTTACATAAGATAGCTACTATAATAGCCTGAGAAATCAGTAGGTATTTCCTATCGATTTCTCAAGCATGGTTCGGAGCCTGTGGCCTTATTTTATCTTTCTGCCTTCATCCTTGATCCCGTAAATTATGAATTTCTGGCAAAAGATTGATAAGCCCGTCATCGGTCTTTCCCCCATGGATGGAGTCACCGATGCCTCTTTTCGATTTATCACGGCCAGGCACGGCGGCCCCGATGTTACGTTTACCGAGTTTGTTAACGTCGAGACCGCTTTCTTCGCGCCCCACACGCTGATCAGAGACCTCGCTTATTCCGAGATCGAACGTCCGGTTGTCGCACAGATCTACGGGCATACGCCCGAGCTGTTCTACCAGGTCGCACACATCGTCTGCGAGCTCGGGTTCGATGGCCTGGATATAAATATGGGATGTCCCGCGAAAAAGGTTGCGGCCAGGGGCAGCGGCGCCGCTCTGATCCTCAACCCCGAGTTGGCCCGGTCCATTATCCGAACCGCGGGTCAAGGCATCAAACACTGGCGCGAAGGACAAACTCTGTGCGACCTGAAGATTAACCCGGAGTTGATTGAAACAATCAGGATTTCGAATCGACTAAGGAGCGGGCTGGAGATTCCCCCCCGGCGGCGTCTCATCCCGGTGTCGGTCAAGACCCGGCTGGGATATGACCACATCGTCGTGGAGGAGTGGATTCAAACTCTACTGGAGGAAAAACCCTCGGTCATCTCCCTCCATGGCCGAACGCTCAAACAAATGTACAAGGGAAACGCCGATTGGGAAGCCATAGCTCGGGCCGTCAAGATGGCAGAGAATTCCGGAACCTTGATTCTTGGCAACGGCGACCTGCAAAACATGCAGGATGTCTACCGTCGTGTGCGTGAAACGAACGTAGATGGGGTTCTCCTGGGGCGCTCTGCCCAGGGAAATCCGTGGATCTTTAGAACCAAGGAGCAAGTGAAACAGGCCCTGCGCTCAAAGGGCGCCGTATCTATTCCTCACGTTTCCATCAGCCTGGAGGAGCGCTTCAGGGTGATCCTGGAGCACAGCAACCATTTTGAGAAACAGCGGGGAAACCCAAGTTTTGTGGGGATGCGAAAACATCTGGCCTGGTATTGCAAGGGCTCCCGCGGGGCGGCGGAACTGCGATCTCAAATGGTTCGAACAAACAACGTGAGCGAGGTGGTCGAGCGCCTACGGAATTACGCAGCGTCCGTTGCTTCAAAGTTTGAACCAATGGACCCCACGTTTCACGAGCACGAACACGAGGCACGGCTTTTCTCTTTATGAGACTCATCCTTGCCTCCACCTCCCCCCGCCGTCGCGAGATACTGGAACTTCTCGGCTTGCCCTTCGAGGTGATTGCTCCAGGATTCGATGAACTTGCGTCGTCCGATCGCCCCGTCGAAGACGAGGTACTGGACTTTGCTCTCGGAAAAGCCGCATCGGTCGCCAGGGACAATCCAAACAGCATTGTCATCGGGAGCGACACGATGATTCTCGTAAACGCAAAAAAGGTCGGTAAACCTGACGGCATAGCCGACGCGAAACAAATCCTTCGCTCTCTCTCAGGCAAGACTCATCGGATTTTCACCAGTGTCGCAATCGTCGATGGTTCAGGCGGGCCGGGACTCAGGATGGTAGAAGAAGTTTCCGTAAAGATGCGCGACTACCCGGAAAAAGAGATTGAGGACTATCTTTCTTGCAACGAATCTCTCGATAAAGCGGGCGCCTATTCGATCCAGGGGCGGGGCCGCGCCCTGATCGAATCCATCGACGGCGATTACCTTACCGCAGTGGGTCTGCCTTTAAAGCCGATTGCCGACTATTTGAAAAGCCGGGGCATATCCGTTTCGTTGAACGTCGAGAAACTCTGCTCTGATAAATCATCCCTCAATTGGCGGAGCTTCTGATACGGGAAAAGATTTTATATTTTGAGGATTCCATGAATACAAGCCCGGGACCGATCAATCTTCTCGAATTTGAGGCCCTCGCCAAGGGGCGTCTACCCAAAGAGGAATACGACTACATCGCCGGGGGCGCAACCGATGAGATCAGTGTGGAGCGGAACCGCCGCGCCTTTGAGTCCTGGGCCTTGCGCCCAAGGGTGCTGGGGAACGTGAGCGCCCTTGACCTCTCTACCACGGTGCTGGGGACAAAGGTGAGCCTTCCGGTTCTTCTGGCGCCCTGCGGAGGGCATAAGAAGGCGCATCCTGAGGGGGAGTTCGCCACCTACCGGGCGGCGGCAGGCTGTGGGACCATCCTGGCCGTTAGCGCCAATGCAAGTGCTCCCTTTGAAGAATTGGCCAAGGCGGCCACGGGTCATCTCTGGCTTCAGTTGTACTCCTTCCGCGACCGAGAAATGACGAAAAGCTGGCTCAGCCGCGCGAAAGAAGCGGGGTATGAGGCGCTCTGTATTACTCTGGACTCCCAGTGGCCACCCAAGCGGGAACGCAACATCCGGAACAACTATAAACAAACCCGAGGCGTCAACTACCCAAAAGCAGGTCCGGGGGAGACTCCGGCCCCAGGGGGAGCAGACCCTGCGGCCACCTGGAAGGATTTGGAGTGGATCAAATCGCAGACCAACCTTCCCGTAGTCGCCAAAGGAATCATGACGGGCGAGGACGTCGAGCTATGCGCGCAGGCCGGAGCTGACGCCGTTATCGTCTCCAATCACGGCGGACGGCATCTCGACAACACCCTGGCAACGATTGAGGTCCTCTCCGAGGCCGTGGCTGCCGCTAAGGGGGGAATCGAGATTCTGCTGGATGGAGGCGTCAGGCGCGGGGCCGACGTCGTGAAAGCCCTGGCATTGGGGGCCAAGGCCGTCTTCATAGGTCGTCCACTCTTTTGGGGTCTTGCCGTGGACGGTGAGCAAGGCGTCACCCGAGTGTTGGAGATTCTCCGTGAGGAGATCGAGATAACCATGGCCAAGTGCGGTAGACCTACAATTGCGAGCATTGATTCCACGGTGGTGGTCAAGGCGCCGCCCTTGTGAAAGAGCCCGTTCGGGAATTCTCGAAAGGTGAGATTTGCTTGTTGATCCTGACACCTTTTCTTCCTATATAGGCAAGTCTCCCAAAATATTTAGCGGCCGGTTAGTAATCCATGCCTTTACTTCGCCTCGACAATGTATCTCTGGCCTATGGCCATTTGCCGTTGCTCGCCCATGTCGATTTTCAAATCGAGCCGGGTGAGCGGGTGTGCCTCGTCGGCCGTAATGGCACCGGCAAATCGACCATGCTTCGGGCCATCACCGGGGTGGCGCTGCCGGACGACGGCGAGATCTGGCGCCAGGATACGCTGCGTATCGGGCATCTCGAGCAAGAGGTGCCTGCTGATACGGAACAGACCGTGTTTGAAATGGTGGCCGCCGGATTGGGCGAATTGGGCGCGCTGCTGACGGAGTACCACTATGTGACACGCCAGGCAGGCGCGGGAGAGCCGTCGTCCCTGAAGCGGCTGGCCGAGTTGCACGCGCGCATCGATGCGCTGGATGGCTGGGACATCGGCCGGAAGGTCGAGACAGTTTTGACGCGGTTGGGTTTGCCCGCTGACGAGCGTCTCGCCGACTGCTCCGGCGGGATTCGCAGACAGGTCATGCTGGCGCGGGCCCTGGTGAGCGAGCCCGATCTGTTGCTGCTGGACGAGCCGACCAACCATCTCGACATCAGCGCCATTACCTGGCTCGAGAAGTTTCTGCTGGCTTACCGGGGTTCGCTGATCTTTATCACTCACGATCGCACGTTTCTGAAACATCTGGCGACCCGCATCATCGAGCTTGACCGGGGAAAGTTGACTTCTTTTCCCGGCAACTTTGACGCCTACCTGCGCAAAAAAGAGGAAATGCTGGAAATCGAGGAGCGCGCGGCCGCCAGGTTCGACAAGAAGCTGGCGGAAGAAGAGGCGTGGATTCGCCAGGGCATCAAGGCGCGGCGCACGCGCAACGAAGGTCGGGTCAGGGCATTGCAGGCGATGCGGCGCGAGCGCGGCCAGCGCCTCGAGGCGCAGGGTAAGGCCGGCTTCGGAATCGATGCCGGTGTTTTGTCCGGCAAGCTGGTGGTCGACTTGCGCCGTGTGAGTTTCCGTTACGGCGACAACCTTATTATTCGCGATCTATCCACGCGCATCCTGCGCGGCGATCGGGTAGGCATCATCGGCCCCAACGGCTCCGGCAAGAGCACGCTGCTCCGGCTGATCCTGGGCGAGATGGCGCCGACCGGCGGGCAGGTGGTGATGGGCACCCGCCTGCAGGTGGCTTACTTCGACCAGCAGCGCGGACGATTGAATCCCGAGAAGACGGTGCGCGAGAACATGAGCGAGGGCTCCGACACCATTACCGTCAAAGGCCGTTCACGCCACGTCATCGGCTACCTCAAAGACTTCCTGTTCCCGCCGGACCGTATCGACTCGCCGGTGAAGGCGTTGTCCGGCGGCGAGCGCAATCGTTTGTTGCTGGCGAAAATCTTTACCCGGTCCGTGAACATGATGGTCCTGGACGAGCCGACGAACGATCTGGACGTCGATACGCTCGAGTTATTGGAAGATCTGCTGGCCGATTACGCAGGGACGCTGCTGCTGGTGAGCCACGACCGGACCTTTCTCGATAACGTCGTGACGAGCACGCTGGTTTTTGAGGGCGAAGGCAAGGTCGGGGAATATGTCGGGGGGTACGAGGATTGGGCGCGGCAGCGCGCCGCCGCCGAGCGGACCGAAGCGCCGAAGCGCGCAAGCGCTCCCATAGAAGACAGGCGCGGCAATGGAACTCGCAAGCTCTCTTATAAGGAACAGCGCGAGCTGGAAGCGCTGCCCGGAAAAATCGAATCGTTGGAGGCGGAGCAGTCGCAGTACCATAAGCTTATGGGTGACGGCGGGTTTTATAAACAGCCGGGCGATAAAATCACTGCCGCCATAGGGCGGCTGGAAGCGATAACGCGCGAACTCGAAGAATGTTACGCGCGTTGGGAATCTTTGGCCGGCCGTTGAAAAAGGCTTATCTGCCATGGGAGGGACTATGAATACCATTCGATTCGTCGATACCACCATTCGGGACGGCCATCAGAGTCTGTGGGCGGAGAATATGACCACAGGGATGATGCTCCCGGTCGCCGAGCGCATGGACCAGGCGGGTTTTGAAGGGATTGAGCTGATCTCAGGCTCCCATCTTAAGAAATGCGTGAAAGAGCTCAAAGAGGACCCCTGGGAGCGCGTCCGTCTCGTCGCCGGGAAAATCACCCGCACGCCGCTTCGGGTCATCGCGGGACGCGTCAATACATTCGAATACAATCCTCTGTCGATGTACCGGCTGTTCATGGAGCGTATGGCCGCCAACGGCATCAAGGAGGCGCGGATATCGGAGGAGTGGAACGAATTCGCCGGCTGGAAGCGCAAGGCTCAAGTGGCGCACGACGTCGGCATGCGCGCGATCCTCAATCTCATCTATTCCGTCTCTCCCAAACACACCGATGAGTATTTCGCGCAAAAAACCCGCGCAGCGGCATCCCTTAATGTCTACCGGCTATGCCTCAAAGATCCGGGCGGATTGTTGACGCCGGAGCGGATGCAAACGCTCGTGCCGGTCATCTTCAAGAACGCCAACGGGATCCCCGTCGAGCTTCATACGCACTGCACGACCGGCCTGGGCCCGCTGTGCTGCATAGAGGGGATGAAGCTTGGAATTCAATCCATCAATACCGCGCTTCCTCCTCTAGCCGACGCGACTTCGAACCCTTCTCTTACCAATGTAGCCAAGAACGCGCGCGCGCTGGGATATCCAACGGAGATCGACGAAGAGGCGCTGCGACCGGTGTCGCAGCATTTCACGGCAATTGCGAAGCGAGAAGGCTTTCCCATCGGAGCTCCGGTGGAATACGACTACTCACAGTACCTCCATCAGGTTCCAGGCGGCATGCTCTCGAACTTGCGCCATCAACTCCGCAAGGTCGGCTTGGAGCATAAGTTCCCCGAGGCGCTGGAAGAGGCTATCCGGGTGCGGGCGGAATTCGGCTATCCGATCATGGTCACTCCCCTGTCCCAGTTCGTCGGCAGTCAGGCCGCTATCAACGTGATCCTGGGCGAGCGCTACAAAGAAGTAACCGACCAGGTCATCAAATATGCCTTGGGCTATTGCGGTGAAGAAGGCGGCCGGGAGATGGCTCCGGACGTGAAAGACAAGATCCTGGATCGACCACGGGCCAGGGAGTGGGCCCGCTGGATACCGGAAGAAATTACCATCGACGAGATGCGGCGCAAGCTCGGCGGGCCGGGTGTTTCCGACGAGGAATTGCTGCTCCGTTGGATTGTCGGGAAGGAAGACATCGATGCCATGCGCGCGGCGCCTAAACGCGGCGAATATCTCAGCGCGGAGCAGCCGCTGGTGAACCTGCTTCGACAGCTGACGCAGCGAACCGACTGCAGCCACATCCACGTGCAAAGGCCCGGATTATCGATTACGCTCGCAAAACGCAGCAGCCCAAGAGATATCGCTTAAGCCGCTGGCGCGGATCAACGGCTCCGATACAGGCCGTCGATGAACCCGCTGTCATCAAATTCCTTCACATATTCCTCCCGGATGAAGCGGCGAGGGTCCAATTTAGCGGCTTCCGGCCGCCGGCTCGCCAGGACCTTAATGGTCTCCGTGATTCCTTCTCGAGGAACGTAAGGCTTTGGCCCGACCAGAGCGCCGCTGAGCCCATTATAAGTAGCTTCAACCGCGGCCAGGTCCGTCGTGCGCGCGTACCGCGCAACCGTGCGGGTAGCAAACGCCCGGTCAGTGCGATAGCGGTGAATCCCTTCGATATAAGACTTTACCATCCGTCTGGCGAGATCCGCATTCGAATCCAAAAAGGCCCGGCGCATCGTCAAAGCGCCGCCGGGGTAGCTCACCTCCTCCTCGCCCAGATCCACGAGCTCCACCAGGCCCCACTTACGCGCCTGGAAGCGCGTCGGGAAGCTCAAGACCGCTCCGGCCAGTAGTCGCTTTTCCAGGGCCATCAAGCTGTTAGGTTGCCCGCCCGTTTGCAGAATCTTTACGTCCTCCCCGGGTTTCAGACCGTGCTTTTCAAGAATAAATCTGGCGCCGTATTCTATGGAAGTCCCGGCCTGGCTTATTCCAATGGTTTTCCCCTTGAGGTCGGCGACAGACTTGATTTCAGGCAGGACCACGAGGGCCAATGCAAGCCTGCGGTCCACCCCGGCCACGAAGACGAGGTTGGCGCCAAGGGAAGCCCCGGGGGACTGCGTCCCAAGCTCAACGTCACCGGAGACCACTGTTTGCGCGAGCTTGGCGCCAGGACCGATATAAACCAGCGCGGCATCGATTCCATTCCGGCGAAAATAGCCGCCATCCACGGTGACATACATGTAGCCATACAGGCCCGCTATGGCTGAGTAGCCGATCGTAATCTTGTCCGCTGATGCGACCCTTTGCGGCGCGAGACCAAGAAACAAACAAATCAAACTGGTGAATCCAGACAAGGCAAGCCCGTTGCGTTTAGCTTCCTTCATCGTTTTCCCCCGATCGGCGCCCCTTCACCGCGCGCTCTTCGCGCTAACACGCCGGCATCGTCCTCCTTTTACCTGGACCGTCCAGGAACCGAACGCGCCGGTCCTAATCGCAGCGCACTATACAACAATCTTTGGCTTGCAGGAAAGGATTAAAAATAAGGCTGTCCAACCCCCGCTTGCCTTCCGAGATCACCTCCAACATCCGTCCTAACAACCACCTCCTGCCTCGAAGCTCTTGGAACAAACCGCTTGCCTTCTTCCTCCTAATGGTGTCTTCTCTTATCCGAGCGGCTCCTTTCCTTGATCGGTTAACCGTGGATTGTTCCACGGTGGAGCCACTCATTCAAATTTCAACTAGGTCCAGTATAACGTCCACAAGTGATCACCACTCCGAATCGAATAGCGCGACTTGGAACCGATCTGGGTCCTGGAGTCCTTTGCTGCCTGCTAATTGGAGTACTTTCGTATCTCTCTAACGCTTACTTCCTCAGTAAAGTAAGCGCTCTGCTCTGGGCTTTTATCTACAGTATCCTTATCGCTAACCTTGTTAAACTACCCTACGGCCTCGACACAGGCATCAACTTTTGTTCCACCAACCTTCTAAGGTTTGCTGTTGTAGTACTCGGCCTCACCATCAGCATCGTAACCTGGACTAGCATGGGCTTTATCGGCGTGGTCCAGGTAATACTGGTGGTCGCATTCGGACTCAGTTTCGGCCTCTGGTTTGGCGGGTTAATGGGGCTTGAAAAAAGGATGTCGATATTGATTGCGGTTGGCACGTCCATCTGCGGCGCCTCGGCTATTGCTGCGACGGCTCCATCTGTCAATGCCAAGAACGAGGAGATAGGGGTAGCCATTGCCTGTATCACCCTTTTTGGGCTGATAGCCATGGTGGCATATCCCTTTATCTTTTTGTTTACCGGTTTGGGTGCCTTGCTCGACCATTCTCAAGCTGCCTTCGGTGTTTGGGCTGGAACAGGCATTCACGAGACGGCGCAGGTCGTGGCGGCAGCGACACAAGTGGGCAAAGAGGCCGCGGATGTAGCATTAGTAACGAAGTCGGTCCGGATCTTTATGATTGCGCCCGTGGTTCTCATTGCCACTCTCGTTTTCTCGGAAGGCAAGAAGGATTCGGGAATTACGAGGGGAAGGCTTGGGATACCGTTTTTCGCCCTGGCTTTCGTCGTGGCGAGTCTCTTGAATTCGGCCCTCCTTTTCGTCCCGTTGACCAAACTCCTATGGGGTCCCATCGCAGCGTCCTTCGTAAAACCGATCAGCACGTTTCTATTGGCCACGGCATTTGCCGGAGTTGGATTCAAGGTAAGGTACCAAAGCATAAGTATCATTGGGATAAAGGCGTTCGTTGTGGGTTTAGTAGTCGCTTTGGCTACCGGTATCGTAGCCTTTCTGCTGCTGTTTTTCCTTTATATCCCCTTCGGCCTCAAATAATCCTTGCTTTCTCAAGACGCTAACCGGTTTTTAGACTCAGACTAAAAATTGCCGGGCGAGGTCAGTAGGTGTCGAACATCCGCTGGATCTCGTCGGCGTTATTTGTTTTAGTGAGCGCCAAGGCCAGCAAGACACGGGCTTTCCAGGGCTGGAGATTGTCGCCTGCGACGAAGCCGCGGCGCGTTAGACCCGGACTCCGCACCACGCGCCCTGAACCCACGCGGCTGCACAAGCACATCATCACTCCCTTTTCTTTGTAAACTCGGTCGAAGGCCTCATCTTCCGCCGGCGTTGGCCGTCCGGCCCCCGTCGCAGCACTGACGATTCCCTTGGCGCCGGCCGCGGCCGCGGCGTCGATCATGGCGCCGTCGGCGCCGACATAGGAGACGACGACATCGACACGCGGCAGTGATTGCAGGGCTCGGACATCGAATTCGGTTTGCGCGGTGTGCTTCTTGGCAGTCTGGTGATAATAGACGACTTTCCCGTCCGCGTCCGCGAAGCCGAGCGGGCCGAGATCCCGAGCCTGAAAGGCCTGCACGCGGTAGGTGGCGGTCTTGGTTACGTCGCGGCCGCTGTAAATGGTGTCGTTCATCACCAGCATCGCCCCGCGGCCTCTCGAATTGGGATCGGCGGCAACCTTGACTGCATTGACAAGATTGAGATAGCCGTCCGCGCTGATCGCCGAAGCGGGTCGCATGGATCCGACGACAACGACCGGTTTATCCGTTTTGACCGTAAGGTTCAGGTAGTAAGCGGTCTCTTCAATCGTATTGGTGCCGTGGGTGATGACGATGCCGTCGGCCTTATTGCCGTCGAAGATTGAATGGATCGTGCGCACCATGTCGAGCCAATCCTTGTCTACCAGGGCGTGACTTGGCAGCCGCCGGAAGGGGACCTCCTCAACTCTGGCAATCGACTTGAGCTCTGGGAGTTGGTCCAGCAGCTCTCCGGTATTCAACCGTTTCCCAGCCTCGATGTACCAGGCGAGATCCAATCGGTCCTTGCCGACGGAATCGATGGTCCCACCGGTGATTATTAGCGCCACTCGCGGTAGTTCACTCATCTTTCGTTCATCCTTCCGCTCTTCGTGTTGCTGGCGAAATCCTCTTGCAGTCTACGGCCCATTTTTATCTTAACGCAGGGGAAATGTCCACTCAGGCTTGATGGGTTATCCCAGGTTGACCTAAGAGTACCTTTTTGGTTAATCTCCGCGCAGGTCTGAGGCAACGATCACATGGTCTCTCATCAACCGAAGGTTTTCATCAGTTACAGTCATGATTCGACGGCGCATAGCTCCCACGTCCTCGCCTTCGCCATAGCGTTGAGAGACCACGGCATCGATGTCGAGCTCGATCAGTTTCACACAGACGAGATCATCGACTGGCCCCGCTGGTGCAATGAGCAGACCAGCCGTGAACACTCTGACTTCGTCCTCTGCGTTTGCACTGCGGAATATTACCGCCGCATCGAAGGCAGCGTGCCTCCGGAAAAGGGCAAGGGCGTATATTGGGAGGGCAGCCTCCTGGACGATGATATCTATGATGCCAAAGGGAACCGCCGACTGATCCCGGTCTTGTTCGACAACGAGCCGGAAGCCAGTATTCCCCGCTTTTTGCGTGGCTGGACGTTCTGTCGGCTGCATAACTTTGTCCTGACCGACTCCGGCTATGAGCACCTGCTCCGGATTCTCACGGGCCAGGCGCGCGTCGTAAAGAACCCGCTCGGCAAGGTCCCAGTTTTGCCGCCCGATGCGCCGACAACGAGCGCGAGACCCACCAGTTCCGTCGAAATCGCTCCCACCCGCCTTCGCCACGGCGCGGAACATCTCTTCGGTCGCGAACAAGAACTCGATGCACTCGACAAGGCTTGGAACGACCCGGCCAAACATGTGCTAACCATCGTTGCGTTCGGCGGTGTCGGGAAGACCTCGCTCGTGGTTGAATGGATGGCGCGGCAGTCGGCCGCCAACTGGCCCGGCTTCGAGTGCGTGTTCGATTGGTCATTCTATAGCCAGGGCACCCGGGAGCAGGGCGCTGCTTCCGCCGACACCTTCATCGCCGCCGCCCTCGAGTTCTTCGGTGACGCCGACCTAGCCCGCAGCAATGTCTCCCCGTGGGACAAAGGCGCGCGACTGGCCCAGCTCGTCGCCCAGAGGCGTACCCTGTTGGTGCTCGACGGCCTGGAGCCGCTGCAACACCCGCCCGGCCCGCTGTCCGGCCAGCTCAAAGATCCCGCGCTGGCAACCTTGCTCAGGGGCCTGGCCCAGCGCAACCCCGGCCTCTGCCTGGTGACCACCCGCGAGCGAGTGGCGGAACTGGCGCCGTTCCGCGACACCACCGCGCCGGAGTGGGAGCTGCAACACCTCTCCATCCCCGCCGGCATCGAGCTGCTCAAGACCCTTGGCGTCCGGGGGAGTGAAAGAGAGTTCCAGCGCCTCGTCGGGGACGTTGCCGGTCACGCTCTCACGCTCAACCTGCTGGGCCGTTACCTCTCCAAGGCGCACCAGGGCGACATCCGCCGACATGACCGAGTAAAATTTGAGAAGGCGGATGCCAAAATCCAGGGCGGCCACGCCTTCAAGACCATGATGGCCTATGAGAAGTGGCTGGCTGCAGGCGGAGAAGACGGAGCGCGTCAACTCGCCGTCTTGCGCCTGCTCGGTCTGTTCGATCGCCCGGCTGATGCCGGTTGCCTGGCAGCGCTGCGCCGCGAACCCCCCATCGCTAGCCTGACCGAACCACTCGTCGGCCTGGCCGAAGACGACTGGAACCTCACTCTTTCATCTCTCGCCGACTGCGGCCTCGTCTCCGTTCAAAGTGACCGAACGGCAATCGACACACACCCGCTCATCCGTGAATATTTCGCCAAGCAGCTTCGCGAGAAGAATCCCGAAGCGTGGAGCTCCGCCCACCGCCGGCTCTACGAGCATCTCAAAGACAGCATGAAGGACAAACCACAACCCACACTCGAAGACCTCCAACCCCTGTACCAGGCCGTAGCCCACGGATGTCAGGCGCGGCTGCACCAACAAGCTTGCGACGAAGTTTACTTTGCCCGCATCGCCAGAGGAAACGAAGCCTACGCTGTCAAAAAGCTCGGTGCCTTCGGTTCTGAACTGGGTGTGGTCGCCTGCTTCTTCGAACAGCCTTGGACCCGTGTGTCGGCTTCGCTCTCCCTTCCAGGCCAAGCCTGGCTTCTAAACGCTGCCGCTTTTCGCCTTCGCGCCTTGGGCCGGCTGAACGAGGCCCTTGACCCGGTGCGGGCTGGGATGGAGCTCGCAGCTAAGCGAAAGGACTGGAAGAACGCCAGCACAGGCGCTTGCAACCTGAGCGAGCTGGAATTGACCTTGGGAGAGCTGTCCGCCGCGGTGCGCGACGCCGAGCAGTCCGTGGCCTTCGCTGACCGCAGCGGCAATTGGGATATCCAGATAATAAGCCGCTCAACGCTGGCCGACCCATTGCACCAAGCAGGCCAGCATGCCGACGCGCTGGCACACTTCCGGGAGGCCGAGAAATTGCAGGCCGAAAACCAGCCGGAATACCCGCTGCTCTATTCGTTGCGTGGCTTCGAGTATTGCGACCTGCTTCTCGCCGAACCCGAGCGCGCCGCGTGGCTCTGCTCTCTCCAACCGGAAACTAAAAACTTGCAAATCGAAACTGCGGTTAACGCCTGCCGCGGAGTCGAGCAACGGGCAGCACAGACGCTCAAGTGGGCAGAGGCTGCTTACGAAGCCTCGCTCCTCGACATCGCCCTCCACCACCTCACGCTGGGCCGCGCCTCACTGTGCCGGGGAATTCTGGACGATTCGAAGTCAGAACAAGCCAAAGCCATCCAGACCGCGCACCAACAACTTACCGCCGCTGTAGACGGTCTCCGCCGCGCTGGCACGATGGACCATCTTCCTCGTGGTCTCCTCTCCCGTGCCTGGCTGCGCTTTCTGGGGGGCGACCCATCGACGGGTTCGACAAGCTCACCGCAGGCGGGCTCAGGGCAGGCGCTCGACGGGGCGCGTGCCGACCTGGATGAAGCTTGGGAAATAGCCGAGCGCGGCCCCATGCGACTGCACATGGCTGACATCCACCTTCACCGCGCCCGGCTTTTCCGCGACAAGGAATCCCTCGCTAAAGCCGCTGAGCTTATCAAACAATGCGGCTACTGGCGGCGGAAAGAGGAATTGGCCGACGCCGAAGAAGCGGCGAAGCAGTGGTAGGTCTAAGGAGAGCGGTAAATCTCGTGGCTACCGATACGCCGTAGTCTGAGAGTCTCCCCAACTATTTTATACGTCATCCGGTAATCGCGGGTTACGCGCGCTTCGTAGATATCTGTGGATCCTTGGATCTTGCGGGCGCGTAAGGAGGGGTGACGCGGATTTTGGAGGAGGACGCGGATTTGCTTTTCGGCCCGTCTGCGGATTGACTCAGGGAGGCTAGCATAGTCGCGGAGAAAGCTCGGCTCATAGGTAACCGTCATGCGCTTTTTCGTCGCATCCGCCGAGCATCTTGTTCCAACGAACGAAGGAGTTCATCGCCGCTGGTAAAAGGACCTGCGCTTTTGCCTGCTTTCTCCTCGGCCTCGGCTTCTCGCTCACTTTTTTGCCACTCCTCTAACCACCAGTACATTTGGTCCGGGTCGATCAAGCCTACCTTGGCGGCTGCTTTGGCTTCCCTTAGCGTAAGACCCCGAGAGTGAAGGAGGTCCTTGCGGATCTTCAAAATCTTTCTGCACGCCGAGGATAATGCTTTTTGTTCATCGGAGGTTAGCTTCGCTGCCGGGGCCTTTTCCGTTAACCGTTTGGGGACAAGAAGCAGCTTTTTCCCCTCCACGCGAGCTTCCAGAATATCCCCTGCTTCCAGGTGAAGCTGCTGAAAGGCATCCTTCGGAATTGTTACCTGGTGTTTCGGACCAATCTTTATAATAGCCATACTTCCTTACTTCTTTACTTTAAGCTTTATTGATTCTATAGGGCTTGTGAGGAACTGTCAATCCGTAAATTTACGATTCGTTTTGCAAGACAGGCATGACTTCGCGGGCGAAGCGCTCGATCTGCGCCTGGCGCTCGGGCCAATGGGGCATCATAAATTGCAGGGCGATATGTTCCACGCCGATCTTTCGAAAAGCTCTCAGCGCTTCAGCAAGTTGCTCGGGATTGCCCCGCAGCCGGTCCTCTTCCTGGGCGACGGGCTGCGTGCTGACTTCGATGGGAAGACAACAGTTTAGGTTGACCTGGTCTGGATTCCTTCCCGCCTCGGCGGCCCAGCGTTGGACATTTTCAAAGCGTCTGGCCAGCTCCTGCGGCGTGATCCTCACGAAGTAGGGAAACCAGGCATCGCCGTATGCTGCGGCCCGTCGCTGGGCCCGCGCCCCTTCGCCGCCGACCCAGATCGGAATGTGCGACTTCTGAAACGGCTTGGGGGAAAAGGCGATATCTTTGAAGCGGTAATATCGTCCGTTAAAGCTGACCCTCTCATCTTTCCAGAGGCGATTGAGGAGGTCAAGTTGCTCGTCAGAGACTTGCCCTCGATCTTTGAACGGCGCGCCCAACGCTGCGAATTCTTCATTCATCCAACCGACCCCGACCCCTAGAAGAAATCTGCCCCCGGATAACTGATCGATCGTTGTGGCGATCTTCGCCCAGTAAAGCGGATGGCGATAGGGAAGCACAAGGACACTCATCCCGAGCTTCACCTTTTCGGTACAACCAGCGAGAAAAGCAAGACAAGTGAGCGGTTCAAAAAAAGGCCTATCCGGGGGCACGATAAACTGTTGCCCCTCGCTGTAAGGGTAGGGGGTTTTGATTTCCCAAGGGATAACGATGCGATCTGCCGCCCAGACAGAATCATACCCCAGGGCTTCAGCCGTACGGGCTGCCTCCGTGAGCGTTGTTGGTCCTGCGGCCCGGCCGGAGATCGGAAGAAAGACTCCAAACTTCAT